>Ga0208848_1000276_pt1 | contig 9944 bp, 7 predicted proteins | sample NGESurshal072012_2_FD_184455 | JGI IMG/M metagenome (GOLD analysis project Ga0208848, IMG submission 184455) | Arctic peat soil microbial communities from Barrow, Alaska - NGEE Surface sample 210-1 shallow-072012 (SPAdes) | ecosystem: Environmental > Terrestrial > Soil > Wetlands > Peat ... | reverse complement strand
AAGATCGTTGCCCAGGCATGAGACGATACCCATGCCGGTGACGACGACGCGACGCATCAGGCGGCCACGCGCGGGGCCGGCGGCTTAAGCGCGTCCGCTCCCTCGAACAGGCCGACGCGCAAGCCGCTCGCGGAGTAGATCTTTTGGCCGTCGGCCGCGAGCGAACCCTCTGCGGTCGCCATGATGAGCCTGCGCGTGATTACGCGCTTGATGTCGATTTGATAGCTCACTCGTTTCACGTGCGGCTGCACTTGTCCAAAAAAGCGCACCTCTTCGACGCCGAGTGCGCGGCCCAAGCCGCGGTGGCCGCTCCACGCCATGAAAAAGCCGACTAATTGCCACATGGCGTCGAGACCGAGGCAACCCGGCATGACCGGATCGCCGCGAAAATGACACGCGAAGAACCACATGGACGGATCGATGTCGAGTTCCGCGTGCAACACGCCCCGCCCGTATGCGCCACCGCTCAGGGAAATCTGCGTAATCCGATCGACCATCAGCATTTGGCCGGAGGGCAGCCGCGGGCTGTTCGGTCCGAAGAGTTTGCCTTCGCCGCAACCAATCAGTTCCTCGCGGGAAAAACTCGACTGTCGCGGCTCGGCTGTGTCGAGGTCGTTCACAATGGCGGGTTCTTTGGTCAGATCCTCGGACGACGCATTGGGCATGCGGGCAATTCCTAGTGGTTAGCACTGATCTTAAGCACACGGACGCAGAGGCTCTCTGTGCGTTACCCAACATAGCGCTTGGCAGGACGGCGATCCGTCCGCGCTCGAGCCTTGCCCTATTTGGGATGGTAATTCGATAGTCTACAGACTAGTCGCATGCAAGGTACGAGCAGGGACTTTCGAGCGACGTGACGCCAATCACCCCCGACCACACCCCCATGATGCAGCAGTACCTGCGCATCAAGGCGCAGCATCCGGACGTGCTGCTGTTCTATCGCATGGGCGATTTCTACGAAATGTTCTACGACGACGCGCGCCGCGCAGCGCAGCTGCTGGATATCGCGCTCACTCAACGCGGCGCATCCGCCGGGGCGCCGATTCCCATGGCGGGTGTGCCGGCGGTCACGCTCGATGCCTACCTGGCAAAGCTGGTCCGCAAAGGCGAGTCGGTCGCGATCTGCGAGCAACGCGGCGAACCCGGTAAGACCAAGGGCCCGATGGAGCGCGAGGTGGTGCGCATCGTGACGCCGGGCACCCTCACCGATGAAGCCCTATTGGAGGAACGGCGCGACAATCTGCTGGCCAGCGTGTTCGGCGCCGGCGGCCGCTTCGGTCTTGCCTGGTTGGACCTGTCGGCAGGCCGCTTTAGCGTCATGGAGCTTGCGGGAGTTGCGGCGCTCGAGGCGGAGATCGAGCGGTTGCGTCCCGCCGAATTGTTGGCGCCCGACGGCGCGCAACCCGCACTCGCACCCTCCTTAGGACTCAAGGATCGGCCCTGGCGGCTGCGCGCGCCCTGGCATTTCGACACGGAATCGGCGACTCGGGCCCTTAGCGAACAATTCCGCACGCGCGATCTCGCCGGTTTCGGCTGTGCCGACAAGCCGTTGGGCGTTGCAGCGGCCGGCGCCCTGCTCGCCTACGTTCGCGAAACGCAAAAATCGGCGCTGCCCCACTTGTTGTCGATCACCACCGAAGAGCGCGACGCGGCTCTGATCATGGATCCCGCGACCCGCCGCAACCTGGAGCTCGACGAGAGCCTGGCGGGAAAACCGGAGCTCACTCTGGCCGGCGTCTTCGATCGCACATCCACCGCCATGGGCGGCCGCATGCTGCGCCGTTGGCTGCACCGGCCGCTGCGCGATCGCGGCACTTTGCGCGCGCGTTACCACGCAGTCGCGACGCTGATGGATGCCGCACAACACACCACAGTCGCGGAACCACTGAAAGCGATCGGCGACTTGGAGAGAATCGTCGCGAGAATCGCCCTGCGCTCGGCGCGGCCGCGGGATCTCACGCAGCTGCGCGAGGCACTCGCCGTCCTGCCTGAACTGCACCGCATTCTCGGTGCCGCGTCCTCCCCCTTGTTGCTGCAACTCATCGCCGAGCTTAAGCAGCACAACGACAATCACAGGGACGACCACGCCCTGTTGACCAAGGCCATCGGAGACTCGCCGCCGCACCACCTGCGCGATGGCGGCGTGATCGCAGCCGGCTACGATGCAGAACTCGACGAGTTGCGCCTTCTCGGCAGCAATACCGAGCAGTTCCTGCTCGACCTCGAACGAAAGGAGCGCGAACGCACCGGCCTGTCCAGCCTGAAATTGGGCTTCAATCGCGTGCAGGGCTTTTTCATCGAGGTGAGCCGCAGTCAAGCCGACAGGGTCCCCGCGGAGTACCTGCGCCGCCAAACGGTGAAATCCGCGGAGCGGTTCATCACTCCCGAATTGAAATCGTTCGAGGACAAGGTGCTGGGTGCGCGCGATCGGGCGCTGGCGCGCGAAAAGACACTGTACGACGCGTTGCTGGATCATCTGACCGCACGCCTGCCGGCGCTGCAGTCGACCACGGCCGCCATCGCCGAGATCGATGTGTTGGCCTGTTTCGCCGAGCGCGCCGCCGCTCTCGATTGCGCGCAGCCGGAGTTGGTCGAGGAACCGATGTTATTGATCGACGGCGGGCGCCATCCGGTGGTCGAGCGTGCCGGCCGAGAACCCTTCGTACCCAACGATCTGCGCTTCGACGACTCGCGCCGCATGTTGATCATCACCGGCCCGAATATGGGCGGCAAGAGCACCTACATGCGCCAAACGGCGCTCATCGTCATTCTCGCGCACATCGGCTGCTTTGTGCCGGCCCGCCGCGCAGTGCTGGGGCCGATGGATCGCATTTTCACCCGCATCGGCGCCTCGGACGATCTCGCGGGCGGCCGCTCGACGTTCATGCTCGAAATGACCGAGACGGCCAACATCCTCAACAACGCCACGGCAATGAGTCTCGTGCTCATGGACGAGGTCGGCCGCGGCACCAGCACTTTCGACGGCCTCTCGCTCGCCTGGGCATGCGCCGCGTACATCGCGAACAAGATTCGCGCCTTCACCCTCTTCGCCACGCACTACTTCGAGCTGACCAGTCTCGCCGCCGAAGCGCCGGGAGTCGTCAACGTCCACGTCGAAGCGGTGGAACACGGCGAGACCTTGGTGTTTCTGCATAGCGTCAAGGAAGGCCCGGCCAACCAGAGCTATGGACTGCAAGTCGCGGCCCTCGCCGGAATCCCAAAATCCGTGACGGCACAGGCGCGCCGCTACTTGACCGAACTGGAGCGCGAGCGTGATGCGCTGCGCACATCCACGTCGCCGCAAGCCGAGCTTGCCCTCGGGCGCCCCGCACCGGCGCCAACGGCAGCGCCGCCGGAATCGGCCGCACTCGAAGCCTTGCGGGCGCTTGACCCGAATGCGTTGAGCCCGCGCGAAGCGCTGGATTTACTGTTCAGGCTGCAGACGCTGGATCGCGGCGGCTGAACCGGCCGGTGCGGAGGAATGCACCCGCCTCATGCGCAACGGCCGCCGAGAAAAGCATCCCCGTGTGGCTCACGCGCAGAATGACGCGATCCGCCGCGCCCTCGAGTTGCGTCTCCTCGACCAAGATGGTGCCGTCGCTCGCGCCGTCGAGCGCTCCCACGAGGCGACCCAAGCCAAATCCCAAATCTCCGGCGATGACGCCCAAATCCCGCAAGCCGCTCCATTGGCGCTCGCGGGGCACCAGCAATTCCTCGCCGACGCCGATCCCCATTATTTGCCTGCCGAAAGGCAGGCGCGCCAAATTCTGCGCCGTCCGGCTGCCGCGCAGCGGCGGCCCCAGCAACACGATTCGCCCGGGCGGCAATTGCACGTGCACCGCAGCGTCCTCCTCGAACAGCTTCAAGATGACCAAGCTGCCCAAGCTATGCCCGACCAGGTGCAGCGTATCCGCGCCGATTGCGCGGAGATACTTCGCCAGCGCCCGCGCATTGGTAGCGGCATTGGCTGCGACCGACGGATACGAAAATGCCCGCGCCTCGGCCTTAAGGTCCTGCGCCAATAGCCGGCGCAGCCAGAACGATTCAGTGCCGCTCTGCCACAGTCCGTGCACAAACACGATCACTGTGCGCATCGCACGACCTTAAAAACGCAACTGTTCGATGACGGCCCGGTTGGTGCTCGAGGAGACCATCGCGACGGCCTCGGCGCCCGAAACCCATTGAAAGCCCACATGCTCCGAGTCGCTCAAGGTCACCGCCACGCGCTGCGCCAGCCTCAAGGAGAACGCATGTTCGAGATTGCGGGTGATCCCCGGCGCGTACACCTTGCCGAACGCCGGCAGGATTTCGTAGACCTGGGTCCATTGCAGATTGACCAGCACCCCTTGCGTGATGCCGGTCTCCTCGATGACTTCGCGCCGCGCTGCGCTGTCGGCGAATTCGCCCCATTCCAAACTGCCCGTCACGGACTGCCAGAAGCCGGGGGGGCGCCGGCGCTCCAGCAACAGGAACTCGCCGCCGTCCGTATAGATCACGATCAAGACCGATTCCGGGCGTCGATAGGCTGGGACGCTCACTACGATTTCCGGCGGGTCAGTCGATGTTCGTGATTTTCGGAGGGATGCGCACGCGAATGTGCAACTCCCGAAGTTGCGCCTCGCTGACCTCCGTCGGCGCGTCCATCAGGAGATCCGCCGCCGTCTGCGTCTTCGGGAAGGCGATGACATCGCGAATGCTGTCCGCGCCCGCCATCAGCATCGCCAGCCGGTCGAGCCCGAAGGCGATGCCGCCATGCGGCGGGGCGCCGAACTTGAGCGCATCCAACAAGAATCCGAACCTCAGGCGCGCCTCTTCCGGCGAAATGCCCAGCAAATCGAACACGACGGACTGCAGTTCCTGCGCATGAATACGTACCGAGCCGCCGCCGATCTCAGAACCGTTGAGCACCATGTCGTAGGCCTTGGCAGTCGCCTCGCCCGGACTTGCCGCCAGGGCCGCATAGTCCAGGTTCGCCGGGCTCGTGAACGGATGATGCATGGCCTGCCAGCGCTTGGCGTCGCCGTCCCACTCGAACATCGGGAAATCCACGATCCACAACGGCCGCCACCCCGCCGCCACGAGCTTCAGGTCCTGGCCCACCTTGAGGCGCAGCGCGCCCAAGGCGTCGCTCACCACTTTGCCGCTGTCCGCGCCGAAGAAAATCAAGGCGCCGTCGGCGGCGCCCGTGCGCTCGAGAATTCCGCTGATGGCAGCGTCGCTCAGGAATTTTAAGATCGGGGACTGCAGGCCCTCGCGGCCCTTTGCGACTTCGTTGACCTTGACGTAGGCCAAACCCTTTGCACCATAGCGCGCCACGTACGCCGTGTAGTCGTCGATCTCCTTGCGCGACAGCCGGCCGCCTTGCGGCACGCACAGCGCCGCCACCCGGCCGAGCGGGTCGACTGCAGGGCCCGCGAACACCTTGAAGTCACAACCCTTGACGAGATCGGCCACATCGACCAGCTCGAGCGGCACCCGCAAATCGGGCTTGTCCGACCCAAAGCGGCGCATCGCCTCCGCATAAGTCATCCGGGGCATCGGGTTCGGCAAATCGGCGTCGAGCACCTGCTTGAACAGATGCCGCATCAACCCTTCCATCAGCACCTGAATGTCGGATTGATCGAGAAACGAGGTCTCTATATCGAGCTGGGTGAACTCCGGCTGGCGATCAGCGCGCAAATCCTCGTCGCGAAAGCAGCGCACGATTTGATAGTAGCGATCGAAGCCCGAAATCATCAGCAACTGTTTGTAGATCTGCGGCGACTGCGGCAATGCGAAGAACTTGCCGGCATGCGTGCGGCTCGGCACCAAATAATCCCGCGCGCCCTCCGGCGTCGCCTTGGACAGCATCGGCGTTTCGATGTCGATGAAGCCCGCCTCATCGAGGTAGTGCCGCATCGCGCGCGTAATCCGGTGACGCAGCAACAATCGCTCGCGCATTTCCTCGCGGCGCAGATCGAGGTAGCGATAGCGCAGCCGCACCTCTTCGCTGACGTGCTCGTCGAGCTGAAATGGCAGCGGCTCGCACCGGTTGAGGATTTCGAGTTCCTGGCACAGCACCTCGACCTGGCCCGATTTCAAATTGGCGTTCGCGGTGCCCGGCGGCCGCACACGCACCAACCCGGAGACCTTGAGCACGAACTCATTGCGCACGCGCTCGGCCATCGCGAACACCGCGGCCTTGTCGGGATCGAATACGATCTGCAGCAGCCCCTCGCGATCGCGCAAATCGACGAAGATGACGCCGCCATGGTCGCGGCGGCGATGCGCCCAACCGGCCACGGTGACCACTTGCCCCGTCAGCGACTCGTTGACTTGCCCGCAATAATGAGTGCGCATGACCTAAATTCGACGCTTTGCTTTGTGCACCGGTCTCTTGATCGGCCTTTTCGCAGCTGATTTACCGCGCCCGGGAGTGTGCACCCGCGCCGAACTCTTGCCGGCTCCGGTCTTCTTCGCGGACTCCGTCGGCGACGCCGCCGGTTTGTCGGCCGCCTTATCCTTGGACGCAGCATCCTTCGCAGCCGCGGCATCCCCCTTGCCGTCCTTGCCCTTGCCGTCCGCGCTCGACGCGGCCCCGTCCTTCGCCGCGTCCTTGCCGGTGTCTTTGGCACCGTCTTTGGCACCGTCTTTGGCACCCTCCTTGGCGGCGTCCTTGGGTGCATCCGCCTCCGGCCGGTCGGCAAGGTTGCGCTGGTTGTCCTTATCGCCCTTGAAGTCGGTTTCGTACCAACCCCCGCCTTTGAGCCGAAACACCGGCGCTGACATCAAGCGCTGCAGCTGGGCCTTGCCGCATTGCGGGCATTTCTTCAGCGGCGGATCGCTGATCTTCTGCATGGCCTCGAGATCGTGGCCGCAACTCTTGCATTGGTATTCGTAAAAAGGCATGTCTTTCCTATGGTCAGTCCCTATCGGCTCGAGGCGCAGAAGTATAGCGAACGCCGGGCCCGACAGGCTCCTAGTGCAGCCGCTCCTTCTCGAATACCAGCGCGTCCTTTTTGAGCTTGGCGATCACCCGATCCCCCGCGATGAAATCGCCGCGCAGAATCTTCTGCGCCAACGGGTTCTCGATTTGCGCTTGAATGGCACGTTTCAGGGGCCTCGCACCGTATACCGTGTCGAAGCCCGCCTCGCCGATCTTGTCGCGTGCGTCATCCTCCAGGCGCAAAGTGATATCGCGCTCCGCCAGTCTCGACCGCAGCCGTCCGAGCTGAATATCGACGATGGAACGAATCTGCTCGCGCCCGAGGGAATGAAACACCACGATCTCGTCGACCCGGTTGATGAATTCCGGGCGGAAATGCTGGGTCACCACCTGCATGACCGCGTCTTTCATCTTCGCGTAGTTGGCCTCGCCCGACAGCTCTTGGATGACCTGGGAACCTAAGTTCGAGGTCATGATCACGACGCAGTTGCGAAAATCCACGGTCCGTCCCTGGCCATCCGTGAGGCGGCCGTCGTCCAAGACCTGCAGCAACACGTTGAACACGTCCGGATGCGCCTTTTCGATCTCGTCCAGCAGGATCACGCAGTACGGCCGGCGCCGCACCGCTTCAGTCAGGTATCCGCCCTCTTCGTAGCCCACGTAACCCGGCGGCGCGCCGATCAGGCGGGCGACGGAATGCTTCTCCATGAACTCCGACATGTCGATGCGCACCAGCGCCTCCTCGGTGTCGAACATGAACTCCGCCAGGGCCTTGCACAGCTCGGTTTTCCCGACGCCCGTGGGACCTAAGAACATGAAGGAGCCGCTGGGCCGGTTCGGATCGGACAGCCCCGCGCGCGTACGGCGAATCGCATCCGCCACCGCTTTGACCGCCTCCGGCTGACCGACGACGCGCTTACCCAACACTTCTTCCATGCGCAGCAGCTTGTCGCGCTCGCCTTCGAGCATGCGCGACACCGGAATGCCGGTCCACTTCGACACGATCTCGGCGATCTCGACTTCGGTCACCGAATTGCGCAATAGCTGATTGGGCTTCTTCTCCGCCTCGAGCGCCTGTGCGAGTTTCTGCTCGAGAGCCGGGATGCGGCCGTATTGCAGTTCGGACATGCGCGCCAAATCCTGCGCACGCCGCGCCGTATCCATATCCTGCCGCGCCCGCTCCAGTTCCTCTTTGATGTGCGCGGCGCCCTGCACCGAAGCCTTCTCCGCCTTCCACACTTCCTCGAGATCCGAGTATTCCTTCTCCAAAGCTTTCAAGGCGTCTTCCAGGGTGCTCAAACGCTTGCGGGACGCCTCGTCGGTTTCCTTCTTCAGCGCCTCGCGCTCGATCTTCAATTGAATGATGCGCCGATCGAGCTTGTCGAGCGCCTCCGGTTTGGAATCGATTTCCATGCGAATCAGCGAACCGGCCTCATCGATGAGGTCGATGGCTTTGTCCGGCAACTGCCGGTCCGAGATGTAGCGATGCGACAGCGTCGCCGCCGCCACGATGGCCGGATCCGTGATCTCCACGCCATGGTGGACTTCGTAGCGTTCTTTCAGGCCGCGCAGGATGGCGATGGTGTCTTCCACCGACGGCTCATCGACCAGCACTTTTTGAAACCGCCGCTCCAGCGCCGCGTCTTTTTCGATGTACTTGCGGTACTCGTCGAGGGTCGTGGCTCCGACGCAGTGCAGTTCGCCTCGGGCAAGGGCGGGCTTCAACATATTGCCCGCGTCCATGGCGCCCTCGGCCTTGCCCGCGCCCACCATGGTGTGCAGTTCGTCGATGAACAGAATGATCTGGCCTTCCTGCTTGGCCAGATCGTTGAGCACGGCCTTGAGCCGTTCCTCAAACTCGCCGCGGAATTTCGCGCCGGCGATGAGCGAGCCCATGTCGAGCGAGAGAATGCGTTTGTTGCGCAGGCCCTCGGGCACTTCGCCATTGACGATGCGCTGGGCCAAGCCCTCGACAATCGCGGTCTTGCCCACACCGGGCTCGCCGATGAGCACGGGATTGTTCTTGGTACGGCGCGCCAGAACCTGGATGGTGCGGCGAATCTCGTCGTCGCGGCCGATCACCGGATCGAGCTTGCCAAGGGCCGCGCGCTCCGTCAGGTCGATGCTGTATTTTTCCAGCGCCTGGCGGTTCTCCTCGGCGCCCGCATCTTCCACCTTGGAGCCGCCGCGCACTTCCTCGATCGCCTTTTCGAGCGCGGCCCGCACGGCGCCGTTGGCCTTCAGCAATCGCCCGAGCTCGCCGCGGTCATCGCAAGCCGCGAGCACGAACAATTCACTCGAAATGAACTGATCGCCGCGCTGCTGAGCGAGCTTGTCGGTGACGTTCAAGAGCTTGTTCAAATCGTTGGAGAGCAGGACCTCGCCGGCGGAGCCTTCGACCTTTGCGATACGGTCCAGCGCCCCGGCAAGATCCGAGCGCAGTTTGGCGACCTGGACGCCCGCTTTCTCCAGCAGTGGCCGCGCAGTGCCGCCCTGTTGGTCGAGCAACGCCGCCATGAGATGCACGGGCTCGATGTATTGATTGTCGCGGCCCACGGCCAGCGATTGCGCATCCGCCAAGGCTGCTTGAAATTTGGTCGTCAGCTTGTCCATTCGCATAGAAATAGCCTTGAGAGTGCACTCGGAATGGGTACTAGGTGGGGATGCGCACGGATCAATTCAACGGTCTTTAGCGGCTTCCCTTGAGTTCTTACGTTGGTTCCAACCATATCAGTGTAGCTTGCCGGCCGGTCGTTCCATCGCGCCGGTGCGAGAAGTACCGATCCCCGCCCGCAAAAGTGCATTGACCACCGCCGTAGATGCGGTCTACGCCTAGGGCCTCAAGGCGGCGGCGCGCGAGCTTCCCGAGATCCGCCATGAACCGCTCGCGGGCATTTGGCGTGAACGCCGCTGCCGCTCCCGCATCATTCTGCAGCAGCGTCTTGCGAACCTCCGCTCCGACTTCGAAATGCGTGGGTCCTATGGCGGGGCCCAGCCAGGCCATGAGCTTGGCAGGCGG
>Ga0208848_1000275_pt1 | contig 9980 bp, 6 predicted proteins | sample NGESurshal072012_2_FD_184455 | JGI IMG/M metagenome (GOLD analysis project Ga0208848, IMG submission 184455) | Arctic peat soil microbial communities from Barrow, Alaska - NGEE Surface sample 210-1 shallow-072012 (SPAdes) | ecosystem: Environmental > Terrestrial > Soil > Wetlands > Peat ... | reverse complement strand
CGGCGGCGGCGGCGGAGGCGGGGGCAGCTGGTAGATGTTTCGGGACCTCGGGCGCCGCACCACGGCTCCGCTCGCGGCCACCGCCTGGGCGATTCGCGCGCAGGGCGCACTTAACGACAACAAGGAGCTTGCAAGCGACAGCTGATTGAGTTTGAATTGACGTCAGCTCGCGGCCTGGTCGATTGGGGGAACGATGGGGATTCTGCTGACCTTTCATCAGGCGTATCAGCCGGTGCTCGACAGCATCCTGATCTCGGCGCTGGTCGCCGGACTTCCCCTCTACGTCCTTTTCGTCCTGCTCGCCATCCTTCGGCTGCCCGCTTGGATGTGCGCGCTCGCGGCGATGCTCACCGCAGCCTTGCTCGCGTGGATCGTCTGGGGCATGCCGTTCGGCGTGACCGTGGGGACCGCGACGGAAGGCATGGCCTTCGGCCTCTGGCCGATCAGCTGGATCGTCCTCAACGCGGTTTTCTTCCATAACCTGACCGTCGCCAGCGGCGACTTCGACGTGATCAAACGTGCCCTCACGCGTCTGACCACAGACCGCAGGCTGCAAGCTCTGCTCATCGCGTTCAGCTTCGGTGCTCTCCTCGAGGGCATCGCAGGCTTCGGAGCGCCGGTGGCGATCACGGCCTCCATCCTGGCGGCCCTCGGGTTTGAGCCGATCACCGCAGCCGTCCTGGCGTTGCTCGCCAACACCGCGCCGGTCGCTTTCGGCTCGATCGGGATCCCGGTGGTGACCCTAGGCGCTCTGGTGGCGCCGATCCTCGGCCACAAAGATGCGACCTCAACCACGCTCGCCCTGTCCGCGATGGTTGGCCGGCAGCTGCCTCTGTTCTCGATCATCATCCCGGCGTACCTCATCGTCGTGCTGGCGGGCTGGAGGCGCATGCGCGAGATCCTGCCAGCCGTGCTGGTCACCGGCATCTCATTCGCCGTCGTGCAGTTCCTGGTTTCGAACTTCGTCGGCCCTGAGCTCACCGACATCCTCGCGGCGCTCGTCTCGATGGGCTGCCTTGCCCTGTTGCTTCGCTTCTGGCGGCCGGCAGAGGTGTGGCATTTTGCCCACGAGGCAGCGGCGCCGGTGGCACCACGACGAGTATCGGGCGCGACAGGGTTGCCAGTCACGGCAGACGCGGTCGGCGCCTCAACTTTCGACGCCGTCGATCCGCCCGGACGCATCCTTCGCGCTTTCTCCATGTACATCCTTCTCGTCGTCGTCATCCTCGTCGGTCAGATGGGCAACCTCCCGTTTTTCGCCGGCCACCCGGTCGGCGACGTCAAGACAGCGCTCGCCGCGCCGGCCAACATCACCGCCGACCTGAAGTGCGGCACCCCGGCGTTCAAGCTGTGCCCGCTGCCGTGGATCGGGCCCGCTCCGGCGACGGACCGGCAGGCGTTCAAGTTCCCCGACTGGAACTTCTACTGGCCCGGCACCTACGAGATCGTCAAGGGCAAGCCCGTCTCCTTGATCTTCCGCGAGAAGCCCATCGCCTCGAAGTCGACCGAGTATCCGCTCACATTCGACTGGAACTTCCTGGCCGCGGCCGGATCGCTCGTCCTCTACGCGGGTCTCCTCGCTTTCCTCTTGATGCGAGTCTTCGGCTCGCGCGTGAACTTCCTCGCCGTGTACGGCCGGACCCTGCGCCAGCTGGCCTTGCCGATCGCGACGATCGCCCTGATCCTTGCCATCGCACAGTTGATGAACTACTCGGGCATGACCTCGAGCCTCGCCATCGCACTGTCCAAGACCGGTTTCATCTTCCCGTTCGTGGCCGCGTTCCTCGGCTGGCTCGGTGTGTTCCTCACGGGCAGCGACACGTCGTCGAACACGCTCTTCGGCCCGCTGCAGGCGCAGACGGCACTGCAGCTCCCACAGCACGTCAGCCCGATCCTCACCGCTGCCACGAACTCGTCGGGGGGCGTGATGGGCAAAATGATCAGCCCCCAGAACCTGTCGGTCGGCGCGGCCGGCGTCAACAAGGTTGGAGCCGAAGGCGAGATCTTCCGGCGTGTGATCGGCTACAGCCTCATTCTCACGAGCGCCGTCGGAGTGCTGGCAATGATCGAGGCCTACGTGATCCCGGGAATCATCCCGTCGCCGTAGGCCCCGGGTGGTGCCGAGAGCGGGAGTCGAACCCGCACGAGGTTGCCCTCATCGGTTTTTGAGACCGACGCGTCTGCCTGTTCCGCCACCTCGGCGCTCGGATGATGAGCCTCGACCATACTAATTGGCCCGATGCGAGCCGCCCTCATTCTCTGCTTGAGCATCCTGGTCGCCGCCTGCGGGCCGGCGCTGGCGCCTGCCGCCGCGATCACTCCCAGCGCCTCGCCGGGACCGGCGTCCGCCACCCGGATCCAGCAGCCTCCCGTCGCGCCGCCGACGCCGCCGGGCACCAACCTTCCCGCCTTCGCGTGCGCCAATGCGAGCGGCGGCAAGACCGGCGTCGCGAACGTCGTCGCTGCCCGAGTCGCGGAGCAGATCGGTTACGACCGGTTCGTGCTTCAGTTCGACTCGACCGTGCCCAGCTACACGGTGAAGCGCCAGTCCACGCCGGTTTTTCCACTCGGGGCCGGCGGCCAGTTCATCACGCTGAGCGGCACCTCCGGTGTCCTGGTGCAGGTCTTCTCGGCCACCGGCGCCAACTCGTTCACCGGTCCGAGCGACTTCACGCACGCGGAGTATCTCGTCCTCAAGGAGGCCCGCCAGACCGAAGATTTCGAGGGTCACGTTTCATGGGGCCTCGGCCTCGGCACAGCAGCGTGCCTTCGGACTTTCACGCTTGCGGATCCAGCTCGCTTAGTAGTCGATTTATCTACGGGCACCAGTTAACCTTCCCCCGCGAATGGCCATCCAGCCCCCGCCGGCGCCGACCATCCCGCAGCAGGCAGCTCCGCCCACCTCGCCCAGGAAAGGAGGCTGCTTCGGTTGCGGCTGCGGCAGCTGCCTTCTGGTGGTGCTGGTTGCCGGCCTGCTCGTCCTGGGAAGCGGCTACTACTTCTTCGTCGCCCAGGCTCAAGCCGCGGTCGCGGCTCCGGCCGCGCTCGCGGTAATCAACCAGCCGGTGGACGTTGACGGCAACCCGGGCATCCCCGGCGAGGCCCTCAATCCCGGCAACACCGTCCACACGGGGACAGGCGGCCATGCAGCCATCCAGTTCCCGGATGGCTCGTATGTCCGGTTGTCGCCGGACACCTCGGTGACGCTGAATGCGGTGCAGCTGCAAAAGAACGGCAATCTGCAGTCGGCCAGCGTGATCCAGAAGGTCGGCCGGACCCTGACGTCCGTCCAGCACCTGGCCACCGGCGCGAGCTTCCAGGTTGGCGGCCACTCGGTCAGCGCGCAGGTGCGGGGCACCGAGTTCGAGGTGTTGGTCCGAAGCAACGGCACGAACCTGATCAAGGTTTTCGTAGGCACCGTCATCGTGAGCGGCGCGACGACGGCCAGGCTCACGGCCGGCCAGCAGATCGACGCGGACGCGAACGGACGGCTCGCCAACCAGCGGGCTATCCAGCCCGAGGCCCAGGATCCGTATCCGCTCACCTCGCAGTGCTCAGGGGCAGCGGTGAGCGGCAACAACTCCGGCACCGTGCAGTCGTCGAGCGGCGACAACCTGACCAACGGTCAGACCGCCGAGAGCGACTACAACTCGCCGGGCGGCAACCTGACGCTTGCGTTCTGCTACCCGGGCAGCCTGATGAGTGTGACCGTCACGGACCCGATCGGCCGCACGTTCTCGAGGCAGGGCAGCCCGCCGCTCATCGTCAAGATCGCCAACGGAGCGGCCGGCCTGTACAAAGCGCTCGTGACCGCGCTCAGCGTGCCGTCCTCCGGCGAGTCGTATTCGCTCGCCTTTGCCACAGACGCGCCATGCTCCGCAGGCAACGTCGACACGGGCGGGGTAGTGCGCGAGACGCTCAGCAACTCGCAAATCGCCAGTGCCCTCGCCCAGGCAGGCTCGACGGGCATCACGCTGCAGGTGCAGGGCACCTCGCCCACCTCGGCGCGCATCTTCTACTACTCGAACCTCGGCAGCGTGCCGATCGCCTGGACCATCGACTTCTACGCGGCGGCGCCGAACCTGGGGGCGGTGATCACCCAGATGACAGTCCACGGGATCAACGTGACCACCCAGCTGATCTCCAGGCTGAGCTTGGTCGGCGGCAACTCGATCACGTCGATGCCGGCGGGATTCATCGTCGACCGGGTGTATTCGTGCAACGGACCTGGCGGCGACGACATGATGGTGATCGAAGGCCACCGCTGAGGAACCCCTGCCAAGCAAGGGACCCAAAGCGGCTCCGTTAAACAGTCCTTGAGCTATCTTTCCCGGGCAACATGTCAGCTGTAGCCGCCCGGACACCACCTCGCCGCAGAGGTGGCCGTCGCGTACTCCTCCTGCTTGTGGTCTTGGTCGCGATTGTGGGTGGTGGGATCTTCTGGCTCAACTCGGCCGCCCAGGCGGCGGTCAGCGTTTCCGCAACGCTCACCGTCTATCAGCCAGAGACGACCATCAAGCCCAACGGCGGCGCCTACAAGCCCGCCAGGACGGGGAACCAGGTGCAGGCCGGCGACTCCGTGAAGACCGATCCCAAGGGCCGGGCCTCGATCCAGCTTCCGGATGCAACTTTGACCCGCCTCGCGAGCGACACCGAGGTCACGCTCGACGCGGCCCATTTCACCAAGAGCGGAAACCTGCACGATGCCAAGATCACCGAGAGGATAGGCCGCACGCTGACGAGCGTCCAGCACCTCGTCTCGGGGGCGACGTTCCAGGTCGCTGGACAATCCGCCGTCGCCTCGGTGCGCGGCACGAAGTTCGAGGTTTACATCACCAACGACGGCACAATGCTCGTCAAGCTGTTCGACGGAGACCTCTACTTCGACGGCAAGAACCACGTCCATCTGACCGCCGGACAGCAGGCGACCGCCGACCCATCGGGCAATATCGGGCCTGCGGGTCCGATCCAGCCCGACGTCAACGATCCCTTCGGCCCGGCGCTCGCCGCCTCGGCCGCTGTGAGCGCCGGCACAACGCTCGGCACCGAGCAAGACTTCATCGGCGCTGCCATCCACAACGGCGAGCAGCAGCAGTACACCTACAGCTACGCGGGTGGCAGCTTGATCAAAGCGTCGCTCGGTTATCCCGGCAGTGCCATGCAGCTCAAGATCCAGGCTCCGGACGGCCAGATTTACACCGGCTCCGGCCCCTCGCCAATCGTTGTGGTCGTCGCTAATGCGCCCGCCGGCATCTATTCCCTGTTCGTGATCGGGGTCAGCGGCCTCGGCACGATCGGTGAGGAACCCTTCCTCGCCGTCGCTTCGGTAGAGACATGTGTCAGCGCTGACATCGACGCTAACGGCGCGGTGCGTCGCGGCTATACCGCGAAAGACCTTGCCGCGGCTGTCCAGGTGTCGGGGCTCTCCAACCTGAGCGTGACCATCGCCCCCAACTCGCCCGCTGGGGCGATTGTCAAGGCCACCGGGACGTACAACGGAGTTGGCTGGACGGGTTCAGTGGTGTTGGTGCCGCACGGCGGCCTGATCGAGATCGTTGCGGTCGGCGCGACCGTCTTCGGCGTGAACGTGCCCGCTCAGCAGATCGTGCAACAGATCGGGTCCGCGATCGGCGAGGACCCGACGAATCTCAATCCCGGATACGCAGTCGACCGCCTGTTTGCATGCAAGAGCGTGGTCATGATCGACGGCCGCCACTCCTAGCTGCTAGCGGCGCGGGGGCGGCCGGGCGTCGCCCGGCTGCAACTTTGTTTCTAGTCACTGCCAATCGTCGCGGGGCGTAACTATTTCGCGAATCTCATCCCCCGGAGGATGAGCAGACACGCCGGCGCAGCCGGCCTGTCGATGAGAAGGAACCATCTGGGTTCCTTTTCATATCTCTAGTGGAAGCCGAAGACCCGCTGGGCAAAGCGCATCAGAAGGGTCAGTCCGGATCCCTCGAGCAGCCAGGCGACTTCGGCCGCTCCGACCACAAGGACGAGCACCGCGCTCAAGCCGATGGTGCCGCGATGCATCACAGGCTGCAGCCAGTGGAGGCTGTCGGTGCTGCCGCCCGGTGACGTGAGCGCCGACTCCAGGCGGTCGAGCAGCTCGCCGGCGGTTGCGGGCCGGCGGTTGGGGTCACGATCCATCGCCAACTGGAGCACCGTGGCGAATGACTCTGGCAGCTCGGGCACCATTTCCCGCACGCTGGGCGGCGGCTCGTAGAGGCGGCGGCTCAGCGTCTCGATCCAGCTCTTTGAGGAGAACGGCCGGCGTCCGGTCACCCCTTCGAAGATGACAGCCGCCAGCGAGTACACATCCGCGCGACCATCAACCTCGCGGCCGGTCAACCGTTCCGGCGCGACGTAATCGGGAGCGACCGACCCGCCGGCGCTTGGCCCCGTATTGAAGGACGCCACCGTGCCGAGACCGAAACCAGTGAGCAGCGTGCGCCCGTCATCGGCAAGGAGGATGTTCGCGGGCTTGACATCGCGGTGGATGGCCGCGCGCGAGTGCGCGTAATCCAGCGCGCTCGCGATCGGCCGCAGCAGCGCGATGACGCCGAGGGGCTCGTACCGTTCGCCCGCTTCGAACACACTGTCGAGAGTCTTGCCGGCGACCATCTCGGTGACGAGGTATGGGGACTCCCCTTCGTATGCGAGCTCGTACAGGCGAGGAATCGCTTCGTGCTCCAGCGCGACGTAAGAGCGGAGCTCGAGCAGGAACCGCCGCGAAAAGCTGACATCGCGCGCGACATTGGCACCGATCGTTCGCACCGCGACGCGCCGCTGCAGGCGCGGATGCTCGGCCTCGTATACCGATCCAAGACTGTCGGTCTCGAGCTCACGCAGCACGCGGTATCCGCCTACGTGGTGATGACCGTTACTTGCAGCCTTGGGTCGGGAGCCGTTCCCGTGCGGGCTTTCTTCTCCCACGAAACCTGAACTTTAGGCCAGTAGGCCTTGATCTGGTGTCGGCGAGAGGATTCGAACCTCCACGCCCTTTCGGGCACCAGCTCCTAAGGCTGGCGCGTCTGCCATTCCGCCACGCCGACTTACCGACCGAAAACGATAGCTAGAAGTTCTCGATCTTCACGGTTTCGATGCGCTCCGCGGGGCTGAAACCGAAGATCCGGGATAGAAAGTACATCTCACCTTCGATCGAGCGCCGGATGTTCTTTTCCTGGCGGAAGCCGTGCTGCTCGCCTTCGAAAGCGACGTACGCATAAGGCAGCTTCTTCTTCTTGCACACTGCGACGAACTCCTCCGATTGGCTCGGGGGCACGACCTTGTCCTCGAGGCCCTGGAAGAGGATCACCGGCGTTTTGAGGTTGTCCGCAAAATGGATCGCCGAGCGATCCCTGTACAGGTCCGCCCTTTCCGGATACGGACCGACAAGCGTGTCGACGTAGTGAGCCTCGAACTTGTGTGTCTCCTTGATGAACAGCTCGAGGTCGCCGATTCCGAAGTGGCTGGCGCCGGCGTTGTAGAAGTCGCGCTTGGTCAGCGACAACAGAACGGTGAATCCGCCGGCAGATCCACCGGTGATCGACACGCGGTCCTCGTCGGCGAGCCCCTGGTCGACGAGGTACCGCGCAGAGTTGATGCAATCGTCCACGTCGACCACGCCCCAGTTTCCGTTCAGACGCGTCCGGTACGCCCGACCGTAGCCTGACGATCCGCCGTAGTTGACATCGACGACACCGAATCCGCGACTGGTCCAGTACTGGTACTCGAATGTGTAGGTCGGACCGCCGGAACCGGTTGGCCCTCCGTGACATCTCACCATCAGCGGCGGCTTTTCACCGGGAGGTCCGACGAAATCCTGGTTCTTCGGCGGGTAGTAAACCGCGTGCGCCGTCAGCCCGCCTTCTGTCGGAAACTCGATCGCCGTCGGGATGCTCAGGTTGCCCGGATCGACGTGTGCCTTATTGGAAACCTTCACGACCTCCTGCGCGCCGGTATCCAGGTCGATTGTCAGGACACGCTCAGCAAGCGTCGGCGACCCGGCGAAGAACGCCGCTTTGCGGCCGTTCATCTGGACGTTATGGAGGTTCGTGTACAGAAGCTCGACCTGCCGCATCGCGCCGGCGTCCAGGTCGATTCGCCCGAGCTTTGTGCCCCCGGGTTCGGAGTAAAGACAGACGATCTCATCCGGTCCGGCAAAGGCATAGAACCGCATCCCGAAGACCCACTGCGGAGCCCCGAGCTCGGCGGGCTTCGGACATACAGGCTCGTCACCCTCGCCCCTCGCACGGTAGAGGTTCCACCAGTCACTGCGGTCGGAGACGAAATACAGCTCGCCGGTCGGGGACCACTCGGGCTGGAGCACGGACTCACTCTCGCCCCCGGCGATCTTGCGCGACGACGTGACGTGTCCGCCGCGATCGAGCTCGCCGATCCACAGCTCGCAGCCGTCCCACGGCATGTTGGGGTGATTCCAGGTCGTCCACGCGACCCGGTTTCCGTCAGGACTGAGCTTCGGTGACGAATAAAAGTCGTTGCCCGTCGCCACCGTGATCGCTGCGCCTTCGCCCTTCCAGTCGATCGACACGATCGAGTTAACCGCCTCGCTCGCGCCGGTGGTGTGGTCCTCTCGCACGGCGTAGAGGCGACCCCGGCGATCGTCGACGACCATGTCCGCATGACGAATGTCTGCCGGCGGTGTGATTGCCCGCGGTGTGCCGTTCCCGTCCTGCCGGTACAGGCGCTGGTCTGAGTAATTCGTGAACCACACCGTGCCGCCGCCGACGGCGAAATGGCCGCCGCCATATTCGTGGACCCGCGTGCGCGCATTGAAGCCCGGCGGCGTGATGTCGCTGATCGCACCATCGGCGGCACGCCGACAAACGACAATGCGTCCCAACTCATACGGTCGAAGTTCCGACCAGTAAAGGTCGTCGCCGTCCCATCGGACCATCTGATTGCGCATGTGCACGGTGCCCTTGAGCAGAAGGTCGACCGTGACGGGCGAGTCCCAGGACCCGTAAGGAGCAGCCTTGCGAGCCCTCACGTTTGTGGTCGTCTGATGATCAGCGCGTCGCCCTGGCCGCCACCGCCGCACAACGCCGCGGCGCCGGTGCGCAGCCCGCGCCGCTTGAGCTCGTGCGCGACCGTGAGCACGAGGCGCGCGCCGCTCGCCCCAAGGGGATGCCCCAGCGCGACCGCTCCGCCATTGACGTTGACGCGCTCCTCGTCCAACTCGAGCATCCGAGTCGCATTGAGCGCCACGGCGGCAAAGGCTTCGTTGATCTCCACCAGGTCGAGGTCGCTTGCCTGGAGGCCGGCCTTCTTCAACGCGTTGCTCAGGGCCAGCGCCGGAACCGTGTGCAGCCAGGAGTATCGGTCCGCGCTCATTCCGTGGGCAATGACTTCCGCCAGTGGCTCGATGTTGAGCCGGCGCGCCCGCTCTTCCGACATGACCACGACGGCCGCCGCCCCATCCGAGATCTGCGATGCGTTGCCTGCGGTGATCGTTCCGCCTTTACCGAACGCAGGCTGCAGCTTGCCCAGAGCCTCGGCGGTGGTGCCGGGCCGCACTCCCTCGTCGCGCTCAACCGTGATTGCATCGCCGCGCCTTTGAGGCAGCGCGACAGGGATCACCTCGTCCGCCATCACACCGCTTTCCCATGCCCGCTGGGCGCGCTGGTGCGACCGCGCGGCCCACGCGTCCTGCTCTTCACGGCTGATCTCGAGCTCCCGATTGACCCCGTCCGAGTCCTCGCCCATGTGATGCCCGGTGAAGGTCGACCACAGGCCGTCGTGAATCATCGAGTCGATCATCTCCGAGTCGCCCATGCGCGCCCCGAACCGCGCCTGCGGCACCACGTAGGGAGCCTGCGACATCGACTCCATCCCGCCGGCGACCACGACCTCCACCTCGCCCGCGCGGATCAGCTGGTCGGCAAGCGCGATGGCGTTGATGCCGGAGAGGCAGACCTTGTTGATCGTGATCGCCGGGACCTCCTGCGGGATGCCCG
>Ga0208848_1000274_pt1 | contig 9987 bp, 7 predicted proteins | sample NGESurshal072012_2_FD_184455 | JGI IMG/M metagenome (GOLD analysis project Ga0208848, IMG submission 184455) | Arctic peat soil microbial communities from Barrow, Alaska - NGEE Surface sample 210-1 shallow-072012 (SPAdes) | ecosystem: Environmental > Terrestrial > Soil > Wetlands > Peat ... | reverse complement strand
CGCCGGGAACGGCCTGGCACCAGTGTCGGCGGCCCGAGTCAGATCCTCTGATCGTCCGTGACGCGGCGTTCGCGGCGCACCCGGGGACGAGGCGCACAGTGAAAGCGATGAGTCCAAGTGCAAGCGCCGTGGAGAACATCCTCGACATGCGGCGAGAGGCCGCCGTTCGGCTGCGGGCACACCAACCCGCGAAGCTGTGGAACGCGGTGCTGTCGTGCGCGGCGTGCGGTCGTCGCCTGATCCCGCTGAGCTACCCGCTGTCTCCGAGTCACGATGCGAGGGGCGAAGAGCGTCCCGCCCTCAAATGCCAGGGCTGCGGTCAGCCATATCGCTGGGACGACTCGTGCGGTTGGATCCTCGCGGATACACGCGTGTTCGCGTTCACTCGCCCAGGGGCTCTGCGACGTGAGGCTGCCAGGTAGGCAACCCTTCGGTCGTGACGGACCGGGTACTAGCCCAACGGGGGGCGGCGGCTCAGGCCGTCGACGCGCGGTCGCCTGCGTCCAGCAAACACCATGAGCCCGCCGACGATGGTCGCCAGCAAGCCGAGCCCGGGCAGAGCCGATCCCGGCGCGGCCGCGCCGGTGCCGGGCGTGGTTGGCGTCGACGTTGTTGTGCGTGTGGTCGAAGCCGCGGTGCACGTCCCCGACGGCGGGGTGATCTGGTTGGTGTCCAAGGTCAGCGCGCCATTGCGCGCCATTGCTCGCCCAGTGATGATGTTGGCGCCGGTCACCATGGTGATGCTGGTCAGAGCCATCAGGTTGCCCTGGAACTGGGTCGCCGAGCCGAGTGTCGCGGAGCTGCCGACCTCCCAATACACGGCGCACGCCTGCGCGCCGTTGCGCAGCAGGACGGCCGACGCGGTCGCGGTCGTGAGCGCGCTGCCGATGCGGAAGATGAACACGCCGGTACCCGACAGCGTGAGCTTGCCCGTCAACTGCGCCGACGAGCTGAACGAGTAGACGCCCGCGGTCAGGTTCAGACCACCCAGGTTCTTCCCGGTCAGGTTGGACGTCGAAGGTGCCGACGCTGCATCTGTGAACGCGGTCACAAGGTCGGTCTTGGCTTTCACCGCGTTCGCATCCGCGATGTTCCGCACTGCGCTGATGCCGGGCGGGAAACCTGTGATCGCCGAGCCCGGATTCAAGGCCACGTTGCCCTTGATGACCGTGGGGCCCGTGTTGGTGATCGTCGAGCCCGCGATGGCGGCGAAGTTGAGCGCCGTCCCCAGCCGTGGCTGGGTGGCTGCGAAGGCCGCCGTGGGCCACGCGCCGGCGACGACGGCTGCGGTGACGACCAGGATGGGGGCGATGCGGGAGCGGTGGAACATTCTTCCACGTTGCGCTGGACCAATGGTCGGAGCGGTGGGGGCGGTCAATGTCGCAACAGTCCCCGGTGAAATCCGTTGCGGCACCCGCTTGGCGTGACCCGCTGGATCGTTGCGTTCGAGCGTCGTGGGCGGCGCTATAGCCCTATCGGGTGGGAGGGCCGAACGTGGCGCTCTCGTCGGTGCGCAGCAGTCCAATCGTCGCGGTCGCCGACGGCTTGATCCTCTGCTGTCAGGGCCAACCGCGTGTTGATCACCTGCTCGAGCTCATTGCGCGCCGTGCGCTTGCGGCGTGTCTGCTCCTCCGCGAGAATCGGCGCGCGGTCGCGGTGCTCAGCAGCCAGCTTCTCCAACTCACCGTCCGGATCGTCGAAGGGCGGCTCTGGTCGCGTGGGAGTCATGTACACCTGAGGATGAACAAACGATGCATCGGCTCATGGTACGTCTCAATCGTTCTGCGCGCGCCCGATGTGCTTGCGAGCGGTCAGCGAGCTCACAAGAAACAGTTGCATCACCCTCAGTGCGTCCGCCGCCGTACCGTTGCCGGGGATCTGTCCGCTGGCAACCCATGTAAGACCGCGATGCCGCGGTATGACCTGCGGGTAACAGAACGGCGTCAGGCAGAACACTATGCCTTGTGCCGTACAGATCGCATCCGCGGTCCGCGTAGATGGTGGCGCAGTCCGACTGGATGGTTCGAGCGCGACTCGACGATCACTTGAGCTAGGACGCAAATCGTAGGAACCCACCATGGTCATGAGTGTCAAGGCCGTCGCGGCCGAGGCGCCCCAACTCTCCAACGACGCCGTGCAGCGACTCTTGGAGATGTCCGATGACATCGCGTGCGTCCTGGGATTCGATGGGGAGGTCAAAGAGCACAACGATCGGTGGCTGCGCGATCTCGGCCACTCCGGTTTCGAGATTGCCAACAAGCCCTTCATCACGTTCGTTCATCCCCAGGACCGAGCGGACACGCGCCGCGGGCTCAAGATGGTGTCGTCCGGTCGCTCGGCGACCGCGGAAATCGTCAACCGGTTGACCTGCAGCGACGGTACACACAGGTGGCTCCGCTGGTATGTGAGCGCCGACCGCGGAGCCCAACTGCTGTATTGCCTCGCCCAGGAGGTGGCCACGCCGGGTGGTGAGCCTGACGTTCAGGTGGAAGGACGCGGACCTGTCACCCATCGTCGGTTGTCGCGTGCCCACGTCTGGGTCCATCCGGATGACGTCGCCGGCGACCACCCGGTGAAGCGCAGAGCGACCAATGACCAGGTGATGGACGTGCTGCTCGAGACGCAGACACTGATGCGTGACATCGGTCGGCAGCGGGAGGATCAGGACACGATTGAGCGTCAGGCCCTGACGGATTCGCTGACGGGACTCGCCAACCGCAGTCTTCTCGCGGATCGCCTCAACCAGGGCTTGAGACATCTTGAGCGGAGCCCGGGGTTCCTTGGGGTGCTCATGCTCGACCTCGATCACTTCAAGGTGATCAATGACACCCTGGGTCACCAAGTGGGTGATGCGGTTCTTCGTGAAGCGGCACGGCGCCTGCAGAGTGTGGCGCGCCCGGACGACACGGTCGCACGATTCGGCGGCGATGAGTTCGTCGTCGTTGTCCAGAGTCTGGCCGATCCTGCCGACCTGACGGCGTTCGCTGACCGCGTGGTTGTCGAGCTGCGCGAGCCGTATCGCATTGGTACTGAAGAGGTGGTGGCCACAGTGAGCATCGGCATCGCCGTGGCGTCGCAACCCGACCACCTGCCCGCGGATCTTCTGCGCGAGGCGGACATGGCGATGTACCGCGCCAAGGATCAGGGACGAGACCGTCACGAGGTGTACGGCACGGCACTGCAGGTGCGTGCGACACAGCGCCTGGAGACTGAGCGCCTGGTGCGCCGTGCGCTGGCCGAGGACCTGCTCCTGGTTGAGTACCAGCCCATCATCGATGTGGCGAGTGGCGAAACGATCGAAGCCGAGGCATTGCTTCGCATCAGGGACGGCGAGAGCGGACAGTTTTCCCCCGCGCACTTCCTCGAGGTCGCCCAGGAGACGGGGCTGATGCCCGCCATGGATGAGCGGGTGCGGGCGGCTGCGTTGGGCGAGCTTGCCAGGTGGCGGGCGACGCCGTCGTGCCTCAATATCGAGCGGCTGGCGGTGAACCTGACAGCTCGTGAGCTGGCCAACCCAGAGTTCGCGCCGGCACTGGCCAGGAGTATCGAGGCCGCAGGCTTGAAAGGGAGTGACCTCAGCATCGAGGTGACCGAGCACGTGCTGATGCAGACGTCGCATTCTGCCGTCGCCTCGCTCGGCGAGCTCCGCGGCCTGGGCCTGCGCATCGGGCTCGACGATTTCGGCACGGGGTTTTCCGCACTCTCCTATCTGCAGAGCTTCCCCCTTGACTTCATCAAGATCGATCGCTCGTTCGTCGAAGGCATCGCCGTCGACCGCCGGAGCTCGTCGATCATCCGCGCGATGATCGACCTGGCGCACGCTCTCGGCCTCTACGTTGTCGCCGAGGGGGTCGAGACGGCGGAGCAGCTGGCCACGCTGCGTGACTTTGCCTGCGATCGTGCGCAGGGCTTTCTCTTCTCGCCGGCAATCTGCTCAGAGGACTTCGTGTCACGGCTCGATACCCAGGCGATCTGACTGCCGGTGAGGCGGAGCGGCCGAAGCCGCGCGGCCTTGTGTCAGCGAACAGGCAGGCGACGCAATGCGTACTCGAGGCGCGCCCCGCTGTCGGCCCTTCGTGCCGCTTCGTCCACGGCGCGGCGCATCTCCACGCGCGCGGGATACCTGACAACGTCCAGGTACTCGTAGAGGTCAGCAAGCCATTGAGCCGCCTCGTCGTGCTGCAGCGATCGCCGTCGTTCCATCCCTGCCCCCCCCAAAACATCACCCCTCGCCAAAAGGGTACGGCGTGATGCGATCGAAGTCAATGGACCGTTCGTGCGCCACTGCTGTCCATCCTGCCCCGCCTTGCTGAAACTGGTACACCCGCTCTAGGCTGGAGCCAGCCCGGGTCCTCGCGCAGGGGTGGCAAGAACAGCCATACCAACGATTTGAGGCGGGGGGTCGCTGGCAAGGAGGTGGACCCATGGTCGACACAGTTGGAATCCGAGAGCCGCAGAGCCCCGGCTCACATGCGGGTGCTCGACCCGTCACACCAGGCGCTACCCCAGGAATGCGGCACCGAGGCCACAGCGTGCTGCTGGCCACCACCCGGACGCTGGCGAAGGTCGTCTGGGCGGTTGTTGGCATCGTGAACTTCGTCCTGCTCTTGGACTTCGTCTTCCGGTTGATCGCTGCCAGAGATGACGGCTTCGCGCATGCCATCTTTTCATTCGGCTCGACCGTCGCCGGGCCCTTCGACGGGATCTTTGCGAATGTCGGACGTATCGCCGGCTACGCATTCCGGTGGAGCGACCTCGTGGTGGTGCTCATCTGCACGCTTGCCGGGTTCCTCGTGACGGGGATGCTGGGACGGGCGGGACGCCGCCAGCGCTGAAGAGGCGGAGTCTGTCCAGGGCAGTGCGCCACGGGTGCTAGGGTGATCGGGTGGCTGTGACACCCCCACCCTCAAGCGGCAGCGTCAGGCCCTCTGCGCGGCGGCTGCTGATCATCCTGCTTCCCATCATCGTGGCGATCGTCGTTGTGATCGCGCTCCTCGTCCACTTCACGGGAGGCACGGGTTCCAGGTCGACAGCCCCGGGCAGCAACGTGTCCACCCCAGGAGGCGCCCAACCTCCGCCAGGGGGTGCCGTCAGCCCCTGACGCGAACGCAGCAACGCCGCGAGCTCGAATGCCACCTGGTGGCGGGGCGTCGTCGGTATCGCACCGGACCGACTCTGCCGGCTGCGCTTTGCGAGGATGCGAGGCGAGCAGAGTAGGTCCGCCCGGATGAGTCCAAAAAGGAGCGGGATCACAGTCGTTTGCGCCAGCTCCCGTCGCCCTCGACCGCTGATCGTTGTGGCCGAGGATGGTGTCGACGCGCTGGCCATGCTCGGTCTGATGCTGGAATTCCACGGCTTCGACGTTGTCCTGACCGGCGATGGATGCGAGGCGCTCAACGCCGTCCTTGTCTACAAACCCGATGCCGTCGTGACGGACATGAACATGCCTCACCTTGACGGGCTTGGGCTGTGCCGGGCCGTGCGAGCGCTGCCCACACCCGCACTCCTTCCGGTCATCCTCTGGTCGAGCGCCGAAGCTGATGACCCTCGATTCCTCGAGGCCATTGAGCTCGGCGGTGTCGAGTTCCTCAGCAAGTCGCTCGCGATCACGGAGATCGATGCGGCTCTGCGGCGGATTCTCGCTGCCGACGACACCAGCCGTATGCAGCCGGTCGCGGAGGCGGGAGAGGCCCTCAGCAGTCAGGCCCTCGCAGCGCTACCGGGCGCAGCGGCGGCTTGAGGGGAAAGCCCTCGCGTTGAACGACCCAGGCTAGATCGCCGAGGCCATGGCGGCAATCAGCCGCCGGACATCCTCGTCGTTGTTGTGCAGGTGCGGTGCGATGCGGATCGACGTGCCACGCACGCTGACGACGACCTGCGCCTCGGCGAGTGACGACGCCACCCGGTGAGCCGAATCGCTCGGCAGTTCGACGCCCACGATGTGCGGTCCGCGGGAATGCGACGGCTCGACGGACAGGCCGAGGCGCTCGGCAGCGCCGGCGATGGCGTCGGTGCGAAGCCGCAGGGCGGCGCCGATTCGCTCGGGCGCCCACGCCAGCACCCTGCTGAGCGCCTCGGCGGCCATGGGCGTCAACTGGAAGTTGGTGCGTTCGCCGACATCAAAGCGCTGCGCGCCGGGCCGGTATTCGTCCTGGTACTGGGAGAGCGCGCTGAAGTCCTCGGACCCGGCGCGCATGATCCAGTTCTCCTCGAGTGGCTCGCCGCCGTGCAGCGAGGGATCGAGGTACAGGTAGCCCAGGCTGTACGGCCCGAGGAGCCACTTGTACCCCACCGCCACCAGCGCATCGGGCCGCAGCGTGGTGACGTCGACGGGCAGAACGCCCAACGACTGGCTGGCGTCGACGATGAACGAGGCGCCCACTGCGCGTGCGGCCTTGGCCACCTGCGGCAGCTCGATCAGCGCGCCGGTGCTCCAGTGGACGTTGGGCGTCGAGACGACCGCGACCCGGTCATCGATGGCGGCGACGATCGCGTCAGTCCACGTCTGCCCTGGCTCGCGCTTGACCACGGCCAGCTCGGCGCCGGTCCTCCGGGCGAAGCGCTGCCACGTGTAGTGGTTTGAGGGGAACTCCTGGTCCAGGACGAGCACGCGAGATCCAGCGCCGGCCGTGAGGTTGCGCGAGGCGACGGCGAGTCCGTAGCTCGTTGCCGGAATCAGTGCCACGTCAGTGGACTCCGCCCCGACGAGTTGCGCAAAGCGCGAGCGGAGGGTGTCCACATCGCCGAACCAATCACGGGTTGAGAGTGTCCACGGTTTCGCGCGCCGGTCGAGCGCCTCGCCGGCCGCCTGGCGGACGCTACGCAGGAGGGGCGACATGGCAGCCGTGTTGAAGTAGGCGAACTCATCGTCGATCTCGAACTCCGCCCGCTGATCGGTCAGCGCCAGCCGAGTCGCCGTATCGGTCATCGCGTCCACTATCCCACCCGCGGCTCGGGCATGACTACCCGAGGAGCTTGTGCAACTGCGGGAGAGGCATGGGGCGCGCGAAGAGGTAGCCCTGCGCGTACTCGTAGCCGATCCCCCTCAGGGTGCTCGCCTGCGCCTCGGTTTCGATGCCCTCGGCGACGATCGACGCCCCGATTGCCTTGCTCAGCTCGTAGATTGCCGCCGCCATCGTTCTTGCCTCAGGACGCTCAGCAACGTCGATGACGAAGGCGCGGTCGAGCTTGATGATGTCCACGGGGACGTGCTGAAGGCGAGCCAGAGAGGAGAATCCCGTGCCGAAGTCGTCGATTGCAATGCGAACCCCCCGGCGGCGCAGGCGCTCGAAGGCCACGCGAACCGCGGCCAGGTCATCCAGGAACGCGCCTTCCGTGACTTCGATCGTGAGAGCCGCTGCGGGCAGACCGGTCGCGCCGAGGATGCCGTCGAGCCAGGCGCTGAAGTCACCCGCCATCAGTTGGCGGACGGAGACGTTGACGCTGATGTAGAGGTCGTGGTCGGCATACAGCTGGGTGGTGTCTTCACAGGCGCGCTTCATCACCCACTCGCCGATTGGGACGATGAGTCCGGTGGCCTCGGCGACGGGTACGAACTCCGTCGGCGAGATCGGTCCTCGCACGAGGTCGTCCCAACGCAGCAACGCCTCGGCGCCGACGATGCGGCGGTCGGTGAGGCTGACGATGGGCTGGTACTCCAGGCGTAGCGAGCCGGCCTGGAGTGCAGCGCGGAGACGGCTCTCGGTGGTCAGCCGATGCTGGAGGCGGAGGCGGGACTCGGCGTTGTAGATTCTGGTCACGCCCCGACCCGCCCGCTTGGCCTCGTGGAGCGCCGAGTCGGCGTCGCGGAGGATGTCGGCCGACGAACTGTCGGCGTGTGCGAACGCGATCCCGATCGACGCGGTGACGGTCACGGGATGCCCGTCGACGTGGATCACCGGGGGCAGCGCGCCGCAGATCCGTGCAGCGAGGTCTTGGGCGTGGCTCTCGGAGGTGGTGCCCGGCATCACGACAGCGAACTCGTCGCCGCCCGGTCGCGCCACCAAGAGGTCGGGGAAACCATCGGTGAGCCTGGTTGCGACCTCGACCAGCACGCTGTCGCCGACCTCGTGGCCGAGGCTGTCGTTGATCACCTCGAGGTCATCGATGTCAACCAGAAGGAGGGTGCAGCACCCTGCTCGAGATGCAAACGCAGCGTCGAGACCCTCGCCCAGAGCGGCGCGAATGGGGAGACCGGTCAGGGGGTCGTGTCGCGCGCGGAAGAACGCCTGCTCTTCGGAGCGATATCGCTCGCTGACATCGGTCAACACGGCCAGGACACCCATGACGGCGCCGTTCGGGTCCCGGCTCGGCGTGTAGAAGGACTGGTAGAAGCTGCCCGCGTGCTCGACCGTGGCCGTCACCTCCTCGCCGCCCAGGGCTCGGTCGACGAACGCGGCGCCGATACTGTTTCCGGCAACGGCATCCAGGCGCTGCCCGACCAGGCGCTGCACGGTGCCGCCCTCGTACAGACGGCCGGCGCCGTCGACGAGGCGGCCCTCGATGTCGAACGAGGCAACCAGCATGGGGACGGCCTTGAGGACGGTGTCGAGGAGGGCCCGATTGTGCGAGCCCACGGCCTCGGCGCCCACCTCGACGGAGATGTCCGTGGCAACTGAGATGACGCCGGTGACGTCCGCTTCGCTACCGCGGAGGGGGGCGTGGACCGTGGAGTAGGTCCTGCCCCGGAATTCCGTCCGGGTCGAGGACTGCCGCCCGCCGAGGGCAGCCTCGAGCGCAGCGAGGGTGGGCGCATGGTGAAAGACGTCGCGGACGTCGCGGCCGAGGAAGTCGCTGATGTGACGGCCAGCGCCGCCACCGGCGATAAGGGTGAAACGCAGATCGCGATCGAAGGTGGTGACCGAGACCTGGGACGACGCCATCGCTGTGTCAAGGACCATCTGGCTGTCGCGCCGGGCGTGCTCGGCGGCCCGCTGGGAGCTCAACTCCTGGACCAGCACCGACAGTTGGCGCACGCTGCCGTCCTCACCACGCACGGCGCAGACAGTGTCGAGCACGGGCACGAGGTGGCCGTCCTTGCACGGAAACTCGCGCTCCACGACGTACGACTCGATCTCGCCGCGCAGGAGGCGGTCGGTGGGAGCCCGATCCCAGGGGCCGCCATGCCGGAAGAGCCGATCGCCGTCGCCGCCAATCAGCTCCTCGCGCGTGTAGCCCATGAGGGTGCAGAGGGCCTGGTTGACCGCGGTGATGCGGAATCCAGGAATGTCCATGGTCAGCTGACCGATCGAGGCACCCTCGAACATGCGCTGGTAGCGATGCAGATCCTCCAGCAGTGAGCACTCGGCGGCCTGGGCGCGGCGGCGCTCGGTCACGTCCTCGATCAGCGTGAGGCGGCCGGCGAAGGGGCCCTCCCCGCTCCCCACGTCCATGCTGCGGACCCGTCCCCAGACGACGCTCCCATCGGGTCGCTGGACGCGCCACTCGGCGTCAGAGCTGGGCTCAGAATCGATCCCGCCGAGTTCAGGGCCTGTGCCGTTCTCGGGTGCGAATTCCCCGACAAGCAGCTCCGTCGCGCTACGACCGAGGAGGTCGTCGTGGGTGCGCCCGAAGAATTGACACGCCGCGGCGTTGACGCGGACGAAGCGCTCGTCGGCGTCGAGGACGACCAGGGCGAGGGAAGACTCGTTCAAGGGTGCGACCAGACGGTGGCGGAGTTTCAGGACCTGTCGAGCGTCGTGAATGCCCGGAGGGGCTCCATCGACGCCCCAGGCATCTGTCCTGTCGTCCACAGGACCGGCTTACCATCTCACGGGTACCGACGCCCGCTCTTACAACAACTGTCACCGGGCGGTGACGGCGAGGTGCGTCGCGTCACCGGCTGGCGATCATGGTGGCGCGGCGATGACCCCATGTCAGACAGCAGGAATCGTTGCCCGGAGCGTGGTGCCCTCCCCGGGGCTGGAGGCGATGTGCAGGGTGCCGCCCAGGGCGTCGAGGCGGTCCTCCATGTTGGTGAGGCCGTTG
>Ga0208848_1000272_pt1 | contig 10004 bp, 8 predicted proteins | sample NGESurshal072012_2_FD_184455 | JGI IMG/M metagenome (GOLD analysis project Ga0208848, IMG submission 184455) | Arctic peat soil microbial communities from Barrow, Alaska - NGEE Surface sample 210-1 shallow-072012 (SPAdes) | ecosystem: Environmental > Terrestrial > Soil > Wetlands > Peat ... | reverse complement strand
AAAAATGGAGTTCGATCCGGCTGCGATAACCCTGCTTGCGCGCGCGGCGGAGGGCAGCATGCGCGATGCCTTGAGCTTGCTGGACCAGCTTATCGCGTTCGGCGGGGGCAAACTCGATGAGGCCGATACGCGCGCCATGCTCGGCACCATCGACCGCGGACATGTGGGCCGGCTCATCGAGGCGCTGGCCCGTTCGGACGGGCCCGCGTTATTGGCTGAAGTGAAAGAGCTCGACCGTGACGCACCGGACTATGACCGCGCATTGGTGGAATTGGCGGCCTTTTTACAACGCATTGCGATCGTACAAATCGTGCCCGAGGCCGCGCTCCAGGACGAGGAGTTCGCCGCAGATTCACTTGCGCGCCTCGCGCAGGCGATCTCACCTGAAGATGTGCAGCTCTACTATCAAATCGCGCTGGGCGGGCGTCGCGATCTGGCGATGGCGCCGGAGCCTCGGATGGGATTCGAAATGACGTTGCTGCGCATGCTGGCGTTTCGTCCGGACGCCGCCGCGGCCTTGGGCAATCCGCCGCGCGCCGGCACGCCCGCTGCGGCCGCATCCGGCGCCAAATTGATGGGCATCGATGCGAACAATTGGCCCGCGGTGGTCGAGGCGGCGGCCTTGAGCGGCATGGTGCGGCAGTTTGCCTTGAATTGCGTGCCGGCCAGGTTCGAGCACGACGTATTGGTCCTTAAGGTAGATCAAGCGACGGCGGACCGGCGTACGCGGCCGATCGACGACAAGCTCGTGCAGGGCTTGTCGAAGCATCTCGGCCGGGATATTCGCATCACGTTCGAAACGGCCCAGTCAGATCTCGAAACTCCCGCGCGGCAGCGCGCGCTCGCGGAACGAGATAAAGCCGAGCGCGCCGCGGCTGCGTTCGAGGCGGATCCTACGGTCAAGGGATTGCGCGAACGCTTCGGCGCCGATGTGGACGCGGCATCCGTAAAACCTGCGAATTAGCCACGAGGAGACCGACATGATGAAGGGCGGATTGGGAAATCTGATGCGTCAGGCGCAGCAGATGCAGGAGACCATGAAAAAAGCGCAGGCCGAGCTTGCGCAACTCGAAGTCACGGGCGAGTCCGGCGCGGGAATGGTCCGGGTGACGCTGAATGGGCATCACGAAGCGAAGAAAGTGACGATCGAACCGAAGCTGCTTGCCGAAGACAAAGACATGCTCGAAGATTTATTGGTGGCCGCCGTCAACGATGCAGTGCGGAAAATAGCGGCGCGCAGTCAAGAGAAGTATTCCGGCCTCATGACCGGACTCAATCTTCCGCCGGGCATGAAGCTGCCGTTTTGAAATACACGCCGACACTCGCACGCTTGATCGATTCGCTGCGCTGCCTTCCGGGCGTGGGACCGAAATCCGCACAGCGTATGGCGTTCTATCTGCTGGAGCGCGATCGCGACGGTGGTAAGTTATTGAGCCAAGCGTTGGCGGAAGCGCTCGAGAATGTCGGGCATTGCAAACGCTGCCGCATGTTGACCGAGGCCGATTACTGCACGATTTGCGCCTCCACCCAGAGGGACGTGGCGCAGCTCTGCGTGGTCGAATCCCCCGCCGACGTGGTTGCCATCGAACAATCAGGGGGATTTCGCGGCCGCTACTTCGTGCTGATGGGGCATTTGTCGCCGCTCGACGGAGTGGGGCCGGCCGAACTCGGATTGGACGAGTTCGAGCGTCTGCTGGGCGGCGGCGAAGTTCGCGAAGTGATTCTCGCCACCAACCCGACTGCGGAAGGAGAGGCGACGGCGCATTACTTGGGCGAACTTGCGCTGCGCCTCGGCTTAAAGGCATCGCGCATCGCGCATGGCGTGCCCGTGGGCGGCGAACTGGAATACGTCGACGGCGGCACATTGGCGCACGCCCTGGCCGGCCGCACCAACGTTTCCTAGGACGCGAGCTTCTCGTACAGGCGACACAGACGCCGATAGCTCTCGTAGCGGCGGGGGGCGATTTGTTGAAGCTGGACCGCCGACCGCACGGCGCAACCAGGTTCTTCCATGTGCCGGCAATCCTTGAAGCGGCAATTGACGCTGAGATCGTGAATCTCGATGAAGCCGCGCTCGGCCGCGCGCACCAAGTGCGCCGGCGGCGCGAAATCGCGGACGCCCGGTGCATCGATAATCGCCGAACTCTCCCCCAGCGGGTACCAGCGCGCCGTCGTGGTGGTGTGGCGTCCCTCGACGTCGCGGGTCAACTCGGCGGTTTGCGCCGCGGCCTCGGGGGCGAGTGCGTTCACCAGCGAGGATTTGCCCACGCCCGACTGCCCGACCAGAAGCGTCACGCTGCCTTCGAGGGTGCGCTTGAGGTCGGCTATCCCCGCTCCCGATTGCGAGCTCACTTCGGCGCAATTCAAACGCAGGTCGCGATAGGTCGTGAGTTCCGGCTGCACGGCGTCCGTTCCCAAATCGAGCTTGTTGACGATAATCAAGCAACCTAAGTCTTTCAATACGGCGCCCGCCCAGTAGCGGTCGACCAGGAACCAGTCGGGTGCGGGTTCCGCGGCCACCATAATGGCCAGCCGATCGATGTTGGCGGCGACGGGTTCGGCACGCCCGCGCGCGTCGATGCGTTCAATCAGGTTGCGGCGCGGTTCGACCGATTGGACCGACGGGCCGTCGGCCGAGGGCGGATAGGCCCATGTGACGCGATCGCCGCAGACGATGCGCTGTTTGCGCCCCGACAGCGCGCAGTGCAGCGTAGTTCCGCCCGCCTGCACCAAGACGCCGCGGCCGTAACTCGCGAGTACCGTGCCCGTACCGCCGATGGCGCCTGCCGATTCGTTATGCTCTGCTACCATGCCGCTTTGGGCCGTTCTCTCGATTGCTGAAACACTATGAAATCCCCCGAAAATCTCATTTGGATCGATTTGGAAATGACCGGCCTCAAACCGGAGTCCGATCTCATCATCGAGATTGCGACGATCGTAACCGACAAACACCTCGGTGTGCTCGCGGAAGGCCCGGTATTCGCGGTGCATCAGAGCGAGGCTGTGCTCGCCGCCATGGATGATTGGAACCGCAATCAACATCGCCGTTCTGGGTTGAGCATACGAGTACTGGCAAGCGCCATCGACGCGGCTGCCGCCGAACGCGACACTCTGCGTTTTCTCGAATCCTGGCTGGAGCCCGGAAAATCTCCGATGTGCGGCAACAGCGTGTGCCAGGACCGGCGCTTTCTGGCGCGCCACATGCCGGCGCTCGAGAGATTTTTCCACTACCGTAATCTCGACGTGAGCACCCTCAAGGAGCTCGCGTTGCGTTGGGCGCCGAAGGTCGCCGAGGGCTTCCGCAAGGCGTCCAATCATTTGGCCATGGACGACGTGCGCGAGTCGATCCGCGAGCTGCAGTACTATCGCGAGCGTTTGTTGCGGCTTGGTTAGGCGCTGCGCGCCGAATCTAGACCGGGCTATTGCCCGCCAGGAACATCCAGGTTTCGACCACCGTGTCCGGATTCAAGGACAGGCTGTCGATCCCTTGCTCAACCAACCATCGCGCCAGTTCCGGATGATCGGAAGGGCCTTGCCCGCAGATCCCCACGTACTTGCCCTGGCGCTTGCAGGCCTTGATTGCCATGGCCATCAGCGCCTTGACCGCGTCGTCCCGCTCGTCGAACGACTTGGCCACGACGCTTGAGTCGCGGTCCAGCCCGAGCGCGAGCTGCGTCATGTCGTTCGATCCGATCGACATGCCATCGAAGTATTCGAGATAACGTTCGGCGAGCAGGGCATTGGTGGGCAATTCGCACATCATGATGTGTTTCAGGCCGTTGTCGCCGCGCTTCAGGCCGTTGTCGGCGAGCAAGTCGGTGACGGCTTTCGCCTCGCTCAAGGTGCGTACGAACGGCACCATGACTTGGACGTTTGTCAGTCCCATCTCGTCGCGCACGCGCTTCAGTGCGCGGCATTCGAGCTCGAAGCAGGGTCTGAATACCTTGTCGATGTAGCGCGACGCGCCGCGAAAGCCCAGCATGGGATTTTCCTCGTGCGGCTCGTAGTTCTTGCCTCCGATCAGGTTCGCGTATTCATTGGACTTGAAGTCCGAGAGGCGCACGATCACCGGTTCCGGCGCGAACGCGGCGGCTATTTGCGCGATGCCTTCGGCCAGTTTGTCGACGTAGAAATTCACCGGGCCGTCATAACCCGCGATCTGCTTGGTGATGGTGTCCTTGAGCTCGGGGCTCTGCTTGTCGAATTCCAGCAACGCGCGCGGATGAACACCGATCATGCGATTGATGATGAACTCGAGACGCGCGAGGCCGACGCCCTTGTGCGGTATGCCGGCAAAATCGAAAGCCCGGTCGGGATTGCCGACGTTCATGGTGATATTCACCGGGATCGGCGGCATGGCGTCCATTTCTATGGTGCGCTGATCGTACTCGAGCATGCCGTCGTAAATGTAGCCGGTATCGCCTTCGGCGCAGGACACCGTGACCGCCTGGCCTTCCTTGATGGCGGCGGTGGCGGTACCGCAACCGACGACCGCCGGAATGCCGAGTTCGCGCGCGATGATCGCGGCGTGACAGGTGCGCCCGCCGCGATTGGTGACGATGGCGGACGCGCGTTTCATCACCGGTTCCCAGTCCGGATCCGTCATGTCGGCCACCAGCACGTCGCCGGCCCGGACCCGCGACATTTCCTTCACGTCCTTGATGATGCGCGCTTGTCCCGCGCCGATGCGCTGACCGATGCTGCGCCCGCTGATCAGCAGTTTCGAGCGCGACTTCAGCGTGAATCGCAGTATCGAGCGGCCGGCGCGGCTCTGCACCGTTTCCGGGCGCGCCTGCAGGATGTAAATCTTGCCGGTGGCTCCGTCTTTGCCCCACTCGATGTCCATCGGCGTGCCGTAGTGCTCTTCGATCGTGAGCGCCTGCTTCGCCAGACTCGCGATGTCCGCCTCATCGATCGAGAAGCGATTCCGATCGGCCGGCGCCACATCGACGGTGCGGACGCGCTCCTTCGAGCCCGGGTCGCCGTAGATCATTTTGATCGCTTTGCCGCCGAGATTCTTGCGCAGCACCGCGCGGCGGCCGGCGCGCAATGCCGGCTTGTACACATAAAATTCGTCCGGATTGACGGCGCCCTGCACGACCGTCTCGCCCAGGCCGTACGCGGAGGTGATGAACACCACGTCGCGAAAGCCCGAGTCCGTGTCGAGCGTGAACATGACGCCGGCGCTGCCGAGATCGCTGCGCACCATGTGCTGCACGCCGACGGACAGCGCGACCGCGCTGTGATCGAAATTGTTGTGCACGCGGTAGGATATGGCGCGATCGTTGAACAGCGACGCGTACACTTCATGCACGCAGGTCATCAAATGATCCTCGCCGCGCACGTTCAGGAACGTCTCCTGCTGACCGGCAAAGGATGCCTCCGGCAGATCTTCGGCCGTGGCGGAGGAACGCACCGCGACGGCGAATTCTCCCGCAGCGCCGCCGGCATCGCGCATTTTGCGCCAGGAGTCCAGGATTTCGCCGTGCAGTCGCTTCGGTAACGGCGTGGCCAGCATCCAACCGCGGACCTGCGCGCCCACTACGGCAAGCCGCTCCACGTCATCGACGTCCAGCGCCGCGAGAATTTTGCGGATGCGTTCATCAAGCCCGTCCTGCGCGAGGAAGTCGCGATAGGCGTGCGAGGTCGTCGCGAAGCCGCCGGGCACCGAGACACCCAGATTCGCCAAACCGGAGATCATCTCGCCGATCGACGCGTTCTTGCCGCCGACGAGTTCAACGTCCTTATTCCTCAATTGCTCGAAGGGAATGATGTAGGGCTTCATACCGCGCTGCTTGTGGGCCGGAGGGTTAAGTGAAACACTTTGCCGGCGACGATGCGCCAACTTCCGAGGCAACCGTGATCAAACGAACCGTGTTTTTTGTTTCCGATCAAACGGGCATTACAGCAGAAACAATGGGTCACAGCCTCATGACGCAGTTCGACGGCATCGAATTTCGGCAAGTGACTGTGCCATTTATCGCCACGGTTGACAAGGCGATCGAGGCGGTCCGCAAGATCGATTTGGTGGGCGCGCAAGAAGGCGTGCGGCCGATCATATTCAGCACCCTCGTGCAGGAGGATGTTCGCAACGTGGTTCGCGGCAGCAGCGGATTGTTTTTGGATTTTTTCGACCCCTTCCTAACACCGCTCGAAAATGAACTCAAGACGCAATCCACGCATGTTGCAAGTAGGACACATCGCATGGCGGATACGCATGCGTATGCCACGCGCATAGACGCCACCAATTTCGCCCTGGCCAACGATGACGGTTCGGTCGTGCGCGACTACGAGCGCGCCGATGTGATCCTGGTCGGCGTCTCACGCTCGGGAAAGACGCCGACCTGCCTGTATCTAGCGATGCAATACGGGATATTTGCGGCAAATTACCCGCTGACCGAGGACGATCTCGAATCGCGTAATTTGCCGCCCGCGCTGGAAGCGTTTTCGCGTAAATTATTCGGCTTGACAATCAAGCCGGATCGATTGCAGCAAATCCGCAATGAGCGCCGCCCGGACAGCCGATACTCATCGGCCCGGCAAGTGGCTTTCGAGGTCCGAGCGGCGGAATCGCTGTTCGAGCGGCATGGCGTTCCGCTGCTCGACGCGACCGAAGTCTCGATCGAGGAAATATCGAGCAGAATTCTCGACCGCACCGGCATCGAGCGGCGCCTGCGGCCCTGACATCTTCGGGGTGCATGGTATAGTCGGCGCATGTTAGCGGATCAATGGTGTGAGACAACTTGGCGGGCGCAGCCCGGCAGCTTCGTCGGCCTGATGACGCTGTACGAGAGCAACTTCGTGCGCTTGGGCTGGCTCGTCAGCGACCTTCGCGCAGTGACGGCACGGCGCCTGTCGCATGCTGCCTCGGACTGTGATCTCCATCTCATCCCGCAGGACTTGAGCCGCTATACCAGTGTGTTCCGTCTCACATACGAGTTCGATTCCGAGGCGGCGCCGGTTCGCGATCCGGATTTGGAGGTGTGCGTGTACCACGACGCCCGGTTGGCCGAGGTACGCAGCTTCCGCGGATTCCAGCGCCACCCCCATCTCGCCAAGCTTCAGACGCGCCTCAAGCGTGAACTGGATCAGCGCTGGACGCGAAACATGATGTTAAATAAATGGCTGGAATATTGTGCCGAGCGGGGCCATCACTTTTAGCGGCCTGGATTGCCCTGGTTTGCCTGGGATGTCCCGCAAGCTCACGCTCGAGGCGAAGGCGGGATTTTGATCGATCGCTTAAGTTTTTTCAAAGGCGGTTTGGACGGGGGCGCCGCGAGCGCCGACGAAGAGCGGCTCATGCAGCTCTTCCAGAATCGTGCTGGCCTGAAGAAGGCCCATGCCGACCTCCAGGACGAATTTCATCTGCTGCGGGATCGCCTCAAACAGCAGGAAGGCGCGACCATACGCGTGCAGGAGCAGCTCGACGCGCTCGGCGACTTACTCGGCGACCCAAAGACCGGCTTCGGCGCCTTGGTGTTCTTTCAATTGCGCGCGTTGTGGAAGACCTGCCACCAGCAGCTCTCGACGTTTGCCGCTGATCTCACGCGCCAGCAAGAGGCGCGGGAGAGGGCGAAGCACGACGCGGAAACCGCGGCCGCGAAGAAAGGGCGGCTTGCGGATGTCGATCTACGATTGGAGACGGCCGCGGCCGCGGCCGACGCGCAACGCCAGCATTTGGCGGATGCGCAGACAGAGATCGGGCGCTTGACCGCGTTCTGGCACTATTTCAAGCGCCGCCGCTGTCAGAAATCCCTGGAGTCGTTGCGTCACCAGGTCGTGATCGCGGACGCGACGGTGGGTGACCTGCACGCCGAACGCAGTGCCGTCGACCGCGAAGCTGCGGGTGAATTTCCCGGAATCTCGCTGGCGGCACGCCGCAATATCAATCTGGCCATCATCAGCTTCGCCGAATTGCTGTGCGAACACGTCGACGCCTTTGGGCTCGCGGCGCGCGCCAAAGAGGCGGTCGCCCGCAGAGTTCACGAGATGAGTTTCGGCACCCGGGCCGATTGCGAGAGCTATATGCAGCGTGTGCAGCAGGCGCAGGCCGCCGTGGCCGATCAGAAGCAAGTCTCCGCAGCGCTCAGGGCCAAGTTGGACCGCCTGCGCGCCAACTGCGAGTACCGCAACAACGCCGACACTGTGCCGACCGCGGACTCGCTGGCGCTCGCGCCCGCAGCCGCCGACGCGGAGGCGGCCAAGAGCGCAAAGTCCCCGACCGCCGCGACTTGGAATGTCATGGCGGACGATTACTGGGACTTGTACACGCTGCTGCTGCGTTAGTGCAGGTCGGTCCGCCGCGCCTGGGTCGGCGCGCCCCGATGCACCGTCGCGACGGCGAGATCCGCGGCGATCTGCGACGCTTCATCGAGCAGGATGCCCGCAGCTGCGTCGTCCTTGATTTCCTCCAAAGACTTTGCCGGTTTGACGTCGTGCGCGGCCCGCCAAGTATTCTCCCGTTCGAGTCGCTCGCTCTCCATGCGTTTGCGTTCGACCTCGCGTGTCTTGAGGTTCAGCGATAGCGTCTTCTGGCTGCGCATCGCTTCGAGGGCGGCAATATCGTCGTGCAGATAACGAAAATCGGCACTGTTCGTGGTGCGCTCTACGTGCAATTTCTCCAAGGCAGCCGTCGTCGATTTCAAATCGCCTTCAACCCTGAACGCGGCCGGTTCGATGTGATCCCAGGGCAGGGCGCGATCGCGGGTGCTTTCACCGACTTCATTGGCGTCGATCAGCGACGGCAATGCGATGTCGGGAGTCACGCCGCGATCCTGGGTGCTCTCGCCCGTGATTCGATAGTATTTGCCGATTGTCACGTTGAGCTGGCCCAACTCCGGCTTGCGTCCGAAAATCGTGTAATTGAGCGGATGCGCGTTTTGCACAGTGCCCTTGCCGTACGTCTGCTGACCGACAATGAGCGCGCGGCCGTAATCCTGGATGGCGCCGGCGAATATCTCCGATGCCGATGCGCTGAACCGATCCACCAGCACGATCATCGGCCCGCTGTAGTAAACGGACGGATCGGGATCATCGTCGACCTCGATGCGGCCGGTGGTGTCGCGCAGCTGCACGACCGGTCCACGGTCGATGAAGAGACCGGTGAGCGACTCGGCTTCGGGCAGATAGCCGCCGCCGTTGGCGCGCAGATCCATGATCAGCACATCGGCGCCGTCTTTTTTCAGTTCGCTGATCAGGCGCTGCACGTCGCGCGTGGTGCTGCGGTAATCTTTCGCCCCGGCGCGGCTGGCATCGTAGTCCTGATAGAAGCTCGGCACCGTGATGACGCCGACTTTCATGTCATGGCCGTTGCGCTGCACGACCCGCATCGCCTTGTGCGACGCCTGAGCTTCGAGCGACACGCGGTTGCGCGTGAATTCCACGACCTTCTGCGCGGAACCCGGAGCCGCGCCCGCGGGCAACAACTGCAGGCGCACCTGCGTGCCGCCGGGCCCGCGAATCTTCTGCACGACGTCGTCCAGGCGCCAACCGATCACGTCGGTCAATTCTCCGTTCTTGCCTTCTCCGATCGCGGTAATGCGGTCATTGGCGGCAAGCTTGCCGCTGGTGGCGGCGGGACCGCCGGCGATCACGTCGATCACGGTGACGTAATCGTCCGTCAGCTGCAGCGAGGCGCCGATGCCCTCGTAGCTCAAACTCATTTGAATGTTGTATTCCTCCGAGTTGCGCGCCGAGAAATAATTCGAGTGCGGATCCAAGGACAGCACGAATGCATTCATGAACGCCTCGAACACGTCCTCGGGTTTGCTCTGATCCATGCGCTTCGCGACGTGTTCGTAGCGTTTACGCAAGATATCGGCAGCGTCGGTCCATTGTTTGCCGGTGGTCACGAGCGACAACTCATCGTTCTTCACGCGCTTGCGCCACAGCTCGTTCATTTCTGCCGCGTTCGCCGGCCAGGGTTCCTTCTCGCGATCGAAATTGAACGATTCGTCGATGTCGAAATCCGGTTTCTTGCTCAGCAGTTCGATCGCATAGGCCAT
>Ga0208848_1000271_pt1 | contig 10020 bp, 13 predicted proteins | sample NGESurshal072012_2_FD_184455 | JGI IMG/M metagenome (GOLD analysis project Ga0208848, IMG submission 184455) | Arctic peat soil microbial communities from Barrow, Alaska - NGEE Surface sample 210-1 shallow-072012 (SPAdes) | ecosystem: Environmental > Terrestrial > Soil > Wetlands > Peat ... | reverse complement strand
CGGGCCGCCGAGCATGAGCCGGCGGTCGGTGACCGTCAGTCCGAAGGGGCCGTAACCACGATCGAGACCTCGGCCGCGTCGGTCCCGAGAGCGATGCGAACCTTGTTCTGCATCGATTTGAAGAGCAGGATTCCGATCTCCAGGATCTCGTCGGCCGTGAGCAAGTCTGCGGCTGACCGGCGGAGCTCCTCGGGAACCCGTCCGAAGCCGATCAGAAACGCGTCGGCGAGGCGCAGGGCGGTCTTCTGCCGCTCGGAAAGGTCACTCGATTCGTAATCCCAGACCTTGGCGACCATGGGTTCGTCAAGACCGTCCCGCAGCGCGACCGCGCTGCGAATCCCGAGTCAAGTGTTGCAGCCCTGGAGATAGGCGTTGCGCAGACGGACGAGCTCGCTCGTCACCGGGTCGAGCGCTCCCGAAGCTCGAGTCAACGAGGTCAACCGGTTCCGGCCCCTGGCGATTTGCGGGTCGAACGCCTGGTACGGGTCGGGCGTGCCTTGCGGGGTCAGCAATCCAGGCGGGATGGGGAGCTTTGGCGTGGTCTTCACCGCGAAACGCTCGTCCCATCGAGGAAAGCCGTGAGGCGGTACCAGCGCTCCGCCAGCGAGACCGCGACGATCAGGGCGAACAGCCGGCCCGGCTCGAGGTATCTGAGGACGGAGTCGATCTGGTCGTCGGTGACCCATTGGGCGGAGAAGCAAAACTGCTCCGTGAGCGCCAGGCAAGCGCGCACGACGTCTGTGTCTGCGCCGTCGGCGGCCGGAGCCTCAGGTGTGCCTGCCACGATTGACTGCACTCGCGCTCGACAGCGCTCCAACAGCTCCGCGCCCACGATCCTTTCGAGGTCCGCGAAGTGCGAGGAGACGGCGACAGCCAGCTCAGGGCGGCGCCCCGCGACCCGCGCGGTACCTGGGTCGGACGAGCCGACCGGTACCAACACGTCAGTCCTGGAGCAGCGGCTCGAGCCGCCCGTCAGCGCCGAATTGCATCTCGATCGGGTCGCCGGCGGGCTCGAGTTGGTCCGCCTCCGCGATGAGGGCCGGGCTCAACGCCATGACTTCAGTGTGCAGCGTGTCATGGATCCATGCCAGCCGGACGGCGTTCGGCGGCACGCCGCACATGGCGATCGCGGCCCGGACGGCGTCGCGGTCATCGGCCAGCACCATCGGCAGCTTGCTGCGTTCCACGCCGAACAGGCCTGCCGTGATGGAGTTCGTATACAGCGCTCGCAGGTCGACCCTGGCCATCAGCCGGGCGGGAACGAAATCAGCGAGCCCGATGCCGGCCGCGTTTCCGTGCGACGCATCGGTGAGGTCCATCACCGCGATCGTCCTGATGAATGGAGTCCCACTCTCCTCCCAGCCCACGATCCGGTAGCGATTGATCACATTGGAGTCGATGCCCGTGCCACTGATGTCCTTGCCCATACGGTCGACGACCAGGACGTCGATCGTCTCGAACGGCAAACGTGGCATCAATCGCCAGGCCTGCTCGAGCATCGCCTCCTCTTCGCGAGAGCCCACCTGGTCCGCGGTCAGGCCTACGACACTCGCGGTTTCGTCGCGCTGGTTCTCCACGACGGCCACCGAACCGACCAGAAGTCCAGCACGCTGAAGCAGCCGGGGCGCCAGCGGCACGCGCCGGGCGAGCCCCTCGCTCCCCTCGTTATGGATCAGCTGCGCGCCGGGCTGCTTGCCCAGGCCGACCGCGCACATCTTGCTCGGCCCGCTTTCCACCGGTGCCCGGAAGCTAGTGTGCGGTTTGACTCGCGACACCACGAGCACGGCTCCAGCCTCGACCGCATAACGGTCCACGTGGTAGGGAAGGCCGTCGAGCTCGCCGACGATTCGCGTCTCCATCGTGGCCCGGACCGGAGCGCCGACGCTCTCTTCGGTGACGCCCATGCTGGCCAGGACCTCGGCCTGGCCCTCCGCGGTGGCCGCTCCGTGGCTGCCCATCGCCGGCACGATGAAAGGCTGCCAGCCGCCGTTCCGAAGACCGCTGACGGTGCCTCTGACGATCGCGTCGAGGTTGGCGATTCCACGGCTGCCGACGCCGACCGCGATCGCTCCCGGCGAGCGGCCGGCGTTCGCCGCGACGAGCTCGGCGGCGGCGCGCGCCGCGCCTTCGACATCGCTCACCGTAGGTGCCACGAAGCGCTGCCGCCGAAGGGCCACCCGTGGGATGGGAACGTCGAGGTAGCGATTCCCGATTTCGCGCAGCGCTGGAACGAGCTCGTCGAGCGGTAGGTAGCTCACAGCGCCTCCAGGTGTGGATCGAAGCCCGGCTCGAGCTCGACTCGCAAAGCGATCAGGGCACGCGCGACGTGGCAGTAGAAGCTCAGTGTAAGAGTGAGCTCCACGAGCTGGCCATCATCGAACCACTGGCGAAGCGGATCGAAGACGGCATCCGGAACGTCGATATCGCAAATGGCGTCCGCGTAGGCGAGAATGGCACGTTCGCGCTCGTCAAACAGCGAGCTGGTTCGCCAGTCTCGGAGGACGCGGAGGTGCTCCTCACTCACCCCGGCCTGAAGCGCCAGATTCCAGTGGTGAGCCCACTCGTACACCGCCCCGGCCCGCTGCGCGACACGCATGATCCCGAGCTCGCGCAAGCGGCGTTCCACCTTCGGCTGGTGGCGCAACGGCCAAGCCATCCCGGTCCATGCGGCGAGCATGGCCGGAGAGTTCGCGAGTGTTCGATATAGATTCGAGACGCGGCCCTGCTGGCTCGCGGCCTCCACGAACAGGGCTTGTAGGCTCGGGTCCTCGGCCGGTACCGGCACCATCGGCAGTCTCGCGCGTTCCCCACTCACAGCGACGGACGCTCGCTGTCAGGGTTGAGGCGGTCGAATCCAGCCATCAGGCCGGCGTCGACCGTGAGCACGGTGCCGGTCACCCATCGTGAATCGTCGCAGGCGAGGTACACGATGGCGGCGCCGATGTCCCAGCCGGTGCCCTCGGTCTCGAGCAGGCCTCGCCGCCGCCGGTCTTCGCGCATCTCACTGGTCATTCCACGCGTTGCCACCATTGGCGTGTACACGAGTCCCGGCGCGACGGCGTTGACGCGGATGCCCTGTGTTCCGTGGTGCGCGGCCATGGCGCGAGTCAGGCCGATCACGGCCGCCTTGGTCGTTGGGTACAGCAGCTTGGGGTGCCCGCCGCTCAGACCCGCCACCGAGCTGAGGTTCACGATCGACCCACCGCCGCTCTTGCGCATCTCCGGGATTGCAAAACGCGCCATGAGCATCATGGAGGTCACATTGACGCGAAAACCCTCGTCCCATTGGGCCAGGTCGACGTCGAGGGCGGTGCCGCTCGGACCGGTGACTCCCACGTTGTTGACCAAGACGTCCAGCCTCCCCCAGCGCTCGACGGTGGAGGCAACGATCGACCGGGAGTCTTCGGGGCGCGTTACGTCGGCGATCACAACGTGGGCCTCCCCTCCCTCCTCGGCGATCATGGCGAGCGTGCGCTCGGCCCACGACCGTTCGAGGTCGACCAGGGTGACGCGGGCACCTTCGCGAGCCATTAGCACCGATGCGGCGCGGCCGTTGCCGATGCCCTCGGCGCGCGACCCGGCACCTGTCACTATCGCGACACGCCCTTCGAGCCGGCCGCGCCTTACCCGGACTGTCAACGCTTTAGAATCATACCTGTGTGGAACGCTCGTTCCGAGCCCGACAGGGTGGCCGAACCCGATCTCCACGCCCTGTTGACTCGCCTCGAACAGCTCGAGTCCGAGCGCGAGATCGTACGCACGATCAACCAGTTCGGCCACACCATCGACTACGGTCTGGAAGCCGAATGGCTGGATTGCTTCCTACCCGACGGGGAGCTCGACGTAATCTACGGCGACCGGCCGCCCTCCCGCATGGCCCTGGGCACTCGACACGCCCGTGGCGTCCTGCATCGGGGAACCGAACAGCTCGCGGCGTGGATTGCCGGGCACACCCGCCCCCCGGTGCGCATCCACAAGCATCTCTACATCGAACCGCGCATCAAGTTGGAGGGTGAGACGGCGACATCGATCACGTACATGACGAGGGTCGACGTGATCGGCGGCCAGCCAGAGGTGTACGCCTTCGGTCGTTACCACGATGAATGGAGCCGGTGCGACGACGGACGCTGGCGGATCAAGCGGCGCCGGATCGAGATCGAAGGCCAGCGCGATGATGCGCCGCCTCCATACGCGCCCAACGCCTGATGTCAGACACCACGATCGCCGGGGCCCTGTCACGGCTCGAGAAGCTCGAAGCAGAACGAGACATCGTGCACACGCTTTATGCCTACTCTCACCACCTCGACCTCGGTCAGGATGAGAAGTGGGCGGACTGCTTCACGGAGGATGGGGTCATCGACATTCACTACCTGCCCGAGAAGCTCCCGGTCGCCCGCGTGGCGGAAGGCACACGTCACGCCAAGGGCATCCGGCACAAGGGACGCCGTCAGCTGCTCGCCTTCGTCGCCGGCCACGACCATCCACCGGCGCACGTGTTCAAGCACCTGATGATCGAGCCCCGGATCACAGTCGACGGCGATACGGGCACCGGTACGGCTTATCTCGTCCGGGTTGACGACGTCGGCGGAGTGCCTCGCATCACGAGCTTCGGCCGTTACGTCGACCGCTACCGCAGAGTCGGGCCCGGCGAGTGGAGAATCGAAGAACGGGTGGTTGAGCTGGAAGGGGCCTTTCCCGGACCCCGAGGCAACGCCTAGAGCACGCCGCCGAGGTCTGGCAGGCCGAGCAGGGCACGGCCGTGCGCCTCAGCCGCCTTCTCGACGTTGTTCTGGACATGTGCGCGCATGGCGTGCGCATCGCGGAACATGCGCTGAAGCGGATTGTCGAGGTGGATCGAGAAGCCCCCCGCGACGTCGAAGAGCTGGTCGATGGCCTGGATCGAAACATCGACGCAGTAGGCCGCACCCCAACGAAACCTCGCCCGGTCTTCGACAGGGATCGAGCTCCCTCCAGCCGCCATACCGAGAAGCTCGTCCAGGTCGGCGCGGAGCTGGCGCCGTGCCGCCTGGATGCCGGCCGCCGCCCTGGCTAGCCGTTGATGCGCGAACGCATCCTGCGACAGCGGACCGGTCGCGCTCTGCAGGCGGCGCTTGGCCTGCTGCAAATAGAAGTCGAGCATGCCCTGGGCCACCCCGATCATCGGTGCCGAGACCGCGTAGACGAACACGTTCATGAACGGCAGGTGGTACAGGGGATTGGGATTCGCAGCGGCGCCCGGCGTCTCGAGCTTGCGCGCCGACCGGGTCAAGAGCGTGCGGTACTCGGGCACGAATGCATCCTCGACCACGAAGGCCTTGCTGCCGCTGGCGGCCAGCCCCGCCACGTGCCAGTTGTCGACGATCCGGTAATCCTGCTTCGGGATCAGGAGGGTGCGCCCTTCTCTCCTACCACGCCCGTCAGGACCGTCGAGGACGGCGCCGATGAGCACCCAGGCCGCGTAGTCGATGCCGCTTGAGAAAGACCACGTCCCGCTGACACGAAAGCCGCCCTCGACCCGGCGCACGTCGCCGACGGGCGCGTACGAGGACGCGATCAGGGTTTGCGTGTCCTCTCCCCAGACGTCCTCCTGCGCCTGAAGCGCGAACAGCCCGAGCTGCCACATGTGGACTCCAATGACACCCAGCACCCAGGCCGTCGATGCGTCGGCCGCACCGAGCTCGACGCAGGCTTCGAAGTAGGTCGCGGGATCAACCTCGTAACCACCCCATCGCGCGGGCTGCAGACCACGGAAGAGACCAGCGGCCTGGAGATCGCTGACCGTCTCGCTCGGAAGCATCCGCAGCTTTTCGGCTTCCCTGGCTCGTTCGCGCAAGGACGGGAGCAGAGCCACGGCGCGCTGCCTGAACTCGATGGGATCGATTCGCCCAGAGCGTGTGGTCTCGCTCACGTTCGAGACTGTTCCTCCCATAGAGCCTGCAGGTTGTCCGGAGGACCTCCCTCCGAAAGCTCGATGCGCAATCCGCCGGGCAGTGCTTGGTAGGCGAAGCCGAGAGGGCGCCCAGACTCCTGCCACCTCGTCACCTCGATGGTCATCCCGGCCGCCACCAGCTCATCGGATGCCCTGGCGAGATCCTCGACCTGGAACCCGAAGTGGTGCAGATAGCCTGCCGCACGCGGCTCCCATACCGTGCCGGGCAAGCTTTCGATCAACTCCAGGTGGACCGGACCTGAAAGCGTCCAGGCCACACTCAGGCGCACGGTCTGCCGGCCGGCGGCGCTGATGATGTGGGTACCGCCGGCTCGCGGCACCGTGCGCACGAACTCGCCGAACACCGGCGCCATCTCCGCGATCGCGCGTTCACGGTCAGGCACCACCAGGCACATGTGAGACGGCACCCCAAACGCGGCCAGCGGCCCCTGCCTCGGGGCTCTCGTGCTCACGGCGCCGGCGGTCCCCATCGCAGGGCTCGGCGCACAACGGGCAGCACCCGCCGCCCGACATGGTCCAGCTGTTCGAGCATGGCGGGCTGCGCCAGGCCGGGGTAATGGAACCGAAGCAGCAACGCGTCGGCGCCCGCAGCCCGGACATCCGCCGCGAGCCTCTGCGCCATCTCCTCGGCGTCGGCCGTCGCTACGAAATCGGTCTGTGGCCCACCGACCGCAGACGTGGACCCGATGCTCCGGTAGCTGCTTGCCAGGACGGCCATCCGTTGCGGGTCCGGCGGCCCGAACCAGGCGCGCCTGCACAGGATGCGCGGGCCTGCGCCGCCCGCAGCCGAATAACGCTCGAACAGCCCGGATGCCTTTTCGACCGAGGCAAAGGAGTCGACCATGCACCCCGCGCCCACGCGGCCCGCCTGGGCGGCTCCGACGGGGCCGCCCAGCGTGGCCACGACGGGTATCTCTCCAGGCGCAAGCGTGGCGACGGCTGTGTCGCCGGCAAGCGCCGCCGAACCCGCGCCGACCAGCGCGGCCGTGAGCGTTTCCAGCGCCGCCCGAAAGCGGGGCAGCCGCTCGGCGATCGGAATGCCCACCGCTGCGAAATCGAGAGGGGCAAAGCCTGGTCCCACCCCCAGGCCTACCCGGCCGGGGAACCGCGCCGCAAGCCAGGCGGCCTCCTCGACCACCAGCGCCGGGTTACGAAGGGACAGCAGCAGCGGACCCGTCGCGGCCCAGCTTCGCGACATCGAGGAAAGCACCCACCCGACGACCTGGAGTGGGCTCGGGACGTACCCGCCGAATCCCCCATGGTGCTCGGAGACGCTGACGCCGTCGTACCCGGCCTGGTCGGCGATTCGCGCCTGCTCGATCAGGTCCTCGATCACCTCGCGCGGGGTTGCGGCTTCAGCGTGAATTCCAACGGAAATCCCCCCGGCCGCATACGGCTTTGGCCTGTCCATCCTGTCTAGACGGCGGGAGCGTCGCGCTCGACGAGCGCAGCCGGAGCGGTGTACGTCAGCAGGTCGGGACCTCTTAAGACCACGTCCATTTCGGGGCGCGCTTTTCGAGGTAGGCCGCGACCGCCTCCTTGGCGTCGGCCGTCTCGAGGAGCCGGGCCGTGTAGGTCTGCTCGATCCGGTAGGCCTCGTCCGTCGGCAAATGCTCGACACGATTGGCCGACTCCTTGGCCAGACGCATCGCGAGCGGGCTCTTCGAGGCGATGGTCAGCGCCAGCCGGCGAGCCGTCTCAAGGAGCTCGGCCAGCGGGACCACCTTCTCGACAGCGCCAAGCCGGTAAAGCTCCTGCGCAGGTTCCAGCTCGCCCGAGTAGAACATCTTGCGCATCTTGTAGGTTCCGACGAGCCTCTGAAGGTGGGCGGCGCCACCGAGCAGGCCGACGTTGATCTCGGTCAGGCCGAATGATGCGTTCTCGGCGGCGATCAGGATGTCGCACGCGCCCGCGAGCGCCAGGCCGGCGCCGATGGCGGGTCCGTTGATCGCCCCGATGACCGGAACCTGGCATTCGCGAATCGCACTGAGCGCATCACGGATGAGCCTGTGCGGGTCCATCATCCGGCTCGGGATCCCGTTCGTGGGTGGATGCGGCCCTGCCTTGAGGTCGGCGCCGGCGATGAAGGCGCGGCTGCCCGCGGCCGTGAAGACGGCGCAGTTGACGTCCTTTCTGTCGTTGAGGCTGCGGAAGGCGTCAGTGATCTCTTCCATCGCTGAGAAATCGACTGCATTGACGGGTGGCCGGTCGAAGGTCACCGTCGCCACCAGGTCGGCGATCTCGACGTTGAGATGAGTCAAGATCAGCTGGCGAGCCGTTTGCGGCGCGCCCAATAGTCGTCGGCGATCGCAAAGAAGGCGACGGCGAGGAACTGGTAGAGCTCCTCCTGGTCCTGTTTCCGGTCGATCTCGCCTCCAATGAAGACGCCATCGGCGACGGCGAGACAGAAAGACGCCAGGCGATCCGCGAACTCCTTCGTCAGCTGATCGCTGGGTTCACCGTACTCGTCCACGAACGCACGGCGGAACGTGCGCTTCACCGCAGTGCGCACACGGCGCAACGTCTCCAGGACCTCCCTGTTGGCACCGCCTTTCTCGAGCGCAATCAAGAAGATCAACCGGAGGAAGGCGGGCCGCCCCGCCGACCAGTCGGTGGCGCCGATCCGCATCATTTCGCTCAGACGCTCACGCGGCGTGCCGTGAAGGTCCTTCCAGCGGGTCAGTCCCCGCAGCCACGTGTCGGCCGCCGATTCGATGACGGCGCCCAGGAGCTGCTCCTTGCTGCCAAAGTGCCAGTAAGTCGAGCTGGCCGGGAGCCCGGACATCTTCGTGATCATCGAGATGCTGGTTGCGGAGTAGCCGTGTTCGGTCATCAAGCGCGTGGCCGCATCCAGGATGCGCTGTCGCGATTCGCTCGATGTGTCTTCAGGCATCTGCGCCCTCCGACTGCGCTGTCGAACCGGGTACCGGCCGTGTGACGAATCCTCGGCACGCAACCGCAGTTGGGGAGGACCGTAGGGTCCTGATTGGCGCCACGTTTGCAACCCCCTGTCACGTGAGCTCACATTGACTGGTCGATTGATGCGAGCCTACACTGTTGAGGCCGTAAATGGAATGCTCCTTCCAGGCGGAAGGGGCGAGAATTGTGCCGTTCCAGCGATCGCGGACGGCGGGAGGCACCGTGAGCTGGGACCGCACCACGGACGTCGTCGTCGTCGGCAGCGGCGCGGCCGCGTACGCGGCGGCGGCGACGGCGGCAGCGGCCGGGAGCGGCGTCCTGGTCCTGGAGAAAGCGGCGGCCGACGGTGGAACCACGAGGCGTTCCGGAGGCGGGTATTGGATACCCAACAACCGGTTCATGCGCGCGGCCGGCATGCACGATCCTCGCGACTGGGCTCTCAAGTACATGGCCAAGCTCGCCTACCCCGTGCAGTACGACCCATCGCACCCCACGCTCGGCCTCACTCCCAACGCATACGAGCTGATCGAGGCGTTCTTCGACAACGCCGGCGTGGCGATCGACCACCTCGAGGCGATTGGTGCCCTCCGCTCGATGCACGACCCTGAGCAGGTCGACTACAACGCCGACTTGCCCGAGGACAAGGCGCCGACCGGTCGGTACCTGAACCCCGCCCCCCTCGTCAATGCCGGCGCAAGTCATGGCAACGGCGAGGACCTGATCGCGCAGATGCGCGCCGGCGCCGTCCGTCTCGGGGTTGAGGTCTTGCTCGAGCATGAGGTTCGCACCTGCGTCAGGGATGAGCATGGCGAGGTGGTGGGGGTTGAAGCACAAACGCCAGGTGGCATCAAGCGTTTTGCCGCCCGGCAAGGCGTCGTGTTCGGCAGCGGCGGTTTCTTTCACAACAAACAAATGCGTAACGACTACCTGCGCGGCCCGGTCTATGGCGGCTGCTGCGTCCTCAGCAACACCGGTGACTTCGTCCGCATCGGTGTCGAGCTGGGCGCTGATCTCGGAAACATGAGCCAGGCCTGGTGGGCACAGGTCGTGTTCGAAGAGGTGCTCGACAACCCTAGTCCGTTGAAGAACGTCTGGATGCCGGGCGGTGACGCGATGATCCTCGTCAACAAATACGGTCGCCGGGTCGTCAA
>Ga0208848_1000270_pt1 | contig 10033 bp, 12 predicted proteins | sample NGESurshal072012_2_FD_184455 | JGI IMG/M metagenome (GOLD analysis project Ga0208848, IMG submission 184455) | Arctic peat soil microbial communities from Barrow, Alaska - NGEE Surface sample 210-1 shallow-072012 (SPAdes) | ecosystem: Environmental > Terrestrial > Soil > Wetlands > Peat ... | reverse complement strand
AGCTCCGGGCACAGCGAGTCAGAGCTTCACGGTCACGGTCAACGACACCGACCTGGCCCTTACCGGCGTGCCCGGCAACATCACGGTCAATGCCACCAGTCCGAGCGGAGCGGTGGTGAACTACACCGCACCGACGGCGGTTGATGAGGCGGGCGACAGCGCCGCGGCGACGGTTAGCTGCATTCCCGCTTCGGGCTCGACCTTCGTCATCGGGGCCACCATGGTCACGTGCACGGCGATCAGTTCCGACGATGGCCAGACGACTGTAGCGGCCACGTTCAAGGTTGCTGTTCTGGTCGACCTTCGGCTGGCTGCTTCAGTCACTCCGAGCACTGCGACCACCGGGATGGTGGTCACGGGCAGCATCTCGCTGACCAACAGCTCATTCGTCAGTAGGACGGTGATCGTCGTGGCCACGTTCAGCCGCGTCAGCCCTAAGGGTCCGGTGACTGTCGCCAGTTATAAGGTCACGATCAATCTGGCGGCCGGCCAGACGGTGGCCCGATCGTTCACATTCAAGGTGTCAAGGGAGTCTCCGCAAGGCATGTACACGTTCTCCGCGAATGCGACTGACGTGACGGGCTCGGTCAGCTCCAGCGCGACATTCAAGGTCAGCTGAGACCTGGAAAGACGGCTCCGATAGCCCAGAGCGACTCAGCCCAGGTGCGCTTGCTGTAAGGCCGTCTCGAGCGATTGTGCGTAGGACTGACTCGTGTAGGTCGCTCCGCTGATGATGTCGATGTTTGCGCTCTGTGCTTGCAATACCTCTGTGCGGAGCATCGGCCCGACGACCGAGCTGATGTATGCCGATTCCGCTCGATCGGTTGGAAGAGTCACCGCCTGGACGTCGCTGATGTGCCCGTTGGAGATCACGACGCGCACGACCACGTCGCCAAAGCGATTGGCAACGTCGGACCCGGTGAAGGTGCCATTGATGACGGCCGGCCCTGATGGCGATGGCGATGGCGATGGGGATGGCGATGGGGCGGTCGTCGCCGAAGGCGACGGCGATGCGCCGGGCGTCGCCACAGGCGAAGCCGACGGAGTAGGTGCGCTTGGGGTTGGAGGCACTGCCGCCAACACTCCCAACCGCAGCGGGGCGGTTTTGTAATTCAGGATCGAAGCGACTCCAACAATCGTGATGCCGGTCACGATGACTGCTCTTCTCATTGCAAGCGAAATGCCTCCGTGCGGATTTGATCAGAAGGTACCCCAATTGCCTTCAGAGACGTGCGGACGGCCGCCGCCATTCCAATCGGTCCGCATACATAGACAACGCGGTCAGCTATGTCTGGGACGAGCCGGGTCATGGTCGCGGGTGAGAACCACGAGTCGCGGCGTGTTTGCCGGCCGCCGGTTTGGGTGACAAGGTAGTCGACCCGGACTCCATGGCGGGCAGAAAGGGCATCGATCTCGTTCTTGAACACAAGGTCGCCCACGCTGTGGGCGCGGTAGAGGACCCGAACATCGAATCCGTCGGCCGCCATCTCCTCGGCAAGCGGCCGGATTGGGGTGATGCCGATCCCGCCGGCGATGAGCAACACCTTGGGGTTCAGCGGTCGCTCGGTGAACTTACCGAAGGGGCCGTCGACGAGTATCGGGGTGCCGGGCTTCAGGGTGTGGATGGCGCTCGTGAAATCTCCGATGCTCTTCACTGTGATGCGCAGGCGCCGTCCATCAGGGACTGCGGAAATCGAGAAGGGGTGAGCTTGCCACCAGCGTTTTCCATCCAGAAATCGCCACATGGCGAACTGGCCCGCCTCCGCCTCGAACTGGTCCAGGTCGCGGCCCGTGATATAGACGGAGAAAACGCCGCGCGCCTCTTTCTCCACAGAATGGACGCGAAAGCGGTGGCGCCAGTAACTGGCCAACGGTCCAACCACGCGAAACAGGACGAGGGAACCCCCGACGAGGACGTATAACGCGCACCAATACCAGACAAACGCCGGGTTCCCGGCGAAGTCGACCCCGGTCGCCAACTGGTGGCTGAAGGCCAGCGCCACCGCGAGATAGGCGTAGAGGTGTATGAAGTACCAGGTCTCGTACGCCATACGGCGTGCCGCTATCGTCACCGACATCACCGCCACGGCGACGAACATTCCGAGTGAGACAATCGCCGCCAGCAGGCCCTGGTAGCTGCTGATGAAGTCGCCCAGCTGACTGGCCACGTCCTTGCCGTCGCCGAGCTGATAGCCGAGTGTCTGGAAGACCGCGTGGCCCATCAGCAGCGCGATCACGAGGTAGCCGTTCCATTTATGCAGCACTGCCATCCGCTCCAGGCCGAACGCGCGTTCCAGCCACGGGAGCCGCGCCATGAGGAGCAGCTGCCAGAGGACGAGGTAGGTGCCGAGCAGCCCCGTCACCCGGCCCAGACCGTTGAATCCGTTGGATGCGCTTCGCGTGATCTCGAAACCCGAGCTGAACCACCAGAAGCCGAGGATCACGACTGCGTTGAGCGCGAGCAGGGCGTACGCAAATCCAGGCGTCGACCACGCCGAAGCAGATGCAGCTCGGCGAGGCACGAAGGCGGCGTCAGTTGGGTTCGCCAGCTGCTTCAAATCGATGCCGTTCACGGTAGCCGGAGTTCCTTGGAGAAGGCTGGGAATTGCCGAACCCATAACATCCATACGGAAACAGCACGTTGGCAGAGATCAGCAAGCGCGAATCCGAAGCATCTTCATCGGGCGTTGACGCCAATGAGCGCCTGACCTCGCTCACCGGAGCACTCCTCGTGCTCCTGCTCGCCCTGCTGGGAATCACCGTACTCAGCGTCAGGAGTCTGCTTCCCCAGCACTTCTTGCTGGGCTTTCTCGTCATTCCGCCGCTGGCCCTGAAGATGGCGTCCACCGGCTATCGCTTCGCGCGTTATTACAGTGGCGATCCCCTGTACCGCCGCGCCGGGCCGCCGCAGGTGCTTCTGCGGCTCTTGGCGCCGATCGTCGTCGTATCGACGGTCGCCATCTTCGCGACTGGGATCGAGCTGTGGCTATTCGGGCTGCGCTTCGGCAGCGTCTGGATCGAGGCTCACAAGCTGAGCTTCGGGGTCTGGCTTCCGGTCACCGGCATTCATGTTCTCGGGCACCTGGGCCGCACCGGCCGGGCTGCCGCGGACGAATTCTCATCCTCGACTTTCGCCCATGCCATGAGCCGGCGGTCGCTCGTGATCGGAAGTCTCGTCGCGGGCGCCGTGCTGGCCATCGCCAGCCTCACCTACGCGACCCCGTTCATCTTCTTCGGGGATGGTGGCTAGGGGCTCGCGCAGCGCATCGAACCCCGCTGTGTACGAGGCGCGAAGCTGTTTATCGATGGCGAACGCCTCGTAGCCGGCGGCCCGACTCACGAACTCGAGACCTGAAATTCCCATCGCGACGCCTGCGGTCGCGTAGACGTCCGCCTGGAGGATGTCCGGCCCCACGACCGTAAAGCTGAGCAGCGCATCGGCCGGCTTTGCGGTGTGCGGGTCGACGATGTGCTCCCCCTTCTCGTAAGTGCCCGACGTAGCGACCGCAAGACCGCTGACCAACACGACGCAGGCGAACTTGTCCCGTTCCACCGGATGTCGCACCCCCACCCGCCAGGGCCCACCCTCGGCGTTTCGACCTCGGGTCTGGACGTCGCCGCCGGCGTCAACGAAGAAATCACGGTAGCCGTGGGCGTCGAGGATCGAGCAGGCGCGGTCGATGGCCCAGCCCTTGATGAGACCCGAGGGGTCAAAGCGTCCGGCGATCCAGGGCGAGAAATAGCCCTCGGTCGCCAGCTCGTACATGCGGCAGAGGTCAATCGCCTGCTTCACCAGTTGACCTGAGTCCTCAGGCCTAAGCTCGGCCCGGTTGATCCGGCTCACCTCACTTCCCGCAATGAATGGGCTGAAGGTCCGGTCGAGTAGGGCGAAGTCCTCGAACACCTTGTCCAGGGCCTCGCTCTGCGCCAAATCGTCGACCACGTGCACAGTGACGGGCATTCCCATCACGTCCTGGACTCGCCGCACTGCTCAAAGCAGTATGGCCACGACCACCGAAGCGCGACCGCCGATGGTCGGGGGGATCAGTGGGTGTCCGGGGCTACGTTCTCCAGCAGCAGCGCGAGCCGCGGGCATGTCGCAACCGCGCGGTCGGCCAGGCGCAGCAGGTCGTCGCCTTCGATGGGGCCAGAGCTCACAATCGGAAAGCCCCAGTCGTCGAGGGAGATGACCTCGGGCACGATCTCGGCACAGTAGCCATACCCGTCGCACAAGACCGGGTTCACTCGCAATCGGCGCCGGATCCCTTCGCTCACCGCCAACCCTGTCCGGGTGCCGGTGGTGGCGGGAAGCCAGCGACATTCGCTCCATAGCAACGCTGCCTGGAAACGTGCACGCTCAGGTGATCGTTGAAGACGGTCAGCGCGCTGGACAGCATGCCCACCGCCCCGTCCGGATGGTGGCAGGCCCCGCGTCCGCGAACCATGTCCACCCAGCGCCGTACCCGATCCAGATCGCTGGGGACCGCGTTCGAGACGGCTATCCGCTCCATCGTCTCGGCTATGGCGCCCAACCCATTGACGCAGGGACCGCACTGACCGGAGTTTTCGGCCGCCAGATAGCTGAAGATGCGAGCCGCTTCCACGACTGCGCAGCCGCCCTGTGGCAACACGGCCAGCACTCCGCAGCCGAGGGAAGCCCCGTGCGCCGAGCGCAAGGTATCGACATCAAGCGGCAGGTCCTGAAGCAGGTTGGGCGGCAGCCAGGATCCGAAATATCCCCCCAGCAGTGCTCCGCCGGCTGGCGTCACCGTTCCGCCTGCTGCCTCGAGGACACCACCCAGCCGCGCTCCCAGGTCGACCTCATATACGCCAGGATGCTTGACGTTGCCGCACAAGGTCATGAGGGTGCTGCCTGGGGAGGACTCCGTGCCCAGCTTCCGGAACCACTCGGCGCCGTAGCGGGCGATCATCGCGGCATGGGCGAGAGTCTCGGCATTTTGCACCAGGGTCGGATGATCATTGACGCCTTTCTCGGCCGAGCGTTGCAGAGTGAACTTGGGCTTGGACGGACCACCTGAGGCGCGGTTGACGACTGCCGACGACTCTCCGGCGATGTAGCGGTGCGCCGTCCGCACGATACGGATCGGAGGTTCCGCCAGGCCCGCCCGCACCCGTTCTTTCACCGCGCGCTGCAATGTCAGCTCCGTGTCCTTGGTTCCGCGCGAGAGGTACAGGACGATGTCGTCCGCGCGGAGGGTCTCTGCCGCGAGCACCGCACCGTCCAGAACCAGGTGGGGGCGAAATGAGATCAGCGTGCGGTCCTTAGCACTGAGCGGCTCACCCTCGGACGCATTGATGACCACCACGGCGTGCCCGTCCGAACTATCCGCGACGGCGGCCCACTTGCGCCACGTTGGGAACCAAGCGCCTCCCCGACCGCGCAGACCGCTCTTCTTGAGTACGTCCACCAGCAGTATTCCCCCGGGGGGGCGCGCTCCCAGGCGGCGTTGGTGGTCAGCGATGCTTTCGTGACCCCCACCTTGACCGGGCCCGGCCGTGAGTCTGCGGCCGACAGCCGGGCGAGAGCTCGGCGGAGCCTCGACGCCTCTTTGTACGGCGTTCAGTTCAATGGACCGGAAGTTATCAGTTGCCCCGTGATCTGGCCACCCCCGTTCAGGACCGATCCTGGGCCGTCCAGCGCGATCGTGAGCCGCGCAGTGCCGCACACCACGTACAGCGAGGTGCCGACGGTGGCCGGCACTGCGCATAGGACGCGTCCGTCCCGGGCGATCGTGACTACCGGAAGCGTCTCGCTGCTATTTGGAGAGCGCACCGCGATCGTAAGTCCGGTATCCACCATGTCGCGCATCGAGATCTGGACATTACCTGAGCTGTCTCGCGCCACGACGCCGGCGAGAGGATCGCTGAAGCCACCGGGCCCGGGGTGGACAGGCCCCGGCTTGACAGCGACCACCTTGACCGGCGGAGTGCCGGCCTTGGCCGCCCATCCCGGCTGAAAGGGACCCGTGAAGGCCCAAACCCCCGCGCCCACCAGGAACGCCGCAACGACGATCGAGGCCGAGGCGCGAACCGGTCTTGTCGCTGGCCGGCCCTGGCGGAGGCGAAAAACGAGAGCGAACAGCACGGCCACGATGCACGCGGTGACGACTGCGATCAGCCACGGCGCCTGCGCGTCGCTGCCGGTGCCCAGTCCGTGGATCACGGCCAGCGGCCACGAGGCATACGCCGCCCAATGGATGAGCCGCCAAAGGCGCGAGCCCACGCGATCCCGCAACAGACTCGTCCCTGCCACCCCGACCAGAATCCACGTGGCTGCCACACCGAGCCCCAGCCAGACGGGCCGGTAGGCGGCTCCAACTGGAATGATCACGTCGCGCACGCTGATGTGCGCGAAAGGATCGAGGACCGTGGTGACGATGTGTGCAGTGAGGAGGAAGATCGCCAGCAAGCTCAGGTTGCGATGCAGGTCTGCTGCCACGAAGGCCGGGGTCCTCGCGCCAACCCATCCTGTCGCAGTCACGATGCCGAGCACGACCGCACCTGTCAGCACGAGCAGAGTTGCGGCGCCGAGTCCCCGGGTTGCGTACCAGTACCAGCTTGGTGAGTCCGCTGCCGCGGCCGCAGCCGCCAGCAGGTGCGCGGTCATGAGGCCGACGCGCGCCAGCCCCCAGCGAACCGAACCCGTCCGGCGGTGTCGACGAGACGCGCCGGAAGCTTGAGACCATCGAGCCAGGCCGGTCCGCGGTCGCCCATGATCAATGCGGCAGTGGCCGCCGCGTTGGCCTCCACGCAAGTCGCCGCGGCGACCGAGACCATCGCCCATGGAGTCTGCGCGGGCAGGCCTGTGGACGGGTCGATGATGTGGTGCAGCTCGATCCCGCCGCGACGCCAGCGGCGCGACGTGGTGCCTGAGGTGGCGAGCCCGCCATCGAAGATGACGACATCCTGCCACTCGTCGCTGTCGTCGTCCAGAGCCACCCGAATGGGCCAACCGCCGTCGGGCGCCGGGCCCCGAACCGCGATGTCTCCGCCGCAGCTGACGGCGACGGACACGCCCAGGCTTTCGGCCACCGTGGTGGCAGCCCTATCCGCTGCCCACCCTTTGCCACTGGCCCCAAGATCGAGGCTGACGCCGGCCGGCAGCCTGACCGTGTGGGCGACAGGGTCGTAGGCCAGCGCCCGCCACCCGATCACCCGGCGTACGCGAAGCTCAAGCGGAGGTCCCTCGCCGGGAAGGTCGCGGAAGGTGACCGTGTATCCGGCGTCCTCGACGCACTTTCCGACAGTCAGGTCGACCAGGCCTCCCGTCATCTCTGCTGAGTCCAGCGCCGCGACGATGGCCTCTTCCAGGAGCGGGGAAAGGACGATGTCGCCCCCGCCACTGTGGCTGTTGACGCGGGAGAGCTCAGAGTCCGGGCGGAATCGGCTGCAGACCTCATCGATCTCCTGAAACTGCGCCTGTACGAGCGCCATCGCAGTGGGCAGGGCGGCTCGGTCATCGACCACCACTGTGTTCTTGGTGGCCATGCAGATGAACGAGTCGAAGCTCAGCACGGCTTGGAGGGCGTGGACGTGCAAGCCGGCGGGGGAGGAGGCGGAGGAGCCGGTGCGGGAGCCGCCCCCGGGGGCCGCGGCGCGGAGCCTGCCGGCGCCGGCGCTCGCGCTGCCGCTGACCCCGACGACCCGCCCTGGTAGGGGTGATGAACGATGGTCTGGATCACCGTTGGTGGCTTTTGCACCGGCGCCGCCGTGGCGGGCACCACCGGGACAACCGCCGGCGTCGGCACTGGCGGCTTGCCGGAAAAGTACGCCAGAGAGAGGTTCGAGAAGGTCCAGCTCAAGCCCAGGGCACAGGCCGCCCCAGCGAAGGTTCCCAGACGGACGAACCAGATCGCGCGGTCACGGGTGGTTTGCTCTGGTGTCTGTGCCATCAAATCCTCAATCGTGGGGGGGCGGCGACCCATGCGGCGTCGGCCGTGGGGACGGGGACCGGCGCGGAGTTGGGCTGGGATGCGACACGGGCGCCGGGGGCGGCGGGGGCGCGGCGGCCGGCGGCGCCGGCTGAGCCCGCCTCGGCGGGGCCGGGTCATAGACGTCGACGACCTGGTGTACGGCCGCAACCGGCGGGAACAGCGTATGCGCGTCAAGGGGCTGAGCGGTGTTGTTGTGGATTTGCGTCGTGACCTGCGCCCCGAGCGCGGTAACCAGGCCTGGGCCCACCAACGCGATGAGCCCTGACACCGCTCCTGCACCCAGCACGAGCAAGAGGAACTGCCAGGCCCGGTTCCTCTTTGGCTCCTGCTCCTGAGAGCCGTTTTGGCCTCTTCCTCGAGTAGCGAGTTTGCGAACGATCATGTCGATCTCCCCTTCTTACGCCCCGGCGACCGTTGGTCGGCGCTGTCGTTACACCTAAAACGTCCGGCGCGGCCAAAGTCGGAATCCCTTGAGCGCTAGAACGGTACCTCCGGCGGTAACTTGCTGCGCCTGGATATCACACTTAACGATCGATTGCGTTGGTGGACCAGGATTCCGCGGGATGCCTATTGAGGGGGGCACCGGCGGTGGGCTTGCAAAATCCAAGCACACGGGGGTCGGCGTCGCGACGAATTGCAAACGCTGGAAGTGTGAAACGCGCGCTTGATCCTTGTAAAATCCGAGCGCATGCCAAAGCCAGGGGTGGCGGGTAAGCGACATGGACGGGGCTTGGTCAGCAGGAGCGGAAAAGCTCCCGGCTCGCGTGGTGCGCGCCGGCTTGAACTGCGTGACGCGGACCTTGCCATTCGCGAGCACCTCGCCCGCGAGCTCCACGACCGCGTCGCGCAGACACTGGCGACGATGCTCATCGATCTAGAACGATTCAAGTCAGATCAAACGGGCCGCGCGAGCGTACTGCGCCAGGTCGATCTCCTCCAGGAGTGGACTCGAGACGCCCTGACCAATGTGCGTGATCTCGCCTATGACCTGCGAGGCGAGGCTGTTGCCGGCGGCGACTTTCCAACCCTCCTCCGCAGTGGGCTGCTCGAGCCCTTTGCACAGCGGACTGGCATCGAGGTGCGGATGGTCGTGGCCGAAGACTGGCCGACCCAGCTGCCGGCCGCCACTGCGGTTGACCTGTACAGGATTGTGCAGGAGGCGCTGCAAAACGCCTACAGGCACAGCGGCGCTAGAGAAATCGAGGTCAACCTCGGCCTGAGCCCGGCGCGGGGCCTGATCGAAGTCAGCGTGACCGATGACGGCCGCGGCTTGCCGGCGGTTGGCGAGCTGCGTCCAGGCCTCGGTATCCTCGGAATGCGGGAACGTGCCACTCTCCTGGGCGGTGATCTGGAGACGGCGCGGAACGCATCTGGCGGTACCGCGATCCGAGTTGCGATCCCGATCTCGTGAGCGCCCCGGCTTGGCTAGCCAGGCGCGTCGCCGCTTAACGCGGTTGGCTCTTCACCACGACATCGTCGAGCCTGTGCTGCAATTTGCCCAGGGCTTCCGCGGAGATCGGAAGGTCCTCGACCCACGCGAAGATCGCATCCACCATTCGTTGCCAGGCCGCCACCTGCCTCGCCATGTTCTGTCCCCAATAGGACTTGGACCAACCCGAGCCGGCAAGCCAGCCGGCCACGGCACAGCAAAACGCCCCGGTGCCGACTTCCAGCCAATCGAGCCACCGCGTCGGCCCGAGCTGCGCGAGCGTGAGCAGCCCCAACCCCAGGTTTGCGGTCACAAACAGCGGGAGCAGCACTTTGAAGAACCGAGTATCTCGCTTGCGAGCCATATAAATCCCCTTGCCACGCCTGTTGGCGCGAGTGCGCGCCTGTCCAGAAGACAATGACAGCCGGACCCCAGAGTTCACATGGGAGGAATGTCCCAGGGTCGGGACGACTGGCCACCGTCTCCCGGGAGCCGGCCAAGCGCTTGTTGGCGACCAAGGCACCAGGTGGCCAGGGGAAACCAGCTCGAGCCGCGGAGCCACAGCTGGGTCTCCAGTCGACGGCCTCGGTAAGCGCGCTCCGCGTCGGGATCATCGATGACCATCCCGTCTACCGCCTGGGCCTTCGCC
>Ga0208848_1000269_pt1 | contig 10066 bp, 13 predicted proteins | sample NGESurshal072012_2_FD_184455 | JGI IMG/M metagenome (GOLD analysis project Ga0208848, IMG submission 184455) | Arctic peat soil microbial communities from Barrow, Alaska - NGEE Surface sample 210-1 shallow-072012 (SPAdes) | ecosystem: Environmental > Terrestrial > Soil > Wetlands > Peat ... | reverse complement strand
GTCAGACTCCATCGCGCTCAGAGCGTCAAGCGATCATGTTCGCCGCGTGCTGCAGCCGTTGCTGCGCTGTTGACCCTTACAGCTGGAGGAGGCCCTGTCGGAGCGCGATGACGACCGCCTCCACACGATTGCGTGCGCCTAGTTTCGCGTATACGCGCCCGGCGAATTTATGCACAGTCGGTGGGCTGACGCGTAAGCGGAACGCCACTTCTTTGTCGGATAAGCCGAAGGCAATGTGCTGCAGCACTTCCAACTCCCGATGCGTGAGTGCTTCTTGAACCTCAATCGCAACCGCCGTCGCCTCGTTCAATTCGTCACCTGGTGCTGAGAAGAATGTTTCCAGTGATCGTTGAGCCCCCCCTGCTTGTCGCCCGTCGCATTCACAGCCGCCAGGGTTGCGGCCTGACAGCGTTCGCAACACCAGGTTCGTTTTGACGGCAGCATGCCGCGAACGACTCGATTGAGAGTGCCCACTGCGATCAGAACGTCTCAGCGAGACAAGATGGTCATCACGGCCAGCCATCCAATGTCTGTGCTCCTAAGGTCGTCGGAGTGAATTACGACCCGTCGGGTTTCGGGGCCGGCACAGCGTACGGATCAAATGGCCTGTTTCCACCGAATTCGAATCAGACGAGGTTTGTCGTCCCTGGTACCAATGCCCGGGTCGAATTCGCTTGCCGTTTCGCAAACTCGCGCTGGAGCCTGTCTGGATGAGCGCGGTGTGTAGTCATAGCGCTGAAGTGTGTACCCTGTTGCTGTGGCCACCCACGTAAGAAAGAACATCACTCTGCCGCGAGCCCTTGACGAAAAGCTCCGGACGACAGCCCGCAAGCGAGGGACCACCCAAAGCGGACTGATTGTCCGACTGGTGGAGGCAGGTCTGGCCGCAGAGACAAGCCAGATTGATCGTCTCCGTGGCTTCCTGGGCGTCATCGATGGGCCTGCGGACCTCTCGGAGACCATTGACGAGACGGTGTACGGCCGCTGAGCGCTCTGGCCGATACAGGGCTCTTGATTGCTGCCCTCAATCGGAACGATCGGCACCATCGCTGGGCCATGGCGGCCATTGCAGACAAGCGAAGCCAGAGGTTACGGATCGTAGTCCCGGAGGTGGTGGCAGGAGAAGCCTTTACCATGCTCCGATACGACCGCAGAGTCAGTGGCCGTCGCGACGCCCGGGCTGCCCTGAGCGTCTTCGGTCTACTTGCCGCGGACTCGGAGCTCTTCGAGCTACGAGGCATGCCTGACGAGTCCTATCGGCGATCCGGTGAACTCCTCGCCACATACGTGGATCAAGGCTTCTCCTGGGTGGACGCGATTGTCCTCCTGTGTGCCGATGACGACCGCCAGGTGGATGGACTCCTGACTGTCGACTCGAGTCTTGCCGTCTACCGCTTCTCGCACCAAATTTCTCTATCAAGTCCCGCTTGATGGTGATCTGAAAGACGACCGGTATCCTCTTCGGCATAAGAGGGCGAAGGTGGAGCACCTTACTTGGTCTGATTCGAACTTTCGGGAGATGCGTGCGTCTTGTGGGTGGCCAAGCTCAGTCCCTAACTCACCGCTTTCTTCACGAGCGCGCCGATCCTTGCCTCTTCGGGGGCGGTCAACTTCTTCAGCGCGAAGGCGGCCGGCCACATGGCGCCTTCGTCGAGGTTCGCCGCGTCGCTGAAGCCGAACGTCGCGTACCTCGTTTTGAACTTTTGCGCGCTTTGGAAGAAGCAGACGACCTTGCCGTCCTTGGCATACGCGGGCATCCCGTACCAGAGTCTCGGCGAGAGGGCTGGCGCGCTGGCTTTGATGATCGCATGGAGCCGCTCGCCGATGGCGCGATCCGGTCCCGGCATCTCGGCGATCTTCGCGAGCACGGCACTTTCCCCGTCCGCCTTGTCCGCGGCCGCCTTCAGCTCTTGGACGCGCTCCTTCATCGCGCCTCGTTCCTCGTCCGTGAATCCCTTGGACGTCTTGCCGATCACGCTGGTGCTCGTCGCGGACTTCTGCGTGCCCTTCTTTGCAGGTTTCCTCTCAGCCATAGTTCCGCTCCTCTGCGAGATTTGATGGCGACGACCCCTCATGCTAGGGAGCCGCCACCACCGGCCGCGTGGCCGCCATCTGGAGGCAGTTGGGCGGCAGCATCGGCCCACATGCCCCAAGCGGTAGTCCGACGCCCTCTCGCCGACGATCTCCCGGAACGTGCGGCGAAGATCCCCGAGCTGGTGAACTGGAGCGTGAGACGGGGGTTGACCTCCCTGGTACCAAACAGCAAGTCGAATTCGTTTATCGGCTTCGAGATTGAATTAGAGTCGACCTGATGTTGGTGCGCAAACAGATCCTCATTCCCGCTGCTCTAGACAACAAGATCAGGCGGCTTGCACAAAAGAGGGGCATCTCTCAAAGCGCGCTCATCGTTGCGGCGATGGAGGCGTTACTTGACGCCTCAGGTCAGATCGACCACCTCACACCTTTCATCGGCGTCATCAAAGGCGCACCGCCCAGGCTTTCGGAGTCTGTCGACGACGTTTACCGCTGACGCTTGGTCGGACGCGCTCGGCCGGCCAATCAGGTGGGCGCGACTGTGGTCATCCCCATCGCCGAAGCTGCCTCCGCCATTCGGCTGTCGTAGGTCACCACCCGGCGAAGGCTGCCACCAAGCTGGCGCATGGTCGCGATGTGAATCGCGTCCAACGAGCGAAGGTGGGCTGGCAGCAGCGTCCCCGCATCGAGGAGGATCCGGTCGCTGACACGGATCAGCTCGACCCGGCTCAGCACTTCATGGCCCCTTTGTACCGCCGTTGGACCGAGCGGTAATAGCGCTCTTGCGACCTCGGTCCGCGCAAGGGCGCTTACGACGACCGGTGCCCGGCGCCGCAGGTAACGCCGGAGAGCGGTCGACTCTTTCTCAGCCACCGCGAGCTTCACGATCGCGGACGAGTCCAGGTAGATCGCGCGCTCAGCGTTCATTGCGACGCAGCCGTGCCAGTATCATCGAAGGTGATTCCTTTCCGGCCGGCACCGGCAAAGGGTCGGGCAGGTCGGCGAGGCTGCCGGCGGCCGGAGTCACCTCGCCAGCAGCTCGGAGCTGTTCTAACGCTCCGGCTTCGGGCAACGGGGCAAGCACCGCGACCGGCCGCCCGCGATCCGTGACCTCAATTGTTTCACCGGCCTCGACGCGGCGCAGCAACTCGCTGGCACGCTGACGGAGCTCGCGAACACCTACCGATGCCATGTGCTATTTGTAGCACAAGCAAATATCGATTCAACTGAGGCGATCGGTTGACCAGGTTCGCGCGGAACGGCCACGACGCCGCGTCGAACATCTCATGCCTCACCGCGCGTGAGGTCACAGGCTGTTCCCTAGATGCGCTCGACCCAACGGGAGCGCCACTCAGCCGGCTCCAAGGTTGGCGCGAAATAGGCAATCTGCCGCAGAATCTTTCCCGCGCGGAATTGAAAGAAATCCACCGCGTGCCAGACACTCCCATCCGGGTACTTCACCACGGACTCGGTCGTGTATTCGTCGCCGGTACCAGTGATCTTGAGGACCGTATAGCTGGGTGTGGTGACCCACTTGTCCTCGCTGCCGGTGACCCGGCGAGTCTCAACCTTCGGCGGGCCCGGGTAGTTCTCCATCATCTCGCGGTTGTTCTTCACTCCGCGTACGCGCTCACCCGACTGCGGCATTTCCCACACGTATTCGGGATGCATCCACGATTCCATGCGGTCCCGCTCGCCAGCATTGAACGCCTGGAAGAACTTCTCAACGATCTCGCGGTTACCCTTTTCCGCCATCACCCCGAATTGTAGTTGGCCACTCACGCCTGGGCCCGCCTCGCCGACTAGGTCAGCGACCGGGTCACGGCCAACCTTTTGTGGTGAATCCGAGTTCCTAGCTCCGAGCGCGATGGGCGCCTGCGGCACCCGACATTCCTAGAGCAGTCCTCGTCTCCCGACAGCGAACTCGATCGCCGCGAGAGTCAAGCTGGAGCGGGAGACGGGCTTCGAACCCGCTACCTCGACCTTGGCAAGGTCGCGCTCTACCAAGTGAGCTACTCCCGCTCGGCCAGAGGGAAGATCATACCGTGGCCCGTCAGGCCTGCAGTCAGGCCCCCTTGATGGCCCGGCAGTGTATGAACCGCCGGCCCCACCTGTCCCGAAGCCGATTCACCCTCAGCGCCGATTCGTGCAGCGCCGCTGGATCCAGGCGACCTGTGAGCACGGCGGACTGGACCGCCGCCATCGCCTCCCCTTCGTAGGCGGGGTCGCCGTTGCCGAGCAACACCAGGTCATTTCCGGCGGCCAGTGCGAGGACGGTCGCCTCCGGCAGCGGGTAGCGGGCACCGATGCCTCCGATGCTCACCGAATCCGACATGATCACCCCGCCGAAGCCCAGCTGCGTACGCAGGCGGCCGACGACCGGCGCCGAGAACATGGCCGGCATGCTGCCCGCCCCGAGACCCGGCACGTAGACGGCCGTCGTCATCACCGCGTCCGCTCCGGCGGCGATCCCCGCCGCAAACGCCGGCATCTGGACCCGCTCCCACTGCGCCTCCGATTCAGGGTCGGTCGGAATCGCAACGTGCGGATCGCCGGCAGCCCCACCCAGTCCGGGGAAGTGCTTCAGCGTCGCCCCCACTCCGCCGTCATGCAGCCCTTGCACGGCGGCCCCCACCAGCGGCGCGACCGTCGCCGGATTGGAGCCGAACGATCGGTCGCCGATCACCTGGTCGCGAGGATTGGTCCGGACATCGGCGACCGGCGCGAGGTCGAGCCCAACGCCGAGCTGATGGAGCCCAACCGCCGAGGCACGCTCGACCGCGCGCACGTGGTCCGCGCCTCCAGCCCCGACCACCAGCTCAGATGGCGGCGCGAAGTCCCCTTGCACGCGGTTCACCTGCCCGCCCTCCTGGTCGAGCATGACCAGGATCGGGTGGTCGAGGCATGCGCTCGAAGCCAACGCCTGCAGGCTGTCGCTCAGCGTCTTCAGGCCCGCTGGGCTGCTGAAGTTGGACGCGAACAGCAGCACGCCACCGACGCGACCGTCATCCAACAAGGAAAGCAGCTCTGGGGAGATCGCCGTGCCCCGCCACGAAACGACCAGCACCGAACCGATGTCCTCCTGCAGGCTGCCCAGGTCCGGAGCGGAGCTGGACACTGGTACCTCCGGAGACGCCGTGGCGGGGGTGGGCGCCGCGGCGATTGGTGCCGGGGCCGGGAGCGGGCGAGCGCTGAGCATCACGCCCGCGATCACCGTGCCGATCACTAGGAAAGCGATCACGTCCTGGCGATAGCCCCGCGCCACCGCCGGTCAGTCTAAGCGCGTATCCCCCCACCGGCGGCGGGCGGCCTCCCATAAGTGGGGAGTTCGGTGAGTCTAAGCCAGGCTTGCTTCAGCCTCGAAGATCTCTTCGATCTGCCGCTTGAAGGTCCGCGCCAACGAGAAGGCGAGCGGGAGGCTCGGGTCGTATTTGCCCCTTTCGATGGCATTCACAGTCTGCCGCGACACGCCCAGCCGCTCCGCGAGGTCTGCTTGTGACCAGGCCAGCTCGGCCCGCAGCACCTTGAGCCGGTTCTTCATCGATACCGCCACCTGAAGATCGCCGTGCCGAGCGCCCACAGCACCGCCATCAGCGGCAGGACATACGTCCAGTTCAAGTGGGGTAGGCCGGCGCCTTCAAGGAAGCCATATCCGAACGTCAAGAGCGCGGTCGTCCCCAGGGCGAACCCGAAAGCCTCCATCTGGATCCGCCTCTGCAGCTCGTCCAGCCGCGCCAACGCGCGCACAAAAAGCCAGATCACGAACCCCGCCGGCGCCACCGGCAGGACCACCACGTAGTAGCGCCAGCCTGCATCGGGGTTCGCCTGTACGACAACGACCGAGCCCACGAGCACCATGAGGTACGCCAGCATCGCCAGACCGAACTCGATCTGCGTGCGGTAAACCACCCACGTCGAGTAGATCGGAGCTGTGGGCGTGGGGCGCAGCGGCGGGCCGGGGGGCGAAGCGAATGCGACCGGCGCCGGAACCTCCGTGCGGAGGAACGGCGATGCCGGGTGAGTGGACAGCGGGTCGATCGGGCCTTCGGCTGGGTTCTGGCTGGGAGTCTGCTCAGTCATCGCGCCGGATCGTAAAGCTTGCTTTCCACAATGTCAAGGCCACTTGTCTCTCCCAGCCAGCCCCTTAAGCCGTCACCAGGTCATTACGAACTACCAACGCCGGTCCTCGATGGAACGGTCGCTTGAAACCGTTGATAGATCCGCTCTGGCGGCTCAGACGGGTGCGGCGAACCGGTCCACGTAGTTGACATCACCGAGCCGCTTCAAGATGGCGAGGCCGGCTTCGACCTCTGCTTGATCGCCGGAGAACAGACCTCGCTCAGCTCGCGCCCGGCCGAAGTTCGGCAGCGCGCCCACCGGCTCCCAGATAGCGATGGCAGCCGTTAGCTCGGCGGGATCGCGATTGGCAACGCCCATCGCTCGCCTGACCTGCGCTTCGAGCAACGGGATCTTCTGCTCGATGGCTCGCTTGAGCAGCGCTGGCAGGACGTTGGGCGGCAGCTCCGTGCGCAGGTCGGCGGCTAGAGCCAGGCGCCTCTCCACCATTTCCGACGGATACCTCTCAAAGAGCCCGGGGTCATCGCTCGTGAAGCCGGACTCGCCGTTGACATGCGCGGTCAGCCTCAGGTGCCCATGGTCAGCCGGCAAGCGCGACAGGATCGACAAGATCGGTTCGGACGCGGCGCCGATCAGCCGGGCATCTCCTCTCGCCCGTCCGATGTCGAGCCCTGCGACAAACCCTCGCAGCCCGTAGCCGGCGGCATGGCGGCCGGCGTCGTTCCAGGCCTCGAGCGCTCTGTAGAACATCGTGACGGCTTCATCCCAGCGGCCCAGAATCGTGAGCGCGAGCGTGCGCCACGCGAACAGATGCAGCGCCGGATACGGCGCCTGGCCGGGCAGCAGGCGGGCGACCATCGCAGCCGAGTCGGCTTCGGCGGTCGCCAGATCCCCCATCAGGTAGGACATCCAGGCCACCATCGAATGTGAGTCCAGCCGCTCGTACAGCCCGAGCTTTTCCTCGAAGGTGAGTCGCTGCTGCGCAGTCTGGAGCGCCCCGGGCCAGTCGAACTGCGTGGCGGCGCAGCCGCCGAGCGCGTCGAGGGCGGCGCTCGCAAGCTCATGATCGTCGAGCTCGGCCGCGATCTTCGACGCTCGCCGCGCACTCTCCTCGGCCTCCGCGATGTCCTGCCGCCTGGGTTCGCCCAACACCTGGATCCAGAATGGATAGAAAGCGTCGGCGGCGAGAAACCGACCCATCGAACGAGGATCCTTCGCCTGCTCCAGCAGTCCCCACCCCCGCGCGCGAAGCTCGTTCATCTCCGCCGGTGACATGCGGCCGCCGACCGACCCCTGCCATCGAGTCGCCACCATGAGAATGCCGGCCAGCGCACGAAGCTGGTCGTCGACGGGCCCGTTGCCGGCCGTGTACAGGTCGAGCGCCATTCGGTACTCCTCGAGGCCGAAATCCCCCGCCGTGAGATCGCCGATGCGTTCATGTAGCCGTGGCAGCCTGGCGCGGTCGACATAGTCGAACGCGCCTCGTATGTGGCGCACCGCTTCAGGCGTAGCGCCAGCGGCTGCGGCCACGTCGGCGGCTTTCAACAGCCACCGGCCCGCCGACTCCTTCGCCCGCGCCGTCGCCTCGGAGGTCGGATCGAGCGCCGCACTGAGCACGGCGGCCTCCCGGTAGTGAAACGCAAGGATCTCCGCGACGGCGACCTCCCGGCCCTCGCTCGCCGATTCAACCCAGCGTCCGGCTTCGCCGTGCAGCCGCGCCCGCTCGGTGCGCGGCAGCGTGTTGTAAGCAACCTCCTGGATGAGAATGTGCCTGAAGGCGAACCGGTCGCTGTCGGCCGGCCGGATGAGGTCGCGGTCGGCCAGGTTCTCACAGAGCGCGGCGGCCTGCTGCGTCAGCCCGGTCTCTAGCGCGGCGACGCCTGCGGCTCGGAACGAGCGGCCGAACACGCTGCCGAGCTGCAGGACGCGTCGCTCCATTGGTGGCAGCAAATCGAGCCGAGCCAGCACGGTCGCCTGCACGCTGTCGGGCAGGCGCTCCAGCGATCCCTGCTCGAGGTACGAACGGACCAGCTCGCCGGCGTAGAAAGGATTGCCCTCCGACCGCTCGGACACGAGCTTGATCACGTCCGGAGCGTCCGTGTCGAGGAGGTGCCGCACGAGGTCGGCGATCGCGGTGTTACCGAGCGGTTCGAGTGCGATGGCCAGGTGGTTGAGACGCCCGCCGCCCCAGGCCGGCCGGCGGTCGAGCAGCTCGGGACGCGCGAGCACGATCATCAGCACGGCTGCTTCGCCGCGCGGCTGCATGATGAACTCGGCGAGGTCGAGGAGGCTGTCGCTGGACCAGTGGAGGTCCTCGAAGACGATGACCAGGGGCGTGCGACGCGCTGCCGCCTCAAGCGCCGAGCGCCACGCGGCGAACAGCAGGTCCTTGTCGACACCTTCGGTGCCTGCCTCGCCGATCGTGGCCGCGAGCAGCTTGGTGTCGCGTTCGGCGTCTTCAACCCCAAGACCCCGAAGCCACGCCGCGATCGCCTCGCGCACCTGCGCAGGCGTTGCCTCCTCGTTGGAACCCGTGAGCGTGAACAGGACCTGCCGCATCGGCCAGTAGGTGAGCTGCTGGCCGTAGGGCAGGCATTGCGCGGTGGCCACGACCGCGTTCGGCGCGAGGGACGGCAACCAGTCCAGGAACTCTTCGACCAGGCGCGTCTTGCCCGTGCCGGCGGGCGCGATCACGCTGACCATCGATGGCCGCCGCTCGCCGACGGCGCGACGGGCGACCAGCTGCAGCTGCGCGAGGTCGTTCTCGCGGCCGACGAGCGGCAGCCTCATGCGCCGCTGAGCCCTCGTCTTGCGTGGGCCGAACACCTCGCGAGCGTTGACAGGAACGGCTTTGCCCTTCGCCGGGACCTGCATCTGATCACCGAACTCGAAAGCGTCGACGGCGGCGCGCACGGTGCGGTCGCTGACGAGGATGGACCAGGGCTCGGCCGCCTGCTGAAGACGCGCCGCGATGTTGGTCGCGTCCCCGGTGATGAGGAAGTCCCCGGCCGACTGGTCGCGGCTGGCGACGACCTCGCCGGTGCTGACGCCGAAGCGGATGGCGAGGCGACCGCTGAGCTGCTCGTCGACTCGGATCCGGTCGCGCATGGCGAGCGCCGCCGCCACTGCTCGATTGGGGTCATCGCCATGCGCTGTGGGCAGGCCGAACACGGCCATCACAGCGTCACCGATGAACTTCTCGACCGTCCCACCGTGCTGGTGGATGGTTTCGCGAGCGACGGCGTAGTAGCGAGCCAGCAGCCTACGCATCTCCTCGGGGTCGAGCTCCTCGCCGAGCGCGGTCGAGCCCGCCACGTCGGCGAACAGCACCGTCACGATGCGCCTTTCCTCGGTGGAGATGGACATCCCGCCTAGCGTACCGAGCGAACAGGCGGCACGCCTTGGACGAGAAATCGGACTTTGACCTCGTCGTCAGGGAGGAGGAGAATTCGCGTCATGGGTCGGATGGCGCCGGGCTCGCTGCCCAAGGCGAGCGAGGACGCGAAGGCTGCGTTCAGCGAGCTCGTTCCCGACGAGCCGGCAGTGACGCTGAAGCCGATGTTCGGCAACCTCTCGGCATTTGTGAACGGCAATATGTTTGCCGGGCTGTTCGGCGAGGACCTTTTGGTGAGGCTCCCGGAGCCAGAGATCGCAGCGGTGAAGAAGCGGGGCGGGCGCGACTTCGAGCCCATGCCCGGCCACACCATGAGGGGCTACGTGATCGTCCCCGGCAACTGGCGCGCCAAGCCAGGCCCGGCGCTGGTTTTGATCAAGCGCTCGCTCGCGCTGACGCGCGCCATGCCGGCCAAGGCGCCGAAGAAGAAGGCACCGGCGAAGAAGCGTTAGCGGCGCTTGGCCTTCGTTTGGGGAGGCTTGGTCGCTTGCGGGGCCTTGACCACTTGCGGCGTGTTGACCATTTCTGGCGGCTTGGCGGGTTCTAGCTCTTTGGCCGGTT
>Ga0208848_1000267_pt1 | contig 10076 bp, 5 predicted proteins | sample NGESurshal072012_2_FD_184455 | JGI IMG/M metagenome (GOLD analysis project Ga0208848, IMG submission 184455) | Arctic peat soil microbial communities from Barrow, Alaska - NGEE Surface sample 210-1 shallow-072012 (SPAdes) | ecosystem: Environmental > Terrestrial > Soil > Wetlands > Peat ... | reverse complement strand
ATCGCTATTAGCAAGTATCACCATATATCCCGCCGCGCTTGCGCTGGCCTCAACTGCCTTAGCGAGCGACGTGAAGAACGGGTTGGAAATATCGCCCACGACCAGGCCGATCGATCGCGTGTGCCCGAGCCTAAGACTGCGGGCAATGCCATGAGGGGTATAGCCGACAGCGCGAATTGCGTCCCATACGCGCTGCGACCGCTTCTCAGACACGCGTGCGGTTCCGTTAAGTGTTGCCGAAACGGTGGCGATTGAGACGCCCGCAACCCGCGCTACATCCTTAATCGTGGCCATTGCCTAGAGATCCCCCGATTTTTCTCTAATTATCGCAACGTTTCATTATATTCCGATTATGCGCTTCCAGTTGTTCTGCGGCGCAAAAATAGCAACTTGGACAGAGCGAGTTCGTCTGGGGCTGGAAAATTTACTTGCAATTCTATTAAAAACGTGGGATATTTCGAAACGTTTCGATTTTATCGTATTTAGAAGAAAAAAGCAGCACCAAATTGCTCTTGGGGGAGTTATGCGTACTTTGCGCTGGTGGCACATCGCTTGCCGTTTCGCACGGCTGCGTCCACAAAGTCGGCCGAGCGTCCTGCCTCGGATTTCCTCCCTTTTTATTTTTGACGCAACTGCGCCAGAACTTCGGTCGCCTCGCTTGACGCTGGCGACAACCACAACAGGGGGATTAGGCACATGATTCGCAGACCATTGTTTGTGCGGCGGGTCGCGGTTCTCGCGGCTCTGTCTGGGGCAGTACTTGCCGGAATGGTGCAGTCGCAAGAGGCGTCAAATCAGGGAGTGGAGGCCGCGCAAGGGAATGAACTCGAAGCAATCGTCGTCACCGGGTACACCGTCTCGAAGAAAAAAGACATCGTCGGCGCCATCGCGGTGGTTGATCTCAAGGAGACTGAGGACAAGCCGGCGGCGGGCATACTGCAGGCATTGCAAGGTGAAATTCCTGGCGTGCAAATCACGAGCGACGGCAACCCGGGCGGCGGCGCCACGGTCTTGATCCGCGGCCAGGGCCTCGGTCCCCTGGGGTTCAATGCCCCGCTCTATATTGTTGATGGTGTGCCACTCAATGTGAATACGGGGCTAGAAGAGCTCAATCCGGGCGACATTCAATCCATTCAAGTGCTGAAGGATGCAGCGAGCGCCTCCATCTACGGAGCGCGGGCCGCCAACGGTGTCATCCTCATTACGACCAAGCGCGGCACCGGCCATATGGAAGTCAATGTTCAGGCCTCCGTGTCCTATCAGGATTTCCAAGCGGACATCACGCCACTCAATACCAATCAACGCGCCCAGGTGTGGTACACCGCATCGATCAACTCAGGCATCAACCCGAATAATTCACTGTATACCTATACGTGCAAATCCAATCCCTGCGGTGCCTCGGGTTACAGCAGCGTGCTGCTCGGCGGCTTTGCCAACGCGGCCGGACAGCGGTTCATCGATCCGGCACTGACCCAACCCGTCTCGAACACCAACTGGTTCGGCGCCGTGACTCAAAAGGCGAGGATCGAGGACACGACGGTCTCGCTGTCGAATGGCACAGACGATTCGCATTTTTACACGTCCTTCGGCTATCACGACGCGCAAGGCGTGGTCGACTTCTCACAAATGAAACGAACTACGTTCCGTCTGAACTCCGACCACACACTCTTCAATCAGATGTTCACGGTAGGGGAGAACCTACTGCTCACCCAAGAGCTGCAGAACCAGGATAATTTCAATGCCGCGGGTATCCTCAATCAGGCACTCGAAACCCAGTCCATCATTCCGATTTATAACACCATCGGTGGCTACGGCGGTCCTGCCGCCGGCACGACTGACCACAATCAGCCCGTCTACCTCGACCAATCCGGTAAGTCCGATGTCAGCAAATTCAACAAGCTTCTCGGCAACGTGTACGCCGAACTGCGCCCCCTCGACGGGCTGACGCTGCGTACCAGCATCGGCACGGATTACTCGCAGCAGTATTACCGAAATTACTTCCCGGGCGGACAGCAGGGCAACGTTCTTCAGGTCGACAATCTCAATACATCTTACGTTTACACGCAGTCCGAAACCGTTACCGATACCATTGACTACAAGCGCACGCTGTGGACGCACAACAATTTCGATTTGCTGGTTGGCTATGAAAATATCGACTACCATCTGGAGGATTTCTCAGGCAGCGGCAGCGGTTTTGCCTCTCCCGCCCCGAACTACACTTTCCTGAACGACGCAACCACCAACATCAACGCCTCGGGCGGCGGGGATGCTTGGACACTGCGCTCATATTTCGCCAACCTGCGTTACGATTACGACGGCAAATATCTTGCCTCTTTGGTCGTACGCAGGGACGGGTCGTCGCGATTCGGAGCCAACAATCGCTGGGGCGATTTCCCGTCCGCTGCCATCGGTTGGCGCCTGTCGCAGGAAGACTGGTTCAAGCTGCCGTGGGTCAACGACCTGAAATTGCGCCTGAGCGACGGTACCAACGGCAACCAGGAAATAGCCACCAACGCCGCAACGACGGTTTACACGTCTCGATATTCCACCACGTCGCTGTTCGCCAATCCGGTGAACTCCACCACGTGTCCTGGGCCCAACTGCCAGCAGGAGATCGGTACCGCGTACGATCTGAACGGCGTCAATACCGGCAGCCTGCCGTCCGGTTTTGCCAAGGCCGCGTCCGGAAACCCAAATCTCAAGTGGGAAACCTCGAAGCAGCTGAACTTTGGCTTTGATCTGACCATGTTTGACAACGCTTTTGATGCGTCCTTCGATATCTTCCGAAAGCGAACCTCCGATATCCTGACCACGACGGTGCCGCTGTCCACGTCGGGTGAGGGTGCGCAGCAGGTCGTGAACGGCGGAACTGTCGATAACCAGGGCTGGGAATTCGCGGTGGGCTGGCGACATGCCTTCTCGCTGCCGCACATTCAGTCGCCGTTGAACCTACATTTGTCCGGCAATATGTCGCATGCGGTCAACAAGGTCTTGAGCCTTCCCGCCGACGTGGTGAGCGCTTATCCCGGCAATGGCTCCACGCAGACAGTTCTAGGGCGCTCCATCAACAGCTTGTACGGATATACGGGATGCGGAATATTCCAGACCGCGGCCGCCGCTGCGGCGTCCGGTCAACCCGGTGCTTACCTGGGTGGTCTACAGATCTGCGATCTCAATCATGACGGCAAGATTACGTCGGCGGACCAAACATTTTTCGGATCGACGGATCCGAAATTTCTCTATGGCTTCCACATCGACTCGACCTTCCAGGACTTCTCGTTCAACATGTTCTGGCAAGGTCAAGTTGGCGGCTTGGTCTACAACGCCTGGAAAAACTATCAGTTTCCGGCGAACAACACCGGCGCCAATTTTTCCACTCAGGCGTTGGGCGCCTGGTCGCCAACGAATACTGGATCGACGGTGCCGGCGCCAACTCTGAACTCGGTACTGTTGCCGGCCACCTATTTCTGGGAACCCGCAACCTATCTGAAGCTCCGCAATATAACCCTGGGCTACCAGCTGCCGGACGCGGCGCTCTCGCGCATGCACGTGGCGAAGCTGCGCGTCTACCTCGAAGGGTCGAACCTTCTCATCATCAAGGACAAGGCGACGACTCTGCGGGATCCCGAGGAGGTTCCGGGATCGTCATTCCCCATACCAAAAACCTACACGCTGGGCTTCAATGGGTCCTTCTAACGCGCGGCTCGATCTACGGAACACTGTTAGAACATTTTGGGGGAAAACTAAGATGAACACATTCACTCGGATGAAAGCGCTGGGGAAAATGCTGCTCACTGCGATCAGCGCCTTCGCTGTCGTCGCGTGCGGCAGCGGATCGCTCAACAAGACGCCTAATGGCTATCTGACGGCGGCGCAGGTCGAGACGCCGGCCAATCTGGATGGTCTCGTCACGGCTGCCTATTCCTGGCTTGGCAACGATCACTACACAGATCCGAACTTCTTTTGGCCCAGTGGCAATATCCGCGCGGGAGACGCGCACAAGGGAGGGAACGGCCCGGGCGACGTCTCCGATTACGATTACATGACCAAGTACTACACGCTGACGGCCGTCTCACCCGGCCTGGATGTCCCCGACCGGTACTGGATCCGTTGGTACAATGGCATTTCGCGCGTCAACTCGGCGCTGGTCGTCGTCAACGCTGTCTCCGAATCCACGTATCCGAACAAGACAACGCGCATCGGGGAGCTGCATTTCTTGCGCGGAGTTTTCTACTTCTGGCTGAAAATTCACTTCAATCAGATTCCCTGGATCGATGAGACCGCGGCCCCGACTGCCGTTATCTCGAACACGGCGCTGACGTCGACCCAGCTGTGGGCCAACATCGCTACTGATTTCAGTACGGCCATGACCAACCTGCCGAAGACTCAGCCGCAGGTGGGCCGCGCGAACTTCTATGCAGCCGAAGCCTATCTAGCGAAGACTCTGCTTTACTCCGCCTACGTCCAAGACCCAACCACGCACACCGTGACCTCCATCGACTCCTCCATGCTGTCTCAGGTGGTGACCCTCGTGACAGACATCGAGACCAATGGTATGACCAATGGCTCAACAGACGGTTCGTCAGCTAAGATTGCGCTGCTATCGGACTTCTCGGAGAACTTTGATCCGGGCAACGACAACAATCCGGAATCGATCTTCGCGATTCAGCGCTCGGTCAATGACAATTCCGCACCGGGGAATGGCGGACGTGGAACGTACGCTTCCGCGCTCAATTATCCGGTCGGCGACAGCGGGTTTGGGTGCTGCGGGTTCCACATCCCGTCGACGGATTTCGTGAATTCGTTCGAAGTCGATGCGAGCGGACTGCCGGTTCAGAACTACAATGCAGTACCGGCCGCCGACTACACGTATGAGAATGGCAACTACACGACGGTGGCGGTCGATCCGCGGCTCGATCATACCGTGGACCTGCACGGCAAACCGTTCAAGTACTGCACGACCAGTGGGCCGACCTGCATCCACGACGGCCCAAATTGGGCTCGGGACCCCACGCTGTACGGCAGCAATATCGGGACCAAAGACCTAGTGCTTCGCAGTTGTTCGTGCCTAGTGTTGAACGGTCCGTTCTTCATATCCTCGATGAACACCGTGCTGATCCGCTTTGCCGACGTTGAGCTGTTCAAGGCCGAAGCGTTGGCGCAGCTGGGACAGGGCGACCTTGGCCTCTCCGTCGTCAACTCATTGCGAGCGCGCGCAGCAGCGAGTACAGCGAATTTGAACACCAACCCGTATGAGGCGGATGCGAATCATCCCATGGGCGGAGTGCTATCCCTCTACCACGTCGGACCCTATCCAGCATCCGCGTTCGACAACACGGCCGATGCCATGAAGGCGATCATGCGGGAGCGGCGTCTCGAATTGGGCTTGGAAGGATTTCGCTTCTTTGATCTCGTCCGGTGGGGTGTCGCAGCCCAGACGATTGGAACGGTCAGCACGCCCGGCACGTATCTCGGTGATGAAGTGATACGCAGACCCTATCTATCTGACGCGAAGTTTACACCGGGGCGGGACGAATATTTCCCCATACCCCAGGTCGAGATCAATTTGAGCGCAGGCGTGTATAAGCAAAACCCGGGATACTAGGGCGGGAATGGGTACATCAGGTCCGGGAGGCTGCCCCTGCAATTCCTCCCGGACGTAAGGCCGCTCGACATCGACCCTCATGAGCCGAAGGGGACTACGTGAAACGCTTATCAGCACTCTTGCTTGTCGCCGCCGCAGCGCCGCTTGCCGCCGTGCGAGCCGGCCCGTTGTACGACGAGCAGTATCGGCCTCAATTCCATTTCTCCCCGCCGCAGCAATGGATGAATGACCCCAACGGGATGGTGTACGCCGACGGCGAATACCATCTTTTCTATCAGTACAACCCATACGCCAACAAGTGGGGACCCATGCACTGGGGCCACGCGGTCAGCGGCGATATGGTGCACTGGAACAATCTACCCATCGCGCTGTTTCCGGACCGGCATGGCACGGTCTTCTCGGGCAGTGCGGTGGTCGACAAGGGCAACACCTCGGGCTTCGGATCCGCGGCCAATCCGGCCATGGTCGCCGTGTTCACCTATCATGATCACCTGCACGAGAACTTGAGTCCCGTGGGATTTCAATCCCAAGGCATCGCCTACAGTCTCGACAAGGGTCGGACGTGGGTCAAATACGAGAAGAATCCGGTATTGCAAAACCCGGGCGTGCGTGATTTTCGCGACCCCAAGGTGTCCTGGTTTGCGCCGCGGAGCCGCTGGATCATGACGCTCGCTGTGGGAAATCACGTGGGTTTCTACTCGTCCGCCGATCTCAAGGAGTGGACCCACGAAAGCGATTTCGGCGCTGCGGTCGGCGCGCACGCCGGCGTGTGGGAATGCCCCGACCTGCTTGAACTTACCGTCACCGGAGAGGCGGCAACCAAGGATGTTCTGCTGGTCAGCGTCGGTTCCGGCGCACCCAACGGCGGCTCGGGCACGCAATACTTCGTCGGCCGCTTCGACGGCCGGGAGTTCACGCCGGATGCCTCGGCACCGAATACGGCGCGGTGGGTGGACTACGGAACGGACGATTACGCCGGATCCACCTGGTCGGGAGCCACTCCCGGTGGCCGGCAGCTTTTCATCGGTTGGATGAGCAACTGGGAATACGCCAATCTCGTGCCCACACAGCGATGGCGGAACGCCATGACGGTGCCGCGTACACTGACGCTGGCAAGGACGCCTGAAGGAACCGAATTGCGCTCGCTGCCGGTGGCGGAGCTCGCAGCGCTTCGCACGGGCCGCAACACCGTCGGTCGGCGGACAGTGACGAACTCATTCGATCTGACCCTTGCCAATTCGAGCTCCGATCTGCTGGATCTCGATGTCAAATTGAATACACGACGGGCGAACCGCATCGACTTGGTCTTCAGCAACGCGCAAAACCAACGGACCGTGTTCAGAATCAACAACACGGAACACCGCTATGAGGTGGATCGCACGGCCTCAGGCGCGATCGATTTCAGCCCCAAGTTCGCCAGCGTGCAAACTGCGCCGATCGTCGGGCAATCCGCCCACGTTGCCATTCGCGCCCTTCTCGATCGATCGTCGATTGAGATCTTCATCAATGACGGTCAGACGGTATTCACCACGATCGTCTTTCCGTCGACCCCCTATAACAAGATCACTCTCGAGAGCGACAAGGACGTCGGGATCGAGGGGTCCACGGTCTATACATTGCAGTCGATTTGGAACGAGACTTCAGGCAGCGGGGAGTGAGCATGAAATCCAAGCATCGCGTCTGGAGCGATCGGCGCTCGCGATTTCTGGTCCTTTTGCCGGTCATGACGCTGCTGGTAGCGTGCGGAGGCGGTGGCGGTGGCGGCAGCAGCACGGCCACGAGCACTGTCGCCGCAGCGCCGACCTACACCGTCGGTGGCAGCATTAGTGGGCTAACGAGCCAGGGATTGATCTTGGTGAACGGCACCGACACTGCTACACCCAACGCCGGCGACACCAGCTTCACGTTTCCCACCGCCGTGGTGGCAGGCACGTCTTACGCCGTGTCGGTTCAACTACAGCCGGATGCCGTCAACTGTACGGTGGCGGGCGGCAGCGGCGTTGTCGGCAGCGCCAACGTGACCGACGTCGCGGTCACGTGCGCAGCGGCCGCATTCACGGTCGGGGGCACCATCAGCGGTCTCACCGGCAGTGGTCTCGTCCTTGCCAACGGGACAGACACCACGAGCCCCGCGCCAGGCGCGACCACCTTCGCATTCCCCACAAAGATGGCGAGTGCAGCCTCGTTTAACGTCACTGTATCGACTCAACCGGCGGGTCAAACCTGCACTGTGAGCAATGGAACTGGCGTCATTCTGACGAGTTCCGTAAACAACGTGGACATCACTTGCCACTAGCGCTTAGGCCGCGGATCAGTGGGTAACGCCTGAATCAGATGGCTCTTGGTGATCATGATCTCTCGTTCAATTGAGGTAAATGAACTTCGCGAACTAGCTCTTGGGTGATGATCGCATGGGCAAAGTGGATACTCGGATATTTGGTGCCGTCGAAGCAGGCGGTACGAAATTTGTGTGCGCCGTGGGCAATTCGCACGGAGAGATTCTGGCGCAGACGCGATTCCCCACCTGCGAACCCACCTCCACCCTGGCGACTATGCTCGATTTCCTAAGGCAGCAACGAGATAACTTCGGACCGTACACTGCGATCGGCATTGGATCTTTCGGCCCGATCGAGTTGGATGCTACGTCCACTCTTTATGGGCATATCCGTCGCACGCCAAAATCAGGTTGGAGCGATACGGACATAGTTGGGCCGATAGCGCGTGAATTCTCGTGTCCCATCGGCTTCGATACCGACGTCAACGGGGCCGCGCTAGCGGAGCATATATGGGGCTGCGCTCGGGATATTGAAGATCTTGTCTACCTTACGGTCGGCACGGGAATCGGCGGAGGAGTGATCGTCAACGGCAAAACGATCACCGGCTTGATGCATCCAGAAATCGGTCATCTTTTCCCGCGGCGCCACCCACTCGATGTGAACTTCAAGGGGATATGTCCGTTCCACGATGATTGCCTGGAGGGACTCGCATCGGGCACAGCGATCATCGCGCGGACAGGATTTCCGCTGGATCAACTTGCGATCTCGCATCCACAATGGGAGATTGAGGCGGACTATCTTGGCCAGTTGTGCGCCCAATTGGTCCTGATGATTTCCCCGCGCCGAATCGTCATCGGCGGCGGGGTCATGGGCCAAACCCGACTCTTGCCAATGATTCGTGAACAAACCTGCCATTGGCTGCGCGGATACATTGACCGTCGAGAGATTATGAAAGCAGTGGACGACTACATTGTCTTGCCTGGCTTGGGACCGCGTTCCGGGGTTCTGGGCGCGTTGGCGCTGGCGCTGTGCGCAGCGACACAGGCGAGCGAACTGTGACGCGCGACGAGGGGTCCGTGGTTAGAACTTTTAACGTAGTCACTTAAAACCAGAGTATCCGTGATCTGAGTGTTATTCAATTTCCGCACGGTCACGTTGATAATTGCCTCACTGGGTCCTGCGGGCATCGCTGGGGCCCAATCCGCTGCGCTCGACCGATACGAGGAACCGTACAGGCCCCAATATCATTTCAGCCCCGAGAAGGGTTGGATCGGTGATCCGGACGGACTAATCCATTACAACGGCAGTTTCAGCATGTTTTGGTGGGGTAAGGCGACCTCCACGGATCTAGTGCATTATACTCAGGAGTCATCGCTGGTGATGACCGGCGATGCGGGTAATGTGCGTTACTTTTCCGGGTCCGTCGTCGTCGACAAGCGCAACACCGCCGGCTTCGGAGTCAATGCGCAGGTTGCCGTTTACACCCTATTCGACAAATTGACAAAGCGGCAGGCCCAGGGAATTTCATTCAGCTCCGACGGCCACCAGTTCCATTTTTTTCCTGGAAATCCCGTCCTGGATATCGGCAGCACCGAGTTTCGGGACCCCAACGTTTTTTGGCACGCGCCGACTTCGAAATGGATCATGGCAGTCGCTCTTGCCCGCGACCGCAAAATCAAATTTTATTCTTCACCGGATCTGAAAGCGTGGACGTGGCTGAGTGACTTCAGCGCGTCCAGTGTAGGGCGCGAAGTCTGGGAGTGCCCGGATCTCATTGAACTCCCCGTGGATGGCGATCCGTCCCAAAAGATGTGGGTTTTGGTGGTCTCGGTGGACTGGTCTCACGAAGAGTACTTCATTGGCAATTTCGACGGAACGACGTTTATCGAGTCGAACAAGGCGATGCACGACTCGCGTTCGGCAAACGATGCTCGCTACGTGGATGTCGGGTTAGATTTTTATGCATCGCGCACCTTCAGGGATTACGACGATACGCTGACGCGCACGACGTCGCTCGGCTGGGTGTCCACCTGGGCCTATGCCAATCAGGTGCCCTCGGGCTGGGGCATGGGATTCTGGTCGATCCCCCGCGATTTGGCACTGAAGTCGTATCCCGAGGGTGTTCGACTGCTGCAGACGCCCGTTAGCGGCTTGAAGAGCCTACGGCAGGGGCCAGTTGCCTTCGTCGCACCGCT
>Ga0208848_1000266_pt1 | contig 10093 bp, 12 predicted proteins | sample NGESurshal072012_2_FD_184455 | JGI IMG/M metagenome (GOLD analysis project Ga0208848, IMG submission 184455) | Arctic peat soil microbial communities from Barrow, Alaska - NGEE Surface sample 210-1 shallow-072012 (SPAdes) | ecosystem: Environmental > Terrestrial > Soil > Wetlands > Peat ... | reverse complement strand
GCCATGACCTTCATCGAGGCCTGCCGGGCGTTCAAGGCGGTCACCGGCAAGCTGCCGCTGCCGATCACCACCATGATCGAGGGCGAGGAGGAGTGCGGCTCAAAAAACCTGTTCAAATTCGTGCGCGACAATGCCGCCGAGTTCAAGCTCGACCTGGCGCTGGTCTGCGACACCGCCATGTGGGACCAGCAGACGCCGGCGGTCACCACCTCGCTGCGCGGGCTGGTCTATGAGGACGTCAAAATCACTTGTGCCGATAGAGACCTGCACTCCGGCGTGTTCGGAGGGGCGGCGCAGAACCCGATTCGGCTGTTGGCCAAGATCCTCGGCGCCCTATGGGACGACGATGGCCGCGTCACCATCCCCGGCTTCTATGACGGCGTGAAGGAGCTGCCGGCCGACATCAAGGCCGACCTCAAGACGCTCGATCTCACGCCGGAGAAGTTCCTCGGCCCGATCGGTCTGAAGACGCCGGCCGGCGAGAAAGGTTACCTGCTGATCGAGCAGATCACCACGCGGCCGACCGCCGAGATCAACGGCATCGTCGGCGGCTACACCGGGGAGGGGGCCAAGACCGTCATCCCCGGGCAGGCCAGCGCGAAAGTGTCGTTCCGCCTGGTCGGCGCGCAGAACCCCGAAAAGGTGCGCGACGGCTTCCGCGCCTTTGTCGCCAAGCGCCTGCCGGCCGACTGCCAGGTCGAGTTCGGCAATTTCGGCCTGGCGCCGCCGTTGCAACTCTCGTTCGACAATCCGGCGCTCAACAAAGCGCGCGCCGTGCTGGCCGAGGAATGGGGCCACAAGGCGGTGGCGGTCGGCGCCGGCGGCTCGATCCCGATCGTTGCCGATTTCAAGAGCGTGCTCGGGATGGACTCGTTATTAGTCGGCTTCGCGCTCGATGACGACCGCGTGCATTCGCCGAACGAGAAGTTCGACCTGAAATGCTTCCACAAGGGCATCCGATCCTGGGCGCGGATATTGGCGGCATTGGCGGTAACGTAAGGCGAATGGCTCCTCCGCTTCTTCAACTCAAAGACATCGCACTGACGTTTGGCGGCACACCGCTTCTCACGGGCGCGGAATTATCCGTCTCCACGGGAGAACGCGTGTCCTTGGTCGGGCGCAACGGTTCCGGTAAATCGACGCTGCTGAAAATAGCGGCGAAGCTGATCGAACCGGATCGCGGCTCGGTTTTCGTGCAGCCGGGAGCCTTGGTGCGTTACCTGCCGCAGGAGCCGGACTTCTCCGGTTTTGCCTCCACGCTGGCCTATGTCGAAGCCGGCCTCAAACCGAGCGACGACCCCTACATCGCCCGCCATCTGCTCGAGGAGCTCGGCCTCACCGGCCAGGAAGACCCGGCGCACCTGTCAGGCGGCGAAGCGCGCCGCGCCTCGCTCGCCCGCGTGCTGGCGCCATCGCCCGATATCCTGCTGCTCGACGAGCCGACCAATCATCTCGACCTCACCACGATCGAATGGCTGGAGCGCGACCTCGATTCCCGGCGCACGGCCCTGGTGATCATCAGCCATGATCGCCGCTTCCTCTCCACGCTCTCGCGCTCGACGGTTTGGCTCGACCGTGGCTGCACGCGCCGCATCGAACGTGGCTTTTCCCATTTCGAAGAATGGCGCGACATGTTGCTGGCGGAGGAGGAGCGCGAACAGCACAAGCTCGACCGCAGAATCGTCGCCGAAGAGCATTGGATGCGCTACGGCGTCACCGGCCGGCGCAAACGCAACATGCGCCGGGTCGGCCAGTTGCAGGCGCTGCGCGAACAGCGCCGCACTTACCGCGCCAGCGCCGGCGACGCCACCATCACCGCCGGCTCGGCGGCGCCGTCCGGCGCGCTGGTGATCGAGACGAAAGGGATTGGCAAGAGCTACGGCGGGCGGGCCATCGTCAGCGATTTCTCCATCCGCATTCAGCGCGGCGATCGCATCGGCATTGTCGGGCCGAATGGCAGCGGCAAGACCACGCTGATTAGCATGCTGACCGGGATCTTGCCGCCGGATACCGGCACGGTCCGGCTGGGGTCGACGCTCGCCATCGCCACGCTCAATCAGCAGCGCGACAGCCTCGATCCCAATATCACCGTCAAGCAAGCGCTGACCGGAGGCGATGGCGACACCGTCATGGTCAACGGCGCCCCCAAGCACGTCGTCAGCTACATGAAGGACTTTCTGTTTTCGAGCGAACAGGTCCGCACGCCGCTCGGCAAGCTGTCGGGCGGTGAACGCGGCCGCTTGATGCTGGCGCAGGCGCTGGCCAAGCCGTCAAACCTGTTGGTGCTCGACGAGCCGACCAACGATCTCGACATGGAAACGCTGGACGTGCTGGAGGACATGCTCGGCGAATACCCCGGGACCGTCCTGCTCATCAGCCATGATCGCGATTTCCTCGACCGGTTGGTCAGCGGCGTGATTGCCCCGGAAGGGGCCGGCCGCTGGACCGAATATGCCGGCGGTTACAGTGACATGCTGGCGCAACGCGGCGCCGATCTCACGCGCGATTCGGGCGAGCAGGAGAAAGAGAAATCGATAAAGGCCGCATCGTCCGGCAAGCCACAGGCTGCGAAGCGCAAGATGAAATTCAAGGAAAAACACGCGCTCGAAACGCTGCCGAAGACGATTGCGGCACTCAACACGAAAGCCGATGAATTGCAGGCCAAGCTCGCCGATCCGCAATTTTACAATCGCGACCGCGCCGGTTTCGAAAAAGTCACCACCGATCTCGGCGAAACTCAGCGCAAGCTGGCCGCGGCCGAGGAGCAATGGCTGGAGCTCGAAATCCTGCGTGAGGAGCTCGCCGGTAGCTGACGACGACCGCAGCGGCGGTCAGTTCTTGAGCCGGTAGCCGGTCTTGAAAATCCACCAGACCGTGGCAAGGCAGACACCCAGGAACACCAGCGTCATGGCGACGCTGATGCCCGGGCTCACGTCGGCGATTTCGAAGAAGCTCCAGCGGAATCCGCTGATCAGATAGACCACCGGGTTGAACAGCGTGACTTTCTGCCAGAACGGCGGCAGCACGCTGGTCGAATAGAACGTGCCACCGAGAAAGGTCAGCGGCGTGATCAGCAGGAGCGGCACGATCTGCAATTTCTCGAAATTGTCGGCCCAGATGCCGATGATGAAGCCGAGCAGGCTGAAGGTCGCCGCCGTCAGCACCAGGAAGGCCAGCATCCAGAACGGATGCGCGATGTGAAGCGGCACGAACAGGAAGGATGTCGCCAGGATGATCAGGCCGAGGATGATCGACTTGGTGGCCGCGGCGCCGACATAGCCGAGCGCGATTTCGAAGCCCGACACCGGCGCCGACAGAATCTCGTAGATCGTGCCGGTGAAGCGGGGGAAGTAAATGCCGAACGAGGCGTTCATCGTGCTCTGCGTCAGCAGCATCAGCATGATCAGGCCGGGCACGATGAAGGCGCCATAACTCACGCCCTCGATCTGCGTGATGCGGGTGCCGATGGCGGCGCCGAACACCACGAAATAGAGCGAGGTCGAGAGCACCGGCGACACGATGCTCTGCCAGATGGTGCGCCCGGTGCGCGCCATTTCGAAGCGGTAGATGGCGTGGACGGCGTGCAGATTCATTGGCGGTCGCTCACCAGGCCGACGAAAATATCCTCGAGTGAGCTCTGCTCGGTCTGTAAATCGCGAAACTGGATGCCGGCGCGATTGAGATCGTCGAGCAGGGTGGTAATGCCGGTACGCTCGCCTTGCGTGTCGTAGGTAAACACCAGCTCGCTGCCACCGTTCGCCAGCGTCAAGGCATGCGCGCCGAGCGCGGGCGGCAACGCATCGAGTTTTTTCTGGAGATAGAGGATCATTCGCTTCTTGCCGAGCTTGCGCACCAGCTCCGCCTTGTTCTCGACCAGGATGATCTCGCCCTTGTTGATCACGCCGACGCGGTCGGCCATGTCCTCGGCTTCCTCGATGTAATGCGTGGTCAGGATGATGGTCACGCCGGAGGCGCGCAGATCGCGCACTACCTGCCACATGTCCTTGCGCAATTCGACGTCGACGCCGGCGGTGGGTTCGTCGAGGAACAGGATTTGCGGCTCATGCGCGAGCGCCTTGGCGATGAGTACGCGCCGCTTCATGCCGCCGGATAGCGTCATGATCCGGTCGTCCTTCTTGTCCCATAGCGACAGCGCGCGCAGCACCTTCTCGATGTGCGCCGGATCGCGCGGCTTACCGAACAGGCCGCGGCTGAAGCTGACGGTCCCCCAAACGCTCTCGAAGGCATCGGTGTGCAGCTCCTGCGGCACCAGCCCGATCAGCGAGCGCGTCGCGCGGTAGTCCTTGATGATGTCGTGGCCGTCGACCGTGACCATGCCGGCCGTGGCAACCAGGATGCCGCAGACGATGCCGATCAGCGTGGTCTTGCCGGCGCCGTTGGGGCCGAGCAGCGCGAAGATCTCACCGCGCTTGATGTCGAGATTGATATCGTTGAGCGCCCGGAACCCGGTCGCGTAGCTTTTCGACAAATGTTCGATGGAAATGATCGGCGGCATGGATGCTGCGGATATAGTCGGCTGTGCGTGGCTGCGCCAGCCCCCGCGATGGTATCCTCCCGGCCGGGCCGCTATGCTTGCGCACATAATAACGAACGGATGCGGGGAGTAGCATGGCGCCGGGACAGAGCTGGTCGAAAACCTGGACGTTCTACGAAGGCGATTGGCACGAGGGCAACATCCCGATCATGGGCGTGCGCTCGCACGCCGCCTGGCTGTGCTCCTCGGTGTTCGACGGCGCCCGCACCTTCGAGGGCGTTTCGCCCGACCTCGACCTGCATTGCGCGCGGGTCAATGCCTCGGCCGCCACCATGCATCTCAAACCGACCGTCTCGGCCGAGACCTGGCTCGGCCTCACGCAGGACGGCATCAAGCGCTTCGCCAAGGACGCCGCGCTCTACATCCGCCCGATGTATTGGGCTGAGCGCAGCGGCGCGCTGCTGGTCGCGCCCGATCCGGAGTCGACCCGCTGGTGCCTCACGCTCTACGAGGCGCCGATGCGCGCAGCCGAAGGCTTTTCCATCACGCTGTCGCCTTATCGAAAGCCGAGCATGGAATGTATGCCGGTCGACGCCAAGGCCGGCTGCCTCTACCCGAACAATGCGCGCGCGCTGATCGAGGCCAATGCGCGCGGCTTCGGCAATTGCGCGGTGCGCGACCTGGTCGGCAACGTCGCCGAGCTCGCCACCGCCAACCTGTTCATTGGCAAGGGCGGCGTGGTGTTCACCCCGGCGCCGAACGGTACGTTCCTCAACGGCATCACCCGCCAGCGCGTGATCAAGCTGCTGCGCGAGGCTGGCGTCAGCGTGGTGGAGACCACGTTGCGCTATTCTGACCTGGAGAATGCCGACGAGATTTTCTCCTCGGGCAATTATTCCAAGGTGATGCCGGTCAACCGCATCGACGAGCGCTCATTGCAGCCCGGGCCGCTCTATCGCAAGGCCAGGGAGCTTTATTGGGACTTCGCGCATTCGGCGGCCGGTTGAAACGGGCGCCACGCATCACGGGTGCGTGTGCGCAATTCGCTCGACACTTCGCGAATAAAGGCGTATGTTTATATTAATTAGACGCCCAGCGAAGGCGTCCCGGCGTTCGCGCCAACTTAACTAAAATCCGCGCTGCTTTGCCCACGTTCGAAAACGTGGCGAAAGGTTCACATGTTCGCTTCGACGGCGTCGAAGAACGCGCCATACATCGATATTCCGGTCGGAATCGCGCTCGCGCTTTCGAACGCCATCATCGATACGGTTCGCGATCCTCTCCTGGTGCTCGACGAGGACCAGCGTATCACCGCCGCCAGCCGCTCATTCTACCAAACCTTTAAGCTCGCCGGTCAGGATCTCCGCGGCCAAGTGCTGTTCGATATCGACGGCGGCCAGTGGAATATCCCGGAGCTGCGCGAGCTCTTGCAAACGATCGCGAAGGATCAAGAAACGATCGAGGGCTACGAAGTCGACCGCGAATTTCCTGTGATCGGCCGGCGCACCATGCTGCTGAACGTGCGCAAGGTGTACTACGAGAAGGGCACCCACAGCAGCGTATTGCTGGCGTTCGAGGATGTCACCGACCGGCGTGGCATTGAGCGGCAGCTTGAGGAGATGATGCGGGAAAAGGACATGCTGCTGGAAGAGATGCAGCACCGTGTCGCCAACAGTCTGCAGATCATCGCCAGCATCCTGCTCATCAAGGCGCGCACCGTTCAGTCGGAGGAGACTCGGTTACAATTGGAAGATGCGCATCAGCGCGTTCTGTCGGTCGCCGCCGTGCAAAAGCATCTGCATGATACCGGTGCCGGCAAGCAAGTCGACGTTTCCACCTATCTTTCGAGGCTATGCGAAACTTTGGCGCAATCGATGATCGGCGGTAGTCGGCCGATCACGCTCAAAGTCGTCGCCGATGCGGGGACGGTTGCTTCCCATGAAGCGGTGAGCATTGGACTGATCGTTACAGAATTGGTGATGAACGCATTGAAGCATGCGTTTCCCGGCGAAAAGCCGGACGCCGCGATCTTGGTGACGTACAAAGTCGCGGGCACTGACTGGAAGCTGACGATTTCCGACAATGGGATCGGCAAATCGGAACCAGGTACAAATCAGAAAAAGGGCGGGCTGGGCACTAGTCTGGTCCAGTCGCTGGCCAAGCAGCTTGATGCTCAGGTGGATATCGCAAGCGATTCCCACGGCACGGCGGTATCTATTACGCACGCGACGTTTAAATCCGCGCCGGCCGCGGTGAGGACGCAATGATGCGCTTCCCATGGCAGTCACAACCGCGCCAGGCCACGAACATGGCGATCAATTTTCCGAATGAAAGCCGCAGCTACGATGCGACCCGGCACGCGGTCCGCTTCTGGGGCTATGACCGCTCCATGGAAAATTCGTTCTTTGTGAGCGCGGATGTGCTCAGGCAGATGCAACCGAATTTGCAACTCGATGCGGTAAGCCTGCTGCGTGCCTTCGATATCAACCGCGACCGCATCTACGCGATCGCCGCGAAAGTCTATGCCCGGGGCCGCAGAGGCTCCTACGATCTCAATGTCGCCGACGTTTGACCGCGCAAGCTTGCGCCTGAATATCACTCACGAAGGAATTGTCTATGAGCACTAAAGCAAAGAAGCCTGCAAATCTGCTGGCGAATGCGATGCCGACTGACGGCTACGTCCTGTCGGTCGATGGCAAATTGAAAACGCGATATGAAACCGCGAAGGAAGCCATGACCGCCGCCGCCAAGCTCAAGGAAACTTATCCGGTGATTCAGGTCACCGTTTATGACGCGGCGGAGCGGAAATATTCGCCGCTAGAGCCGCTGGATGCGAAGTTAGCGGATTGATTTGCCGCTCAGCGAAGGGCGATGACCCGAACGGTCCGCGCTTCGCTCTCGGGATTTCTGAAATCGAATTGACAACGCTGCTCGAAGTTGGGCCAGGCGTGCTGCGAGCTTGCCGCTCCCATCACGTGCAGGGGAAGGCGATCGCCCGTCGCGAACGCTTGCGGCAGCGGACGCGTGACGACGGACACGTTTGCCTTCGGCGCCGCGGATGTGGCGAAAACGAAAAGCCCGGCGATGGCGGCAGCGACGGCCATCCGGATGATCGGTTTGAACATTCTGTTCCCCTGGACATCTCGAGCGTGCATGGCCAAGTAACGCTCGATAAGATAGAGCGTTCCACCTTCGTCAAAGTAAATACTGAATAATCGCCTGATAATTTCTTTTGCCGCAAAAGTATTAGGTCGATAAATATTGGCTAGGGCCTGTCTTCAGTTGAGCAGGATCATAGCAGCGGCCAACTGCACACCGGCGAGAAAATTTCTGGCGAGTTTGTCATAACGTGTTGCGATTGCACGAAAGTGCTTGAGTTTATTGAAGAAACGTTCGATGAGGTTGCGTTCGCAGTAGAGCGCGAAATCGCACGCTCGCGGGTTTTTGCGGTTGGTCTTGGGCGGAATGACTGGAATAATTCCTCGCTGGGCGAGGGTGTCGACGAACGAGTCGGCGTCGTACGCCTTGTCGCCAAGCAATGCGTCTGGATTGGCGCTGTCGATAAGCGGTTCCGCGCAAGCAAGATCATGAGCTTGACCTGGCGTGAGCATCAACGCGACGGGATTGCCCAAGGCGTCGACGAGCGCGTGAATTTTGGTGGTCAGTCCACCGCGCGATCGGCCGATCGCTTGCGGGCCGTTTTTTTTCGCGCGCCGGCGCTGTGCTGATGAGCGCGCACGATGGTGGCATCGATCATCATGTATTCGTTGTCGTGGTCGCTTGCCAACAGCTTGAAGATCCGCTCGAAAACGCCGCTCTTCGCCCATCGACTGAAGCGCTGGTGCACGATCTTCCAGTCGCCGAAACGCGCAGGCAGGTCACGCCAGGGGATCCCCGTTCGATACCTGAAAAGAACGGCTTCGACGTACAACCGATTGTCGGCTGCATTGCCGCCGACATGGCCTTCACGGCCGGGCAGAAAATCCTTGATCCGTGCCCATTGGTCGTCTCGCAATCCAAAGCGCTGCATGGGTCGGCCCTCCGCATAGCCGACCTCGCATCAATCACTCGACAACTGATTTGGGAATCCCCCACGTACCGGCGGCGCCGCAATTAGGCTGCCAATAGAACGATGTTCCGCGTTTGATTCTGATCCGTTCTCGTGCAAAGCCCGCCTAACTGAAGACAGGCCCTAGTACTAATCCGCAATCGGCTGTCAGATCCTCGTACACGTTTGGGCTACCGACATATTGCGGAGCCAATGTGCGGGGAAACACCCACTTATGTTTGTAGTTGAAGTGCGTAACGGTCACGTTCGTGCCGCTGATTACTACGTCAAAATCGCTCATGTCATTTTCCTAAAAAACGTTGAAGGATAAGAACTTCTTGAAATCACCTAAAACGCTACTCTCTATCTTCGGTACGCGATAGCCACTCACGCGAACGAGGCTCAACGTCGCAAACAGCCGAGCTCTATCGTTTTTAAGACAGAGCTCCTGCATTTTGCAGATGATCACGGCACGTACAAAATATCGTCAGTTGCGCCCTAGCTGCCGCTTAGTACAGCGCAATGTCGTCAAAAATTTCGTCATCGTCTGGCGCCTGACGATGGCCTGACCACTCATTTGTGAGAACGATGCTCTTGATAGCTTCAATCATTGAAGAATGTGGGATGCCAGCGTCGGCGAAGGCGTCATGAATTTGGGCGAGCTGGTCCGGGTCGATGGCGGCATTTCTCGGACCCTTGGTATGAAGCAAAAACCAGCCCATGCGGCCGTGGCGACCCACAGAACAAACAGCTTCCAAGTGCTCGGACAGATAGATTGCAGATGTGCCGTCATTAACACTGAACAGGTAACCGGCCAGACAATTGCGCCAATTTTTGGCGAGGTCACGAATCTCGGCGACGGTATCGAGCCGCCAAAATCCTCCGATCTCGACAGGCGGTAACGTGTCGAGCAAAGGCAAACCGTCGACTAATTGTCTGATTTTCGCAGCGACTTGGTCGGGCTGGTCCAGCGCACCGATTTCCTTTGCGAGCGCATCGAATGGCAGATCCGTGCGCGACGCCAGAACCCGTAGCCCATCGGCGAACCAGATCATGCCGTCGATCCGATTGAACATCGCCATGATGGCAGCGGTTCGCAGGGCAGGAGGTAGGTTATGAAGGCCCGTTATTAGTAGGTCTGTGATCGAATCGGTATGATGCAAGAACTTGGCAGGGACTGGATCATTGAGAAGATCGACGAGATTGCGATAAATTTCAGCAGCTAACACTTTAGGTGGCAATTGACGCAACGCGCGGCCAATGCCGACAGGGCGATGACCGACACTGAGCTTCAGGATCGACTTTCTAGATTCTTGCAGCAGCATCAGGGCGAGGTCGGGAGTAACGTCGCCGCTCATATGAGCCAAGGCTAATGCGATCAGGTGCATTCTGGCGTGGTCAAGATCGAACAGCAGCTCAACCAGTCTTGGCTCGACTGCAATCGCTTGGCTTAGCCGGTCTTGAACCCAATCTGTTGAAGGCACCATCGAGGATGTTCTGGCGGGCGGCGTGGATTGCGTCGGCCTGACCGTAATGCACCTGATCGGGCG
>Ga0208848_1000265_pt1 | contig 10108 bp, 10 predicted proteins | sample NGESurshal072012_2_FD_184455 | JGI IMG/M metagenome (GOLD analysis project Ga0208848, IMG submission 184455) | Arctic peat soil microbial communities from Barrow, Alaska - NGEE Surface sample 210-1 shallow-072012 (SPAdes) | ecosystem: Environmental > Terrestrial > Soil > Wetlands > Peat ... | reverse complement strand
ACGGCTTCAAGTCGATCAAGTCGATCGTGCGCTTCAGCTTCACCGAGCAGCGGCCGAAGGGTTATTGGGAGGCGCTGCAGTCGTCCGAATACGGCTTCTGGGCTAACGTCAATCCGGCGGTGTCGCATCCGCGCTGGAGCCAGGCGAGCGAGGAAGTGATCGGCACCGGCGAGCACCGGCCGACACTGATTTTCAACGGCTACGGCGACACTGTCGCCGGCATTTACAAGGGCATGGAAGGCGAGCGGCTGTGGGTGTGAGCTTCGCCGGCTAATTCGTTTTCGCCATAAGCCTTTGCACGCGGGCCCGGAACATTTAGGCGTCCGGATCAATTAATGGATATAGTATGTCCTGGGGCTAAAGGCGGAGGCTGCCATGTCCACCAATCAACCTGATATCGCCAAATTCCAGCGCGCGGTGGCGAACGCGCTGCATGAGTATTGGGTGCTGTTTCTGGTCGAAGGCGTTGTGCTGCTGGTTCTGGGCGCGACCGCCGTGGTCTTGCCGCTGCTCGCCACGCTGGCGCTGACGATCATCATTGGCTGGCTGTTTCTGGTCAGCGGTGTCGTGGGGCTGGTCACGACATTCTGGATGCGCCAGGCGCCGGGCTTCTGGTGGTCGCTGATCTCGGCCGTGCTCGGGGTCGCGGTCGGCTTTGTGCTGCTGGCATCGCCGTTGAGCGGCGCGTTCTCGCTCACGCTCGTGCTGGTCGTCTTCTTCATCATCGAGGGCGCCGCCTCGATCATGTTCGCGCTCGATCACAAGCGCGAGTTGACCGGCAAATGGGGCTGGATGCTGGTGAGTGGCATTGTCGATCTGGTGCTGGGTGCGATGATTTTCGGCGGCCTGCCGAGCACGGCGGCCTGGGCGATCGGGCTCCTGGTCGGCATCAATATGGTGTTCGGCGGCGCGGCGCTGATCGCCATGGCGCTGCATGCGCGCAATAGCGCGCAGGCGTAGGGCCTGACCACTACGTCTCTATCTCGCCGGCTTCCGCCTCGGCCAGCTTGTCGCGCCAGTCCTTGCGCTTGAGCACGAAGGTGAGCGCCGACAGCCCCAGCATGATGGCGCACGTGATCAGCAGTCCGAGCGAGATCGGCCGGCTGAAAAAGATCAAGTAGTCGCCGTTCGACATGATCAGCGATTGGCGCAGGCTCTGCTCGAACAGCGGCGCGATCACCAGGCCGAGCACGAGCGGCGCCGGGTCGAAGGCGAATTTGCGCAAGGCATAGCCGAGCACGCCCATGATCAGCATGATGTAGACGTCGACGATCGAGTGGCTCACCTCATAGACACCGACGATGCAGAACATGATGATGAGCGGATAGAGATACGCGTAGGGGATGCGCAGCACGGTGACGAACAGGCCGACCAGCGGCAGATTGAGTGCCAGCAGCATCAGGTTGCCGACATACATCGACGCCACGAAGCCCCAGAACACATCCGGATGCTCGGTGACCAGCTGCGGCCCCGAATTGACGCCGTGCACCATCAGCGCGCCCATCAGCACGGCCGTAATCGGGCCGGTTGGAATGCCGAGCGCCAGCATCGGCACGAAGGCGCCGGTGGAGGCCGAATTATTGGCCGATTCCGGACCGGCGACGCCGGCCACTGCGCCATGGCCGAATTCTTCCGGATGCTTGGAGACGCGGCGCTCCAGTGCATACGAAAGAAAGCTGGAAATGATGTGCGCGGAGCCCGGAATAATGCCGATGATGAAGCCGAGCACGCTGCCGCGCGCGATCGGCATGATGGATTCGCGCCATTCTTTCCGGTTCGGCAATAGCTCGCGCAATTTCGGCGTAATGACTTTGCCGACCACCGTGTGGCTCGGTGTCGACAGGATTTCGCCGAGGCCGAACAGGCCGACCGCCACCGGCACGATGCCGATGCCGTCGCCGAGTTCGGCAAGGTCGAAGCTGTAGCGAAAATGGCCGGTCATGTTGTCGATGCCGACCATGCCGAGCAGCAGGCCGATGCAGGCCATCAGCAGCGTGCGCACCAGCGACGACGATGACATGTAAGCGAGGAAGATCAGGCCCAGGGTCAACATCGCCGTGTATTCCGGCGGGCCGAACTTCAAGGCGATGGTTGCGAGCGGCGGCGCGACCAGGGTCAACATGACCACACCAAACGTCCCGGCAACCCACGAACCGACGGCGGCGATGCAAAGCGCGGAACCGGCGCGGCCTTTCTTGGCCATGGCGTTGCCGTCGATACAGGTCATTACCGATGAAGCCTCGCCGGGAATGCGCATCAGGATCGATGTGGTGGAGCCGCCGTATTGCGAGCCGTAATAAATGCCGGCCAGCATGATCACGGCTTGCGTGGCATTAAGCCCGAAGGTCACCGGCAACAGGATCGAGATGCCCGACAAGGGCCCGATGCCCGGCAGCACGCCGACCAGCGTGCCGACTACGCAGCCGAGGAATGCGTACCAGAGATTGTCGAGCTGGAAGGCGATGCCAAATCCATGTGCCAGGCTGATCAGAGTATTTTCCACGAAGGAGGTCCTAGAAGCTGTATTCAGGAAGGGGCGTCTTGAGCCCGTACACGAAAGAAACGTAAGTGAACAAGACGATGGCAATGCAGTAAATGCCGGCGCGTATTGGATTGCGCCGCTCGATCACAATCAGCAGCGTGACCATCATCAAGAGCATAGTGATAGTGAAGCCGAGATGCTCATAGAGCGCGATCGCGACGGCGGCGATGACCGTCACCATGGCGGCATGTTTGCCATCTCCCCAACCGAGTTCGGCGAATGGACCGCTTTCCCTCGCACGCAAAATCAGTATCAGGCCGAAAATGATTGTCAGCGTGGCGACGATCATCGGCAGGAAGCCGGAACCGGGCATGGATAACTGTCCGACCGGCAGATCACGGCTGAGCGCGATGATTGCGGCACCGAATATAACGAAGGCGGCGCCCGCCACGTGATCTGCGCGTAGAATCATGATTCTTATCCCTGGCGGCCGATGGAAATCACGGCTTCGTCGGTGCGTTTGCCGTCGATGTCCCAGAATTTCTGGAAATCCGGCCTATCGAGATAGGCCAGTTCCTGGCCGGCGTTATTGAGCACGGCCAGGAAAGCCTCGCTGTGCGCCGCCTGCTTGATGGCAGCGCGCAGCGTGGTGACGATCGACTGCGGCGTGCCTTTCGGCGCGAAAATTCCCACCCACAGATAGTATTCGACGTCATAGCCGAGTTCCTTCAACGTTGGCACGTCGGGCAGGAACTTCGAGCGTGTGGCGCCGAACGTCGCCAGCGGACGCAGCTTGCCGGCCTTGATATGCGCGAGTGTGGCCGACACCGACTGCGTCGTCACCTGCGCATTGTTACCGAGGATGGCGGTGATGGCCGGGCCGCCGCCATTGGTCGGCAAATGACGCAGCTTCAAAGGGCCCGTCGCCTTTTCCAGAGAGGCCAATGGCAAATGCGTGGCGCCATAAAGCCCGCCGGAACTGAACACCATGTCCTGTTTGGTCTTAGCGGCGTCGATGAATTCCTTCACCGTCTTGTAGGGCTGCTGGTCGTTGACCAGGAGCAGGACTGGGTCGGCGACCAGCCGCGCCAGCGGAATAAAATCGGCGCGCGACGTTTTCACCGGACGGCCGAACAGTTTGTCCACTTCCGCATAACCGGAAATGCCGGTGTTGTGCGACAGCAGCGTGTAGCCATCCGGCTTGGCGGAAGCGCCGACCTGGGCGCCGACCTGTCCGGCGGCGCCGGCCTTGGTTTCGACCACCACCGGCTGCTTGAGGACCGGCTCCATGCTGGCGGCCAGCGGCCGGGTCACGAGATCGTTGATGCCGCCCGGCGGAAACGCGTTGATGATGGTGATCGCGTGCGAGGGAAAAGTCTCTTGCGCGAATCCCGGTCCAGCCGCGAGCGCGGTTGCGGACGCGGCGGTGCCGATGACGAAGCTGCGCCGATCCATGTGTTCCTTCCCGAGTATTGCTGCGGGATTATCCCGGCTATTTTATCAAAGACGAAAGCCGCGCGATCACCGGATGGTGAGGCGCGCGGCGTCCGAAACGTGCGGAGCCTGCGCTCCGTTATCCCTGCACGCGGCCGATGTTCTTGACCGCATCTTCAATGCGCGCGGCGTCGGCATCCCAGAACTTCGCGAATTCCGGCGCATCGAGGTATTCGACCTCCTGGCCGAGATTGGCCATTGAAGTCTTGAAGACGTCGGTGGCCACCGCCTGCTTGAGCACGGTGCGCAGATTGGTCACTACCGGCTGCGGCGTGCCCTTCGGCGCGAACATGCCGACCCACAGGTAGTATTCGATGTTGTAGCCAAGCTCCTTCATAGTCGGCACGTCGGGCAGCGCCTTCGATCGCTTGGCGCCGAACAGCGCGAGCGGCTTGGCCTTACCGCCCTTGATCTGGGCGAGGCAGGCCGACACCGACGACACCAGCACCTGGGCATTGTTGCCGAGGAACGCGGTGAGCGCCGGCCCGCCGCCATTGGTGGGCAGGTGGCGCAGCTTCAAGCCGCCGGCCGCCTTCATGTACAGCGCCGTCGGGATATGCAGCGCGCCATAGAGACCCGAAGACGAGAAGATGATCTGGTCCGGCCGCTTCGTGGCGTCGTCGGTGAGGTCCTTCAGCGTCTTGTAGGGCTGCTGATCGTTGACGATGAGCACGCAGGGGTCGGCGACGAAGCGCGCCAGCGGAATGAAATCGGCGCGGGTGAATTTCACCGGCCGGCCGAACAACTTGTCGACCTCGGCAAAGCCGGAGATCGATGTGATGTGGGACAGCAGCGTGTAGCCGTCGGGCTTGGCGTTGGCGGCCACCTGCGCGCCCACCGCGCCGGCGGCGCCGGCCTTGGTTTCGATCACCACCGGCTGCTTGACGATCGGCTCCAGCACGGCGGCGAGCGGGCGGGTCACCACGTCGGACGCGCCGCCGGGAGGGAACGGGTTGATGATGGTGATGGCGTGGGACGGATAGGTGTCCTCGGCGAAAGCGGGCCGAATGCTGAAAGCGGCGGCAGTGGCGGCACTACCGGCGACAAAATGGCGTCTGTCCATGGAATCCCCCCAAAAAGGTGTTTAGCCGGCGACGGCCGGCCTTGTTATTGCAGCGATGCTATCGCCCGGTGCGGTCGCCAATCAAGCATCAATGATCGCCACCGCCCGCGTCCAGCCGGCGGAACCGCCGCGCACCTTCACCGGAAAGCAGCTCACCAGGAAGCCCTTGGCCGGCAAGGCTTCGAGATTGTGCAGCTTTTCGATATGGCAATAGCCGATTTCGCGCCCGGCGCGATGGCCTTCCCAGATCAGCTTGGGATCGTGGGTCTCGGCGTATTTCTGCTTGGTGTAGACGAACGGCGCGTCCCAGCTCCAACCATCGGTGCCGGTCACGCGCACGCCGCGCTCGAGCAGATAAAGCGTCGCCTCGCGGCCCATGCCGCAACCCTTGGCGACGTAATCGGGATGGCCATAGGCTTGGCCCGCGGTGGTGTTCACCACCACGATTTCAAGCGGTGAAAGCGTGTGGCCGATGCGCTTGAGCTCGGCCTCCACGTCGGCCGCACTCGCCACATAGCCGTCGGGGAACTTGCGGAAGTCGAGTTTCACGCCCGGCTGCAGGCACCAGTCCAGCGGCACCTCGTCGATGGTGATGGCGCGCTTGCCGTGATCCATGGTGGAGGCGAAGTGCCAGGGCGCGTCGAGATGGGTGGTGCAATGGGTGGATAGCCGCACCCATTCGAAACCCCAGCCCTCGCCGTCCGGCAGGTCTTGCTTTTTCAATCCGGGAAAGAACTTGAGAACGTCGGCGGCGGTCGCCTGATGATCGAGATATTCGATCTTGGGGCCGTAGCCGGGCGGGTCGGCGGCCACATCGTTTTCGAGCGGCACCGAGATGTCGACGATCTTGCGCGGCATGTCGCTATGACCGATGTTGGTGAGACAGAGCCATGTCAGTCTCAGTCAACACAACGACACTGTCCAGGAGCTAACACATGCCCGCTTATTGGGTTGCACGTTCGAAAATCAACGACCCGGTCGAGTACAAGAAATATACCGACCTGGTGCCCGCCATCATCGCCAAGTTCGGCGGCAAGGTGCTGGCGCGCGGCGGACGTTTCCAGATCATGGAGGGTCCCCCCAAATTCACCCGTTTCATCGTGATCGAGTTTCCGACCCTGGAGCAGGGCGCCGCCTGCTTCACGTCGCCGGAATACGACCGCGCCGCGGCATTCCGGCGCAGCGGCGCCGGCGAGGTCGAAACCATCATGGTGGAGGGGGTTTAAGGCGCCCACAGACCGGCGCCGCCCACTAGCGTGAGCCGCACAACTTGGCTTAAACTGCCGCAAAACGACAATAATCTGGGAGGGAGAACATGCTGCAATACCTGAAATCGAAGACTTTTGCCGGCCTCGTTGGGACGGTGGCGGCGCTTGCCGTGTTCGCCGTGTTTGCGATGTCGGCGAGTGCGCAAGACAAGAATCCGATCAAGATCGGCTTCGGCATGGCGCAGACCGGCCCGCTCGGGCCGAACGGCAAGTCCGCACTATTGGCCATGGAAATTTGGGCGGAAGAAACCAACGCCAAGGGCGGTCTGCTCGGCCGGCCGGTGAAGCTCGTCTACTACGATGACCAGACCAATCCGTCCTCGGTGCCGGGCATCTACACCAAGCTGCTCGATGTCGACAAAGTCGATCTGATCGTCGGCGGCTACGGCACCAACATGCTGGCGCCGGCCATGCCGATCGTCATGCAGAAGAAGAAGCTGTTCCTCGGGCTGTACGGCCTCGGCGTCAACACCGACTTCAAATACGACCGCTACTTCGCGATGATCCCGTCCGGGCCGGAGCCGAAGACCTCGTTCACCAAGGGCTTCTTTGACACCGCGATGGCGCAGAACCCGAAGCCGACAACGGTGGCGATCGTGGCCGCCGACGCCGAGTTCTCCAAGAACGCATCCGACGGCGCGCGCGAGAACGCCAAGAAGGCGGGCCTGAAGATCGTCTACGACAAGAGCTATCCGCCCTCGACCACCGACTTCTCGCCGATCGTGCGCGCGATCCAGGCGACCAATGCGGACCTAGTGGTGATCTGCTCCTATCCGCTCGACTCGGTCGGCATGGTGCTGGCGGCGAACGAAGCCAAGCTCAATCCGAAGATGATCGGCGGCGCCATGGTCGGCCTGCAATCGACGGTGTTCAAGACCAAGCTCGGGCCGGCGCTCAACGGCTACATGAACTACGACTTCTGGCTGCCGGCGAAATCGCTGATGTTCGAAGGCACCGAGGCGTTCCTGAAAACGTACCAGGAGCGTGCCGCCAAGGCCGGCGTCGATCCGCTCGGCTATTACATGGCGCCGTTCAGCTACGCCTATCTCGACGTGTTGGGCAAAGCGATCACCGCCACCAAGAGCCTCGACGACAGCAAGCTCGCCGACTACATCCGCAAGACCACGTTCAAGACCATCGTCGGCGACGTCAAATTCGCCCCCAATGGCGAATGGGCGAAGTCGCGGGTGTTCCAGGCGCAGTTCCGCGGCATCAAGGGCAACGGCATCGACCAGTTCAAGGACCCGAACACCTTAGCCATCATCACGCCGGCCGAATACAAGTCGGGCGACGTGATCTACCCCTACGAAAAGGCGAAGCAATAGCCCGTCCCAACCTGCCCACGATTGGGCAATCGATACGGCGCGGTGGAAAGACCGCGCCGTATTTTTTTGCGGCGCGAAGGCCGCCGCCAGGGCGGGCCTCGATGGGCAATTTGATCCATCGCGCGGGTGGACCAATGCGCCGGGCGCTGTCATTATCGGCCACTTTAAAAAAATGAAACCTATCGGGAGGAGTCGCATGATGACTTATTTTAAATCGCGGATATGTGCATGGCTCGCGGGTGCGATAGTCGCTGTTATGGCCTGCGCGATGTTCGTGGTCACCGGCAACGCCCAAGACAAGGAGCCGATCAAGATCGGATTTGCCATGTCGCAGACCGGTCCGCTTGCCGCCAACGGCAAGTCGTCGCTGTTGTCGATGAAGATTTGGGAAGACGACGTCAACGCCAAGGGCGGGCTGCTCGGCCGGCCGGTCAAGCTTATCTACTACGACGATCAAAGCAGCCCGGCCCAGGTCCCCAGCATCTATGCGAAGCTGCTCGATATCGACAAGGTCGATCTGATCGTCAGCGGCTATGCCTCGACCCAGATCGCCGCCGCAATGCCGACGGCCATCGGGAGAAAAAAGCTGTTCGTCAGCTTGTTCGGGACGGGTGTCAACGAGACGTTCAACTATCAAAGATATTTCTCGATGATCCCGAACGGCCCAACCCCGAAGCCGGCCTTCACGCGCGGCTTTTTCAAGGTAGCCGAAGTGCAGAAACCTAAGCCGCAAACGATTGCCCTGGCCTCTGCCGATGCCGAGTTCGGACACAACGCTTGCGAAGGCGCACGTGAAAACGCGAAGGCGTCCGGATTCAAGGTCGTCTACGACAAGAGCTATCCGCCAACGACAGTCGACTTCACGTCGATCGTGCGGGCGATCCAGTCCACCAATCCGGACCTCCTGGTGGTCTGCTCCTACCCGCTCGACACCGTCGGCATGGTCAAGGCCATGCACGAGGTCGGCTTCAAGCCGAAGATGTGGGGCGGCGCGATGGTCGGTCTGCAGGCGACGGTGTTCAAGCTCCAGCTTGGCCCGATGCTCAATGGCGTCGTCAACTTTGAGACTTGGCTGCCGGTCAAATCGATGGAGTTCCCCGGCGCGCTGGATTTGCTCAAGAAATACCAGAATCGCGCCAAGGCCGAGGGCGTCGACCCGCTCGGCTATTACATGCCGGTGTGGGCTTATGCTTATCTGCAGGTGCTCGGCGACACCATCGCGGCCACCAAGAGTCTCAATGACGACGTGCTGGCCGAATACCTCCACAAGACCGCCTTCAAGACCGTGGTCGGTGACGTGAAATTCAACGCGCAGGGTGAGTGGGCGGAAGAGCGCACGCTGGCGGCCCAGTTCCAGAACATCAAGGGCAGCACTATCGACGACTTCCGCGATCTGAAGACCGAGGTGATCGTCTATCCGCCGCAATACAAGACCGGCGAGGTGATCTATCCTTACGAGAAGGCGAAATAAGCTATCCTTCACGGCGAAACGAAACGGCGCGGGAGAAATTCCGCGCCGTTTTAATTTTGCACTAAATTGTTTTTTATTACGCATGATCTTATCCGAAAATCGGTTCCCACTTTTCGGGATCATGCGCGCTACATGCCGAGATAGAACTTGCGGATCAAATCGTTGTTGTTGAGTTCGGCGGCCGAACGGCCTTCGAAGGCGATTTTGCCGTGCACGATGACATAGCCGCGGTCGGCGATGCGGATGGCCTGGGTGAAATTCTGCTCGGCCATCAACACCGTGAGCTGGTAGTGCTCCTTGAGTTCTTTGATGGCGTCGATGGTGCGGGCGACCAGGAGCGGCGCAAGCCCGACCGAAGGCTCGTCCACCAGCAGGATGCGCGGCGCAAGCATCAGTGCGCGGGCGAGCGCCAGCATCTGCTGCTCGCCGCCGCTCATGCTGCCGGCGAGCTGGCGCCGCCGCTCGGCCAGGCGCGGGAAGGCCTCGAAACAGAAATCGAGATTAGTTTTGATCTGCGCGCGCGCTTTCTTGCGGAAGGCGCCCAGCAACAGGTTTTCTTCCACCGTCAATTTCGGAAACAGCCGGCGGCCTTCCGGCACCAGCGCGATGCCGAGATCGACGATCTGCTCGGTTTTCATGCCGACCAGGTCATGCTTCTCGTCGTCGATTTCCGCGATGATGCGGCCGGCGACGGGCTTAACGATGCCCATCACGCACTTCATCAGCGTGCTCTTGCCGTTGCCGTTGGTGCCGAGCAGGGTCACCGTCTCGCCGGCGTTCACCGTCATCGAGACGTCCTCGATCACCCGCACTGCGCCGTAGGCGGCGTGCACGTTCTCGATGGTGAGACTACTGCCCAAGATACGCCCTCACCACCTGCTCGTCGCGCACCACGTCTTCCGGCTTGCCGTCGGCGATCTTCCTGCCGGACACCAGCACGGCCAGCCGCTGCGAGAAGCTCATCACCGCGCTCATGATGTGCTCGATCAGGATGACGGTGATGCC
>Ga0208848_1000264_pt1 | contig 10191 bp, 8 predicted proteins | sample NGESurshal072012_2_FD_184455 | JGI IMG/M metagenome (GOLD analysis project Ga0208848, IMG submission 184455) | Arctic peat soil microbial communities from Barrow, Alaska - NGEE Surface sample 210-1 shallow-072012 (SPAdes) | ecosystem: Environmental > Terrestrial > Soil > Wetlands > Peat ... | reverse complement strand
GATCCCGATGACCTTGTCGCCGCCAATCGCGATCGCCTGGGCGCGCGGGGTCTTGGCATCGAGCGTGATGATTTTGGCGTTTTCAATAATAATGTCGGCCTTGGCGCCCTGTGCGAAGGTCGCGACCGGCTCGAACACTTTAGCAGTGGCGTAGATACCGCCCATCGCCGCAGCGCTCGCGACGAAATTGCGTCGTGTCAGCGATGCTGTCGTAAAGCCGAACGGTTTGGCTTGGCAATAGACGCACATGGACATTCCTCCGTGCAGATTTTTGTTATTGAATAACTGCGCCAAAGCTCATGTTGAGATTACGTTTCAGCGGACACTCCCCCGATGACCAGGGATCAGAGTGAACGCTAGCACCCTGCCGGGATTCACGGAAGCAATAAGGCGGCGGTATCGAGATTGGCCTAATCTGTCCTGCGCTGGATGCTAAGTAGTTCACTGCCGCGCCATGCACGCTATATTGGTAGCAAAAACTATTGTTTCAATTTTTATCGGCTCGCCGTTTACCGGGAGCGCAAGCGGCCGTGCTGCCGCGCACCCGCTCTGGGATGTCGTGACCTGACCTGGCTTTTTTAGACCAAGCGTTGTGAGAAAAAGCCCGGTCAGGTCATTCCGTGGAATGGATATCCGGAATTGTGACTGTGGCATCAAGCCCGATAGAGCTTGCGCACCGCACGTAGCGCGTTGCTGCCGGTCTGCTCGAGAATATTCTTGTAAGCGGCAAAGACGTAATTGTCGTCCGGCAGCGGATGATAATTTCGCCACGGCGTACACAAAATCGTGTCGAAGCCGAGCGGCACCGCTAGAGTCAGAAACGCGCATTCGAGCGAAAGCTTCAGGTCGGATCCGTCCGCGGCCTTGGGCGGCAGCTGTTGGCCGATATTGGTGAGTCCGCCCATGATGTGGAGGCCTTTGAGTTGCGGATCGGCGTGCAGCGTGCGGATCGCGTCCAAGGTCGCCCGATGCAATCCGTTGGTGTCGGCGACCACGGCGCTGACCGAGATATCGATATAGATATAGTCGAGCGCCATACCGTAATCTTTTTGCAGGCGCAACGCGGCGCGCTTGGCGGTAGTGGCGATTTCGTCGGCGGTCTTGTTCTGCTTTGCGATGCCGTCTTCCATGCGCTCGGACGCCATGACGATGACCCTGAACGGGCCGTAGCTTTTGTAGAGATCCATTATTTCCCAACGCTGTTCGGTGATCGAATTGATCAGCGCCGGCCCGCCGCGGGCGCGATCATAGGCCTTGAAACAGACCTCTTGCACTTGCGCGCTTGGGGAATCGAAGCACAATGATACCGGTACCGCCTCCTGGATGGCGCGCACGACCTTCGCCAGGAATTGGAAATCGGTCGACCCGCGCGGTCCGATGGTGACGTCAAGCGCACTGGCGCCGGCCTCGACTTGCTTCACCGCGAGCGCCTGCACGCCGGCAAGGTCTTCGGCGTCAAGCAGCGCCTTGGTGCTCTTGAAGCCAGGATTGATGCGATCGCCGATCATTCCGATTCCGAAACCGGGCAAACTCGTCACGGTGCTCTCCGTTTTTTGAAGCTGATATTGTGCAGAAAAGTCTTCTGAAAATCGCCGCGCGTGCTGAGTTCGACATAGCGGCATCGCAGGGCGAGTTCGCGCGCCTGCGCGCGGGTTTTGCGCGAGGCGAGAAGCTGCCGCACGCCGAGGCCGGCTGCATTGCCCACCTGCGTGAAGCGATCGAGCGGCAGTGTCGGTAAGAGCCCGATGGCGATCGCGCTACCGACGTCGATATAAGCGCCGAAGGCGCCGGCGATGACCACAAGCTCGATGTCGTCTTCGGCGAGGCCGCGGTCGCGCAACAGCAGTTCAATGCCGGTTCGGATGGCTGCCTTGGCGAGCTGCACTGCGCGCACGTCGTGCTGGGTGAAAGTAACGCCGGGCGCCAGAACCGCCACGCGCTTGCCGTCCACCTCCGCGATGTCCGGATGCGTGGCCGCCATGCGGCCGCCGTCGTCGAGAACGCCGGTTTGCCGCAAGGCCGCCATGACGTCGATCACGCCGGAGCCGCACAGGCCGACAGGTTGCCGGTTACCGATCGCGCCGATCTTGAGGCGGCCGTCGGCGATCGTAACGCGTTCGATCGCGCCTTCCGCCGCCCGCATGCCGCAGGAAATGTGCCCGCCCTCGAGCGCGGGACCCGACGGACACGAGGCCGACATGATGACGTCTCGGTGGATCAGGGAAATTTCGGTATTGGTCCCGATATCCATGACCAATGTGGTGGTCCCGCCCTGCCAAAGCTCTTGTGTAGCGACGAGCGCGGTCACGTGATCGCTGCCGACGTAGCCGCCGATATTCGGCGCCAGGTGGACATAGGCGCCGGGGCAGGCGGTCAGATCGAGGTCGCGCGCCTTGGCGTCCATAGCGTCGCGGACGGCGGCGACGAAGGGCGCGCGCCCGAGTTGCCGCACCGGCAGCCCGAGCAGCAAGTGGTGCATGGCGGTATTGCCGCAAATCGCCACATCGACGATGTCGGCCGTGCTGGCGCCGATGGAAAGGCACAGGTCGTGCGCGATTGCGTTGATCGCAGTCGTGGCCGCCTGGCGCAGTTCCGCGGCTTCCGCCGGGCCCTGGATTGCGTGGTTCATGCGGCTGATGACGTCGGCGCCCCAGGCCACCTGCGGATTCTCGATGCCGAGGCTGGCGACGCGCGCGCCGCTTGCGAGGTCGACCAGGAAACCAGCGACATTGGTGGTGCCGAGGTCGACCGCGAGGCCGAGCGTCCGGCAGCCCGGCGGCGAAAACCCGATCAACTCACCCTCGCGCAGGTGTGCGCGCAATGACCAATCCTTGCGCAAGGCCGTTGGAAGTTGCCGGGCCGCAGCCAGATCGACCGCGAGCAACGGGCTCGCCAGCGTGCGGATCACGCGGTCGAGGTCGGACAAATTATCGGCGAGCGTGGCTTGTGGAACAATAATGTCACGGCTGACCACGGCCGCATCGAGCGGCAGCGTTTCAATGGCTTCGCCGGCGTCGAATTCAGCCCGCACCACCGGCGCCAGCGAACGCGCGGCAATCTCCATCGTGCAATCGGATTTCGGCGTGACCTGACAGGCGCGTACCCAGCGCGTTTTTTTTCCTGCCGGCCGCGCTTTCTCGCCGGCGTCGTGAATTTTGCCGTCGACAACATGCACCTGGCAGGTGCCGCAAGTGCCGCGGCCGCCGCAGGCGCCGATGATGCGCACGCCGCTGCGGCGGGCAGATTGGTAAATCGTTTCCCCGGCATGGCTGGCGATGTCGCGGTCCAATTGCGGGAAGTGAAGCTTGAACGCCTGCGTCGCCGGTTTACTGATGGTCATGGTGCGGCTCAAAGCATTGCCGGGGCCGCGATGCGGCCCGACATCGTGCACTTCGGCGCCGAGGGGCAATCGTCACAGCGCGACCAGCGCACAGGGGGCAGATCGATGCCGATTCCCAGCACCATCGACATCGACTTGAGCGGATGCAGAACCTGGCCTTGCGTCACGCTGACCCCGATTTGATCCGCGCCGGTCAGCCGCTGCATGATGGCTTGCGCTTCGAGCGGCAGGCCCGGATCGCCGGCACGTAATTCGCCGGCCGCCGTCAAATGTTGCTTGCGCGCCGCGGCGACGATCAGATCCTCGACGCGGCGGGAGAGCGCGAACAGCAATTCATTGCCCAGTTTATCGAGAGCGAGCGCCAGCGACACGCGCCGTTCGGCGAACAGCGCGCTCGCCCGCCGTTCGAGCGCCGGCCCCAACGTGCAGATGCCGACACCGAGTGCGGTCAATTGCCCGCTTTTCGGCACCAGCCGCGCGGCCTCCAGCGTCTCGCCGCCGGCTCGCAGCACATGGCTCGGCGGTTCGTCCAACGGAACGATGCGATAGCAGTAGGCGGGATTCAGCAGGCTCTCGTGCTCAACCGAATCGATGGCTTCGCGACGAAAACGTCCGATCTGCTGAAACCGCCCGCTGGCGCACGGGCTTATGGCGATTTCGCGAAGCAGACCGCTGCTGCGGACCGTCGGCATGACGCTGCGCCTTCTCCGTCAACTGGCGTATTTGCGCGCCGCCGCGTACATGGCGCGCGCGTTCTCGACCGGCGTCTCGTCCGGAATGCCGAAAGCGGCGTCGAGAATGAGCTTGCCGCCCTTGTGGAAGACGTTGTCGGCCAAGTGCCGCACGGCGGCGTCGACTTCCTCCGGCTTGCCGGTGGTCAGGAGCGAGGGCGAGATGTTGCCGCGTAGCGCCACCACGTCGCCCAGCACTTCGAAGGCGCGCACCATGTCGGTGCGCTCGAACCAGTAGATGCATTTGCCCGGCGGGATGTCGCGGATCACCTCCAGCCGCTTGGTGCAGTCCGCTTCCCACAGCGGCATCGGGATGATGCCGGCCTCGATGAGGTTCATCATCAGTTTGCGGAAAGTCGGCCACCAGAAGGTCTTGAACTGCTCCTGCGACATGAAGTTGTCCGGCCCCCAATGGATCGGAAAGAACACGATGGGGTGCCCGGAGGCCTTCGACCAGTTGATCGTCTGCCGGGTCAAGAAGGTGCAGGCCTTGTCCAACAGTTGCAGCAGCTTGTCCTTCTTGCGGTAGAGGTCCTTCATGGTTCCGGTGGCGCCACGGAAATAGTCGGCTATCAGGTCGTAGGGCGCGACCGACGTGCTGATATGCGAGGTGGGGAAGCCGAGCGCCGTCATGTGTTCGGTGAAATTGGTATGTTGCTCGGCGAGACGGTCCACTTCCTCGGCGGCTTTTAACACCCGCTCGAACGCCGCGCGTAATTTCGGCCGGCCGAAACCGCGTACGCCGCCGACCAGGCGGAAATAATGCAGGCCGGGCAGATCGGGGAATTCCTCGAAGCCCTCGAACGCGCCGCAGACCCGCGGCAGATATTTGCGCAAATAGAAGCCGGTGGGGTCTTCGATGAATTCGTCGTATTCATCCGCCTTCATGTATTCGCGATCGAGATATTGGTAGGGCTGGTCGTCGCGCAAGCCATGGCCCGGCCAGATCAATTGCTTGTAGTCGACCGCCTCGAGCGCCGGGCCGGCGGCCACGTTGAGCAGCAGTGGATTATGGACGTCGGGTTCGAACTCGCGCAGCACCCGCTCGCCTAGTTCCTTTGCCTTGTCGTAGTCGTACATCAATTGCCGATGGCTGATGCCGCCAAACTTGGCCAGCCAGAATGTACAGAACATCGAGGTCGGCATGCGGTCGGGTGTTTTCAAATTGACGCAGTCCATGATGCGCTGCCAGCGCGCGTCGTAAGCGGTCTTGGCCTCGGGCGTCTGTACGTAAGTCGGCGACGCGTTCATGCGGCGACTCCCATCCAGTTCTTGCACAGCGACACGGCGTCGATGGCGTTGGTGCCGAAGGCGTCGGCCCCGGTGTAGTTGCACACTGCTTCGTCAACCTGGCCGCCGCCGATCATGATCTTGAGCTTGTCGCGCAGGCCGGCGTCTTGAATGGCCGCGATCGTCTCTTTCATCGAGTCGAAGGCGAGCGTGAGAAAGCCGGACAGACCGACGACGTCGGGGCGGAATTCGTTGATCGCGTCGATGAAGTTTTTGACCGGCACATCGATGCCGATGTCCTTGACCTCGAAGCCGTTGATGTCGAGCATGAAGGTCACGATATTCTTACCGATATCGTGCAAGTCGCCGTGCACAGTCCCGATCAGCACCTTGGCGAGTTTTTTCGGCTCTTCGCCGGGCGCCTGCTTGATCAGCGGCTTGGCGATGGCTCCGATATTTTCAAGCATCTCTCCGGCCAGGACGAGCTCGGGCAGAAAATACTCGCCTTTCTCAAAGCGCTTGCCCACAATATCCATGGCCTCGCGGCACAGCTCCAGCACCCGGATCGGATTGGCGCCTTCCTCGAGCAGCATCTTCTTGGCGAGGGCGAAAGCATCGTCCTCCTTCATGTCAGAGAGCCATGCCACCAGATTATTTTCTTGTTCGGTCTTCTCAACCATCTCAACCTCCCGGATAAACTGTTTGTCTTACGCCGCGCGCGTGCTTACACCGTGGCGAATTCCCGATTGCTCAATTGCTTCAGCCAACATGTCGTCGTTGCGGTATCCCATCAGATGAACGCCGGCGACGCCTTCGATCTCGCTGACCGCCCTTATCGTCTCAAGCAGCACGGTCTTGGCCTCGTCCTTTTGATTGCTCGCGCTAGCAACGCGCGCCAGGACCGATTCCGGAATGTGTATGCCGGGCACATGGCGGGCCATGTGGCGGAGCGACTTGGCGCTACTCAGGGTTCCGACGCCGACGATGATGGTGCAGCGCTTGTGCAAGCCGTGTGCGCGAACCTCGGCCATGAATGCGGCCAGCATCGGCACGTCGAAGCAGAACTGGGTCTGGATGAATTGCGCGCCGGCGTCGATCTTTCTCTCCAGATTGCCGATGCGGTCGCGGAAGGGCGGCACGAAGGGATTGGCGGTGGCGCCAAGAAACAGATTCGGCGTTGCGTCGAGTTTTCGACCCGAGGCAAACGTGCCGCGGTCGCGCATGTTCTCCGTAATACGCAGCAGCGAAATCGAATCGAGGTCGAACACCGGCTTGGCGTAAGGGTGGTCGCCTTGGCTGACGTCGTCGCCGGTGAGGCAAAGAATATTGCGCACGCCCAAGGCGGCCGCGCCCAGAATGTCGCCCTGTAGCGCGATGCGATTGCGGTCGCGGCAGGAGAACTGCGCCACCGGCGTCAGTCCGTTCGCCACCAGGACGGCGGCGGCGGCGGCGCTCGACATGTGGCAGTTCGCGCCGGCGCCGTCGGTAATGTTGATGGCGTCGGCCAGATCGCGGAAACGGGACGCGCGCGCGATCAGCACGCCGGAGTCACTGGAGTCGGGCGGGGAGACCTCGACGGTAACGACGAAACGCCCCGACTGGCAGGCCTGCTCGAAGCCGAAGCTCTCGCGCGCAGGCGCCACGTTCGGACGGATGACGGTCGGTCTAGAATGCGTGCCGTCGATTACCCGCAGCCATGACGAGCGGTTCCAAAGGCGGTGATCGATCGGTTCGAGGAAGGTTTTGTTGCACGGCTCGCCGATCCGCTTCATCCCGTCGGTTGCTTCGATCCAGACGCAGCGCATCGCCGGATCGACCTCGCAGGAGCCGTCGGCGCGCACGCCGCCGCACGGTCCGTTGCGCATTTGCTTGGCGCAATTGGTCGGACAGGCCATGCCGGTCGAGGACAGCACGCACTGGCCGCACATCTTGCAATCGACGAGCAATTGTTTCGTGGCGCGTTCGAGTGGACGCAGGAACCTTTCCATGCGATGCGCCCCGAGCCATTGCAGTGGACGGCGCAGATGCAGCGCAAGCCGCGCACCGGCGTCATAGACCCGCTTGAGGCCCGATGCGTGCCGCACACTCCAATGCCGCAATGCGATCATGTCGTGGTGCCCCGACCTCTCGTTGACATGTCAACAAGAATATGGCACCTGCCGGCTCGCTTGATTGATTTCGGTCAAGCTAGCTGTAATTCGATCGATAGCGTGGGCCGCGAGGGCATCCGCCCACCGGCGCCCCTGGACTGAGCGATCCATGAGCCTCCGTTCCAAAGCGCGGCGCGCCGGCCCCACTGCCCCCGACGACACACGGGTTTCCGCGCATGCCCTAAATCTCGATAATTATGTCCCGGCCTATCTGACTTATCTGGCGGGCAAAATATCGAACTCTGCGTCGGCGACCTACCGCCCGCAATTCGGCATCGGCATCACCGATTGGCGAATCATGGCCTTGCTGGCTACTGAACCGTGGATTTCCGCCGGCCGTGTTTGCGATGTCATCGGTCTCGATAAGGGGGCGGTCAGCCGCAGCGTGCGCGGAATGAAAGCGGCCAGCATCGTCGACCTGCAGCGCGGCGGCGACGAGCAGGTCAGGCAGGCGATCGCCTTGACCCGCAAAGGCCTCGCCATGCACAACCGCATCGTCAAATTATCGCTGGCGCGCGAACGGCAATTGCTCAAGGGCTTCTCCGCGGCCGAGCGCAAGCTGCTGATCAATTTCCTCTCGCGCATGCATACGCAAGTCGTCGACTCGAGCGTAGCCGAGATGCAGCGCGAACTTCGGTAAATAGCTGAGATGCCGCTGACTTAAGGGCCTTTTTTATTTATGAAATAGAAATTACTGCGTTGGCATGACCAAGGGCTCGTTTCCAAGTTCATTTTATCGCAATGCATGGTCCAATAAAGCTCGGTCAGGTCGGTTACGCAGTAATCTCTATCCCGCTGGTTCAAAAAATCCGTCAGGTCAACCGTGCCTAGGCAACGCTCGCGGCTGACTGATCGAAATGAGTCCATTGATGATTCTTTTATTCGCCGTCGCAAATCCAAAGCAGCTTGTATCACCAATATGTCCGGGTATAGCTTCCGACAAGGACTGGGCTGAGCAGGACCGTGGCCATGGGAAAGGATCGTCTGACCGCGTTCAGTGATGGCGTCATTGCGATCATTATCACGATAATGGTCCTGGAACTGAAGGTGCCGCACGGCGCCGAATGGACAGCACTCATTGGTGTGGCTCCGCATTTTCTGAGCTACGTTTTGAGTTTTGTCTACCTGGCAATCTACTGGAACAATCATCACCATCTTCTTCACACCGTCGCGCGGGTCGATGGACTTATCCTCTGGGCCAATTGTCACTTGTTGTTCTGGCTCTCCCTGATCCCAGCCGCGACAGCTTGGATGGGCGAAAATTTCTTGGCTTCGATACCGACCGCGGTATATGGCGGTATATTGCTGATGCCAGCCATCGCATACTTCCTGCTACAGAAGGCGATCATGCGAAAGCAAGGGGCGCATTCTGTGCTTGCCAGCGCGCTCGGCAGCGATATTAAAGGAAAAATATCGCCGATACTTTACATCGCTGGAATCACGCTAGCATTTGTCAGTCCTTGGCTTTCGATCGCGATCTATGTCCTAGTCGCGGTGATGTGGCTCGTTCCCGATCGCCGGATCGAGAATGTCCTCCGTGAAAGCTAACAGGCAGAATTGCTGCCCCTGATACGCAGCCAACGGCGGCAAAATGCTGAAAGCCATCGTTGAGCGCAGCGATGAGCCGACGACGGATGGGTCAATAATACTGACCGAATGCTGCAGAGTGCTGGTGCAGGCAATCGACGACGCTCTATCGTCTCAACAATTCACAATTAGTTTAATTGCCGGTGACGCGCACCGACTTAGAATTCGGTGACAAGAGCACGGCGCCGGTCGCTTCAACGGTGAATTTATCGATTGCCGCGGTCCTTAAGCGTTCGATGCACGACATCCGCCGCCGCTACCGAGGATGCGAGTTGTGTGTACCGAAAACCTTATCTCAAACAAATCCTGAACTGGCAAAGCCTTGCGGCTGTGCGGGAATCGTCGAAACGGCGGATTCGCAGAATGGCAGGTTACGGAACAGGACAGTCGCGCGGCGGCCGAGCGGTCCAACGATTCGGAACGATTGCCGCTACGCCCGTTCTGTCGGGGCAGCATCCCTGCTACGCGCGGATATGATTTCGGAAGGGACGGGTTTCATAGTCGCCATTCCGATCTTGGCCGGGCTGGATCATGAATATATCCGGATATGATTATCGAAAAGGACAGGTACAAAAAACCCGTCAGGGCAATCCAACTGCCGCGATGACCTTGGCTAGTCGGTGTTGGCTGCCTCACCCCAAGCGCCCAGGGTGTGCGCTTTGTCTATATCCAGATTCGTCCGATCTACTTTCGTGCTAGCGGTCAAATCATAGTCATTTGGAGCGATCGCCTCTAGACCGGCCTTGGCATCGGGATCATTGAGCGCGGAGGCGAACCGTTGATCGTCGCGCCATGCCCACTTGCCATGTTTCAGCCGCGCATAGACTCGGCCCGTTTCATAGTCGGCGAAATTAATGACCGGAATCCAGCGTACGCACCGCTTCAAAAACTCAACATTAAACTCAGGTGCCAAGTTCTCATTGATATAAACCTCCTCCGGCTTCTGAGCGCGAATATTTATTTTCCTGAACCGGTCGATATCGAGCATGCTCTTGATGTCCAGGATGGTTAGTTCTCCGTTCCAACCAAATGCCACTGTCCGCGGAAGACGACCTTCCTCCACGCCATTATCGAGAAACTCGTAGTGGACTCGCTTTCCTGTGGCCAGCGCCCAGGTGAAAAACAATTCAGGCATGCCGGTATAGGCTTCGAC
>Ga0208848_1000263_pt1 | contig 10191 bp, 10 predicted proteins | sample NGESurshal072012_2_FD_184455 | JGI IMG/M metagenome (GOLD analysis project Ga0208848, IMG submission 184455) | Arctic peat soil microbial communities from Barrow, Alaska - NGEE Surface sample 210-1 shallow-072012 (SPAdes) | ecosystem: Environmental > Terrestrial > Soil > Wetlands > Peat ... | reverse complement strand
CGCCCGCATAGGTGGCGCCCGCCGCGCTCAGCGAAAACGGTTGAGTTTGCGTGGTGTAGCCGCCGAAGATGTACTCGCCGTTGCCGTCCTGAGTGTTGGCCAGCGAGACCAACGTCGCTTGGATCTGCGCTGCTTGAGTCGCGATCGAACTGCGGTCCGGCGCGGTCAACGCGCCGGAGTTGGCCTGCAGCGCCAAGTCGCGCAAACTCTGCAGCGCGGTTTGCACCTGGGACATGGCGTTGTCCTCGGTGCCGAGCGCGGTTTGCGCACTGTTGGCGTTGGTGTCGTACTGCGTGGCCTGCGCCAGTGCTTGATTGTAGCCATCGACGGCGCCGGCCGCGACGGGATTCTGCGACGGGGTCGTGAACGATTGATTCGACGAGATCTGGTTCTGAGTTTGCGCCAGGTTCGATTCCAGCGTGTTCAACGACGCGATGAACTGGAGTTGGTTCAATGTTTGGGTTACGCGCATGCTCATTGTCCTTTCTAGGCCGCCTGTACGGCGGTCAACAAGCTCTGGAACAAGCTGCTGCCGATTTGCAGCGCCTTGGCCGCGGCCCCGTAGGCCTGTTGCCACTGCAACAGCTTGGCCGCTTCTTCGTCGAGATTGACGCCCGACGTCGACTGCTGGTTGTTGACCGCTTGCGTGTTGACGGCCGTTTGCGCGGTTTGCGCCGTGTTGATTTGCTGCGCCTGACTGCCGACTCCGGTAATCAAGGCACTCACCGAATCGTTGATGCTGAGGGTACCGTTCGCCAGTACCAGGTCGGTTTGCTGTTTGGCGCCCAACAACGCATTGCGGTTGTCGCCGGTGGCACCCGCGTTGCTCTGCACCGTGAAACTATCGCCGGCCGCGGGGGTCCCGCTTATCTGCACCTGCCAGCCGTTCGCCGAGATATTGGCGCCCGGGGAATACGTGCTGTACGGAGGACCGAAGCCGTTGATGGAATAAGTCGTTGCCGTGTTGAACTGGATGGTCGTCGTCGTCAGCAAACTGGGGTTGGCGGCATTCAGCACCGTGCCGCTGCTGATGGTTCCGGTTCCCGTGTTCGCGCCGGCTGGCGTCGCGTTGAGCGCGGCAGCGGCGGCAATTTGCGAAGGATTGCTCAAGACTGCGCTGAAGGTAGCTGCGGCCTGGGCGGTCGGCTGAATGAGGAATTGGTCACCCGACGCGGGTGTTCCCGTCAGCACGATGGACAACCCGTCGGCCGTCAGCGGACTTGCGAGAGTGCCGGAGCCGGTGAACGGCACCACGCTGCCGGTAGCGGCATTCGTCAGCGAATAGGTCCCCGCCTTGTTCGACAGAATGTAGTCGTTCGCGGTCAGCGCGCCCACCGTGGTGACGCTGACCGCCGCCGTTGCGCCCCCGGTGTTCTTCGAGGAAGGCGTCGCCAGCGGCGCGCCGATCGAGAACAGGTTCGCCCCGAGCTTGCCCGTCAAGTCCAGGCCGGCGTTCTGCTGTGAGTTCACGGTCAGATTGAACGCCACGGCGATCTGGCCCAACTGATTCTTGACGGGATCGACCACCTGACTGCGGGCCGCCAAAAGCCCCCCTAGATCGCCCGAGGTAATGGACCCGCTGATGACATTGCCGTTCGACGTGGTGGTGGAAACCTCCAATTGCGAGGCATCAAATTGATTCGGGACGGTGGTCAGCTGCGAGGTGTTCCCCTGCAGCACCAACGGCTGCCCATTCCCCAGGAAGACGTTCAGTGAGCCGTTGCTGTCAAGGGTGGTCGAAATGCCGGTGAGTGCCGAGAGATTCGTCACCAATTGATCGCGCTGGCCCAGCAACTCGTTTGGCGGCTGGCCGCCATTTTCCGCGGTGCTGATCACGATCTGCTTGTTGAGGGTGGAAATCGAGGCGCCCAGGGTATTGATCTGCTGGACGTCGGACGTGATCCGTGAATTGATGTCGGTATTCAAATAGTCCAACTGCGAACTGGTGCTCTGAAAGCTGGCGGCCACGCTCTGTGCCTTGCCGATGAGCGCCTGACGGGTCGCGGTGGACGTGGGATTGTTGGCCACATCGGACCACGCGCTGTAGAAGCTTTGGACTGCGGTGCTCAAGCCGCCAGCCGTGACGCCCACCAGGTTGTCGATCTGGCTGGAATAGGTCTGCATGGCGTTCAGGTGGCCCAAGCTGCTCTGGGATGCGTTCAGCTGATCGGCGGTCGCCTGATTGAAACTGCGACTTATCCCGCTGATAACGACCCCGTTGCCGATCGAGGTCGCGCCCGACGCCTGCGGCGCGGCGGCCGTCAAGTCGATGGCCTCCTTCGCATATCCGGGAGTGCTGGCATTGGCGATGTTGTTGCCCGTGACATTGATGGCCGCTTGGAACGCCTGCAAGGCCGACACACTGATACCAAATACATCTGACACAATTACTCTCCGGCCTTAGGTCGACGTTCGGAATCCGCCCTTGTAAGCAATATCGGCATCGATCCGAGTTCCTATAATTTCGTGGTTCGGACGGTCACCGCGGCATGCAGTGCACCGCTGCTTAAGATGGCGCTTAACTTATTCGCGTATTGCGGATCCGTGGCATATCCCGACCGGCCCATGCTCTGCGCATAGCCCTGCGTATCTCCGCCCGCTTCGAGCGCCTGACGGTACCGGGGCGAGCTTTTCAGCAGATGTGCGAAGTCCTTCACGCTGTCCTCGATGGACGAGTACGCGCGAAAGGTGGTATGCCGCAGCGTCGCGACTCCGCCCGAATATTCCACGGTGCTGGCCACGGCGCGCGCGCCCGCCCAATTCTCATCCGCCTTGATCCCGAACAGATTCAAGCTGGGCTTGCCGTCGGCGGTGTGGGCCATGCGATTTCCCCAGCCGGTTTCCAATGCCGCTTGTGCGAGCATCCCGAGCGGATCGATTCCGAGCGCTTGGGCTGCGACGCGAATGGTCGGCAGCACCTGGCCGACGAATTCGCTCGCACTTTGCGTCATGGACGTCGGTGGCAAAGCCGGCCCGGGTGGCGCAGCCTCGCCCGGCGCAGATTGGGCGGGCACGGCTGGTGCCGGTCCTGCCGCCGCGGGCACGCCGGTGGCGGACTTCACGGCCGCCGGTGCCGTCGGCACAGTCGGCGTCGACGAACCACCGAGTCGGCGCGTCAGCAGCGTACCCAACCCCAGACCCTGATGCTGACTGAGGTTGAGCGCGATCTGCTTGTCGAACATGTCTTGGTACATGCCCATCTCGTTGCTGTCCGATTCGCCGACTGCGGCGCCGGCATCGCGCATGCTTTTCAGCATCATCTGCATGAAGAGTGCATCGACCTGTTGCGCGACGGCCTTTATGGCTTGCGGCGAGTTGGGGTCTTTCTTGAGCGCCGCCAACCCATTGGGATCGGTATAGGTGTTTGCATTCGACGTCGACGCCGTCGGCGTGGCCATGGAAATCGGCAGCGTCCTCGTTTGAACCGGTGTCGTCATTTAGATCACGATCAGTTCGGCTTGTAAGGCGCCGGCCTCTCTCAAGGCCTCCAAGATTGCGACGAGATCGCCCGGTGCCGCACCGACTTCATTCACGGCCCGCACGATCTGCTCCAGCTCGACGCCGGGCTTGAACAGGAACATGCGATTGGAGCCCTGATCGACCTTGATGGTCGAGTTGGTGACGACCTTGGTCTCGCCGACCGTGGCGAACGGACCCGGCTGACTGACGGACTGCTCCTCTTTGATGGTGACCGACAGCGAGCCGTGAGAAACCGCGGCGGGACTTACCGTGACGTTGCTGCTGATCACCACCGTGCCGGTGCGCGAATTGATGATGACGCGCGCGGCGGCGCTGCCGGGATTCACTTGAAGATTCTCGACCATCGACAGAAACGCTATGCGCTGCGTTGGATCATGCGGCGCGCGCACCAGCACGGATCCCCCGTCGATGATGGTGGCGGAGCCTTCACCCACTCCTTTATTGACGCTCTCGACGAGCCGCGTCGCCGTCGTGAAATCCGGATCGTTCAAATTCAGGGTGATCGTCTCGCCTTGCGTGATCTGCGATTGCACGGCCCGCTCGATCGTTGCGCCATTCGGGATCCGGCCGGAACTCGGTACATTGACCGTGAGCTTCGAACCGTCGGTGCCCTCGACGCCGAAACCACTGACGATGAGATTGCCCTGGGCTATGGCATAGATCTGGCCGTCCAACCCATGCAAAGGCGTGACCAACAACGAGCCGCCTCGTAAACTCTTGGCATTGGCGATGGAATTGACGGTGATATCGATGGTCTGGCCGGGCTTGACGAAAGCCGGCATGACGGCATGCACGGAAACCGCCGCGACATTCTTCAACTGCGGATTGACGGTGGACGGCACCGTAACGCCCAGCTGCGCGAGCATGTTCTTCAAGGACTGCACCGTGAACGGTGCCTGACTGGTTTGATCGCCGCTGCCGTCCAGGCCGACCACGAGTCCGTAGCCGATCAGTTGGTTGGTGCGCACCCCCTGCACCTGCGCCATGTCCTTGATGCGTTCCGCCTGCGCGAACGGAGCGGTGAGCAGCGTCAGCATCAACAGGGCAAAGTGTCGCTTGAGCATGGATCGGCCTTGCGCTAAAACGGCGCGTACGCTGAGTTGAAGAACCGCGCCAGCCAGCCGACTTTATTTGTGCTGTCCACGACCCCCTTACCGGAGTAACTGATGTGCGCGTCAGCGATCTTATCGGACGTGACGGTATTGTCAGTGGCGATATCGGCCGGTCGAACCACGCCGGCAACGTGCACGTATTCGTCGCCCTGATTGAGGTGCAGCGCCTTGTCGCCCTGTACGACCAGATTGCCGTTGGCTTGCACGTCGATCACGGTCACGGTGAGGCTGCCGGCCAGACTGTTGCTCTGAGTCACGGCGCCGGCGCCATCGAAGGTGTCGGAACCGGTCATGGAAGTGTTCAAGATCGGCACGCCCTTGGTGGTGATGGTCTTGCCGAAGATGGTCGGTCCGGTATTGGCGACCGCGGTCGCCTTGGAGGTCTTGGTCTCGGCGTTCTTGCTGGCAGCCGTTATCTCGTTCAGCCGGATGGTCAAGATGTCGCCTACCCGGCGCGCCTTGAGATCCGCGAACAGTTCCATTTGTTGTCCGGCCTGGTAGATCGCCCCGTCGGTGCGCGGCGTGGGGGCCGGGAGCACCCGTGCCACGACCGGCTCCGGCTTGCGCGGCTTCGCGGGGAATAGCCCGCATCCGGACAGAACTACGCCGACGACGAGGACGCCGCATGACATTCGCATCGTTGTCGGGTGGTTTGCAAAGTTCATCATATGTTCTGAGTCAGGTACTGCAGCATCTGATCGGTCGTCGTGATGGCCTTCGAGTTCATCTCGTAGGCACGCTGACATTGGATCATGTTGACGAGCTCCGTTACTGTGTTCACGTTCGATGTTTCGAGCGAACCCTGTTGTACCGAGCCAAGTCCGGTGGTGCCGGGCGTGCCGACCTGCGGCGCGCCGCTCGACGCCGATTCGGCCAAGAGGTTATTGCCGGTGGGCTGCAGACCCTGCACGTTGATGAAGCTTGCCAATTGAATCTGGCCGACCGAGGTCGGCTTGGTGCTGCCGGCCACCGTCACCGACACCGTCCCGTCGGTTCCGACCGTCACCGACTGCGCGTTCACCGGAATCGTGATCGCGGGGGACAGCGGGTATCCGCTCGCCGTCACCACATTGCCCTGCGCGTCCATTGAGAACGAGCCGTCGCGCGAATACGAGAGCGTGCCGTCCGGCATGGTGATCTGAAAGAATCCCAACCCGGTGATCGACATGTCCAAATTGCCGCCGGTCTGCAGCACGCTGCCCTGCAGGTAATTCTTCTCGGTCGCGGCGATCCGCACACCGGTGCCCAAGGTGAGTCCGGTCGAGTACTGTGTGTTCTGCGTGCTTTGCGCGCCGACCTGCTTCACGTTTTGGTACATCAAGTCTTGGAACGCGGCGCGATCCGATTTGAAGCCCGTGGTGTTGGTGTTGGCGAGGTTGTTCGCGATCACCGCCATCTGGGTGTTTTGAGCGTCGAGGCCGGTCTTCGCGGCCCATAATGCGAGATTCATCGTAGTTTCCTTTGGTCTTAGGCGACCGTCATCATGCGCTGAGCGGCCTGCTCGTTTTGATCGGTCGAATTGATGCTCTTGATCTGTAATTCATATAAGCGCTGCAGTTCGATCATGTTGACCAGCGACTGCGCGGCATTGACGTTGCTCGATTCCAACTCGCCGGAAGCGATGGCGACGGTTTCATCCGTCCTGGCTTTTTTGCCGCTCGCCAGGCGGAGCAGTCCGTCCGGGCCCTTCTGCAAATCCTTCGTGGCCGGGTTGACCAACTTGATGCGGTCGACCTGCGATTGCGCGGCGGCGCTCAGACCCATCGGCACCACGGACACGGTGCCGTCGGTACCGATGGTCACCTGATTGGAAGGCGGCACTGAAATTGGGCCTGATTCGGACAGCACCGGGAATCCGGTCGCGGTGATGACCGCGCCCGTGGCCGTCACTTGCAGATCGCCGGCCCGGGTATAGGCCTCTTTGCCGTCGGCGCCCTGCACGGCGATGAAACCCTTGCCGTTCACTGCCACATCGAGCGGGCGGCTGGTGCTCATCATGACCCCGGTGGAGAAATCCGTGCCGGCGTCTCCCGCAACCGCGTTGACCCGGCTTGCAAAGCCGGCGCCGTAGATCGGTTCGCTGGTGAACGCCACGGCGTCGGCGCGAAAGCCGGTGGTGCTGGCGTTCGCGATGTTGTGGTTGTTGACGGCCTGCGCTTGCATGATTTGCTTTGCGCCGGTCATCGCCACATACAGCCCTCTATCCATGTCACATTCCTTCAGTTGCTACTTCGATGCGGTCAACGGTTAGTGGATATTGATGATGGTCTGAGACTCTGCGTTGGCCGTGGTGATGACCTGCGCGTTGGCCTGAAAGGCGCGCTGCGCGGTGATCATGTCGACCAATTGAGTCGTGAGGTCGACGTTCGACGCTTCCAATGCACCCGACTGAATGGCGCCGAAGCCGGCCGATCCAGCCACGCCCGACACCACCGTGCCGGAGGTGAATGTCTCCGCCCAGTTGGTGTCGCCGAGTTCCTTCAATCCTTGCGGGTTGGGAAAATTGGCGAGCGCGAGTTGTCCCAGCTGCGTGGAACGGCCGTTGGTATAGACGGCGGAAACGACGCCGGTAGGATCGATGGCCACCGTGCTGAGCTGACCCGTGGCATAGCCGTTCTGGACGATGGAAGTAACGCCGAACTGGCCGCCGTATTGCGTCGTCGCCCCGAAGTTGAAGCTCATGGCCATGGGGCTTGCGCCGTTCGGCGGTGCGTAAGCGAATGCCAACTGGCCATTCACCGGCGTGGTGACCGCGCCGGCGCTGTTGAACACGAGATTCCCCGTGCCCGCCGGCTGGCCTCCGACCGTCATATTGACCGTCCAGGTGTTCGGGATCATCGCCACCGGGGGCACCGTTAGGGGCACCGCCGCCACCGCCGAGAAGTACAGCGTCGCGGGATAGGCGTTACCGAGCGAGTCATACACCGTCGTCGACGTCGATTCGTTATATGTGGTCGAGTCGGTGGCGACGAAGGGTCCGTTCGGCGGCACGGTGTTCGCCGGCAAATTCAGGATGACGGTGCCGGTGGTGGTGGCCAACGGTGCGCTCTGCGCGGTCTGCAAGTTGAGGTTGGACAGTGTACCGGTGTTGAACCCGCCGTTGATCAAAGGCGGGTACACCTGCAGCGCCTGCCCGGTCGAACTGATGACATTCCCGGACTTGTCCTCGCCGAATTGTCCGTTGCGGCTGTAAACGTAGCCGTTGGCATCTTTGAGCGTATAGAACCCGTCGCCGCTGATGGCGAGATCGAGATTCGAGGACGAAGTCGAGATATTGCCCTGCGTAAATTGCTGCGCCGTGCTCGAGAGCCGAACGCCCTGGCCGATGACGGAGTTATTGAGATTCACGGCGCCCGCCGCGTACACGTCGGCGAACTGGGCGCGGGATTCCTTGAAGCCGACCGTGTCCGCGTTGGCGATATTGTTCGCCGTCACGTCAAGGTCGGAACTGGCCGCCGTCAATCCCGATAATGCTGTGCTGAATGCCATGGAAGTGGTCCTCTAGTTGAATTAATTTGAAATCTGTAGAACGTTGGCGAAGGGCACGCTGCCGAGCCCGCTGACGTTCAAGGTCAATCCTGTCGTTCCGGCGCCCATCGTCACGCTCTGCACGGTGCCGTTCACGTAAGTGGTCGCCGCGGTGGAGCCGCTCGCGGCACCGGCGTACTGCGCGCTCAATTTGTATTGGCCGGCAGGGGCCTGCGAGCCGTCGGCCTGTTTGCCATCCCACGAGTAATTCGCCAACCCGTTCGGTTGCGCGCCCAGGTCGATCTGCCGCACCAAGGCGCCGCTGCTGTCGGAAATATTGAGCACCGCATCCGAAGTAGTCTGCGGGATCTGGACCGCACCGGTGACCGCGGCGCCGGCGGACAATGTCGCCGTCGTGCTGCCGACGAGCGCCTGATGCCCCAGCAAGGACGACGCCTGCATTGCCTGGTTCGACACCAGTGAATTCGACAGCGCGGAGAACGACGTATTCAATTGCGTGATTCCCTGCACCTGGCTCAAGGAGGCCAGCTGGCTCAAGAAGGTGTTGCTGTCCACCGGGCTGGTCGGATCCTGATTCTTGAGCTGCGCCAACATGAGCGTCAGAAAATCGGTGCCGCCGAGCGATGTGCCGGCGACCGTCGAGCCCGTGCCGGTGGCGCCCGACGCCGTGTTGGCGCTGGTGGGAGCGACGTAATTCGGGTTGGGAAAGCTTGTGGGAATGGTCATAAATAGTTCCTAGTGTTTTTCAATGTCCCATCGAAATGACTTTGAGCAGCAGGTCGCGCGCCGTGTTGATGCACTCCACGTTGGTCGCGAACGAGCGATTGGCGGAGATCATGTTGGTCATCTCTTCGATCGAGTTGACGTTCGACATGAACACGTAGCCGTCCTTGTTGGCCACCGGGTTGTCCGGTTGATACCGCATCGACGGCGCCGCGGTGCTCTCGACCACGCCGAGCACGCGAACGCCGACCGGCGCGTCCTGGCCGTCGAGGCTCAAATCCGAGGTGTCGATCATCGACTGGAACACGGGATGGCGCGCTCGATAGACTTTGCTGGGGTCGCCATTCACGCTCTCGGCGTTGGCCAGATTGCTGGCGGTGGTGTTGAGCCGGATCGTCTCGGCATTGAGCGCGCTGCCGGACACGTTGAATACGTTGAATAAGGACATTTGCTGCTTCCTTAAAAGTGGGGCTACTGACCCGCAATGGCGAACTGCAATTCCGCGATCCGCTGGTTGATGAACGTCAGGCTGGCCTGGTAGCGCACGTTGTTCTCGGAGAAAGCAGCCTGTTCGACCGGCATTTCCACGGTGTTGCCGTCGAGCGATGCCTGATACGGGTTGCGATATTTCAGCTCGCCGGGCGCCAGCCCGCCGTCGCTCATCGTGATATGCGCGGCGTGCGTGACGGCAACCGGCAGCGGCGCAGCGCCGTCGGCGTTGCCCAACACGGACGCGAAGTCGATGTCGCGCGCCTTATAATTGGGGGTATCCGCGTTGGCTATGTTGGCCGCCAAGACGCCGAGACGCTGGCCGTGCAGCAGCAGCGCTTGTTCATGGATGCCGAAAATATTGTCGAACATGGTGATGGATGCTCCTCGTGGGGAGCTAAAGCAAGAGCTGTGCCAACACTGGGAAATGGCTGACCGGGCCTGCGGCACGCATCTTGATGGCTCGCAACTCGCGGGCCGGCGCATGGGTGCGGCAAGAAATTGCCGCGGCGCTGGCCGTCGGCCGCGCAGCGGCTGAAGGACGCTTTGGATCCCTCCACCCAATGGCACGCGACTTGCAGCTATGCTTCTTGAGATGGAGCGACCGCCAAAATATCGTCAGTGGCTACGAAGCTTAGGTGCGTGCGCACTCGCCGTCGCGGCATGGCCGGGCGGCGTATGGGCGGCTGACCTCCAGGACGTTGCACCGCTGGAAGCGCTCGCCCGCGCGGCAGCGGTTCCGCAATTACCCCCGCTTACGGAACGGCAACGGCTGCTCGTGGGCCCGATTCAGCCGAACATTCATCTAGAACGCTGCGATAAACCGGTCACACCGATTGTCGGTCCGGCCCAGCACATGAAGGACCGCCTGCTCGTCGAGTTGCGCTGCCAAGGCAGG
>Ga0208848_1000262_pt1 | contig 10191 bp, 8 predicted proteins | sample NGESurshal072012_2_FD_184455 | JGI IMG/M metagenome (GOLD analysis project Ga0208848, IMG submission 184455) | Arctic peat soil microbial communities from Barrow, Alaska - NGEE Surface sample 210-1 shallow-072012 (SPAdes) | ecosystem: Environmental > Terrestrial > Soil > Wetlands > Peat ... | reverse complement strand
CTCATAACCCGGCACCGGTTTGCCGGTCGAGCCATAGCGAATGTCGCCGGGGCGGTTGCTCAGGAAGGTCTGCAACAGTTCGGTCGAGCCGATGCCGTCGAGCACGTCGACGCCGACCACCTTGCGCCAGCGCTGGCCGATATGAGCGGGCAGCGCTTCGCCGGCCGACACGCAGAGGCGCAGCCGGTCGGAGCCGGCGCCTTTGCAAATGTCGGGGTGCGATAGCATGGCGGTATAGAGCGACGGCACGCCGTAGAAGATGGTGGGGCGATGCTTGCGCATCATCTCGAAAACCGATTCCGGCGACGGCCGCTCGGGCCAGAGCGCGGTGGTGGCGCCCACTGACATCGGAAACGTCATGGCATTGCCGAGCCCATAGGCGAAGAACAATTTCGCCGCCGAGTGCACGACGTCGTTCTCGGCGATGCCGAGCACGCCCTGGCCGAACAGTTTGGCCGTCGCCATCAGATTGGAATGGACGTGCTTGACGCCTTTCGGATCGCCGGTCGAGCCGGAGGTGTACATCCAGAACGCCACCTCGTCCGACACCGTGTCGGCGCTGAACGGCGCGCTATCAGCGGCGGCGATGACGTCCTCGAACAGATGTACGTCGCGGCCGGGGAACGCCGCCTTGTCGTCGGCGATGGCGCCGACCAGGATCACGGTTCTTAGATGAGGGAGTCGCTCGATCATCGGCCAGATCGTCTGCGCCAGCGGCGCCGCGGCGACCAGCGCGGTGGCGCGGCAATCGGCGAGGATATAGGCGTATTGCGACACATTGAGGAACGTGTTGAGCGGAATCGCGATGCAGCCGGCGCGCACTGTGCCCCAGAACGCCACCGGATAATCGACCGTGTCGTGCAGCAGCAGCGCGACGCGTTGCTCTTGCGCGATACCGAGCGCGCGCAGCGCATTGGCGAAGCGGATTGAGCGCGCCTGTAGCTCGCCATAGCTGAGCGAGCGGTCGGGATCGATGAAGGCGATCTTTGGACCGAGCCCGCGCGCCACGTTGGCGTCGACGAAATCCGAGACGGCATTGTAGGGTCGGCGCGCGCTGAAATCGTCGGACAAGCTTATCCCCCTTCGCCCTTCAGCCTTCGAACAATCGCGTCAGCAATCGCCGCGCCAGCACGCCGGCGACGCGCCGGCGGTAGTGGCCGGGCGTGAAGGTGGTCTTCATCGGCATGATCTGCTCGCGCACCAAGGCGTCGAGGCCCTTGAACACGCGCTCGTCGAGCTTGCCGCCGGTGAGTTCGGCGGTGCCTTCGAGCAGCACCGGGCGCGGATTGGTGCCGGTGAACGCCACGCGCAGGAAGGTCAAGCGGTCGCCTGCGCGCTTGAGCGCGACCGCGACGCCGGCGACCGGATATTCGATCGACTTGCGGATGCGGATCTTGTCGTAGGCCGAGCGCAGGCCGGGCGTATTTTTCGCGCGCACCGCGGTGACGATCTCGCCCGGGCGCAACGAAAGATAGAACTTGCCGTCGCCTTGCGTCTCGCTGACCGGCACATCCTGGCGCGCAAAGCCGATATAGAGCTTGTTGAGCGGGATGCTGCGCTTGCCCGATGGGCCGGCGATATCCACCTCGGCGCCGAGCGCGAGCAGCGCGGGCGCCAGATCGCCCGAGAAGGTCGCGAAACAGACGCCGCGGCTTTTGGGCGCCACATGGCACATGGTGCCGGTGGTCTTCAGGCAATGGTTATTGGCGTCGCGCCACCATTCGCTTTGATTGTAGAAGATGCAGCGGGTGTCGAGGCAGAGATTGCCGCCGACCGTGCCCATGTTGCGCTGGGTGGGGCCGGCGATGTGGCCGGCGGCCTGCGCCAGCGCCGGATAATGTTTGATGATCGCGGGATGCTCGGCCAGCGCGGTCAGCCGCACCGAGGCGCCGATTTCGAGCGAATTCTCGTCGGCATGAATCGCGGACAGCTCCTTGACCCGGTTCATGTCGATGAGCACCGGCGGTGCCACGATGCCGCGGCGGATATTGACGATGAGATCGGTGCCGCCGCCGAGCGGCTGGCTTCCCGGATTGGCGGCGCGCGCGACCAGCGCCTCGGCGAGCGTCGTCGGACTGAGTACGCGGAAATTGGGCAGGGCATCCATCAGGCGCCCCCGTTTTTCTTTGGCGTCTTTTCGAGTGCGCGCTTGCACTTCTCGATCGCCTCGAACACACGGTCGGGCGTCACCGGCAGATCGTTGAAGCGGATGCCGATGGCGTCGGCGATGGCATTGGTCAGCGCCGGCAGGAACGCGGCAAGTGAACCTTCGCCGGCCTCCTTGGCGCCGAACGGCCCGTGTGGGTCCATGCTCTCGACGATGCCTACTTCGATCGGCGGGGAATCCTGGATCGTTGGCACGCGGTAATCGAGCATGTTGGCGGTGAGCATCAGCCCGTCGTGATAGGCCGCCTCCTCGCTCATGGCCTGGCCCATGCCCATCCAGACCGAGCCCTGCACCTGGCCTTCCACCGTCAGCCGGTTCAGCGCCTTGCCGCAGTCATGCGCGACCCAGACCTTGTCGACGGTGACCACGCCGGTGTCCTCGTCGACACTGACCTCGACCACCTGCGCCGAATAGCTGTAGCCCATGGTGCCGCCAATGGCGGCGCCGCGGTATTTCTTGCTGCCGTGCGACTCCGGGATGGTTGAATAGTTGCCGGTGACGGTAATGGTGCCGGAATCTTTCAGCGCTTCCGTCACCACCTCGTCGAAGGTGGCTCCCTTGTCCTGCGCGCCGGCGCGATAGAGCTCGCCCAGGCATTCGATGTCCTCCGGCCGCGCCTCCAGTTTGCGGGCGGCGGCGGCGGTGAGCAGGCTCTTGAGGTTGCGCGCGGCGTCGAGCGCCGCGTTGCCGACCATGAAGGTGACGCGCGAAGAGTACGAGCCGTTGTCCTTCGGCACCACTTCGCTGTCGCCGGTAACGACGCGGATGCGCGCTAGATCGAGGCCAAGCACTTCGGCCACGGTCTGCGCCAGAATCGTGGTGGAACCCTGGCCGATATCGGCGGCGCCCGACAGCACCACGATGGAGCCGTCGAAATCGAGCTTGATCTTGACGGTGGCGTGCGGCTCGCCGGTCCAGTTCACCGGCTTGGAGGCGCCGCTGATGTAATGCGAGCAGGCCATGCCAAGGCCTTTGCCTTTGGGCATGTTGCCTATGCGCTTGCTCCAGCCGCTTTGCTTCTCGACCCAGTCGAGGCATTCCGGCAGGCCGTAAGAATTCACCATCATGTCGTTGTCGGTGAAGGTCGGCGCCGTCAGCAAATTGGCGCGCCGCACCGCGAACGGATCGAGCCCCAGTTCGCCTGCCATCTCGTCGAGCAGGCTCTCGAACGCAAAACGGATATCGACAGTGCCGTGGCCGCGGAAGGCGCCGCAGGGCGGCGTATTGGTGAGCACGCGTTTGCCCACGTATTTGACGTTGTGCAGGTCGTAGATCGCGTACAGCATCGAGCCGGAATAAAGGATAGTGACGATGCCGTAGCCGGAATGCGCGCCGCCGCGCTGGTCGCAATCGCATTCGACCGCGGTGATGCGGCCGTCCTTGTGCATACCGATCTTCAGGCGGATGTCGGTTTCCGGCCTTCCGCGATGGGTGATGAAGGTTTCCTCGCGCGTGGTGACCAGCCGCACCGTGCCATTGCACTTGCGCGCCAGCAGTGCCGCGATCAATTCGATGGCGAGCGTCTCGGTTCGGCAGCCGAAGCCGCCGCCAACATGCGGCTTGATCACGCGGATGCGCGACATCTCCATGCCGAGGATTTGCGACAGCATCAGGTGCACGTAGTAAGGCACTTGCGTCGAGGCGTGCACGGTCATGCGGTCGCGCAGCGTGTCGTATTCGGCGATGGCCGCGTGCATCTCCATCTGGTTCTGGCAGACCTCGGCGCAATTGTAGGTGCCCTCGCGCACCAGATCGGCCTGCGCGAAACCCTGCTCGGTCGAGCCCAATTCGAACAACACGTCGCGCTCTATGTTGCCGGGCTTCTTCTCGTGTAGCGCCACGGAGCCGGGCGCGAGCGCATCCTTCGATGTGTAATAGGCCGGCAATTCGCGCACTTTGAACTTGATGCGGCGCAGCGCTTCGCGCGCGCTGGCGTCGTCGACCGCCGCGACCGCGGCCACCGGTTCGCCGCGATAGCGCACGCGCTCGCGCGCCAGCGGATATTCGCTGCGCGCGATCGGCAGCACGCCGAACGCTTTGTCGCAATCGGCGCCGGTGACGATGGCGCGCACGCCGGGAACTTTGAGCGCCTCGGACACATCGAGGTCGACGATCTCGCCGTGCGAAAAGGGGCTGCGATAGATACGGCCCGCCAGTTGGCCCGGCGCCAGAATGTCGGCCGTGTATTTGGCGCGGCCGGAGACTTTTTCCGGTCCGTCGATCATCGGCACGTAGCCGCCGATATTGTGCGCCGGGACGATTTCGTTCACGGCGACACCCCTTGCCCGTTGAGCGCGGCGGCGTACTTCACCGCTTCGATGATTTTCACGTAGCCGGTGCAGCGGCAGATGTTGCTGCCGAGCGCTTCTTTGATCTCGTCCTCGCTCGGATTGGGATTCTTCCGCAGCAAACCGGCCGAGGCCATGATGAAGCCGGGCGTGCAATAGCCGCATTGCGAACCGAGTTTCTCGTGGAAGCCGCGCTGCACGGCGGAGAGCTGTCCGTCAGTGCCCAGCGACTCGATGGTATCGACGCGCTTGCCCGCGACGGTCGCGGCAATCGTGAGGCAGGACAGCGCCGGCTTGTCGTCGATCAGCACGGTGCAGGCGCCGCATTCGCCGCCGTCGCAGCCGGTCTTGGTGCCGGTGAGGCCTATTTGTTCGCGCAGGAAATCGAGCAACAGGATGTTGTCGGCGACCGCGTCGGCGCGGTCACGCCCATTGAGCGTGAACTCAAGTAGACGGGTCAAAGGTTTCTTCCCTGTGCGGCGCGTGTTGAGCGATTCGCGCTTCGTTTGATTATGCCGTTACGACACACCAGCGCGTCGACCCCCTCCAGACCTATTATCGGGAATGGCTGGGACGATTGCCCGCGGGCGATTACCCAAATCGGGCAACGACATCGGCCGGAATGGCGACGCCGCCAATCTTGTCCGGATTGTCCTTGTCGCGCGCCGTCCAGACCCGGGTCTCGGCCCCGTCCACCGCCAGTTCGCCGCCGATGGTGAGCCGGTGCTCGACGTCGAAACTGGAGCGGCGGAACTCGGTCACCCGCGAGGAGATATCCACCACGTCGCCGAATTTCGCGGGTTTCAGGAAATTGGCGCGCGCGTCCACCAGCGGAATGCCGATGATGTCGAAGGTTTCCCCGAGCTGATGCGCCGTCACGCCGAGCGCGGCTTCGAACAGCATCCAGGTGCTGATGTCGAACATCTCGAAAAAGCGGCTGTTGAACACGATGCCGGCAGGGTCGCACTGGCCCCATTCGACGGTTAACTGCCTGTGGAATGTGAATGACGCCACGCGAAATGCCTCCGGCCCGTTGTCGCGCATCATACTAGCATTACTTCGTGAGCTTGACCCTGCGCTCAGGTGGCACCGGCCATTCCGTGACGTCCTGCGATTTCAATTCGACCCGGGTCATGCGCCGGCGCCGAGCTAAGGCGTGTTTTGGCGCCAGCGGCAGATGCGGCGAGTCGTCGATTGCCTCCATCAGCCAATCGAGATCGTCGGGCGCGATCAGCCAGCGCGCGGGCGCGTAACGCGCGAGCGAGAACGGCTTCGAATAAGCCACCATCGATTTCTTGCCGCCATTCAGATTGTATTCGTGGGCGTAAGTCATCATCAGTTCGCGCACACTGCGGTAGATCGGATCGCGCCAGCGCAACACGGCGTGGTTGGTCTTGCTGATCGCGCCCCACAAGCCGCGCTCTCGAAACAACGTAACGATGTGATCCTGGTCGCTCGGCAGCGCCTGGATATCCATCAGCCATGCCGGCTTGCCGTGATAGATGAGTGCCGCGACCGCGAGCACCGCGGCTTCAGCGCAATGCGCAGTGCGCGTCTTCAACACGCTGCGCGGCGACATGCAGGTTTCGCCCTTGAGCTCGAAATTGGGCGGCAGCTTCTCGATATAGGTCTGAATTTTCTGCGGGCTGTCGAGGCGCGCGAACGCCCGGTGTTCGGCGGGCGTCAGCAGCGCGCGTAAGCGGTTTCGGTAGGCGGGGCGTGTCATGCGCGCGGCACTTTATCCGGGCCGCGTGTACGGCGGGGGTGCTGTCGCTGCCGGCTCCACAGCTAAGTTGGCGCCCGGCGAGTGGGCTGTTTTGCGGACGCAAGCCGGCAAAACCGGCAGCACCGGCGTTCTCTGTAAGCCTGCCCGGAAAGGAAATTGTTGCGTCTCGCGGACCCAAAAGCAGGAAATTTCTTCTTATTTTCCGGCACTTATTGCAGTTGCACAGAATAACCTTCTATTTAGCCCTTCCACTGGATTACGCGTAGAGGGCCATACGATGTCGAGCAGCACCACCACTCTTTCGGCCGGTTCTATTCCCAGACGCGCCGACAATGTCGAGATCGCGCCGCAGATCAGCGAGGACTGGCTGTCGCTGATCGTTGGGCTGTTGATCTTCGCTTTGGCGCTCGCCGGCATTGCCAATGTCGATCTGCTCGGGTGGGGCGTTACCACCTCGGTATGGACCGATGTCGGCAAAGCGCTGGCTCCGGTCTCCAAGGCCTATGCCTCGCTCGGCGGCGCTGGTGCGATCCTCGCGACCTATGTCGCGCTGCTCGTCATCCTGAGCGTGACGGTGTTCGCGCTCAAAAGCGACCTCAAGCGTTTCGCGCTCGCTTTCACCGCCGTGTTCTGGATCGCCTATGCCAGTTGGATCGTCGGCAGCTACGCCAATTTCGCCGCGGTGACGCCGGCGGACATGCAGAAGTTCGGCGTGAACTGGTCGTTGAAGCTGACCAACGAAGGCGGCTATATCTTCGCGCTGATCGCCGGGCTGATTATCGCCAATTTCCTGCCGCGTTTCGCGGAATCGATCAAGGCCGCGATCCGCCCCGAACTCTACATCAAGATCGCCATCGTCATTCTCGGCGGCTTCGTCGCGGTGACGGCCGCGAGCAAGCTCAATCTCGCCAGCTCGCTGCTACTGCGCGGCGTCGCGGCCATCGTCGAGGCCTATCTGATCTATTGGGCGGTGGTCTACTTCGTCGCCCGCAAATGGTTCGGCTTCAACCGCGAATGGGCGGCGCCGCTGGCGTCGGGCATTTCGATCTGCGGCGTGGCGGCCTCGATCGCCACCGGCAGCGCCATCCGCGCAAAGCCGGCGATACCGGTGCTGGTGTCGTCGCTGGTCGTCATCTTCGCGGTCGTCGAAGTGTTGATCCTGCCGTTCCTGGCGCAAACCTTCCTGTGGCACGAGCCGCTGGTGGCGGGCGCCTGGATCGGCCTGGCGGTGAAGACCGACGGCGCGGCGGTTGCCGGCGGCGGCATCACCGAGGCGCTGATCCTGGCAAAGAACGCGGCCGAAGGCATCAAGTATCAGCCCGGCTGGGTTCTCGCGACCACCGCCACCGTGAAGGTGTTCATCGACATCTTCATCGGCATCTGGGCCTTCATCCTCGGCTACATCTGGACCAACCACATCAACGTCACCAAGGATAAGGCGAAGGCGTCCGAGATCTGGCAGCGGTTCCCGAAGTTCATTCTCGGCTTCGTGGCGACCTTCGCGGTCGGTCTCTATCTCGCGCTCGGCACCCCGGCGGCGATTGCCGCCAAGGTTCCCGCCGCGATGGGCGAGGCGAACGCCTTCCGCGTCATCTTCTTCATCCTGACCTTCTTCTCGATCGGCGTGCTCTCCAACTTTCGCACGCTGTGGCAAGAGGGCATCGGCAAGCTGGCGGCTGTCTATGTCATCAGCCTGTTCGGCTTCGTGATCTGGGTCGGGCTGCTGATTTCCTGGCTGTTCTTCAGCGGCATCCATCCGCCGCTGGCAAGTTAAAGGAGCGCTTCATGTCGCAACCCAATATCGGCGAGGAACTGAGCAAGGCCGCGGTCGAGCCGCTGCTGCCGATCGAGAAGAAGCTGATCGGCTGGAGCCTCGGCGTCGGCGTTACGCTTCTCGTCGTGCTTGCCATCGTCAACCACTTGTTCCCGGCGACGCTATAGGTTGTTTGTAAGCATGTCGCCGATCCCGAAAACCGCACCCTTCGCCGAAGAGGAGATCAATCTCCTCAACCGCGTCGTTGGGCCGGCAAGTCAGGTCCAGCGGGCCTGGCTGGCGGGATTCCTGGCCGGCCTCGATGCCTCATCGTTGCCGGCGGGCACTGAACTGCTGCCGGCGGCGGCGGCGCGCCCGGCCGAGCCGATTACGATCGTCTATGCCAGCGAGTCCGGCAATTGCGAGAAGCTTGCCAATGACCTGGCGAAGGCCGCGCGCAAGAATGGCCTGAAGCCGACTTTAATCGACATGGCCGATCTCGATCTGGCCGAGCTCACGAAAGCGAAGCGGCTGGTATTCATCGCCGCCACCTGGGGCGAGGGCGAGCCGCCGGCGCGCGCCATCCGCGCCTATGGCGAATTGATGGGCGAGGGCGCCCCGCGCCTCGACGGCGTCGAATTCGGCGTGCTGGCACTGGGCGACACGGCCTATGCGGAGTTCTGCGCCATCGGAAAGAAGATCGACGAGCGGCTGGCCGCGTTGGGTGGAAAGCGGGTGGTCGAGCGCGTCGATTGCGATCTCGATTTCTCTCAGCCTGCGTCGGCCTGGATCGGCGACGCGCTGAAAGTTCTCACGCCGCCCGATGCCAACCGCGGCCAAGGAAACGGTCAAGTGATCGCGGTCGATTTCGGCAAGCCGGCGGCGGCGTCGAACACCGATATCGTCGAGGCCGAAATCAGCGAGCACGTGAACCTGAATTCCTCGCGCTCGAACAAGGAAACCATTCACATCGCGCTTGCCTTTGAGGGCGGGGCGCCGGCTTACGAGCCGGGCGACTCGCTCGATCTCTATGCCGAGAACGATCCGGCCTATGTCGACGAGCTGCTCAAGTTTGCCGGCCTTGCGGGCGACGACAAATTGCGCGCCGAATTGATCAAGTCGCGCGACGTGACGACGCTCTCGCTCAAGACCGTCGAGACCTACGCGGCGCAGACAGGCCATCACTACGTCAAGGCGCTGCTTGCGGACAACCAAGCCAAGGAATGGATCGCCGGCCGCCAGCTCATCGACCTGATCGCCACCTTCCCGATCGCACTCACCACCGATCATCTGCGCGCGGTGACGCGGCCCTTAGCGCCGCGCGCCTATTCGATCGCGTCGTCGCGCCGCGAAGTCGGCGACGAAGCGCATCTGCTGATTTCCGCCGTGCGTTACGAAACCCACGGCCGCGCGCGCAAGGGCGTCGCCTCCAATTACGCTGCCGAGCGGCTCAAGCGCGGCGGCCGCGTGCGCGTGAAGCTCAAGCCCAACAAGCATTTCGCGCTGCCAGCGGGCGACCGCGACATCATCATGGTCGGCCCGGGTACCGGCGTGGCGCCGTTCCGCGCCTTCGTGCAGGAGCGCCGCGCCACTGCGGCGACAGGGCGAAGCTGGCTGTTCTTCGGCGACTGCCATTTTACCCACGATTTCCTCTACCAGCTCGACTGGCAGGATGCGCTCAAGGACGGATCGCTCACCCGCATGGACGTCGCCTTCTCGCGCGACACTCCTGAGAAAATCTACGTGCAGCACAAGCTGTGGGAGCAGCGCCGCGATTTGATCGAATGGCTCGACGACGGCGCGCATTTCTATGTCTGCGGCGAAGCCAAAAATATGGCGAAAGACGTGCGCGCCACTTTGGTGCGCGCTTACGCCGACGTGAAGGCGCTGTCGCCGGAGGCCGCCGAACAGGCAGTGGCGAGCCTGGAGCGCGACAAGCGCTACCTGCAGGACACCTATTGATCCTGCGCCGATTGGAAGACCAATGACCGACGAAGTGTCGCGCAACGAGCGCATCAAGGAGGCGAGCGATTACCTGCGCGGTACGCTCGCCGAGGGCCTGCGCGAGGAGATCACCGGCGCGATCGTCGAGGACGACCAGCAGCTGGTGAAATTCCACGGCATGTATCTGCAGGACGATCGCGATCTGCGCTCCGAGCGCACGCGCAAGAAGATGGAGAAGGCGTTCGCCTTCATGATCCGCGTGCGCATTCCCGGCGGCGTGCTCAATTCCGCGCAATGGCTGGCGCTCGACCAA
>Ga0208848_1000260_pt1 | contig 10290 bp, 12 predicted proteins | sample NGESurshal072012_2_FD_184455 | JGI IMG/M metagenome (GOLD analysis project Ga0208848, IMG submission 184455) | Arctic peat soil microbial communities from Barrow, Alaska - NGEE Surface sample 210-1 shallow-072012 (SPAdes) | ecosystem: Environmental > Terrestrial > Soil > Wetlands > Peat ... | reverse complement strand
CGCTCGGCCCTCTGGCAGAGCACCTGGCCGATCCCGACGTAGAAGAGGTTCGCATCAACGGCACCCAAGCGTGCTTCGTCTTCAGGGCAGGCCGGCGCCAGGCGATTCCGCCTCCGTTCGACGACGAGGACGCGTTGGTCGAGCTCGTGCAGTGGTACACCGACGGCACTCCCAGCTCCAGGCTCGACCGCGCCAGCCCTACTGTGACGATGACCCTTCCGGAAGGCAGCCGTCTTCATGCTGCGCTCTCGCCCCCGGCCCGACCGATGAGCGTGACGATCCGCAAGCATCCGCCCGCCCGATTTGCCGACCTGACCGCGCTCGCTGCGTCCGGCTTCCTACCTTCCGCCCTGGTTGAGTTTCTCGAGGCCGCGGTCGCCGCTCGATTGAACATGCTCGTCTCCGGCGGCGCGGGCGCTGGAAAGACGACCTTCATGCGCGTCCTCGCGCGCCTGATCGCGCCCAACGAACGGATCGTCACGATCGAAGACCAGGCTGAGCTTCACCTTTGGCGCGAGCTTTCCGACTGCATCGCCCTGGAAGGCCGTTCCTCCAACAGCGAGGGGCGCGGCGCGATCACCATCCAGATGCTCGTCCACGAGGCTCTGCGTATGTCCCCCGACAGGATCATCATCGGCGAGGTCCGCGGCGGCGAGGCGCTGGACCTGCTCGACGCGATGAACACCGGGCATCCGGGTTCGGTCTGCACGCTTCACGCTGACAGTCCGCGGGAAACCCTGCCGCGGCTGGTCCGGCTGGCGCTGCGCAACCCGCAAGCGCCGCGGGCCGAGGCTGTGCTCGCCGAGGTCGTTCACACCGTGGATCTGGTTCTTCACGCGGCGATCGTCAGGAGTGGAGACATGAGGGAGCGGAAACTGCTTTCCCTCGGCTGCGTCGCCGGTCTCGACGAAGGGCGGCCGCTGCTGCAGGAGCTCGTTGCCCTGCGTCCGGACGGCCACTGGCATCGGGTCGGTTCGCCCGCGGCGATGCCCGAACGGGTGTGGTCGAAGCTTGCGCAGGTTTGCGACCCCTCGCGGCTCCTTGACGGCTTCGATGATTGAGTCGGCGGCGGCGTTGAGCGCTGGGCTCGGCGTCGTGGCGGCGATTCTCGCCTTGTGGGTGCCGTCCCCCGATCCGGCTGTCCCGGTCTGGTTGTCGCGCTCAGTCCGAGCGCGGTGGGTGGCGGAGAGCCTTCTCGCGTCCGGCACAGGCTGGAGGTGGCTCGACGGCCGGACCATGGTGGCACTCGAATGCTCGGTGGCCGTTGCCGGCGCCTTGTGCTCCACGGCGCTGACAGGTCTTGTGGTCCTGGCCGTTCCCGCGGCGGCCGGTGGATGGTCGCTGGTTCGGGCTGTGGTGAAGGCTCGCTCTCGGGCGCAGCAGGTCGTGCGGCAGGACGCCGTGCTCGAAGCGACGAGGATGCTCAGGCAGCTCCTGGAAACCGGGGCGACGAGCGTGAACCAGGCGATCGCGGTGCTCGCTGAGCGCGGGCCAGTCCCACTCCGCGCAGAGTTCCGGCTCATCGCGGCCAAATCAATCGGCCGGAGACAGGCCTGGAGAGAGGCGCGGGACCGAATCAGCGAGCCGCTGTTCGATATGCTCGCGGCGGCGGTGCTCATCCAGCGTCCTGGCGGCGGTGAGCTGGTCCCCCTCTTCGCCGACCTCGAGTCATCGGTCACGGCCGCGCAAGAGGTCGAGCGCGAAGCCCGGGCGCTACAGGCGCAGGCTCGCTCGGCATCGAGCATTATCGTCGCGCTGCCGATCGCTTTCCTGCTCGTGCTCTCCACGCTCCACTCGCCATACCTCGACCCGTTCCATCAGCCGCAAGGAGAGCTGTTCTTGCTCGCCATGCTCAGCGTCATGGCCGGCGGCTACGTTTGGATGCGCCGGCTCCTTGAGCTGCCCGGCCTGCAGCGTGTGCGGTTGACCGATGCATGACCCGTTGGTCGTCACAGGTGCCATCGGAGCGGGTTCATTCTTCGGAGCTGCGGTGCTGGTTGCCGCTTACGAGCGACTCGGGCACGACGCCGGCCGGTGGCTGGCCCGTCGACGAGCCGGCCTCGGCGCACTCGTGCACGTTGCCGCCACCCGTCGCCGCCTGGCCCGTGAGATCGAGCGTGCCGGCTGGCGTGAGAGCCCTGAACGGGTGGCCGTCCTGGCAATCGCCGGTGCCATGTGCCTGGCTGTGCTCGGCGCGTCCGTGTCGTTCGCCGTCTCGATCCTTGGCTTCATCGGCGGGTGCGGTGCGTTTGTCCTGACGCTCAACGCCGCGGTCCTTCGGCGCCGCCGCCGACTGTCGGGCGAGCTGGTTCCCCTGCTGGAGCTGTTCACGCTGGAGCTGAGTGGCGGGGGCAGCGCCCTTGCGGCGCTGGGATCCGTTTGCGTGCAGGTCGACAGTGAGCTGGCGATCGCCCTTCGTCGCTTGCTCATCGCGTCACAGGTCGTCGGATCGGCATCGTTCGAGGCGCGGCTGCTTGAGTACGCCGACGAGCTGGAGATTCCTGCACTTGCCAGCCTGGCCACGATCCTCGCGGCGAGCCGCGACTATGGGACCGCCGCGAGCCAGGGCGTCCGGGCCCTCGCCACGGACCTGCGACGAGCGCAGCGCCGTGAGCTGATCGCGCAGAGCCGGCGAGCGCTGAACAACGTGCTGCTGCCGGCGGCGGTCGCGGTTCTCCTGCCGTTTCTCGGGGTCCTCATGTTTCCCGCCGTTTCCGTGCTCCAGAGAAGCTTGCGTTGAAAAGAATGGGCGGAGCAGCGATGGTGGAGTTCGCGTTGGCATGGCCGGTGGCATTGCTGCTCGCGCTCGGCTGCGTCGAGCTCGCCGTGTGGGGCGCCGAGTCATTCGCGGCGCGCTCGGCCGCAGTCGCCGGCGCCCGTGCCGGAACCGTGGCCGGATCCGGTCCCCAGGTCGCGGCCGCGGTGACTATTCGCGTACTGGCGCCCAGCCTGGTCGGCGTTCGAGCCGGCGCCTGGTGTCCAGGTCAGGGTGGTCAGCCGCCGGCGCTCTGGGTGTGTGCGACGGACCTCGGCTCGGCGGTTCAGGTTGATGTCGGCGGTTCGGTGCCCGCCCTGGTCCCGGTCGGACCGGAACCGGGCCTGCCACTGCACGCTCACGCCGTCCTTCAAAAAGAGACCTTCACCAGGTGACGCGTGGCCAGTCGCTTGTCGAGCTTGCGGTTTGCGCGCCGATCGTCATGGTGCTGACCCTCGGCGTCGTAGCCACCGTCCAGGTGGTCGACGCGCGGGCCGGCCTTGAAGCCGCGACACAGGCCGCGGCTGCAGAGGCCGCTCGGGCGCCAGATCGCGCGAGCGCTCAGGCCGAAGCCCAGGCCCGCTTCTCCTCGATGGTCACGGGCTATCCGATGAAGTCAGCGCACCTGACCGTCACCATCGGAGGATTCAGCCGCACCGATCAGGTCCAGGCGACGGCGTCATGCGTGGCCGATCTCTCGTGGGCCGCCCTCGTGCTTCCCACCCGGCTGACTCTCGAATCCAGGGTCATCGTCCCCCTCGAGTCGTGGCGCAGTCGCGTGCCATGACCTTGCGTAAAGATTCAGGGCAGGTGCTCGCGTTCTTCGCACTTTGCCTGCCGGTCGTGCTGTTGCCGGTCGGCGCGTATGCCGTCGACGCCACGATCGTGGCGAGCCGCGAGGCGGGCCTGCAGGCCGCGACGGCGCAGGCGGCAGAGGCGGCGGCACAGCAGCTCAACGTCGGCGTGATTCGGTCCAGCGGTGCGCTAACGCTCGATCCTGCGGCGGTCAGTCTCGTCGTGGCCCAGACCCTCGCGACTGAAGAACCGGCCGCGATCGTTGACTCGTCCGCGGTCAACGGTGTCGATGCAACGGTGGTGACGAGCGAGTCCGTGACGCTGCCCTTCAACCTGTTCACTCACACGGTCAGGCTGCGTGCGCGCGCTTCGGCGCGGCTGGTCGCCGGCTACGACAGGCCCAGCAGCCGCCTGCCGTTGCCGAGAAGCACCGTCTGAAGTTGGCGGTAGGGCTCTGTAGCAGAACTGCTACGCTTGCATTGTGGCAGACATTCCCGCGCGGGACCTTCGGAACGACGTGAGCGGCGTCCTGCGCCGCGTCGAGGCTGGCGAAAGGGTCCGCGTGACCGTGAGCGGCAGGCCGGTGGCTGAGTTGGGCCCTCTTCCCGGGAGGCCGCAGACCATTTCCTGGGAGACGTTTCTCGCTGGAGCCGATGACTGGCGCGCTGACCCCGGATTGGCGAAAGACCTGGCAGAGCTCCTTCCAGACACAACCGACGACGAGCCCGTGCGGTGACCGTGGGGCAAGGCCGAGCCGAGCTGGCGATCGCCGACACCTCTTTGTTTATCGCCTTGGAACAGAGGCGAGCTCTGGCGGGAACGCCGCCTCAGCGAATAGCGGTATCGGTGGTCACCATCGGGGAGTTGCGGCTGGGCGTCCTGGCCGCAACGGATGGGCCGGCGCGCGCGCGACGCCTCGAGACTGTCTCGCGCGCTGGAGCCCTTGAGCCGCTACCGATAGATTCCCAGGTGGCTCACGCGTGGGCCACTTTGCGACTTGCCCTTCGTGACCAGGGTCGACGAATGCCGATCAACGATTCGTGGATCGCAGCGACCGCAATCGCTCATCACCTGCCGGTAGTTGCGCAAGACGCTGACTACGACGGCGTTCCGGGTCTCGACGTCATTCGGGTCTGAGCCGGAGTTAGATAGCGCGCGAAGCTGTCGGCTAGCGACTCGAGCGGAAGCCTGTAACGGTCGAGGCGGCTCGGCTTGGAGCTTCCGGCGGGATGGAAGTGCAGTTCGTAATAAGGGCCGTTGATGGAGGCGAGTGCCGGAACCACCTCGCTTGGAATGACGAGACAGGTGTCGTGAAAGCGGTGCTCCGGCACGATCCAGGCAAGCGCCACGACAAAAGTCGTCGGAGCAGCCACGAAGTTGGATCTGTTCACCAGGATCTTGCGATACGCGTGAGGCTCCGGGAGCTGGCCGGTTTTGACCTGGATCCCGAGCGTCGCACCTGTCGTCAGGCGCCGGACCAGAACTTCGTTTGTCTCGTTGTCTGGGAATGGCCGGAACAGGCCGCAGTCATCGAGCATGGCCAGGCGTCGGCAGACCTCCAGCTCACCCCAAAAGCCGATGACTCGGTCTTCGTCGGAAGCCACCTCTGCCAAAAGAGCCTCGGTCGGCGTGGGGTGGCCCGCACCTAGTCGCTCGGCCAGTTTGCCGAACGGCACGAGGTTGTCAGACCATTTGTGGCCTGGGATGGGATGCATGGGCATATCGGCCACCAGCAACACGCGACCACGGTCCACGATCCTGCCGGCCTTCTTCTTGAAGGTCGATGCGTCAGCCACCAACACGAATGGACCGAGGCGGTCGCCATCCAGGTGTACGCCTATGACGAGCTGATCAGGTGTGAACAGGTGGTTCTCGTAGACCGCGATCGGAGCCTCGGCACCGTGGAGGGCCGTCTTGCCTTTGACCTGCAATGCAAGGTAGGCGCCATCTGCGAGCCGGTGAACCACCGCGTCGATGCCACGGTCGAGCATCGGCAGAAAGACGTGCAGGCCGCCGCCCGATTGTGTGATGAGGGGCGCCCAAACAAGGAACTCGGCTGCTTGTCCGATCGAGTCCTGGCTGCCATGAGGCCAGTTGGCGTCGAGGTCGGCCATTGGTGGGGGCTACGAAAGTCCTAGCAGCCGCTTGCCGTTACCCAGCAGTACCTTCTGAAGCACCTCTTCCGGTAGGTCGAGGCCGCTGAGCTCGTCCAGGCACCGCTTCGGATCGATGAACGGATAGTCGCTGCCGAACAGGAACTGGTCCTGCAGCCGGCCCTTCATGTCGCGAATCACCTCGGCGGGGATGTAGCGCGGCGCCCAGCCGGAGATGTCGACGTAGATGTTCGTCTTGTGCAGCGCCATCGCCATCAGCTCGAGGTGCCATGGATAGCCGAAATGCGCGGCGATGATCGTCAGGTCGGGGAATGAGGCGGCCGCCGCGTCCAGGCGGATCGGACGGGCGTAGTCGAGCCGGATGCCCTGCCCGCCCGGCTGCCCGGCGCCGATGCCGCTCGTGCCGGTGTGGAACAGCAGCACCAGGCCGAGCTCTTCACACCGTTCGTACAGCGGCCAGTGCCGCTCGTCGTCCGGCGCGAAGGCTTGAAGGGATGGATGCAGCTTGACCCCTTTCAATCCCAGCTCGGCGATGCGTCCCAGCTCTTCGACTGCGCGCTCGCCCTTGAGGGGATCCACGCTGCCGAAGCCGACAAAGGCTTTGGGATGGTCGCGACACGCCTGCGCGACGAGCTCGTTGGGCACCCTCGGCCGGCCCGTTGCGGTCTCGGCGTCCCACGCCAGCAGGACGGCGAGGACGTCGAGCGCCTCGTAGTCCCCGGCGAGCTCGTCCAGCGAGCGCCGCGCCACCTTCGAGCGGAAGTACTTCTCCGCCGCCTCGACGTAGCCGCGCATCGACTCGTCGAGCCACTCGGGCGTCGATAGGTGGACGTGGAAATCGATCGCTCTCACGTAAGTCGATGATTAGCTTGATGCAAGCCTCGTTGCTGGTGCTGGCGGGTGGCGACAGCCGCCGCATGGGCCGGCCCAAGGCCTGGCTGGAGGTGGGGGACACGTACCTGCTGCGCTACGTGGCGGACCGCCTGGCCCCCGCGTTCTCCGAATTGATGGTCTCGTTCGCTGAGCCGGAGCAGCTCGAGGAGCCGGTCCCTTACCGGATCGTGTTCGACCGCAAGCCCTCCGCTGGGCCGCTGGCCGGCATCGAGGCCGGGCTGGTGGCGGCGCGCCACGAGGTGATCTTCGCTGTGGCTTGCGACATGCCTTACGTAACCCAGCAGGTAGCGCAGGTCGCGGTGGCCGCCGCCCGCGGCTGCGACGCCGCGATCCCGCGGATCGACGGCCGTCCCGAGCCGGTCTGCGGCGCCTACCGGCGATCCTCGCTGCCCGCGATCACAGGCGCGCTCAACGCCGGGCGTTTCAAGACCGCCGACATCACGGGCGAGCTCGAGATCACGTGGCTCGAGGGCCTCGACCCGCAGCTGTTCCGGAGTCTCAACACGCCATATGACCTGGAACGGTTTCATGCCACGTTCGCGTCGCGCGGATAATGGATGAGAGCTTGAAGATCGTCGTCACCGTCAAACAGGTTCCGGATCCCAATTCCAATCTCGCCCTGGAGGCGGACAACACCCTCTCGCGTGAGAAGGAGGTGGTCCTCGACCCTGGCGACGAATGCGGAGTTGAGGAGGCGCTGCAGCTCAAAGAGGCGCATGGCGGCGAGGTGATTCTGGTCTCGATGGGTCCCGAGCGCGCGAAGGACGCAATCCGCAAAGGCCTTTCCATGGGCGCCGACCGCGGCGTCCTGATCACCGATCCTCAGCTGGCTGGCGCCGACGCGCTGCTCACGGCGCGCGCGCTCGCCGCGGCGATCAAGCTCGAAGCTCCCGACCTCGTGATCTGCGGGACGGAGTCGTACGACGGAAGCACCGGGATGGTGCCGCCGATGCTCGCCGAGCTGCTGGGCATGCCCCAGCTGACCGTCGCGAAGAAGGTGGAGGTCGACGGTTCGAACCTCAAGGTCCACCGGCAGACGGCAGACGGATACCAGGTCGTCGAAGCTTCGACGCCCGCCCTCATCACCGTCACCGCCGCCATCGCGGAACCGCGCTATGCCTCGCTGAAGGGCATCATGGCGGCGCGTTCCAAGGAGATCAAGCAGGTCGGCCTTGGTGAGCTGGGCATCGAACGCAGTGAACCGGCCGAGACGATCGAGGGACTGGCTGACGCCGAGACGCGCAAGTCCGGCGTCGTGATTGAATTCGACGGCGCTGCGATCGATCGCATCATGCAGCTGCTCGCCGAAGCCAAGGTGATTTAGCCATGGCTAAGGTGTGGGTCTACGCGGAGCTCAACCAGGGACACCTGGCCCCGACGGCGCTGGAGCTGTTGGCCAAGGCGCGCGAGCTGGGTGACGTCGAGGCGATCGCGCTGGGCGGCGGCGCCAAGGCAGCCGCCGCGACCTTGGGCAAGCACGGAGCGAAGGTCGTCCATGTCAACGAGGACGCTGCATTCGACGATTTCATCGCCGAACCGGCGACCGATGCGCTTGCATCGCTTTGCAAGCAGCAGGCCCCCGACCTCATCCTGTTCGGCTTCACGCCGGACTCGCGTGACGTGGCGGGTCGCCTCGCGGCTCGGCTGCAGGTCGGGCTCATCGCCAATGCGGCCGACGTGGCCGCGAAGGACGGCGGATTCGTCGCCAAGGTGGCTTATTTCGGCGGCGCGAAGCTCGCCTCGATGAAAGCGAATAAAAAGCCCGCCATCGTGCTCGTCCGGCCCAAGTCCTTCGAGGCCTCGGAGGTCGGCGGAACTGCAGAGGTGAAAGACCTCGCCGTTTCCATCGACGCCGTCTCGAAGCGCGCCCACATCGTCGAGCGCGTGGTCGAAGCTTCGGAGAAGGTGAAGCTCGAAGAGGCGAAGGTCGTGATCAGCGGCGGGCGCGGCATGGGCGGCCCGGACAACTTCCCGTTGCTCGAGGACCTCGCCAACGCGCTGGGCGGCGCCGTCGGAGCGAGCCGCGCCGTGGTTGACGCCGGTTGGGTGCCGTACTCGATGCAGATTGGTCAGACCGGAAAGTCGGTGCGCCCCGGCGTCTACGTCGCCGTGGGGATCTCGGGCGCGATGCAGCATACGGTCGGGATGAAAGCTTCAAAGGTGATCATCGCCATCAACAAGGACGCCGAGGCGCCGATCATGAAGATGGCCGATCTCGGGGTCGTGGGCGACGCGTTGAAGATCGTCCCCGCGCTCACGGCAGCCGTCAAAGCCAAGAAGAGCTAACGACCAAAGAAGAAGCTGAAGAGCTGCTCGCTGAGCGCATTGAGCGCCGGCGGGACAAGGACTTCGCAGCCGCCGATGCCCTCCGCGAGCGATTGCGCGCCGGCGGGTGGGATGTCGTGGACAGCGCCGAAGGGAGCAGGCTGCAGGCGCTGACGGCGCCCCCGAGCTCGGCTCCGGCCGTGGTGTCACGCGCGGTCACGCTGCTCACCGTCGTGAATGGCTGGAAGCCGGACGCCGAGCGGTGGCTGCTCTCCGTCTTCACGCACTGCAAGGCCGACTTCGAGGCGCTCATCGTGGACAACTCCGGCGATACCCGCATCGCCGCGTGGCTGGAAAGCCGCGCCGCCGAGCGACTACGTTCGATCAGGCTCGAGCCACCGCTCGGATTCGCGGCCGCGGTCAACGCCGGCATCGACGCGGCCGCGGGCGAGGTGGTGGTCCTGTTCGATCCAAGCGTTGAGCTCACGGGTGACGCGGTCTCGCCGCTCCTCGCAGCACTGGCCGATCCCTCGGTGGTCGTGTCGGGGCCTTTCGGCCTCCGCGGCCGAGGGACGCTGAAAGAGTTCGACCGGAGCCCGGGGCCGGAGGTCGACGCCATCGAGGGCTACTGCATGGCTTTCCGGCGCTCCGACGCTCAGGCGCTGCAAGGCTTTGACTCGCGGTTCCGCTTCTACCGGATCGCGGACATCGAGTTCAGCTTCCGGCTCAGGGATCGTGGCGGCCGGGCTGTGGCGGTATCCGGGCTGCCGCTGGAGAAGCACGAGCATCGCCTCTGGGAGGCGACCGATCCGAAAGAGCGAAACCGGCTCTCGCGGCGCAACATGTACCGCTTCCTCGACCGCTGGGGCAAGCGGTCCGACCTCCTGGTCGGTGAATAATTCCCCGGTGGGCGACGACTACCCGGCCAAGGTCTCCGAGCTGAAGGCCAAGCGCGCGAAGAACCTCGCGATGGGCGGCAAGGAGAAGATCGAAAAGCAGCACCTGCGTGGCAAGCTGACCGTCCGCGAGCGGCTCGATCTGCTCTTCGATAAGGACACGTTCGTCGAGTTCGGCTTGCTCGCGCAGCAGCAGTCTGTGCGCGGCGCCGAGACTGACCCGGACGGGACTCCGGCCGATGGCGTCGTCACCGGCCACGGGATGGTCGAAGGCCGGCAGGTGTGGGTCATCGCCTACGACTTCACGGTCATGGCCGGCTCGATGGGGGCGGTGGGCGAGCAGTTCAAGGCCGCCAGGGTGCGCGAGCTCGCGCTCCGGTACCGCAAGCCGATCGTGTGGCTGCTCGATTCAGCGGGAGCTCGCATCCAGGAGGCCGCCGGCTCGACCTTTGCCGGCACGGGCTACCTGTTCGCGGACCAGGTCGTCATGTCGGGGGTGATCCCCCAGGTCGCCGCGATGCTCGGTCCGTGCTCCGCCGGCACCGCCTACATCCCAGGACTCGCCGACTTC
>Ga0208848_1000259_pt1 | contig 10337 bp, 6 predicted proteins | sample NGESurshal072012_2_FD_184455 | JGI IMG/M metagenome (GOLD analysis project Ga0208848, IMG submission 184455) | Arctic peat soil microbial communities from Barrow, Alaska - NGEE Surface sample 210-1 shallow-072012 (SPAdes) | ecosystem: Environmental > Terrestrial > Soil > Wetlands > Peat ... | reverse complement strand
AGGGCGGCCGCTCCGGCCTTCAGCATCGCGGCGGTCCTGCCGCTCGCGCCGGATTTGAAGGCGCCGGCCCTGTAGGGCTTGTAGATGTAGCGGTGGAAGGCCCCGAAGGCCAGTCCGACGTGGAGGACGAACTTCGTCTTCGCGAAGTGGATGTTCGGGACCGACTTCGTCGTGGCGACCCCGTTCGAACCCGTCTGCGTGATCGTCTTGCTGCCGCAGCCGGCGGCCGCCAGCCCCGGGACCCCGCCGGGCGGCGGCTCCCCCGCCGGGCACTCCCCGGGCGATCCGGACCGCGTGGCCGCAGCCCGGGAGCGCACCGAATGACCTCCGCCAGCCCCCCTGTCCCGGCCACCCGGCCCGCAGTCCCCCCGCCCGCCCACCGGGTGGGCCCCGGCCACCTGATGCTGGCCGAATGGACGAAGATCCGCTCCGTGCGATCCACGCTGTGGACGCTGCTGCTGTTCGTCGTGGTGACCCTCGGGCTCACCGCCCTGTTCACCTGGCTGACCGTGCACGCCCTGAACCAGGGCAAGGTGACGGGCCGGGGCGCCTCGATCGTCGCCGACCCGACCAGCTTCATCCTCGGCACCGGCCTGGGGCTGGGTCAGCTCGCCATCTGCGTGCTCGGGGTGCTGGTGATCACCAGTGAGTACTCCACCGGCACCATCAGGGCCTCCCTCCTGGCCGTGCCGAAGCGGCTGCCCATGCTGGCCGCCAAGGCGGCCGTGTTCAGCGTGCTGGTGCTGGTCATCGGGGAGATCGTCGCGTTCGGGTCGTTCCTCATCGGCTCGGCGCTAACCCGCAGCCTGGTCAAGGTGTCCCTGAGCGACCCGAACGTGACCCGCGCGGTGCTGGGGGCGGGGCTCTACCTGACCGTGCTCGGCCTGTTCGCGCTGGCCATCGGCAACCTGATCCGGCACACGGCGGGCGCCATCACCACCGTGATCGGCCTGGTCCTGGTGATCGGCCCGCTGCTGGCGCTGCTGCCCTACAGCTGGGGCGCGCACATCCACGAGTACTTCCCGACCGTGGCAGGCGTCCTGATCACCGCGGACCACCAGCAACCGGATCAGCTGCTCTCGCCGTGGCAGGGCTTCGGAATCTTCTGCCTGTGGACCGCACTGCTGCTCGCCATCGGCGCCTATCTCCTGCAGCGCCGCGACACCTAGCCCGGGTGACGACCCAGGCAGCCGGTCAGCTGCCCGGCGTGGGCAGCGGCAGGCTCCCCAGCTGGGCATGGACAGCGAGGAACGCCTCGTACTGGCGGCGCACGTCGGCCCGGTCCGGCTCGTCAGGCACCGATTCCTCACTCGCCTGGATGATCATGGCAGCCTGGTCGAGCAGCACCTGGCGCTGATCGTCCGCGGTCGTCCGTCCCATGATCCTGGCCAGCGCATCCAGCAGGCGGATCAGCACCGCGGGATTGCCACGGGAACTCTGCCGGATCTTCTCAAACGACCGCTGCACCAGCCGGTCGTAGGTTGGCTCGGTAGTGATCACCCGCACGGCGCCCGCACGGTCCCGGTGCACCCGGGCTGGCTGCCATCGGCCGGCTACTTTGCACAAGCTGTCTGAAAGCCAGTCGACGCAGGTCAGCGCCGTGAAAGTGTCGTTCACCGCGGTAGACAACGAGCGGATTGCGATCTCCACCAGCTGGTCGATGCCGAACGAGACGTCCTGGGCCAGCGTCCGGTACGGGCCAGTGACGTGGGCCCGGGTCAGCCCGTCGGCCACCTGGCGTGCCGCGCTGGCCGGCCATACCGTGGCCAGCGGGCTGCCCTGGACCAGGAAGTGACCAGGCCGGTATCTCAGGTAGATGACCGCCCCGGCCTGCGTGGCGATGCCCAGCAGCGTGCGCCGGTGGACGTACTGCAGGTACCCGCTGTCCGCGACCTCGACCACGACGCCCGGCCCCGGCATGCTGGCCAGCACGCCGGACGCCGAAGGGTCACCGGGCCGGGCAGCACGGTCGTCCACCTGGTCATCGATCGCCGCGGACAGGTCAGCGGAGATGCCGGCGATCACCTCCGGCAGCTGGATCTGGGTGGCGATGTGGTTGATGAAGTAGATCAGCACCGCCAGATCGGCCACGGTCAGCCCGAGCGTGACGGTGATACCGATATGCGGCACGTACGGGCCGCCCGGCCCGGGACCGCCGATGGACACCAGGGTGAGGACCGCGTAGACGAAGGTTGCGACGAATGTCCCCAAGGTCAGCTGGGTGCCCCGGTCCCGGATGAAGGTCCGCAGCATCCGGGGGCCGAACTGGGTGGAGACCAGGGTCAGCGCCACGATGACAATCGAGAAGACCACGCCTACTACGGTGATGATCGCCGCGGCGATGGTGGTGAGGATCTGGCGGGCGGCATCGGCCGAGCCGCTGATCACCCACGAGGGCAGCATGAAGGAGCCGTGGTAGGCGGCCCGGTCGGCCACGCTGGTGGCGGCGAACAGGCCCAGCGCGGCCAGCACCTCGATCGCCGGGACCAGCCACAGGTTGGTACGCAGCGCCTCCTTGTGGTGGCCGGACAAGTGGATGCGGCGTATCACAGCGGCGCCCTTCACTGGCCGGACTACCGTCCAGTCTTCCCAGCTCACACGCCGCCGAAGCAAACCGGCCGCAGCTATCGGGCCGAGGCTCAGCCCACGCAGGCCGGGCCGAGCAGCTGCTTGAGGTCGGCCAGCAGCGCGGGCGACGGCTTGACCCGCAGCTTGTCATCCAGCCGGACGATCGTCGCCCTGGGACCATTGCAGAGTTTCAGGTGCACTTCGGACAGCCCCGGGTGGGTGCACAGCACCTCACGCAGCCGGTCTACCACGGGCGCGACGCAGCGCTGGACCGGCATGGACACGACGAAAGGGCCACCCCGGTCCAGCGTCAGGTCCGGCGCGCTGACCTCCTGCGCGATCAGCTTGGGCGTATCCTCACGCCGGTCCAGCCGGCCCTTGACGATCAGGATCGCGTCCTCGGCCAGCAGCAGCGAGCACTGCTGGTAGGCGGCGGGGAAGCAGAGCACCTCGATGGCGCCCTCCAGGTCCTCCAGCGTGGCGGTGGCCCACGGATTGCCCTGCCGGGTCACCTTCCGCGTCACCCCGGACAGGATCCCGCCCAGCGTGACCATCTGCCCGTCCGGCCGGCCGCCCCGGGCCGCGCGCTCGGCGGGCTCTTCCGCCGCGGAGCTGAGCAACTCGGCCACCGAGCAGTCGGTGTTCGCGGCCACGATGTGCTCCACGCCCAGCAGCGGGTGGTCGGACACGTACAGGCCCAGCATCTCCCGCTCGAACGCGAGGAGCGTCGTCTTGTCCCATTCCCCGTCGGGCACCGGGACCTCGAAGCTGGCCTCGATCTCGGCGTCGCCGCCGAACAGCGAGTCCTGGCCTATGGCCTCCTTGCGCTTGACGTCGATCACGGTGTCGATGGCCTGCTCGTGGATGATGGCCAGGCCTTTGCGCGGATGCCCGAGGGAGTCGAAAGCGCCCGCCTTGACCAGCGACTCGATGACGTTCTTCTTGCACACGCTGCCCGGGACCTTGCGCAGGAAGTCAGCGAAGCTGGTGAACGCCCCCTTGGCCGCCCGGGCCTCCAGGATCGAGTCCACCACGTTGATCCCCACGTTGCGGATCGCGGCCAGGCCGAACCGGATGTCGGTGCCGACGGGGGTGAACATGGCCTCCGACGCGTTCACGTCAGGCGGCAGGACGGTGATGCCCATCCGGCGGCATTCGTTCAGGTAGAGCGCGCTCTTGTCCTTGTCACCGGACACCGAGGTGAGCAGCCCGGCCATGTACTCGGCGGGATAGTTGGCCTTGAGGTAGGCCGTCCAGTACGAGACCAGCCCGTAGGCGGCGCTATGCGCCTTGTTGAACGCGTAGTCGGAGAACGGGACCAGGATGTCCCACAGCGTCTTGATCGCCGAGGCGGAGTAGCCGCTGGCCTTCATCCCGGCCTCGAACGGCGAGAATTCCTTGTCCAGGATCTCTTTTTTCTTCTTGCCCATGGCCCGGCGGAGCAGGTCCGCGCTGCCGAGGCTGTACCCGGCCACCTTCTGCGCGATGGCCATGACCTGCTCCTGGTAGACGATCAGCCCGTAGGTGTCGCCCAGGATCTCGGCCAGCGGCTCGGCCAGCTCGGGGTGGATAGGCACGACCGGCTTGCGGTGGTTCTTCCGGTCGGCGTAGTCGTTGTGGGCGTTCGCACCCATGGGACCGGGCCGGTAGAGCGCGCCGACCGCCGAGATGTCCTCGAAGTTGTCCGGCCGCATGCTGCGCAGCAGGGCCCGCATCGGGCCGCCGTCGAACTGGAAGATGCCCAGCGTGTCGCCCCGGGCCAGCAGGTCATACGTGGGCTTGTCGTCCAGCGCCAGCGACTCCAGGTCCACGTCGACGCCCCGGTTCGCCTTGACGCCGCGGACCGCGTCGTCCAGCACGGTGAGGTTACGCAGGCCGAGGAAGTCCATCTTGAGCAGGCCGAGCGACTCGCACGCGGGGTAGTCGAACTGGGTGATGACCGCGCCGTCCGCCTCGCGCTTCCAGACCGGCACATGATCGATGATCGGCTCGCTGCTCATGATCACGCCAGCGGCGTGCACGCCGGCCTGGCGGATCAGCCCCTCCAGCCCGCGCGCGGTGTCGATGACCTGCCGCACCTCGGCCTCGGCCTCGTACAGGGCCCGGATCTCGCCGGCCTCCCCGTAACGTGGGTGGGTGTCGTCGAAGATCCCGGACAGCGGGACGTCCTTACCCATGACGGCGGGGGGAAATGCCTTGGTGATCCGGTCGCCGAGCGCGTACGGGAAGCCCAGCACCCGGGCGGAGTCCTTGACCGCGGCCTTGGCCTTGATCGTGCCGTAGGTGATGATCTGCGCGACCCGGTCCTCGCCCCACTTCTCGGTGACGTAACGGATCACGTCGCCGCGCCGGCGTTCGTCGAAGTCGATGTCGATGTCGGGCATGGACACGCGTTCGGGATTCAGGAACCGCTCGAAGATCAGCCCGTGCTTGAGCGGGTCCAGGTCCGTGATGCCCAGGGCGTAGGCCACCAGGCAGCCTGCGGCCGAGCCGCGGCCGGGCCCGACCCCGATCCCGTTCCGCTTCGCCCACATGATGAAGTCGGCGACGACCAGGAAGTACGAGCAGAAGCCCATCTGGGTGATGATGCCCATCTCGTAGTCGACCTGCTGGCGGCGGCGCTCGTCGTAGCCTTCCGGGTACCGGCGGTCCATCCCGCGCCCGACTTCCTGGCGCAGCCAGCTCTCCTCGGTCTCGCCCTCAGGGACGTCGAACAGCGGCATCAGGTTCTGGGACTCGAACGTCACGTCGGCACGCTCGGCAATGAGCAGCGTGGAGTCGCAGCCCGACTGCCACTCCTCGTCGGGGAACGCCGCGCGCATCTCCTGCGGGCTCTTCAGGTAGTAGCCCGAGCCGTCGAACTTGAACCGTCCCGGGTCGGCCATGTTGGACCCGGTCTGCACGCAGAGCAGGACCTCGTGTGCTTTCGCGTCTGCCTCGACCGAGTAGTGCGAGTCGTTCGTGACCACGAAGGGCAGGTCCAGCTCTTTCGCGATGCGCCGCAGGCCGTCCCGGACCCGCTGCTCGATGCTGAGCCCGTGGTCCATGATCTCGACGAAGAAGCTGCCTGCGCCGAAGATGTCGCGGTAGGTGGCGGCCGCCTCGAGCGCCTGCGGGTACTGGCCGAGCCGCAGCCGGGTCTGCACCTCGCCGCTGGGGCAGCCGGTGGTGGCCATGATCCCCCGGGCGTGCTCGGAGATGATCTCGCGGTCCATCCGCGGCTTGCGGAACTGGCCCTCCAGCGAGGCTAGGGACGACAGCCGGAACAGGTTGTGCATGCCCTCGGTGGTCTCGGCCAGCATCGTCATGTGCGTGTAGGCGCCAGCCCCGGACACGTCGTCGTCCTTCTGCGCCGGCGTCCCCCAGCGCACCGGCTGGCGGTGCCTGCGGTGCTCAGGTGCGACATAGGCCTCGATGCCGATGATCGGCTTGACCCCGGCCTTGGTGGCCTTGGACCAGAAATCGTAGGCGCCGTAGAGGTTGCCATGGTCGGTCATGGCCACGGCCGACATGCCCGCACGCTCGCACTGGGCGAACATGTCCTTCAGCCGCGCGGCCCCATCCAGCATCGAGTATTCGGTGTGCACATGGAGGTGCACAAACCCGCCGGAGTGGCCGGTGTGGTCCGCTGCGGCTGCCGTCACGAACTACCGCCTCCTTATAAGGCATGCAACGAAAACCCGCACGGATACTCACCAGCCACGGCCGGGGGAAGCGGCCGGTGCTGCCTGGGTAAGGACCCGCCCCGCCGCGGAATTCCCCGGCGGGGACGATGCCGCGGCAGTGGCGCACCGGCCCGGCGGAGTCGAGCCTACAGAGGCCACGCAGGCGCGGCGACCCGCCACACCGGATGGCCGGTTATCCCGTTTTGCGGCCCTGAGCCGCCGCGAGAGATCTAACTATGAGTGATAGAAATAATGCTTAGAGTGATGATAGGCACGCGAGGGATACCCGGCCGGGAAGGACGAAGCGCATGCGCATGCACGGCGTCCGGCAAGGCTGGGCTGTGCTCCTCGCCGTCGCGGTAGGGGCCGGCCTGCTCCTGGGGGGTGGCCAGGCTTCGGCAGCCCCGCAGCTGGGTGCGGCCAGCCGGACGGCGCTCACGACGGCCAGGCCCGGGATATCCCGTGCCTACCAGTTCCTGAATCAGATGATGGACCGGTACGCGAGAGGCTCGGTTCCCCGCCTGGTACAGAGCTATACCGGTGGGGTGCTGGGTGCCGAGAATTACACCGCCTCCAGCACCTACGACGACGCGCTCGTCGTCGACGCCTACCTGGCCCAGCGCACCCCGGTCGGGCAGGGCCGGGCGGAGACCACCGGCAACGCGCTGCTGACCGCCCTGGCCCAGTCCGCGCCGCAGGGCGGCGGCCTGTACGACGACTACGCGCCGGACCCTCTCCGCCTCCCGGCCGACGTGCAGCCCGAAGCCACCGCCCAGACGACCGGGGATGCGTCCTGGGCCGGGGACGCCCTGGTCCAGCTCTACGCGGCCACCCGGCTCCCGGCCTATCTGACCGGGGCGGAGAACCTCGCCGGCTGGATCCTGGCCAACACGTCTGACGTGCGCGGGCAGGGCGGCTACACGGGCAGCTACGCCGGCTCGGGGATCAAGCTCGAGTGGAAGTCGACGGAGCAGAACACCGACGTGTACGCGTTCTTCAGCCTGCTCGCCCGGGAAAGCGGGCTTCCCGGCTGGGCGACCCGGGCCTCCGCGGCGAGGACCTTCATCGTCTCCATGTGGAACCCGGCCCAGCAACGGTTCAGCCTGGGCACGATGACCGACGGGGTGACGACGAACGACAGTCCTCAGACCGAAGACGTCAACAGCTGGTCCTCCCTGGCCCTGCGGTCTCCCGCTTACGCGGCGTCGGTGGACTGGGACGTCACCAGCCTGGCCGCGGCGGCAGGCCCGCTGCAAGGGGTGAGTATCTGCCCGGGTGACCGGACGGGTGTCTGGTTCGAGGGCACCGCACATCTCGCCGACGCCCTGCAGATCCGCGGTCAGCCCGGAGACTCCGCCCAGGCCGCCGCCTACCTGGCTGACCTCGCCTACGCGCAGGCCCGCGAGCCGAACGAGGACGGCCTCGGGATCATGGCCGCGTCCAAGGACGGGCTCACCGACTGTGCGGGTGACTCCGTCTACGCGTCGTTGCACACGGGGACCACCGCCTGGTACATCCTGGCCGCCAGCGCCGTTAATCCGCTCTCCACGAGCACGCCCGTCTCCGCGCAATAGCGGTACACGTGAAACGGGCCGCAGCCCTCGTGGTGGCCGCCGCGATCGGCATCACGGTTCTCCTGGTCGCCATCCGGCATTCCCGGCCTCCGGACGGGGCCGTGTGCGGGCGGCCGGGAACCGCGCGCCTGGCCGCGGACCGGCCCGCGGGCGTGGCCCCGGCTGCCCCGCGCCACGCCCGCCAGCTCCCGGCCAGCCTGGCCCAGGCCTACCAGTTCCTGGACCAGATGATGGATATCCGGACCGCCGGCCCGGCCCCGCGGCTCGTGCAGAGCTACACGGGCGGGCTGCTGGGTCAGCGGGACGATACCAGCGCGAGCACCTACGACAATGCGCTCCTGATCGACGCATACCTTGCGGAGGGCACCGCTGGCGGGGTCGCCCGGGCCGAGACCATCGGCAAGGCGCTGCTGTACCTGCAGGCCCATGAGAGGCGGCTGCACAACGCCTACGCGCCGGTTCCGCTGGACGCCGCGAACGCCATCCAGGTCACGGACCAAGCCAGCAGCACCGGCACCCTGGCCTGGGCCGGGCAGGCTCTCGTGCAGCTGTACACCGCCACCCGGATCCGGGCCTACCTGAGCGGCGCGATCGACCTGGGCGAGTGGATCCAGTCCCAGTGCCGGGACGGGCGCGGGCCGGGTGGGTACGCGGGCGGCGATAACGCCGCCGGGGCGAAGATCCCGTGGAAGTCGACTGAGCACAACATCGACGTTTACGCGTTCTTCCGGTTGCTGGCCCAGGAGACCGGCGACCCGGTGTGGTCGCAGCGGGCGGCCTGGGCCAGGCGATTCGTCATGTCGATGTGGGACCCGGCCCAGAGTCGCTTTTACCTCGGCACCACGGGCGACGGCGGCACGCGGAACGACACCGCGCAGGTCGAGGACGTGAACAGCTGGTCCTACCTGGCCCTGCATGACCCCGCGTACGCGGGTTCGGTGAGCTGGGACGTGGCGCACCTCAGCGTGTCGGCGGCCGGGTACCGCGGGGTGACTTACTGCACGGGCGACCCCACGGGCGTCTGGTTCGAGGGCACCGCGCACGTCGCGGACGCCCTGCGGCTGCGCAATCAGCCCGGGGACTCCGCCCAGGCCCGGTCGTACCTCGCGGACATCGCCGATGCCCAGGCCCACGGGCCCAACGGGGACGGCCTGGGCATCATGGCCGCGTCCCGCGACGCGCTGTCCGACTGCCAGGGCGGCTACGTGTACGCCTCGCTGCACACCGGGACAACCGCCTGGTACATCCTGGCCGCCGACGGCCTTGACCCTCTCTCCGGAACGCCCATCGCCCGGCAGGCCGCCCGGCGCTGATATTTTCCCCCGGCCCCCGTCGTGGCGTAGCGTGCTGCCCCGTGCCGCCGGGCCAGCCCGGCGCCGAAGTCGGTGACCGGACGGCACACCTCGCGCGCCGCGGGGTCACCGAAACCGGCGGATGTCCCGGACGGTCATCCTGGCGGTCAGCTTTCGGCGCGGAGGATATTCAGCGCGTGGGCGAGGTCCGGCGAGTAGTCGCTGCTGAACTGGACCCGGCGGCCGTCCGCCGGGTGCTCGAAGCCCAGCCGGACCGCGTGCAGCCACTGCCTGGTCAGCCCAAGGTGGGCGGCGAGCACCGGGTCGGCCCCGTACAGGCGGTCGCCGGCGCACGGGTGGTGCAGCGCCGCCATGTGCACCCGGATCTGGTGGGTCCGCCCGGTCTCCAGGATGATCTCCTCCAGGCTGGCCCCGCGGAACGCTTCGAGCGTGTCGTAGTGGGTGACGCTCGGCCGGCCGCCGGCCACCACCGCGAACCGGCCGTCTCCAGACGGATGCCGGCCCGTGGGGGCGTCGATGGTCCCGCGCAGCGGGTCCGGGTGACCCTGCACCAGGGCGTGGTAGCGCTTGTCCACCTCGCGGTCCCGGAACGCCTGCTTGAGCGCGCTGTAGGCGTGCTCGCTCTTGGCCACGACCATGAGCCCCGACGTGTTCGCGTCTAGCCGGTGCACGATGCCCTGACGCTCCGCGGCACCGCTGGTCGCGAGGATCTGCCCGGCTCCCAGCAGCCCTTCCAGCACGGTCGGGCCGGTCCAGCCCGGGGTGGGGTGGGCGGCCACCCCCGGCGGCTTGTCCACCACCACGATGTCGCTGTCCTCGTACACCACGTCCAGGCCGGGCACGGAGCGCGGCACCGGCGCGGTGGACACCGGGGCCGGAAGCGTGACATCCAGCCACTCCCCCGCGGGTACCCGGTCCGACTTGGTCGCGGGGCGGCCCCCGATCAGCACCTGGCCGCCGGTGATGAGTTCCGCGGCACTCGTCCGGGACAGCCCGAACATCCGGGCCAGCGCGGCATCGACCCGCTCGCCGTCCAGCCCGTCGGGAACGGGCACCCGGCGCTGGTCTCCGGTCACGGGCGCCCCTCACCAGGCAGGCCGGGCGCGGACGGCCGGTCGGGGATGGAGGTGCTGCTGTCGATGGGGGCGCCGCGCGCCCCGGGCGGCCTGCCGGCCGTGTCCTCGGCGATCGGGGTCATGGTTTCCCCGCCAGGCCCG
>Ga0208848_1000258_pt1 | contig 10338 bp, 8 predicted proteins | sample NGESurshal072012_2_FD_184455 | JGI IMG/M metagenome (GOLD analysis project Ga0208848, IMG submission 184455) | Arctic peat soil microbial communities from Barrow, Alaska - NGEE Surface sample 210-1 shallow-072012 (SPAdes) | ecosystem: Environmental > Terrestrial > Soil > Wetlands > Peat ... | reverse complement strand
CGAGCTAATCGAATGGCTCGAAGGCGGCGCGCATTTCTATGTCTGCGGCGACGCCAAAGCCATGGCGAAAGACGTGCGCGCCACTTTGGTGCGCGCCTACGCCGACGTGAAGGCGCTGCCGCCGGAAGCGGCCGAACAGGAGGTGGCGAGCCTGGAGCGCGACAAGCGCTACCTGCAGGACACCTATTGATCCTGCGTCGATGGGAAATTCAATGACCGACGAAGTCTCGCGCAACGAGCGCATCAAGGAGGCGAGCGATTACCTGCGCGGTACGCTCGCCGAGGGCCTGCGCGAGGAGATTACAGGCGCGATCGTCGAAGACGACCAGCATCTGGTGAAGTTCCACGGCATGTATCTGCAGGACGACCGCGACCTGCGCTCCGAGCGCACGCGCAAAAAGATGGAGAAGGCGTTCGCCTTCATGATCCGCGTGCGCATTCCCGGCGGCGTCTTGTCGCCGGTGCAATGGCTGGCACTCGACCAGGTCGCGCGCGACTACGGCAACGGCAGCATGCGGCTGACCACACGGCAGACGGTGCAGCTGCACGGCATCATCAAGTCGAACCTGAAGGCGACGCTGAAGCAGATCGACGCCGTGCTGCTCAATTCGATCGCGGCGTGTGGCGACGTCAACCGTAACGTCATGTGCGGCGCCAATCCCGATCAGAGCCAGGCCCATGCGGCGGCGCTCGAACTGGCGCGCGCCGTTTCCGACCATCTGACGCCGCGCACGCCGGCCTATCGCGAGATATGGCTCGACGGCGAGCGCATCGCCGGCGGCGAGGACGAGGTGGTGGAGCCGATCTACGGCAAGACCTATCTGCCGCGCAAATTCAAAGTCGTGGTAGCGGTGCCGCCCTCGAACGACGTCGACGTGTTCGCGCACGATCTCGGCTATATCGCCATCCTCGGCGACAAAGGCGAGGTGACGGGATGGAACGTCACCGCCGGCGGCGGCATGGGCATGACCCATGGCGAGCCCGACACCTATCCACGCACCGCCGACGTGATGGGCTTCTGCGAAACGAAAGATGCCGTGGCCATTGCCGAGGCCGTCGTCACCGTGCAGCGCGACTGGGGCGACCGCTCAAACCGCAAGCACGCGCGGCTGAAATACACCATTGAAGACCGCGGCCTCGATTTTTTCCGGGCCGAAGTTGTGCGCCGTTCCGGCGTGTTGCTTCAGCCTGCCAAGCCCTTCGCTTTCACCTCGACCGGCGACCGCTACGGCTGGAGTGATGGCGCTGACGGCCAAAGTCATCTGACGCTGTTCGTGCAAAACGGCCGGCTGCTCGATAACGCCAAGGCGAAGCAGTTGTCGGTGTTGCGCCAGATCGCGCAAAGTCACGACGGTAATTTTCGCATCACGCCCAATCAGAACCTGATCGTCGCCAATATCTCGGCCGAACGGCGGACGGAGATTCACTGGATGGCGAAAGAGGCCGGGCTGCTCGCCCCCTGGTCAGGGCTGCGCCGCAATTCCATGGCCTGCGTCGCGCTGCCGACCTGCGGGCTCGCACTCGCCGAGAGCGAACGCTATATGCCCGATCTTTTGACCGCGCTCGATGAACGGCTGGCCGCGCATGGGCTCACCGCCGACGATATCGTCATCCGCATGACCGGCTGCCCGAACGGCTGCGCGCGTCCCTATCTGGCCGAGATCGGCTTGGTCGGCAAAGGGCCGGGCCGCTACAACCTCTATCTCGGCGCCGCCTTCGACGGCTCGCGCATGAACAAGCTCTATGCCGAGGATCTCGAGCACGCCGCGATCCTCGCCGCGCTCGATCCGATTTTCGCGGCCTACGCCGCCGAACGGCAGAAGGGCGAGCGCTTCGGCGATTTCACCATCCGCGCCGGCTTCGTCGCCGCCACCGGCAACGGCCGCGACTTCCACGCCAACGTGCGCAGCCAACCTGTGGGGCGGTAAGACCGGTGCGGCGAATTAGAGCAGCATTGCTTACTAAATCTCCACGGCCTGCTGCTTTGCGACGCAAACGCCCAAACAATGTTCCCTCGATCAAAAATATCGTAAATATATCAGTATCTTCCGTGCTGGCACGCTCCTTGCTGCTTAGCAGCATAGATTCAGTTGCGGCCGGCCGGACTGGACTGCGCACCGATCTCGGCGACCGCCATAACAGGGAGTCGGGATATGGACTATGTGAAGCCAGTCGACGTCGCCAGCGCCATGCTCGAAACCGGGCGCCGCAAGCTCGCGCTGTCGCCCACCGATCTGCTCATCCGCGGCGCGCTCGCCGGCAGTATTCTGGCCGCGGCCACCAGCCTTGCCATTACCGGCACGGTGCAGACCGCTCAGCCGCTGGTCGGCGCGCTGATCTTCCCGGTCGGCCTCATTCTCATCGTGCTGCTCGGTCTCGATTTGGTGACCGGAAGCTTTGGCCTGCTGCCGCTGCCGTGGCTCGAACGCGATGCCAGCAGCTCTGCGATGTTATCCAATTGGGGATACGTCTTCATCGGCAATCTGATTGGCAGCGTCGCCTATGGCGGACTGCTGGCGATCGCGCTGACCAATTTCGGCACGGCCGCGCCAGCCGGAGTCGCCGCCAAAATCGTCGCGATCGCGGAGGCCAAGACCATCGGCTACGCAGCCATCGGCCATGCCGGGCTGATCACCGTCTTCGTCAAAGCGATTCTGTGCAACTGGATGGTCTGCCTCGCCATCGTCGCGACCATGACCACCAACTCGACCATCGGCAAAATCGCTACCGCCTATATGCCGGTGTTCATCTTCTTCGCGCAGGGCTTCGAGCATTCGGTGGTCAACATGTTCCTCATCCCCACCGGCATGATGATGGGCGCCAAGATCACGGTCACGGATTGGTGGCTGTGGAACCAGATTCCGGTCACGCTCGGCAATCTAGTCGGCGGCTTCATCTTCACCGGCTTGGCGATTTACATCACGCACAAGCCACGCAAGGCCGCGGTCGCGCCGTTGACCATGCCCACGCAGGTGCCGGCGGAATGACGACGGAAGCCGGCATCGATCTCAAGCTGGCGGGCACAACGGCAACCGGCGACTTCGAGCCCGAACAGAAGCGCTATCTGGAAGGCTTTACCGCCGGCTTGCAGATCGCCAAGACGGCGAAGGGGCTTTCAGGCTCGCTTGCCGGCTCGGCCGCCGGGCTGGCGGGGGCGCTCGCTGCGCCCGCGCCGGAGCCGGTCGGGCCCGATGCCGCCGCGCTCAAGGCACAGGACCGCGTGCTCAAGGCTGGCGGCAAGCTGTCGGACCCGGAGAAGTTCAAGCGCGAACAGCATCCGTTCGACACCTACGAGCGGCTGAAAGGCCACGCCGCCAAGAACGAATATCCCAAACTGCCGGACAATTTCCGCTGGCGCTTTTTCGGCCTGTTCTACGTGGCGCCGAACCAGAACTCCTTCATGTGCCGGCTGCGCATGCCGAACGGCATCCTTTCAGCCGCGCAATTTGCCGGCGTCGCCGATCTGGCCGAGCGCTATGGCGGCGGCTACGCCCACGTCACCACCCGCGCCAATCTGCAGATCCGCGAGATCGAAGCCAAGAACGCGGTCAACATGATCGAAGCGGTGCAGGACCTCGGCCTGTGCTCGCGCGGCTCCGGCGCCGACAATATCCGCAACGTCACCGGCACGCCGACCGCCGGCATCGACCGCCAAGAGCTGATCGATACGCGCCCCTATACGCGCGAGTGGCACTTCCACATTCTCAACGACCGCTCGCTCTACGGCCTGCCGCGCAAGTTCAATGTCGGTTTCGACGGCGCCGGGATCATTCCGGTGCTGGAGGACACCAACGACATCGGCTTCCAGGCGGTCGCCGTGAACGACGGCTTCGGGCTCGAACCCGGCGTCTGGTTTAGGCTCTGCCTGGGCGGGCTCACCGGCCACAAGAGTTTCGCGGGTGACACCGGCGTGGTGGTCAAGCCTGCCGACGCCACTATGATCGCCGATTCGGTGGTACGCGTGTTCATCGATCATGGCGACCGCACCGACCGCACCAAGGCGCGGCTCAAATATGTGCTCGACAAGATGGGGGTCGAGAAATTCCTTGGCCTGATGGAGGAGAAGCTCGGCCGCAAGCTCGATCGCGCCGTGCCGGGCGCGCTGGCGCCGCGGCCGCCGTTCTCGCGCACGGCGCATCTCGGTATTCACGCGCAGAAGCAGGACGGCCTCAACTGGATCGGCGTGGTCGTGCCGGTCGGGCGCCTGACGGTCGCGCAGATGAAGGGCCTAGCGGAAATCGCGCGCGACATGGGCGACGGCGATATCCGGCTCACGGTCTGGCAGAACCTGCTGATTTCCGGCGTGCCGTCCGACAGCCTGAAGGCGGCGCAGGAAAAGATCGAAGCGCTCGGTCTGGCGATCGAAACCAATGCGATCCGCGCCGGGCTGGTCGCTTGCACCGGCAATCCCGGCTGTAAATTCGCCGCCTCCGATACCAAGCGGCATGCCGAGGAGATCGCGCGCTGGTGCGAGACGCGCGTCGCGCTCGACACGCCGGTCAATATCCATCTCACCGGTTGCCATCATTCCTGCGCGCAGCATTTCGTCAGTGAGATCGGCCTGCTCGCTTGCAAGATCCAGGAGACCGAGGACGGCGACCCGATCGAGGGCTATCACCTGCTGATCGGCGGCGGCTTCGGCCCTTATGCCGCGCTCGGCCGCGAGCTCTATCGCGACATCAAGGCGGTAGACACGCCGAAGACGGTCGAGCGCGTCCTCAAGACCTATCTGGCCCACCGCGCCTCGCGCGAGGAGACCTTCATCGCCTTCGCGCGCCGGCATGAAATCGATGCGCTCAAGGTCATGGTCGAACTGGAGGCGGCCGAATGAGCATCGCGCCCCGCCCGCCGATCCCATCGCTGATCCCGGAATCCGCGCCGTTTACGCCCGAGCAACGCACCTGGCTGAACGGTTTGTTCGCCGGCATGATCTCGCTGGAAGAGAGCGTGACGCCGCTGTCCAACGAGCAGGCGGCCAAGCTGTTGCCGGATCTGCTCGATCGCGGCGCGCCCGTGGAAGCCGACGATAGCGCGCCCTGGCACGATCCCGCCATGCCGCTGGGCGACCGCATGAAGCTCGCCGACGGCAAGCCGCTGCCGCGGCGGATGATGGCGGCGATGGCGCAGCAGGATTGCAGCCAGTGCGGCTATAACTGCAAGGACTACGCCGACGCGTTGTTCACGAAGAAAGAAGAGCGGCTGAATCTGTGCGTGCCGGGCGGCAAGGACACCGCCCGCATGCTGAAGAATCTCTATGCCGAACTTGGGCAGGCGCCGCCCGCGGCGAAGGCCGATGCCGCGCGGGCGCCGGCCGCAGCGCAGTCCGCGCCCGGCCGCTCGCGCGACAATCCGGTCTACGCAACCTTCCTCTCGCGCCGGCGTCTGAATAAGCCGGGCTCGCAAAAGGAAACCTGGCATATCGAATTCGATCTCGCCGAATGCGGGCTCGACTATGTGGTTGGCGACAGCTTCGGCATCTATCCCGCCAATGATGCCGCGCTGGTCGAAGCGGTACTCAGCGCGCTCGATGCGCCGCCGGATTTTCCGATCGGCGGACGCACCTTGCGCGAAGCGCTCACCGACGGCGTATCGCTGTCGCCGGCGCCGGATATGCTGTTCCAGCTCATTTCCTATTTGACCGGCGGCGATCGCCGGCAGAAGGCCAAGGCGCTGGCCGCCGGCGAAGACCCGGATGGCGACGCGGCGGTGCTCGACGTGCTGGCGGCGTTGCAAAAGTTTCCCGGCATCCGGCCCGACCCGGAATCCTTCATCGAGTCGCTCGACGCCTTGCAGCCGCGCGTCTATTCGATCTCGTCGTCGCTCAAATGCAATCGCGGCCGTGTCGCGCTCACGGTCGATGCGGTGCGCTACGAGGTGGAAAAGCGCACCCGGCTCGGCGTCGCCTCGACCTTCCTGGCGGGCCGCGTTTCGCCCGGCGACAAGATCAGGGTCTATGTGCAGAAGGCGCAGCACTTCGCGCTGCCCGCCGATCCGAAGGTGCCGATTATCATGATCGGCCCCGGCACCGGTCTGGCGCCGTTCCGCGCTTTCCTGCAGGAGCGCATGGCGACCAAGGCGCCCGGCCGCAACTGGCTGTTCTTTGGCCATCAGCGCAGCAATTACGACTTCTTCTACGAGGACGAACTTGTGGCGATGCGCTCGGCCGGTCTGCTTACCCGCCTCACGCTGGCCTGGTCGCGCGACGCCGAGGAGAAGACCTATGTGCAGCACCGCATGCGCGAGGTCGGCCGCGACTTGTGGTCGTGGCTCGCCGACGGCGCACATGTCTATGTCTGCGGCGACGCTCAGCGCATGGCGAAGGATGTCGAACGCACGCTGGTCGACGTGATTGCCGAGCATGGCGCGCGCAACGCTGCGGAAGCGGTGAATTTCCTGGCCGAGATGAAGAAGCAAGACCGCTATCAAACAGACGTTTACTGAAGGATCGAAGCCGTGGACATGATACGCACCCCTTCCGAAACACGCCCCGGGCGAATGGCGCCGCTGGCGCGGCTGCCGGTGTTCCTGGCGCTCGACGGCAAGCGAGCGGTGGTCGCCGGCGGCAGTCCTGCTGCGGCCTGGAAGGCGGAGCTGTTGTCGGCGGCGGGCGCTCGCGTCGAGGTCTACGCGTCAGACGTTTCCGACGACATGGCGCAGATGGTGAGCGATCCGCCGCGCGGCGCCATCGTGGTGAACCGGCGCCGGTGGACGGCGGACGACATGCGGGACGCGGCGGTGGCCATCGGTGCCTTCGAGGACGATGACGGCGCCGCCGCTTTCGCCGCAGCCGCACGCGCCCTCGGCGTCCCGGTCAATGTGATCGACAAGCCGGCGTTCTGCGACTTCGCCTTCGGCGCCATCGTCAATCGTTCTCCCTTGGTGATCGGCATTTCCACCGACGGCGCCGCGCCGGTATTCGCGCAAGCGATCCGTGCCAAGCTGGAAGCGCTGCTGCCGAAGGGATTTGCCGATTGGGCCGCTGCCGCCGCACGCTGGCGCTCGGCGGTGAAGGCGTCCGGCTTGCCGTTCTCCGGGCGGCGCAAGTTCTGGCAGCTGTTCACGGCGCACGCGATCAGCAATCCCGACAGTGGACCGACGCAGAATGATTTCGAACGCTTTGTCGCCGAGGTGAAAGGCCTCGGCGCCGCCACCGAGAACGGCTCGGTTACCCTGGTCGGCGCCGGTCCCGGCGATCCCGAACTGCTGACGCTGCGCGCCGTGCGCGCGCTGCAATCGGCCGACGTGATCCTGTTCGACGATCTGGTGTCGCGCGATGTGCTCGACTTCGCCCGCCGCGAGGCGCGCAAGATGCTGGTCGGCAAGACCGGCTTCGGGCCGTCCTGCAAGCAGGACGATATCAACGCGCTGATGGTGAGCCTCGCCAAGCAGGGCAAGCGCGTGGTGCGCTTGAAGGGCGGCGATCCGCTGATCTTCGGCCGCGCGGCCGAGGAGATCGCGGCCTGTAAGGCGGGCAACATCGCGGTCGACGTGGTGCCCGGCATCACCGCGGCACAGGGCGCGGCCGCCAAGCTCGGGCTCCCGCTCACCGACCGCAAGCACGCCCGCCGGCTGCAATACGTCACCGGCCACGCCAAGGATGGAGCGCGGCCGATGGACCTCGATTGGCAGAGCCTTGCCGATCCGGCCACTACCACGGCGATCTACATGCCGACGCGGACGTTGGCCGCGCTGGTCGCCAAGGCCACCGCCGAAGGCCTCGACCCGCAAACGCCGGCTTTGGCTATCGCGCGCGCCACGCGGCCCGACCAGGCGGTGGTTGCAGCCCCGATCGGCGAATTGCCGGCCCGCCTCGCGCAAGTCGCGCTGCCGGGCCCGCTGCTGGTGATGATCGGACATGTGCTCGGCGAGCAGGCGAGCGTGCGGTCAAGCGTCCCGCGCGCGGATCAGAAAGCCGGCTGAAGCGCGAGCGTCAGCGCATATTGTAGCGGATCGGCACCTCGACCGCGATCAGTGAGCCGGGGACGTCCGTGGGCGGTGGCGGCAGCGGCGCCGCCCGCTCCACCAGCGCCAGCGTCTCCGCATCGAGCAGGTTTGAGCCCGAGCTGCGCGCGATGCGGGCGCGATGCACGCCGCCGCTGCGGTCGACGCTGAAGGCGAGTGTTGCGATACCAGAGGCGTTTGGCGCTTCAGCTGGAGCGCGCTTGTAGCGTTCGAGCCGTGCGACCAGTTGCGATTTCCAGTTCGGCACCGCGTCGGGATTGCGCGAGGAGGCGCCCGGCATCGGCGCTGCCGCGCGCTCGGCTTTGTTTTCGGCCGTGCTGGGCGCGCTGGCGACGCTGGCATGCTTTGACCGGAGCTTCTTTTCGGCCGGCTTTTCCACCTGTTTCGGCAGCGGCGTGACCGCCACTAACGGTTCGGCCTGCGGCTTGACCGGCAGATCGACCGTCTTCTTGGCCGGCTTTACCGGCGCAGGCTCCGGCTGCGCTTCGCTCTGCTGCGGGCCGGGCGGCAATTCGGTCGGCTTGATCTCGGGCGCGACCGGCAGGGCTGCAAGTTCGATCATGATCAGCGGCGCGTTCGCCACCAGATCGGAATCCTCACTCCAGCGCGCCAGCAGCGCCGCCGCGCCGGCGGCGTGGAAGCTAAGCGCGAGCGCGAAGCAGGCGCCCCAGCGCAGCGCTTCGGGCCAGCGGCGCACCGCGACTATTTCGCGCGTGGCGTTCATGGCTGCAGCTTGTCCGCTTCGAGCCCGACCAGGGCGACGTGCAGATAGCCGACGCTGCGCAATTCGTTCATCAGCGTCATCAGCGCGCCATAGGACACGGTCTTGTCGGCGCGCAGATACACGCGCTGTTGCTTGTCGCCGGCGGCGGCTTGGTCGAGCGCAGCGGGAAGCGTGCCGCGGTTGATTGGATCGTTATCGAGCGTCAGGCTCAAGTCCGACTTGAGCGTCAGGAACAGCGGCTTTTCGGGACGCGCGCTGGGCTCGGCATTGGCGGCCGGCAGATCGACCGAAATATCCACGGTCGCCAGCGGTGCCGCGATCATGAAGATGATCAGCAAGACCAGAATCACGTCGATGAACGGCGTGACGTTGATCTCGTGGATCTCGCTTAAAGCTTCGTCGCCGTGGTCGAGACGCACGCTCATGGACTATCTACTCAGCCGCTGACACAGTCCGGCGGCGCTCCGCCGGGCGATCGAAGGCGCCGCGATCGAGATCGCGGCTGATGAGGCGCAGGATGTCGGCGGCGGCATCGGCGTGCAACGCCCGATAACCGGCGATCCAGCGCGAGAACATATTGTACATCACCACCGCCGGGATCGCCGCCACCAGGCCCAAGGCGGTGGCCAGCAAGGCCTCGGCGATGCCGGGCGCCACCACCGCCAGATTGGTGGTCTGCACCTTCGAGATGCCGATGAAGCTGTTCATGATGCCCCAGACCGTGCCGAACAGGCCGACGAACGGGGCGGTGGCACCGATGGTGGCGAGAATGCCGGTGCCGCGGATCATCTGCCGGCCGGCGGCGGCTTCGATGCGCTCGAGCCGCGAGGCGATGCGCTCCTTCACGCCGGCGGCCGACAGCGCATCGGCCGACAGCCGCAGTTCGGTATCGGCGGCGGCGATCAGCGCCGCCGCGCCGTCGCGGCGCCCTTGCGAGGCCGCGCTCGCCTCGCTCCAGCTGCGCGCTGCGTTGAGCGCGTCGATCGCCGCGCGCAGGCGGCGGCGGGCGGCCATCAGCTCGATCGTCTTGGCGAACCAGATGGTCCAGGTCAGCACCGAGGCGAAGACGAGGCCGATCATCACCGCTTTGACCACGATGTCGGCCGCCATGAACATGCCCCAGGGCGACAGATCGCGCGGCAGCTTGAGCAGGATTTCCGGCGCCGGCGGCGGCGTTTGCGCCAAGGCCAAAGCGGGCAGCATCAGGCCCAGGATCAGCAGGACCGCCCAAAGCGTCCGGCGCCGCGGAATGAGAAGGTTACGGCTCATTTCTTATTTCTGGCCCTTTTGGGTCCATTTGTCCGCCCAGCCACTTATTGTAACGTTGTAACAATTTCGCGTCACCCCGCCGGCCGCTGATTGAACGACTGGCCCGTTGCGTGCAATCGTCCGCCGCGCCGGCATGCGCCGGCACGTGTTTATCCTGCAAGGACCCCATCCCTATGCCGTTTTCAATGTCTCAGGCTTCCCTGCCGGTCTTCGAGATCGGTCTCAATGCGCTGTCGGGCGTGCTCGACAAGGCTGCGGCATACGCTGCGGCGAAGAAAGTCGATCCCGCGGTGCTGCTCGGCTGGCGCCTGGCGCCCGACATGTTCGCGCTCGCCCGCCAGGTGCAGGTCGCCTGCGACCAGGCCAAGAACGGCGCCGCGCGC
>Ga0208848_1000257_pt1 | contig 10344 bp, 10 predicted proteins | sample NGESurshal072012_2_FD_184455 | JGI IMG/M metagenome (GOLD analysis project Ga0208848, IMG submission 184455) | Arctic peat soil microbial communities from Barrow, Alaska - NGEE Surface sample 210-1 shallow-072012 (SPAdes) | ecosystem: Environmental > Terrestrial > Soil > Wetlands > Peat ... | reverse complement strand
CGGCGGGAAGGCGCCGGCGGCGCCGCCGATCACGATGTTCTGCGGGGTCGAGCGTTTGAGCCAGACCGTATAGATCACGACATAGAAGAAGATGGTGAAGGCGAGCAGTGCGGAGGCGAGCACGTTCACCAGCAGGCCGAGCACCACTACCGCGAAGCTCGCGAGCGTCAGCCCGAAAGCCAGCGCCTCGCCCGGCTGTATGCGGCCCATCGGCACCGGACGGCGCTGCGTGCGCGTCATGATCGCGTCGATGTCGGCGTCGTACCACATGTTGAGAGCGCCGGCAGCGCCGGCGCCGACCGCGATGCAGAGCAGCGCCGTGAACCCGATCAGCGGATGCAACGAGCCGGGCGCGACCGCCAGGCCGACCAGCGCGGTGAACACCACCAGCGACATCACGCGCGGCTTCATCAGCGCGATATAGTCGCCGACGCTCGCCAGGCTGGGCTCAGCGAGCCTTGCGGTGAGCGGACCGCGGAAGTCTGCGCCTTCGCTGATGAGCGACATTAGCTACGTCTCGGCTCTACTTGATCCGTGGCAGCGTTTCGAATTGATGGAACGGTGGCGGCGAGGACAACGTCCATTCCAGCGTGGTGGCCCCGACGCCCCACGGATTGTTGCCGGCAGGACGCTTTTTCATGAAGGCTTCCGCCATACCGAAGAAGAACACCAGCACGCCGAAGCCCGCGATGTAGGAGCCGTACGACGAAACCTCGTTCCAGCCGTGAAAGGCGTCCGGATAATCGACGGTGCGGCGCGGCATCCCGGCTAGCCCGAGGAAGTGCTGCGGGAAGAAGATGATGTTGACGCCGATGAAGGTGATCCAGAAATGCAGCTTGCCGATGGTCTCGTTGTACATGTAGCCGCTGATCTTCGGGAACCAGTAATACCAGCCGCCGAAAATCGCGAACACCGCCCCCAGCGAGAGCACGTAGTGGAAGTGCGCGATCACGTAGTAAGTGTCGTGCAGCACGCGATCGACGCCGGCATTGGCGAGCACCACGCCGGTCACGCCGCCAACCGTGAACAGGAAGATGAAACCGAGCGCCCATAGCATCGGTGTGCGGAACTGGATCGAGCCGCCCCACATGGTGGCGATCCAGGAGAAGATCTTCACGCCGGTCGGCACCGCGATCACCATGGTGGCCGCGATGAAATAGGCTTGCGCGCCGGTCGAAAGCCCGACCGTGTACATGTGATGCGCCCACACCACGAAACCGATGGCGCCGATGGAGACCATCGCATAGGCCATGCCGAGATAGCCGAACACCGGCTTGCGGCTGAAGGTGGCGACGATCTGGCTGATCATGCCGAAGCCCGGCAAAATCAGAATGTAGACTTCCGGATGGCCGAAGAACCAGAACAGATGCTGGAATAGCAGCGGATCGCCGCCGCCCTCGGCTGCGAAGAACGTAGTGCCGAAATTGCGGTCGGTCAGCAGCATGGTGATGGCGCCGGCCAGCACCGGCAGCGCCAGCAGCAGCAGGAACACGGTCACCAATTGCGACCACACGAACAGCGGCATCTTGTGCATGGTCATGCCGGGCGCGCGCATGTTGAAGATCGTGGTGATGAAATTGATGGCGCCCAGGATCGACGAAGCGCCCGCCAGATGGATCGACAGGATGACGAAGTCCATCGCCGGGCCGGGATGACCGCTGGTCGACAGCGGCGCGTAGATCGTCCAGCCTGTTCCGGCGCCGAGCGCGCCGGGTTCACCTTCGACGAACATCGAGCAAAGCAGCAGCGCGAACGAGGCCGGCAGCAGCCAGAACGAGATGTTGTTCATGCGCGGGAACGCCATGTCGGGCGCCCCAATCATGATCGGCACGAACCAGTTGCCGAAGCCGCCGATCATCGCCGGCATCACCATGAAGAAGATCATGATCAGGCCGTGCGCGGTGGCGAACACGTTGTATTCGTGCGGGGTTGGGAAAAACTGAATTCCAGGATTCTGCAGCTCGATCCGCATGGCGATCGACAACAGGCCGCCGATAATGCCGGCGACCAGCGCGAAGGTCAGGTACATGGTGCCGATGTCTTTGTGGTTCGTCGAATAGACGAACCGGCGCCATCCGGTGGGATGGTGATCGTGGGCATCATGGGCGTCGTGCGCGCCGTGAGCAGCCGCATTGCTAGCCATCGTTATTGTCCTTCGATCTTTGTCCCTATCGCCCGCGTTAGTTGCCGCCGGCCGCGGCAATCGCATTTGGTGGAGCGGCATTGTCGGTGGCGTATTTCTTCTTCGCCTGCTCGAGCCAGGCGGTGTATTCCTGCTGGCTCACGACGTGGACGGCGATCGGCATGAACGCGTGATCGCGTCCGCAAAGCTGCGAGCACTGTCCGTAGTACATGCCTTCGCGTTCCGCCTTGAACCAGGTCTCGTTGAGGCGGCCGGGGATGGCGTCGATCTTGATGCCGAATGACGGCACCGAGAACGAGTGAATGACGTCGGCGCCGATGACCTGCACGCGCACCACCTTGTTGACCGGCACCACCATTTCGTTGTCGACCGCCAGCAGCCGCGGCTGCTCGGGCTTACGGTCCTTGTCCTGCAGCATCAGCGAGTCAAATTCGAACTTCGAATCCGGATAGCTGTAGCTCCAGAACCACTGCTTGCCGGTGACTTTCACCGTCACTTCGGCCGGCGGGACCTTCAATTGATAGAACAGCAGGCGGAACGACGGCACCGCGACCGCCACCAGGATCAGCACCGGCACCACGGTCCAGATCATCTCGATGGCGGTGTTGTGCGTGGTGCGCGACGGCACCGGGTTGGCGCGCGCGTTGAATTTCACGACGATGATCGCCAGCAGGGCAAGCACGAGCAGGACAATCACGGCGGTCAGCCAGAGCAGGAAGTCATGGAACCAGACGATGTCGTCCATGACCGGCGACGCCGACGTTTGCAGCCCGAGTTCCCACGGGGTGGGTTGGCCGAGGCCGGCCAGCGCGACACCGCCGCTGGCGATAACGGTCACGCCCGTGACCACGAAAGCGATCAACCGTTTGAGCACCAGCATTGTTCTATGCGCTCCCTCGACGAGAAATTCGGCCTAGACTAGGCCCCTTTTTTGCCGCCCACCGCAGGCATGATGTCGGCTCGGCCCCGCTGAGCACAGCGTTTTGCCATGGGCGTGGCAGCTCTTGCGGTGCGGCGGGACGGGGGGAAATCCCGGCCTCTCAAACCACAATTCCGGCTTTGCCGCAATGCGCCTTATCGCTTGGTTCCATGCGACAAACGGCTTGCCCCCAGGTGAGTTGGGACGCCGCATTTACGCCACGACCAAGCGGCTTGGATGACCCCGCCTCAGATGTTGTCGGCCTGCGGTCCCTTGCTTGACAGGACCGGACGGGCATGAGTCAACGGGAACGAATAAAATGCTGGCGGGGCAGCGATTCGCCCGCACTCAAGCGGGCGGGGCGGCGCGTGCCAAGGGATTGAACGATGGGCATTTTCGGGCATGGTAGGCACGCGCTTGGAGGCCGGGCAAGGCTGCAGGCTTGGCTCGCGCCGCTGGCGCTGGTCGTGGCGCTGGCGACCATCCCCACTGAGCGGGCCGCCGCCCAGGGCGCGGTCAAGTCAGTGCACAAGGACTGGCAGATTCGCTGCGATACGTCGCCCGGCGCAAAGAGCGAACAATGCGCCTTGATCCAGAGCGTCACCGCGGAAGACCGCGCCAATGTCGGTCTCACGGTGATCGTGCTCAAGACCGCCGACCTGAAGAGCCGGCTGATGCGGGTGGTGGCGCCGCTCGGCGTGCTTCTGCCGTCCGGCCTGGGGCTCAAGATCGACCAGGCCGACGTCGGACGCGCCGGCTTCGTGCGCTGCCTGCCCAATGGCTGCATCGCCGAGGTGGTCATGGACGACGCGCTGATCGCCAAGCTGCGCACCGGCAAGACCGCGACCTTCATCATCTTCCAGACGCCGGAGGAAGGCATCGGCTTTCCGATGAGCCTCGCCGGCTTCGGCGAGGGCTACGACAAGCTGCCGTAAGCCCAGCCGCCCTCGCCTCATCCATCATGCTCCTGGTCAAAACCTATCTCGATAAAAGCCCGATCCACGGAATCGGGGTCTTTGCCGGCGAATTGATCCGCAAGGACACAAAAATCTGGCGCTTCGTCATCGGCTTCGACCGCTATTATTCGCGCAAACAATTAGCCAAATTGCCAAAGCCCGCCAGGGAACACATCAAATTGCATGGCTATCAGTGGGGCAAAGAAATCCTATTATCGATGGACTACGATACCTTCATGAACCATTCGGAAAATCCGAACACCTATTTCCACAACGGCTACGTCATTGCCCGCCGCAACATCCGCAAAGGCGTGGAGATCACGAACGACTACCGGGCCTTCGAAGCGGCGTTTTGTGCCGCGTTTTTGAAGAAGAAATAACCCGCTCGGCAGGGACGCACTCCCACGCCGACGATTGCCCACGCCGTTGGGCGATGCATTACGCATTGTCGTCTTGCTTCTGTCATGGCTCTTCTGTCATGGCCGGCCTTGTGCCGGCCATCCATGTCTTTACTGTTGCGCAGGCTAGGCGGGTGATGACGCCGGGAGAGTCAACGTGAATATCGGTTTCGTCGGTCTTGGAGCGATGGGACAATTGATTGTCCCACGCTTGATGAATGCCGGGCATCGAGTGACCGGCTGGAATCGATCGCGCGACAAGGCTGAGCCGCTCATCAAAGCTGGAATGGCCTGGGCCGATACGCCATGCGCGGTTGCGAAAAAATCCGAAATCGTCTTCTCCATCGTCACCGACGCCAAGGCGGTGAAGGCGGTCGCGCTGGATAAAGACGGCATCATCGCCGGCCTCGCCAAAGGCGGCATCTATATCGACATGAGCACGATCGAGCCGGATGAAAGCCGCATCGTGGCGGCCGAATTCGCCAAGGCCGGATCGATCATGCTGGACGGCCCGCTCTCGGGTAGCCCGGTCACCGTCGTGCAAGGCAATGCCTCGGTCATGATCGGCGGGGATGAGGCGGCCTTCGAGCGCGTGAAACCAATTTTGCTGGCGATCGGGCCGAAGGTGACGCGCATCGGCGGCAACGGGCTGGCCTGCCAGATGAAGATCGCAGTCAATCTGCTGCTGATGGTCGAGGTGATCGCTTTCGGCGAAGCCGTCGCGCTGGCCGAGAAAGGCGGCGTCGACCGCGCCGTGGCGCTCGATGCCGTGCTCAAGAGCGTCGCCGCCTCGCCAGTGCTCGGTTATCGCGGACCGTTCATCCTCGACGGCAAAATGCCGGAGGTGCCGCTCGCCGACGTCACCTTGCAGCAGAAGGACATGCTGCTAGCGCTCAATCTCGGCCGCACGCTCGGCAGTCCGGTGCCGCTCGCCGCCGCCGCCAATGAAATGATGAATGCCTGCCGCGGACTCGGCATCGACGGCAACGATTTCGTGGTCGCCCACCAAGTCTATCGCCGACTTGGCGGACAAGAATGAGTTTTGGAGGACAATCATGACGTCATCCGCTGAGAAATTCGGACGCGCTCTTGGAAAAGCCGTGAAAGGCGCGGCCTCGGTCATGAACGAGGGCAAGAAAGACCCGGTGATGTACCGCACCAATCTGCGCGATGTGCCGAAGGTCGAGGGGCTCAAGCGCGACGACGGCTGGGTCGACATGCAGGTGCAGTTCCTGATCGACAAAAAATCCGCAGGCGCCGACCATGTCGTCGGCTGGACCGTGCTCAAGCCGGGCGCGCGTCACGAAAACCATCGCCATCACAATTGCGACGAGTTCTTCATCGTGCTCAAGGGCCACGGCATGATCTACACCGACACCGGCGACAAGCCATCGAGCGAAGGCGACGTGGTTTATTCGCCGCGCGGCTGCTGGCATGGCTTCAACAACACCTCGGATGAAGACGTGGTGCTGGTGTGGGGCTGGATGGGCGCCGGCTCGATCGAGGACTCCGGCTACGAAGTGCATCCCGAGAGCCACAAATGATTGGCTTGGCCAATCCGCTCATCGCGAAGGGCATGACCGCGCAGCTTGCGAACCGGCGTGCACGCATCGCAGCGGGCGAGAAGCCGCTGGGCTGGAAAGTCGGTATGGGGGCGCCCGCCAGCATGCAGAAGCTTGGGCTGCAAGCGCCGCTGGTCGGCTTCCTGATGCAGCGCGCTTTGCTCGCATCCGGCAGTACGCTGTCTCTTGCTGGCTATATCAAGCCGGTCGCAGAGCCGGAAATCTGCGTGCGCATGGGCGCTGGCCTTGGCCCTGACGCGTCTTCGGACGCCGTGATGGCGACGATCAAGGAAATATCGCCGGCCATCGAAATCGCCGATCTCGATCTGGCGCCGGAACCGGATAATCTCGACCAAGTGCTCGCCGGCGACATTTACCAGCGTCACGTCATACTGGGTGGGAATACGCGGCCGGGTGGCAGCGTTGCCGGGCTTACTTCGCGTCTGATCCGGCGCGGAGCCGAGGCGGCACGCACCACGGACCCGGAAGCACTCACCGGCAAGCTGATCGATATCGTCGCGACCGTTGCGAACACTCTCGCAACCTTTGGCGAAAGGCTTTCGGACGGAGACGTCATCATTACCGGATCGATCACCCCTCCGCTCATGATTGAACGCGACGAAAACGCCATTACCCACGCGCTCGATCCGATCGGCGAGGTATCGGTGCGTTTTTCGTGGGCGTGAGCGGCGCGGCGTAGCGGATCAGCGAACTTCAAACACCAGCTTGCCCTGGAGATGGCGCGCTTCACTGACGCGGTGCGCTTGCGCCGCATCGGCGAGCTTGTAGCGGACGATCGTGGGCGGCCGCACCGCGCCGGTTTCCAGCAGCGCCAGCAGTCGCTCAAGATGCGCGCGGTCGCGTTTGACGTCGGGACGCAAGGTCTGGACATCGTCGCGCGGCGGCTTGAAGCCGTCCGGCGCCGGCGCGATCCACACCAGCTTCCCGCCGGGCTTAAGCACCGCGTAGCAGCCGGCGCGGACATTACCGCCGACGGTGTCGAACACCACGTCGCAGATCGGACCGATGGTGGTGAAATCTTGGCGGTTGTAGTCGATCACACGGTCGGCGCCGAGGCTGCGGACATAGGCGTGATTACCGGCGCTGGCGGTCGTAATCACCGTGGCGCCCAAGTGCTTCGCGAGCTGCACGGCAAATCCGGCGACGCCGCCGGCGCCGCCCTGGATCAGAATGGTCTGACCCGCTTTGAGGTGCGCGGTATCTTCAATGGCCGTGAGCGCGGTGAGGCTGATGAGTCCCAGGGCGGCAGCTTCGGCATGGCTGAGCGAAGCGGGCTTCTTGGCGACGATCGCGGCCTTGATGGCGATTTTTTCCGCATAGGCGCCTTCAATACCTTGGTCGGTCACGCCGAACACGGCGTCGCCGACTTTGAAGTCAGTGACGCCCGCGCCGACCTGGCTGACGATGCCGGAAAAGTCGCGGCCCAGAATGTGCGGAAAGTGATTCAGTTTATAGCGGCCATGTCCGACGCGCACCTTGTAATCGGCGCCATTGACGCTGGCCGCGTGAATGTCGACCATCACGTCGCCGGGGCCGGCCGTTGGGTCGCCCGCCTCGCCGGTGCGCAGCATCTCCGGCCCGCCGTGGTTCATCAGTAGCACCGCCTTCATGACCATCCTCCCGTCGGAACCGCTAATACTACGCTCACAGCATCTATAGGCACACCGTTGATTCCGGCTTTCGTCGTACGCGCAACCGCTTGCGGTTCCCGTTCGCTTCCCCATCTCAGCTAGGCCAATCCAACCGAATTGGCGACGCTATTCAATTGTTCCGGAGAAATTTCATGTCGCTGCTGTTGTCGAAGACCACGCTGGGACCGCTTTCGCTGCAAAATCGCCTGGTCATGTGCCCGCTGACGCGCAGTCGCGCGACCGGCAACGTGCCCAACGATCTGATGGTGCAGTATTATGCGCAGCGCGCGTCCGCCGGACTGATCATCAGCGAAGGCACAACACCGTCGCCCAATGGGCTGGGCTACCCGCGCATCCCCGGCATTTTTTCCGCCGAGCAGGTCGCCGGCTGGAAGAAGATTACCGACGCGGTTCATGCCGGCGGCGCCAAGATGTTCATCCAGTTCATGCACACTGGGCGCATTGGGCATCCCTTGAACCTGCCGGCCGGCGCAAAGGTGGTGGCACCATCGGCGGTGGCGGCCAAGGGCGAGATGTTCACCGATGCCGAGGGCCTGAAGCCGCACCCGATTCCCCACGCGATGACCGCGGCCGACATCAAGTCGACGATCGCCGAGTTTGTGCAGGCGGCGAAGAACGCCATGGCGGCCGGATTTGACGGCGTCGAGCTGCACGGCGCGAACGGCTATCTGCTCGAGCAGTTCATCCGCCCGAATTCGAATACGCGCACCGACAATTACGGCGGCTCAATCGAGAACCGCGCGCGCTTTGCGCTGGAGGTCGTCGATGCGACGATCGCCGCCATCGGCAAGGACAAGGTCGGCATCCGGCTGTCGCCGTTCGGCGTATTCAACGACATGCCGCTCTATCCGGAGATGGAAGCGGACTACACTTATCTGGCGCAAAAGCTCAACGCGGCCGGCCTGCTCTACATCCATCTGGTCGACCACTCGTCGATGGGGGCGCCAAAGGTGCCCGACTCGATGAAGGCCACGTTCCGCAGCGTGTTCAAAGGCGCGCTCATTCTGTCCGGCGGCTACGACGCCGCCCGCGCCGAAAGCGATCTGGCCGCCGGCAAGGCCGACCTGATCGCCGTGGGCAAGCCGTTCCTGGCCAACCCCGACTTGGTCGCGCGCTGGAAAGCCGGCGCCGCGGTCAATGCGCCCGACATGAAAACCTTCTATACGCCGGGGCCGAAGGGCTATACCGATTACCCGGCGCTTGCCGGATAATCAGCCTCCGGCGCCAACCGCCGGAACAATAGCCCGTGATCCCCTGGTCCCTGCTCGATACGGCTCAAGTACCTGGCGGCGGTGACGAACTGCGCCTGCTGCGGCGCGGCGCCGAGTTCTCGATCAAGCTCGGCAACAACGAACTGATGAACAGCCGCCTCAGCGCAACCGAGCAGGCGCTCGCGACAATTGCTTGCGATAAAATTAATGGTCGCGAGCGGCCGCGGATCCTGATCGGCGGATTGGGCATGGGTTTCACGTTGCGGGCAGCCCTCGTCGTACTCGGACAGCAGGCCAAAATCATTGTCGCCGAACTGGTGCCGGCGGTGGTGGCCTGGGCGCGCGGTCCGATGGCGGAACTGTTCGGCAACAGCCTGGCCGATCCGCGCGTGCGCATCAAAGAAACCGATGTCGGCGATCTGATCAGGTCCGGCCGATCGGCTTACGACGCGATCCTGCTCGACGTCGATAATGGACCCGAAGGCATGACCCGCGAAGCCAATGATCGGCTGTATGATCTCGATGGACTAGCCGCCGCTTACATGGCGCTGCGCCCTGGTGGCGTACTGGCGATATGGTCGTCGCGACCCGATCCGAAATTCACCCAGCGGCTGCGCAAGACCGGGTTTGACGTGGTCGAGAATCCCGTGCGCGCCAAGGGACCGCAAGGCGGCGCGCAGCATTTCATCTGGATTGCGATGCGCGGCGGTTAGGGGCGCATCCACCCTCGCCAAATCACCCAGGACGCCTTATCTGATGGCGTGAGGGCGCCACCGGAGAACGACTTATGGACCCAGCCATTTCATCGCTGATCGACCGCGCCGGTCTCGACCGCGACAAGGTCCGCCAATTGATCGGTCGCGGCCTGGAAGGCGCCGATGATGGCGAACTGTTTCTGGAATATCGCCAGGCCGAGGCGCTGACCTTCGACAGCGGACGCCTCAAGCAGGCGAGCTATGACACCTCGCAGGGTTTCGGCCTGCGCGCGGTGAAGGACGAGGCGGTCGGCTATGCGCATGCCTCCGACGTGTCGGAAGCAGCGCTCGCCCGCGCCGCCGAGGCGGTGCGCGCGGTGAAAGGCGGGCACAGCGGCAAATATGCCGAGCCGCCCGGCCGCACCAACCGCAAGCTCTATGGCGACGAGAACCCGCTCGGCGCGCCGGCCTTCGACGCCAAGGTGAAACTGCTGGAGTCGATCGACGCCTATGCCCGCGCCAAGGACCCACGCGTGCGGCAGGTGACCGCCAGCGTCGCCGCCACCTGGCAGGTGGTGGAAATCCTGCGCGCCGACGGCGAGACCTATCGCGACATTCGTCCGCTGGTGCGGCTGAACGTTTCCGCAGTCGTCGGCGACGGCGACCGGCAGGAATCCGGCAGCTACGGGGTCGGCGGACGCGAAGGCTATCAGCGCTTCATCGAGACCCATGCCTGGCAAGACGCGGTCGATGAAGCGGTGCGCCAGGCGCTGGTCAATCTCGACGC
>Ga0208848_1000256_pt1 | contig 10351 bp, 10 predicted proteins | sample NGESurshal072012_2_FD_184455 | JGI IMG/M metagenome (GOLD analysis project Ga0208848, IMG submission 184455) | Arctic peat soil microbial communities from Barrow, Alaska - NGEE Surface sample 210-1 shallow-072012 (SPAdes) | ecosystem: Environmental > Terrestrial > Soil > Wetlands > Peat ... | reverse complement strand
CGATGTGCTTCTTGGCGATCGACACGACCAACCTCAGGTTGGCCTCGGTCAGCCGCTGCTTGGCTTCGTAGGCGCGCTCGTAGCGCTCGGTCAGGCGGTAGCGCGCGATGCGGTACGACTCCAGCGCCTCGGCCCTCACGCGGGGGCGGGCGGCGCCATTGGTCGCCTGGCGGCGGCGATCGGCTGCGGCGGCATCGAGCAGGTTCTGCAGCTTCGACATGTCGTCGAGGCCGATCAGCTCCAGCGCGATGTGCGCCTGCTGGCCCTTGCGCTTGACAGTCGCCAACCGCTCGACCACCTCGGGCAGCATCTCCTCGACCGAGCGCTGGCGGCCGTCCGCCTCCTCGATGACGTTCAACGCCTTGAACGCGTCGTGCAGCGGCTTGGCCTCGATCGCCTGGGCGAGCTCGACCTCATCGTTGGCGGTCAGCAGGTTGACGCGGCCGATCTCCTTCAAGTACATGCGCACCGGGTCGTCGAGCGAGACCGAATCCATCATCTCGATGTCGAGCAGCATCTCGTCGTCGATCTGCTCGACCTCTTCGAAGTCCTTCTCTCCGTCCGTGACCTCGATGCCGATCTCTTTGAACGAGGCGAAGATGCGGAAGATCTGGTCGGGCTCGGCGTCGATCTCCGGGAAGCCCTGGAGGATGTCGTCGGGCGTGAGGTAGCCCTGCTCCTTGCCCTTGACGATGAGCTGCTCGGCCACGGCCATCAGCTCGTCTTCGAACTTGTGCTCCGGCTTGGCCTCTGCCTTACCCGCTCGGGTCTTGGTCGCCACCTTAGCTACGCGCGCGATCTCAGCCTCTCCTTTCCATGTCGGTGATGGCGCGTGCGAGCTCCCTAGCTTCGGCTTCGAGACGCGCCACCCGCTCCGAGTCCTTCCCACTTTCGGCCTCGGAAAGCTCGCGGATTATCCCACTGTGCAGGCCCTTCATGTGGTCGAGCCGGATCCGTTCCGCCAGCTCCGCTGCCACATCGTCATCGACACTCGGCGGCGGCGCCGCCCACGCTCTTCGAATCAGGTCCTGTTCCTCTGCGGGATACCCCGCCAACTCTGTCTCGAGCCCGGACACACCGCCGCGCTCATAGGTCTCCAGCATCCGTAGGTATATACCGCGATCCTGTTCGTCCAACTCTTCGGGGACTAGCTTTGATCGCACCCTCTCGAACGCGACCGGCCGGACGGCAAGCAACTGCAGCAGATATCTGCCTACCGTGAGTTTCTTCCCCACCAGGCGGGCTGCCAAACCGCTTTTGCCATTGGTTCCTCCACCGGCGCTCCCCACCCCGTCCCTCCCCCTCGCGGGGGAGGGCGACTTCGGCTGGTCGGTCAGCAGGTGCGGCTGAACTCCGATCCAGCCGGCCGCACGTTCGCGAAAGGTCTCGCGGACAGCCGGGTCGGGGATCTTTTCGAGCACCTCGCGGACCCGGCTTGCCGCCAGCTCCAGGTGATTTGGATTGCCCGGGTTGAGGCCGGTCAGCGCGTCTTTGATCCAGAACTCCCAGCCCGAGGGGGCGGCTTCGGCAAGCTCGGCCCATCTTTGGGGGGCCTCGGCGCCGGCGGCCCTCAGGAATTCGTCGGGGTCTTTGGCCGGAGCGCTGATGGTGGCGACGCGGGTGCGCATCTGGTGGCCTGCCGCCAGCTCGATCGCCTTGAAGGCGGCGGCCCGGCCGGCACGGTCGGCGTCGAACACCAGCAGCAGCTCGTCGGTGAACCGCTTGAGCAGCCGCACCTGGTCGTCCGTGAATGCCGTGCCCGAGCTGGCGACTGCGTTCTGGACTCCTGCGCCGTGCGCGGTGATGACGTCGAACTGGCCCTCCATGATCACGGCGTGTCCTTGTTTGGTGATCTCGTCGCGGGCGAGGTCCAGGCCGAAGATCACGCGTCCCTTTATGTAGGCGGCGGTTTCGGGGGAGTTGATGTACTTCCTTTGCTCGTCGGCGCGGACGGTCCTTGCCGTGAATGCCAGCGGCTGGCCGCGCTCGTCCCGGATGGGGATGACAAGGCGTTCGGCGAAGAAATCGCTGCCGTCGCGGCGCATCAGCCCGGCGTCCTGCGCGTCCTGGAGGCTGCGCTTTTTGGCCCTGAGGTATTCGGCGAAGCCCCTTCCGGCGGGGGCGTACCCCAGCTGGAAGCGGCGGGCGGTCTCCTCGTCGACCTTTCTCGATTCGAGGAGCCTTCTGCCCTTTTCGCCCGCGGGGGTCGACCACAGGACGTACTCGTAGTACTGGGCGGCGAGCTTGAGCATGGCGAGGAGGCGCCGGCGGGAGTCGGAGCGCTCCTTCTGGTCGGGGCTGAGCTTTTTCAGCTCGACGCCGGCGCGCTCGGCGAGGAGCTGCAGGGCCCCGCGCTTGTCGGTCTTCTCGATGAGCTCGACGAAGGTGAAGACGTCGCCGTGGCGCTCGCAGCCAAAGCAGTACCAGGACTGCATCTGGGGGTTGACCTTGAAGCTGGGGCTGTCCTCCTGGTGGAAGGGGCACACGCCCCAGAAATCCTTGTTCCGCTTGGTCAGGCGGACGTGTTCCTGCACGACCTTGACCAGGTCGACCTTGGCCTTGACCTCGGCGAAGGCGTCATCGGACGCTGGGGGGGGCACGACACTATTGTCCGTCGCTCCGGGGCGGCAGGTGGCGCTTACAGTTAAGAAGCGATGGCGTACGACCTGCTGGGGCTCCCGCCGTGGCTGTTCACAGTGGTGATGGGCGGCTGGTTCCTTCTCACGGGTCGCGATCTGATTCCGTGGGTCCCCGCGGGGGTCAGGGAAGGATGGCGCTTGCGCCTGGTCGGGCTCGTCTGGTGCCTGGTGGGCGCGTTCTTTACTTACCAGGTGATCAACGGCTCGTTCAGTCCGGAGGCCATTGCCTTCAGTTACGTCGGCCTGGGTCTTGCGCTTTGGCGTGGTTGGCGGAAGGCTCGAACCCAGGAGAGGGCGGGGCAATGACTCACTCAAGCTTGCTGGCTTCCGGCGTGGGCACCCTGATCGCGTTTCTGGCCCTCATGGCCATGTTCAGGCTGGCGCCGAGCCGCCAGGCCAACTCAGGTTTCTGGCGGGCGATCGACAGCATCGCTCCACCGAATTTCGATCAGAGCTGGGCACGGTATGTGGGCGCCTGCCTGATCGTGTTCGTGGTCTACCAGGCTACGTTTCAACTCGCACTGGGCCGCTGAAGCGATGGGACTCGAGGTGCTGGCGCTAGCACCCTGGGTGTTCACTGCGGTGATCGGCGCCTGGCTCGTCCTGACGGGACGCCGGCTGATTCCCTGGCTCCCCGAGGGTGTGAGGGACGGATGGCGCTTGCGCGCAATCGGGCTCCTCTACTGCGTGGTGGCTGCGCTGTTTGCTAACTGGGTCATCCAGGGCCCGTTCGATCCGAGCGCCTTGGTGATCTCGTGGATCGCCGTGGGGACCGGGGTTTGGGTCGCCTTCGTTCGGTGGCGGAAGACCGGAACCAGGGGCGCCTGAAGGGTGGTCGTGCTCGAGGTGCTCGCACTCGCGCTGTGGATACCGCTTGGTGTGGCCGGCGTCTGGCTCCTGGCCACGGGCCGCATGATTTTTGGGCTCCCCACATGGCTCAAGGAAGGATGGCAGCTGCGCGTGTTCGGGCTGGCCTGCTTCGTGATGGCTGGGTACCTCACATATCGGGCGATCCACGACGGGTCGTTCAGTGCGAACGGACTCGTCGGCGGCTACGTCGGCGTGGTGGCTTTGGTCTTGGTCGCCCTCTATCGCCGGCAGAAGGGACGGAATTCCGCCCTGCCGGACCACTGAGGCAATTGGTTCAATGGGCGCTGCGGGGCTGATCGGATTCGCGCTATGGCTGGCCCTTGGCCTGGCCGGCGCCTGGCTCCTCGTGACCGGTCGCAAGATGGTGTTTGGGCTCCCCAGGGATTTCAGGGAGGGGTGGCCCGTGCGCGTGTTCGGGCTGGCCTGGGTGCTGATAGCGGCGTTCGTTACTTACCAGAATTACCGGGCGAGTCAAGGCTCACCTGTTCCAAGCGGCATCTTCTTCTTCTACGCCACCGGGGGTTTTGCGGTGCTACTCGTAGTCTTGTCTGTCTGGGGTGGTCGGCGTAAGGCTCGGACCACGGAGTCCACCGGGCGGGAACCGTAACGTACGAAACCTCAAGAAACTTGAGGAAGGCGTCAGTTTAGGTCTGCGTTAGGAGAGCGTAGACGCGCAACTCGCCGACGCCCTTTAACGCGTGATTGCCACGGTCTTCGAACTGGTTGCCCGAGCCGGCGACGAGGTCCTTGACGGCGGCAAACGGGGAAGAAAAATGAGATTTCGGGCCAAGATTCTGCAGACCGGTAAGACCGCGGCGGGGATTGAAGTTCCGGCGAAGGTGGTGGACGCCCTCGGGTCGAGCAAGCGGCCGCCAGTTCGCGCCACGATCAACGGCTTCACCTATCGCAGCAGCGTGGCGTCGATGGGTGGCAAGTTCATGCTCGGTGTGCCACCAGAGTTTCGCGAGGGCGCCGGGGTGGCCGGCGGCGACGTGGTGGAGATCGACCTCGAGCTCGACACCGAGCCTCGCGAGGTGTCCATCCCGGCCGACTTCGCCGCGGCGCTCGCGCGCGATGCGCGGGCCAAGCGCTTCTTCGACGCGCTGTCCTACAGCAACAAGCGGCGTCTGGTCATCCCGATCGAAGATGCGAAGGCTGCCGAGACGAGGCAGCGACGCATCGACAAGACCGTCGAGATGCTGAGCGAGGGCCGGAGCTAACCCGAGGTTTGCGCGGCGCGGATCAGGTCTCGCAGCGATTGCTGGGGCCCGCGCCTCAGCTCACGCCCAAGCAGCAGCGCGACCAGCCGGCCCCGCCACCCGGGCGGGAGATGGAAGTCTCAATTGAACCGGACGAGCGTGCCGCCTTCCTTCGTCTCGGTGAGCGTCACGCGCTCGTGGTTGTCGATGCCGAAAGGCAGGTGCGCGAGCAGATCGATCCAGCGTGATTGCTGGTCCACGCCGACCACATCGATCGAAACCGGCCAGCGGCGACCCAGCGACGGAGCGGAGAGGCGAATCGTCTGGCCCGGCCTGGCCGGTCCCGGCGGGCTGGCCGAGACGAAGCTCGCGTCCAGCCATTCACCGAACCGCTCGGGGGTGGTGAGCACCCGCCACACTCGCTCGGGCGGCGCGGACGTCACCGCCGCTGGGCAGACATTGACAACCACTTCCCTTTCAGTCTGACAAGGGAGATGATTGGAACGGTGTTTGACCGAACCAACTTGCCACCTGACCTGTGGGTAAATCGGGCATGGGTTCCCGAGGAGGGCACAGCTCGAGGCGGGCGCTCGATCGTCTACGTCACGGAGCGCAGAGGGCGACGGATCGGGGGAACGCTGGCTGTATTGGGGTTCCTGGTGATACTTGTCAGTGGGGCGGTCCATGCTCCAGTCACGCTGATTGGGCTCGGGCTCATCATCTCGGTGATCGGTGCTATGTACGCCGCCGGCGGCCGATCCGGGTTCTATGAGGTGGCTGAGGACGGGAGCCTGGGCGAGTTCCTCGGCAGGACGAAACCGCGGCTCGATTCGATGCGAGGGATGAGAGCCCGGTAGCCGGAAGGTTTTCCCCTCCACCCCAACCGCTCCCGCGGCGAGCGGGGAGGTGAATGCCTCCGGGTCGCGGGATAATCGTCGCCTCCGCAAGGTGAGCACACCAAACAACCTGCCCGCGCAGCTCAGCTCGTTCGTCGGACGCGAGCGGCAGCTGGCTGAACTGCGCCGCCTGCTGCGGAAGTCCCGCCTCATCACGCTGACCGGGCCGGGCGGCGCCGGCAAGACTCGGCTCGCGCTTCGCCTTGCGGCCGACGTGCTGGATCGGTATCCAGATGGGGTGTGGCTGGTCGAGCTCGCAGCCATCGGTGATGCACGGTTGTTGGAACAGACCGTCGCATCGGCCTGCGGTATCGCTGAGAAGCCCGGCCGGCAGATGGCCGACGTGCTGGTTGAGGGTCTCGCGGGTCACCCGGTGCTGCTGGTGCTCGACGGATGCGAGCACCTCGTAGACTCATGCGCCGCCCTGGCGACCCGCATGCTGCGCGGTTGTCCGAAGCTCACCCTTGTCGCCACCAGCCGAGAACCGCTTGGCGTCCCCGGCGAGATGACCTGGCGGACGCCGTCTTTGAGCGTGCCCAGTTTGAATGACGCTCTTTTTCCCGAGCTCGTGATGGAAAGTGAAGCAGTCCGGCTGTTCGTTGAGAGAGCTCGTTTGAGCCGGCCTGACTTCGAGCTTGATCAAACCGCATCTCAAGCGGCGGCTCAGATCTGCGCACGCCTCGAAGGCATGCCGTTGGCGATCGAGCTTGCGGCGAGCCTTGCGCGCATCATGACATTGCCAGAGATCCTCGATCGACTTCGCGATCGGTTCCTGCTGTTGACCGGAGGCAGCCGAAGCGCCTTGCCTCGGCATCAGACGCTTCGTCAGGCAGTCGACTGGAGCTACGGTTTGCTGAGTCCACACGAGCAGGCCCTCTTCGTCCGCCTCGCCGTCTTTGCGGGCGGTTTCGAGCTATCCGCTGCCGAGGCGATCGTGCACGGCGATCCCGTCGAGGCGGACGAGGTTCTGCCTCTTGTCTCACGCCTGGTGGACAAGTCGCTGGTGGCGGCCGAACCGAGCGGGCCGGCGATGACCCGCTACCGGATGCTGGACACGATCCGGGAATACGCGCTCGAGAGGTTCCAGCACAGTGACCAGGGCAAGACGCGGCGGATGCATGCGCTCCACTTCGTGGACTTCTGCGTTCAGGCGTCAGCAACGCTGGGGACACTCGGGAATTGGATGCAACGCCTCGATGAAGAACAGGCGAACATCCGGATGGCGCTGGCCTGGTGCCTCGCCCACCAGTTAGAAGACTTCATAAGGTTGGCGGCTGCGATGAGTAGCTACTGGCTGATGCGCAGCCGATTTGCGGAAGGTCTGGAGTGGCTGGATCAAGCACTGGAGATGCAGACGCCAAACAGGGACGCAATTGCCGCCGCATTCGTCGGGCGGGCACGCATTCGAGAGCGACTCGGCGAGTACAGCGGAGCGCGACGCGACGCCGAGGAGAGCGTGAAGATCAGCCGCCAACTAGGCCTGAAAACAACCCTCAGCCGTGCGCTGAACATGCTTGGGGTTCTCAGCTCCGTCGAAGGCAACTTGCCAGATGCTGAGCGCCTGTACCAGGAGACGCTCATGCTCGCGAAGCAGTTGGACGATCGCGCGTGGATCGCGCTGACGAGCAACAACCTCGCGCTGGTGACCTCGCGGCGGGGCGATGAGGAAACAGCGAAGGCGCTCCTCGAGCAAGCCCTCGCAGCTATGAGGTCCGAGCGCGATGACTATGGCACGGGCGTGATACTCGACAGCCTCGGCCAGGTCAACCTCAAGATGAAAGCGTTCGGTGCAGCTCGTAATCATTACGCCGAGGCCACTTCGATCTTCGCGGAGTTCGACGATGCGATGAACGTTGCCGCTTGCGTCGAAGGCCTGGGCCTGGTCGCTCTTGGCGAGAACGACCCCGCCCGGATGATCCGGCTGGCGTCTGCGGCAAATGGGCTGCGCGCCGCCCGGGGCGGCTCTCCCGATGCAGACTGGATGAAGTCAGTTGAGGAAGGTCTGGCCGCCGCCCGAGCCATGGTGAGCCGGCAGGCAGCGGATGCCGCTTCGCGGCAAGGGGCAGCGTTCGACATGCATGAGGCGATCACACACGCAACCGGGACTGCGGCTCGGCGTGTGAGTGACCCCGGGTCGCCGCTGACAGGGCGAGAGAAGCAGGTCGCAGCTCTGATCGCCGAGGGCCTGACCAACTCCCAGATCGCGGCCCGGCTCAAGATGGCAGCCCGCACCGCCGACGCGCACGTCGAGCACATCCGCAACAAGCTCGGCTTGCGGACCCGCTCCCAGATCGCGGTGTGGGCGCACGAGCGACTACCTAAGGCGTAGAGGGTGAGCACGCCAAACAACCTGCCCGCTCAGATCAGCTCGTTCGTCGGACGCGAGCGGCAGCTGGCGGAACTGCGCCGCCTCCTGCGCAAATCGCGCCTCATCACCCTGGTCGGACCGGGCGGCGCCGGCAAGACGCGCCTCGCGCTTCGCCTTGCGGCAGACGTGCTGGATCGGTATCCAGATGGGGTCTGGGTGGTCGAGCTCGCCGCCATCGGTGATGCACGGCTGTTGGAACAGACCGTCGCATCGGCCTGCGGTATCTCTGAGAAACCCGGGCATCCGGTAATGAAGGCACTCGTGGAGGGCCTCGCCGGCCGGCGCGCTCTGCTAATTCTGGATGGTTGCGAGCACCTGGTCGACTCCTGCGCGTGGCTCGCAAGCCTCCTGCTGCGCAGCTGCCCGAAGCTGACACTCGTTTCTACGAGCCGAGAGCCACTCGGCGTGGCGGGCGAGCTCGTCTGGCGGACTCCGTCTTTGAGCGTTCCAAGCCTGGATGAGGCCCGTCACCCCGAGCTGGTCATGGAGAGCGAGGCGGTCCACCTGTTCGTGGAACGAGCTCGACTGAGCCGTCCGGACTTTGAGCTCGACCGGACAACTTCCGAGTCGGCCGCGCAGATCTGCACGCGCCTGGAAGGAATGCCTTTGGCGATTGAGCTCGCGGCAAGCCTCGCGCGCGTCATGACTCTCCCCGAGATTCTCGATCGACTGCGCGATCGGTTCCGGTTGCTGACCGGAGGCAGCCGGACCGCATTGCCGCGACATCAGACTCTCCGCCAGGCCGTCGATTGGAGCTATGGCCTTCTCAGCCCGCCCGAGCAAGCAGTCCTGGTCAAGCTCGCTATCTTCGCCGGCGGTTTCGACCTGGCCGCAGCGGAGGCTGTTGTGCTGGGCGATCCTGTCGAAGGGTCCGACGTCCTTGCTCTTCTCACTCGACTGGTCGACAAGTCACTCGTTACAGCCGAGCCAAGCGGACTCGGCCCAATGCGCTACCGATTACCGGACACCATCCGAGAATATGCTCTCGAGAAGTTCCAGCAAAGCGACGAGGCCGAGCTGCGCCGGTTGCATGCTGTTTACTTCATCGCCTTATGCGGTCAGGCTTCGAGCAACCTGCCCTCTCTCGCAATGGGGCATTGGATTCTGCGCCTCGACAGCGACCAGGCGAACATCCGGCTCGCGCTCGACTGGTCCGTTGCCGAGGAGCCGGACGCCTTCGCGCGGTTGGCTGCGTCGATGACCGCCTACTGGCTGATGCGCGGGCGCTTTGCCGAAAGCCTGGAGTGGCTGAACCAGGCGATCGAGCTGAGCACGTCGAGCCTGGAAGCCAGGGCCGCGGCGCTGCTGGGACGGTCCCGGATTCGCGTGCGAGTCCGTGACTACGCGGGAGCGCGACGCGATGCCAACGAGTGCCTGCGGGTCAGCCGCAAGTTAGGGCTCACCATGCTGGTCAGCAGGGCACTGAACGTCCTCGGGGTCCTGAGCGCCATCCAGGGCAACTTGAAGGCGGCGGAGCGCTACTACATGGAGACAGTCGCCGCCGCGCAGCAGCTCGATGACCGCATCTGGATTGCGCGGACCCGCAACAACCTGGCCCTCGTCCGTTCCGGCCGTGGCGACCATGAAGCCGCGAGGATCGAACTCGAAGAGGCGGTCGCGATACTCGCGGCTGAAGGCGATCCTTACGGCGCGGCCGTGGTCATGGACAGTCTCGGCCAGGTCACTCTCAAGATGAGGAATTTCAGCGCTGCTCGTGATTACTACCTGCGGGCCATCGCCATCTCGGGGGAGTTCGACGATCCGATGAACATCGCCAATCTGGTGGAAGGCCTGGGCCTGGTCGCTCTTGGCGAGGGCGACCCCGCCCGGATGATCCGCCTGGCGTCCGCCGCGAACGAGCTCCGCGCCGTGCGAGGCGGCTCGTCCGACGCGGACTGGATGAAGTCGGTCGAGGAAGGCCTCGCCGCCGCTCGAGCCATGCTGAGCGGGCAGGCTGGAGATGCCGCATGGCGCCAGGGCGCGGCGTTCGACATGCAGGCGGCGATCACGCACGCGACCGGGGCCGCGACTGAGCGCGTGAGTGACCCCGGCTCGCCGCTGACTGGCCGCGAGAAGCAAGTCGCGGCGCTTATCGCCGAGGGCCTCACCAACTCGCAGATCGCAGCCCGGCTCAAGATGGCGGACCGCACCGCGGACGCGCACGTCGAGCACATCCGCAACAAGCTCGGCCTGCGGTCCCGCTCGCAGATCGCGGTGTGGGCGCACGAGCGACTAGGTAAGGCGTAGGTCCCACCTAGGTCTCGACTCGGTACTTCTACCGATGGCAGGTCGGTCTCTGACCCCTAGCTTTCCGAGGGTCGTCGGATCCGATCTGGGAGGAGGACCTATGCGTATGCATCTCAGGCGTCTCGCTTCGAT
>Ga0208848_1000255_pt1 | contig 10357 bp, 10 predicted proteins | sample NGESurshal072012_2_FD_184455 | JGI IMG/M metagenome (GOLD analysis project Ga0208848, IMG submission 184455) | Arctic peat soil microbial communities from Barrow, Alaska - NGEE Surface sample 210-1 shallow-072012 (SPAdes) | ecosystem: Environmental > Terrestrial > Soil > Wetlands > Peat ... | reverse complement strand
TTCTGGGGCCCGGGTCCGTTCTGGGGTGGCCTCGGCATCGGCCTCGGTGAACTGCGGCACGCCACCGCCGCCCCCACCACCGAAGCCGCCGGCTCGAGTGAATGTGCATGCCCCGGTGGAATCGGTCGGCTGGATGGTCAGGGCGGTGGCCTGGACCGCGCCGCCGGCGTTCTTGGGGCCGACGGCCCGGACGCAGCTGTCAACGGTGAGGGCCGCCGCCGTCGTCGGCGAAGACTCGGTCACCGACAGGGTGGTCGGCACCGTCGCGGATTGTGTAGCGCCGGCCGTGCTGGTCACCGTGATGGTGGTCCCGGCCACGGCGCTGACCAGCCCAGCCACCACGGCGGTGTTGGGATTCGGCGTGGGCACCCCGGACCTCGACGGGCGTGGAACGTTGCTGGGGAACGCTCCCGGCGACGCGCCGGCGCCTCCGCCGGGGCGCAGGCCGGCAGCACAGCTGCCGTTGACCGCCTGGCTGAGGCGCACCGAGCTCGCGGTGACCGCCCCCGCGGCATCCTTCTGGCCGACGATGACCACGCAGGCGCCAACCACGATGTCCCCCGGAGACCCGGTGCTGGTCGAGGTGATCGTGGTGCTGGAGCCGTAGTCGACAGTCGCGTCCCCGGCCGTCGTGCTCAGGGTGAGCGTGTTGCCGTTCACCTGGACGAGCTGTCCGGCGGTGCCCGCGCCGAGCCCGCGCCCCGCGCGAGCCGGGGTGGGCGTGGTCGCCGCACCGGCGGCGGCGCTGGCGCTGCCGCACCCCGCCACGGCGATCGCGGACACGCAGAGAAGGAGCTTGGTGGGGGTGTTCATCGGTCTTCTCCAAAGAGGTGGTGTGGCGCGATCACTGCGATCGCAGCGCCACGATGGGAGCTAGTCGCGAAGCCCGCGCGGCGGGGTAGACGCCGAAGATGAGGCCGACAGCGGCGGCCACGCCGACCGCCACCACCACGGGCAGTGGTGTGATGGCGATGCCGATCGTCGTGAAGTGGGGCAGCAGAACCCCGACTGCCAGGGCCGTTGCGACGCCGAGGATGCCCCCCACCACGCTGAGGGTGGCCGCCTCGATGAGGAACTGGCGGAGGACGTCGGCAGGCGTGGCACCGAGGGCCTTGCGCAGCCCGATCTCCGTGGTGCGCTCGGTGACGGTCACCAACATGATGTTCATCACCCCGATCCCGCCGACGAGCAGCGAGATGGCGGCGATGCTGGCGAGGAGGAGGGTCAACGTCGTTGTCACGGACTGGGCGGTGCTCAGAAACGAGCTCTGGTTGACGATGCTGAAGTCGGCGGCGGTGGAGTTGGTGATGTGGTGGGTTTGGAGCAGCAGTTGGTTGGCCTCGGCGTAGGCGGAGCCGACCGTCGCCGCGCTGCCAGAAGCGATGACGATGCGCTGCACGTGTCCCTGCCCGACAAGCAGGTCCTGGTCGGTCGTGATCGGGATCACGACGACGTCGTCAGGGTTGGTGAAGCCCGCCCCGCCTGAGGACTGCAGGACCCCGACCACTGTGAATGGTGTCGACGCGATCGTGACCTGGGACCCCACCCCCGCTCCGAGGTTGGAGGCTGTGGTGGAGCCGAGCACCGCGTCGAGGGCGTGGTTGGCGACGTTGGTCGTGGTGAAGAACGAGCCGCCGGCGAGGCTGCGCGAGTTTGCCGTGAGCCACTGCGCGCTGCTCCCCTCCACGGTAGTGGTCGAGTTGACGGAACCGTTGATCACCGTCGTCGACGTCTGGTTCTCGGGCGCGACAGCGACGATGTCGGGCGCATTGGAAGAGTCGGAGAGCCCGGTGACGTCCGCCAAGGTCAGGGTCTGCGCGCTGCCCGCCCCACCGCGCACGCCGCCACTCACCGATGAGCCACCGGTGATGGTCAGCTCGTTGGTGCCCAATGAGGCGATCCGGCTGTTGACCGCGTTCGACGAGGCCTGGCCGATGCCGACTGTGGAGATGACGGCGGCGACACCGAACAGGATGCCGAGGGTCGTGAGGATCGAGCGCAGACGGTGAGCGGCGATGCCGCGCAGCCCGGTCTCAAAGGTGCGCAGCAGGCTCATGCGGCGACCGCTTCCTGGAGCCGGCCGTCCCTCATCAGGAAGCGGCGCGACGCCACCGACGCGACGTGCTCGTCGTGGGTGATCAGGACGATCGTACGACCGGCCGCGTGGAGCCTCTTCAGCATGTCGAGGATCTCGCCGCTCGAGGTGCTGTCGAGGTTGCCGGTGGGCTCGTCGGCGAGGATGAGGTCGGGGTTGGTGACCAGGGCGCGCGCGATGGCGACACGTTGCTGCTGGCCGCCCGACAGCTCCGTGGGCCGGTGGTCGACGCGGTCAGCGAGGCCCACGCTCGCCAGCGCAGCCACCGCGAGGCGGCGGCGGTCGGTGGCGGCGCGGTACAGCAACGGCAGTTCGACATTGCGCCACGCGCTGAGGGCGGAGAGGAGCTGGAACTGCTGGAACACGAACCCGATGCGCCGGTTGCGCACGGCGGCAAGCTCGCGCTCGTTCATCGACTCCACCGCCTCGCCCCCGAAGCGGTACTGGCCCTCGCTGGGGTTGTCGAGGCAGCCCACGATATTCATCAACGTCGACTTGCCGGACCCGGACGCGCCCATGACGGCCACGAACTCCCCGGGCTGGACGCGAAGGCTGACGTCGTCCACCGCACGGAAGGCCACGTCGCCGCGACCGTAGACCTTCGACACCCTACGGATGTCGATGAGCGGGGCACTCACCCGGTCAGCCGCCCGCCGGGGCGCCGCCGACGATGCCCGCCCCTCCCCCGCCTCCGAAACCACCTGCGGCGCCGCGCCGAGTGGTGCCGGCGCCGGCGGCCCCGGTGGTCGGGATGGTGCTGGTCACGGTGGCGATCACCACGGTCTGGCCCACGGACAGCCCCGAGGTGATCTGCGTGCGCAGCGAATCCGCCGAGCCGACCGTGACCGTGACCGGGGTCAGCTTGCCCGCCTGGAGCACGTTCACGAACGAGGCGGTGCCGGTGGTGTGTACGGCACTGGTGGGCACGGACAGCACACCGACGACCTGGTTGACGACCACCACGACCGTTGCCGACATGCCGTCGCGCAGCGAGGGATGCGAGCCCGTGATCTGCACGGTCACCGGGAACGTGGCCACCCCGGAGCTGACCGTGGCGATGACGCCGACAGAGATCACCGTCGCCGGCAGACCGTTGGTGGAGCCGGCTGCGGTGACCACGGCGTTCTGCCCGACTGTGACCTCACTGACGACGCTGTCGCTGACCGTGCTGGTCACCTCGAATGAGCCAGGCGTCAGCAGGATGAACTGGGCGGCGGATGCCGATGCCGATGCGGCCGCGGCCGACGATGACGAACCGCTGGTCGTGCTCCCCACGGAGAGGTTGACCTGGGCCACCTCCCCGGCGGTGGGCGCGGTCAGGGTGGCCTCCGCGACCGCGTCCTGCGCGGTGGTGACAGCCTGCTGCGCCTGGGCGAGGCCGGCGTTGTCCTGGGCGACGGCCGATGCCTGCGAAGCGCCGGCCGTCGTGCTCTCCGCGTTGCTGAGGGCGGTGCGGTCGGACGCAACCTTGGCGGACGCCTGGTCCGCCGACTGCTGAGCGCGCACCGTGTCGGTGGGCAGGGCCTGTTGGGCGCTGGCCAGCGTCGACGTGTCCTTGGCCTGCTGCGACTTTGCCGTGCTCAGGTTCTGTGTGTCTGTCGTGCAGGCTGGCGGCGGAGTGCTGCCGGAGCAACCGTCGTTGTTGTATGTGGTCTGCGCCGCCGCCACCGCCGCGCCGTCACTGCTGACTGCGGCCTGCGCCGAGGCAATCGCCGCCTGGTCGTTTCTGGTGGTCTGGTTGTTGAGCGCGATCGTGTCGTTGTATGCGGTCTGGTCGTTGGCCAGCGTGGTCTTCGCGCTGGCGATCTGCTGTGCGGTATTGGTGCTCGCGGTCGAGCCCGAGCTCTCGTCCGCCGTCAGCTTGGCCTGCGCGGCGGTGAGGTTGGCCTGGTCCTGGGTGAGCGTCGTCTGCAGTGCGCTGGGGTCAACTGTGGCCAGAACCTGTCCGGCTGTGACCGCCTGGCCCGCGGAGACATCGATCGCGGTGACCGTGCCGCTCACCTGGAAGTTCAGGTTCGACTGCGCCACCGGGGCGAGGTTGCCGGTGAGCGAGAGGGTCTGACGGATGGTGCCCAGCGCGGCGGCGGCAGTGCGGTACTGGGGGGCCGCGGTGCTGCCGCGTGTGTACATGAAGCCGCCGACAGCAGCGACAGCCACCACCAGTGCGGTGATGACGGCGATCATGCGACGGCGTGTCCCGAGCAGGCTGGCACGGACGTTCATTGGTCACGTGAACCTATCGCGGGCACCTTGCGCGTTGATGACGAGGCAGGTTGGCTACGCGGTTGGGGTGTCCTCGATCAGCTCGTCGATCGCCAGGGCAAGCTCGACGTCGCGACGGCTGATGCCGCCGGTGAGGTGCGAGTACACCTCGAAGTCGACGAAGCACCACTCGTGCAGGCGGATGTTGGGATGGTGGCGCATCGCCTCGGCGATGGCGGCCACACGCGTGATCAGAGCGATCGCCTCCATGAACGAGCGCAGACGGATGTCGCGATGAAGGCGGTCACGTTCGACGATCCAGGCGGGGTGACCTGCAAGCGATCGGTACGCATCCTCCGGACTGATCGCGGCGTACGCCGCGGCCCGGGGCGGCGGGTCAGAAGCTGCCATATGCGGGGATGATCGCGCCGGTGATGGCGGCCGCCTGCTCGCTGCAGAGGAAGGCGATCACAGCGGCGATCGCTGCCGGGGGCACCGCGCGCCCAAGATCACGCTCCGTCATCCACGATCGATTCGCCGGGGTGTCGATGACCGCGGGCAGTACGGCGTTGACCCGCACCCCGTCCTTCTTCACCTCGGCGGCGAGCACCTCGGTGAGCTTGACAACACCCGCCTTGGCGACCGCATAGGCGGCGGAACCTTGTCCACCCTCCATCGCTGACCGCGAGCCGACGTTGACGATGCTGCCCCTCCCCCGCTTGCTCATGCGCAACGACGACGCGCGGCACGACCACCAGGTCGCCTCGAGGTTGAGCTGGAGCATGAAGCGCACGTCGGCTGCGGTCGACTGAGCCACCGTGCCCGCGCGGAAGCCTCCGGTGACGTTGACGACGGCATCGACCGACCCCGGGAGCTGGTCGAGCCGTTCCCACAGCGCATCCACCGCGTCGGGATCGGTGAGGTCGGCCTGCTCCCACTCTGTCGTCGATGAGACCGCCTCGAGCTGCTCCCGTGTCTGTCGCGGCGAGGCGACGCCGATCACCCTCGGGTGGCTCTCGGACAGGGCGCTGAGGACCGCGGGGCCCAGGCCCCCGCTGGCGCCGCAGACCACGGCGATGTCAGCCATGGCTCATCGTCTCCCCTGGCGCGCCCGCTGCCGGCGCGACCACCGCTCAGTCGCGGAGGATCCCCTGCAGCTTCATGGCGAGGCCCATGTCGCCCTTGATCTTGAGCTTGCCGGACATGAAGGCGGCTGTCGCGTCGAGCTTTTCATTGACCAGGTCGACGAAATCGGTGTCCTTCATGGAGATGGTCACGTTGGGGCTCTCTGGCGCCCCCGGGCCGGCGTGACCCGTGCCGTCGTGGAGGTTGATGTGGAAGAGGCCGCCCTCGTCGCCCCCGATGTCGAAAGCGAACCCGGCGTTCAGGTTGGCGATCTTCGCCGGGTTGGCGCCAAGCCGGCTGTCGAGCTGGGCGAAGATCTCGGTGGGACTGGGCAACGGAAGAACCTCCAGAATCAGCTCGGTCGATCGGGCCAGTCTACGGTGATGGCGATCGACCTGCGCTGGCGATCTGCGCGTACAGGGCCTCGTGGGCGGTCACCGTGTCGCCGAGGTTCAGCGAATCCACGGCGTGGCGGCGGCAGTCGCCGCGGCTCAACTCGTTGACGCGACGGAGCGCTGCCGCCGCGGCGATGATGTCACCGGCGGTGACGACGTAGCCGGTGACCCCGTCGAGCACGACCTCAGCAAGTGCGCCCCGCCGCGAGGCCACGACAGGTGTGCCGGACGCCGCCGCCTCGGCGGCCACCATCCCGAACGGCTCCTCCCATCGCGACAGGCAGACCACGGCGCGCGCCGCACCCATGGCGGCCCACAGGTCCTCCCGGGCGGCGGGGGCGAGGAACCGCACCTCCGGGTCGTCTCGCCAGCGCTCGGTCACGGCACGCTCGTGCCCGGCGTCATACGGTGTGCCGTAGACGTCGACCGCCAGGTCAGCCAGCCGAGCCGCGGCGATGCCGTCGTCGATTCCCTTCTCCGGGCTGAACCGCGCCGCGATCACCGCCGCGCTGCCGCCGACCGGCTCGAAGGGGATGTCCTCCACCGGGACCCCGTTGCTGAGCACCGCATCGATCGCGATGAGCATCCGCCAGGTCGCGGCCTGGGCGTGGGAAACAGCGGCGATCCAGGCGCCGGTGGGTCCGCGCCGGACGTCGGTGATCGCGGCGGCGACGGAACGGCTCGCCGGCATGTGCAGCGTGTGCAGGACGGGCAGTCCCATGGCAGCGGCAACACTGATGGCGGGTACGTCGAAACCGTGGCTGTGGACAACGTCGAAGCGCGCTGCGAGCACGTGGCGGTACACCGCCGCGTACGCGGCCGTCATGGGCGCGGACGGGGTCTGCTCCCCCTCGTCGCGGACGAGGTCGCCGCGCAGCGGGGTGGGATCGATATCGAGCGACGCAATGGCGATTCCCTCGATGGCGGATCCCCGAGCGGCGTACACGACGATCTCGTGCCCACGGCGGGCCAGCTCGCGCGCAATGTCGGCGACGACGGCCTGCGCGCCGCCGAGCTGAGCGTCGCGGATCGGGCTGACCAGCGGCGCGATCAGTGCGACGCGCACACCCGCCCTGTCCCCTCAGTCACACCGCTTCCAGCACAGATCGCGTGGCGCGTTGAGGCCCAGGTCCGGGTAGTCGACGAATCGAGACCCCCGGGCGGCGATGGTGGCGACCGCGTGTGGGTAGAAGATCCGCGCCAGCGCGAGGGCGCTGTCCAAGGACTCGTACTCGACGACCATCGGGCCCTCGAACACGACGTGCTCGAAGCCCCGCGAGCACAACCAGGGCGCGTCCCACGGCCAGACGATGACCAGCAGCCCGCCGGGGGCGCACCGGCTCTCCATCATGTCGAGACAGGCGTCAGGGTCGTCCAGGGTGTGCTGCGCAAATGCCGAGCAACTGATGACCAGGTCGTGGGCTCGCTGCGGGTCCGGAAGCTCGTCGAAGAAGCCGCGAACGACCTGCACGCGGTCGGCGCCGGCGCGGTGCAGACGGTCGCGGAGCAGGTCGTGCATGGGGAGAGCCGGCTCAACGGCGGTGACGGACGCCGATCGCCGGGCCAGTTCCACGGTGAGGCGCCCGGTTCCCGCACCGATCTCGAGGACGTGGTCGCACTCTGAGGGCAGCCACCGCAGGATGCCGTCATGGAGGCGCTCGCCGGCAACAAGCTCGGCGTAGAGCTCGGGCTCGATGCGGTAGAGGAGTTCCCACGCCAGTTGGCGCTCGTCGCGGGCAGTGCCGGCCGCGTCGAACAGTCGCCTCCGCTCGGCGGCGTCGAGGATGCCGACGGCATCCTCCGAGTACCGCTCCAACAGGGGCGCTTGCGGACCGGCCACCAGGGTGCCCACGGAGATGGACTCTAGGGGCGACCCGCGGCCGGTGCTGGGCAGCTCTACCCTGGGCAAAGAAAAGGGGGCCCGGTGCCATCGCACCGGCCCCCTTCCCGGAACTACGTGGGTGTCAGGTGCTGCGGCGTCGGCGAGGCTGGATGGCGCCCGCCAGGACTGTGCCGACGCCACCGAGGATGAGAAGGGCGCCGAGGCTGATGTCCGCCACGATCCCACTCGCACCGGTGCTCGGTGTCGTGATCGCCTGCACCCCACCACCGGGAGGACCCGTGGTGATGCCCTGGACGCTGCCGGGATCGGCGGTGCTGGTCACCGGCTCGTCGCCGCATGTGCTCGAGACGGCGGCGTTGTTGGTGTCACCGCTGTAGGTGGCCTTCCATTGGTCGGTGCCTGCTGTGGCGAGGCTGAACGATCCGCTCGTGGCCGCTCCGGCCGAGAGTGTTTCTGCGGGCGAGGTGTAGAGGGCGCCCGTCCCGGCGCTGCACGACGCGGTGTCCGGGTAGAGCGCGAACACGACGGTGCCCGAAGGGTTGGCGCCGCCCGCCAGCGTCGCGGTGTCGTGCACGGAGACCGGTGCGACCCCGCCCGCCGAGGCCGTTGTGGTGATCGCGGGCGCGGCCTGCCCGATGGAATCAGGCTCGTCGCCACACGCGCTGCTTGTGCCCTGGTTGTGGGCATCGCCGCTGTAGGTGGCGCGCCATTGGAACGTGCCGAGACCGGCCGGGGTGTACGCGCCACTGGTCGCCGTGAACGGCGCCGTGGTCGACAGTGGCTCCGCCGGCGAGGTGTACAGGGCGTTGCCGTCCGTGCAGGATGCCGTGCCCGCGAAGAGCGTGAAGGTGACCGTGCCGGTCGGGCTGTCGCCACCGGTCACGGTGGCACTGTCATGGATCGCCGTGCCGAGAGGTCCGCCCGCGGAGGCGTGGGTGCTGATCGACGGCGTCGCCTTGCTGACTGACACGGGCTCCGAGCCGCAGACGCTGCTGACCGTGTGGTTTGCCTGGTCGCCGCTGTAGCTGGCGAGCCACTGGAATGTGCCCACGCCCGCGGTGACGAAGTCCTTGCTGGTGGCGAGGATGGGTGCCGTCGCGCTGAGGGCTTCTGTCGACGTGGACAGAGCCCCGGTCCCCGCGGTGCAATCCGCAGTGTTGGCGAAGAGCCTGAAGGTGACCGTGCCGGTCGGGCCGTTGCCGCCGGTGATCGTCGCGGTGTCATGGATGACGGTGCCGACGGGGCCGCCCGGCGACGCGGTCGTATCGATGGTCGGCGACGCGACGCAGCCGTGCGCCGGGACGATGGACGCGGTCGCGGTGAACTCCCGAGCCCCCGGGACGCCGTTCTTGCCGGAGTAGATGTTCAGCGTCACGGTGCCCGTCGACGGCGCCGCACCGGCGGCGTTCCAGATCAACCCCTTGCTGGAGTCGTAGTGGCCGCCGCTGATGCCGGAGGTGCCGGGGATCGTGGTCACGACGTCCACGAACCTGTCAATGGTGACGTTGTGAGCCAGCGTGACCGAGGCCGACCAGGATGAGCAGGTCTCCGAGGCACCGACGCTTCCGCTGTGCGCGTAGGCGGTTGCGATGGAAACCGTGCCCGCGAAGCCGATGGCGACGAGGCCGGCTGCGCCACCACTCAGGAGCCTCCGGCCGAAACCGCGCCCGGTGCCCCTCGAACGATGTGACGTGTCGCTACCTGTCTCCATGGATTGTGCCCCCTCAGCCGCGAAACGCTTCAATCGCTCCGTTCTTATCAAACTGTAACAGAAGGCACACGATGTGGCGACCTCGCAGTTTGCCGACGCACTCGACGCGTTCAGGAGGGCGCGGTTCTACCGTTCGGGATCGGTCGGTGGGCCGGCACTGGGCCCAGGGGCGGCTGGAAGGTCCCGCCGCCGCTCAGAGGGTCGGGGACCGGAGGCGCGATGCCCCCGGTCCCGTCCGCTACTTTCGGTCAGGCGCCTGCGGCGCGAACGCGGCTGGCGCGCGGGCCCTTGTCGCTCTTCTCGACCTCGAAGGTGACGGCTTCGCCGCCGGCAAGGCTGTCGAAGTTCAACGACGGGTCAAGACCACTGCGATGGAAGAAGTACTCCTCTCCATCCTCGGCGGCAATGAAGCCGAATCCACGGTCGCTCTGGACCTTTTTGACTGTCCCATTGGTGGACATATCCTGTCTCCTGCCCTCTCGAACCTTCTACACGGCGCGCGGTCCGTTCGAGAAGGCGAGGACGAGCACGAGCGACTGCCGACCAAGTTGGGTCAGCACTGCTCAGTGTACTCGCCCTGCACGTCCGGCGAGCATGTCGGAACGGGAGTCCCGTCAATGGCGCCGCTCCGCGAGGTAGACGAGGGTCGCCTTGACGCGGCGATGGGTGTCCGGCTCCTCGGACAGGCCGAGCTTGGAAAAGATGGCGTTGATGTGCTTCTCAACCGCCCGGTCGGTGAGCGACAGGACGGCAGCGATCCCAGCGTTGTTGCGGCCCTGGGCGACCTGCGAGAGCACCTCTGTCTCCCGCGGGGTCAGCTCGGCGAGGGGCGACGACTGGCGGGCGGCGGTCCGGGATGCCACCAGCGCCTCGACCACCGCCGGGTCGATCACGGAGCCGCCCGACGCCACCTCACGGATGGCGCGCACAAGCTGATCGATGTCGGAGACCCGTTCCTTGAGCAGGTAGGCTCGACCGGCGGCGCC
>Ga0208848_1000253_pt1 | contig 10404 bp, 9 predicted proteins | sample NGESurshal072012_2_FD_184455 | JGI IMG/M metagenome (GOLD analysis project Ga0208848, IMG submission 184455) | Arctic peat soil microbial communities from Barrow, Alaska - NGEE Surface sample 210-1 shallow-072012 (SPAdes) | ecosystem: Environmental > Terrestrial > Soil > Wetlands > Peat ... | reverse complement strand
TACATGACCGCGACGGAACTACTCGACGCGATGAAGGCGAAGCCGGGACAGATTTCGGTCGGTACAGCCGGCGTCACCTCGACCGGACACAACGCGATGGAAGCCATCGCCAAGGCGACCGGCGTGAAATATCGCCATGTCCCCTATGACGGCGGCACTCCGGCGGTGGTGTCCGTCGTCGCGGGCGAAACGGACGTTACCGCACAGTCCGCCGTCGAGCAGGTCGACATGATCCGCGGCAAGCGCCTGCGTCCGCTCGCGGTGGTGGGGGACCAGCCGCTGGAGATCGAAGGCTATGGCACTATCCCGCCGTTGTCCTCGGTAATTCCCGGCTTCACCGCGCCGGCCAACTACTTCGGCATCTTCATTCCGAAGGGCGTGCCCGACGAGGTGGTGCAGACGCTCGAAAAGATTTGGGCAGAGAACATCGTCAAGAACGAAGCTCTGAAGAAGTACGCGGTCACGCGCGGTGCGCTGTTTTCGCCGCTCTATGGCGAGCAAGCGCAAAAGGCCGTGTTCCCAGCCATCCAGCTGAATGCTTGGCTCATGTTTGACAGCAACAAGGCGAAAGTCTCGCCGGACACCATCGGCATCCCGAGGCCGTAAGCGTTCCAAAGGGTCGCCCGTGGCTCGGCACGGGGGCGTCATCAAGCGGATGCAATCTTCCAAAGAAAATCCCGGCCTGGATGGGGCTGCTCATTCGGCCGGGAGCCTCATAACGCCGCGGTCGGACTTCATTGCCGCGCTCGGCTGGATCGCATTCGGCATTGCGGTCGCCATCGGCTCCTGGCAAATGGATCGCCTGGAAAATCAGGACGTCGCCCCGTATGCCGTTCCCGGTCTCCTGCCCTTCTTCCTCGGTCTCGCCATCGTTTTTTTCAGCACGCTGATGCTGGCGCGCGCCTGGAGACAGGGTGCGCTCGCCAAAGATGCGATTCAGGCAGCCGGCATGTCGATGGCCGAGCGCAAACGCTTCCTGATCGTGCTGAGCCTATGCCTGACGTTCGGCATCGTCCTGGTGGGTCACGGGCTGCCCTTCTGGCTCGCGGGCGCCATTTTCGTCTCCGCCACGATCTCCGTTCTGCAATACCCACAGCGCCGTGCCGCCAACCAGGTGGTGCGCGGAATCGCTCTGTCGATCGTAATCGGACTTTGTGCCGGCTTCGGCGTCACACTCGTTTTCCAGGAATTCTTCCTGGTGCGTTTTCCTTGAACGACGTGGACAAGCAGGTTCTGCCATGCTCGACGGTTTAGTCTCACTGGGTCACGCGTATCTGGCACTCCTGCTCAGCCCGACGTCGCTCGCCCTCGGCTTGGCCGGCGCGCTGACTGGCATTCTCGTGGGATGTATGCCGGGACTCTCCGCCACGCTTTGCATCGCATTGTTAACCACGCTGACGGTCAAGCTGCCCGCGAATGACGCCATTCTCATTCTCGTCTGCTCCTATGTCGGAACGCTGTATGGCGGCTCGCGTTCGGCGATCCTGCTCAACATTCCTGGGACCGCAGCGAACGCTGCGTCGTGTGCGGACGGCCACGCCCTTGCATTGCGCGGCGAAGCCGGACGCGCAATCGGCATCGCCACGTCGGGCGCGTTTTGCGGCACGTTTTTCGGCGTGATGTGTCTCGCGGCGTTTACCCCGACGCTGGCCAAAGTCGCGCTGTCGTTCGGCGCTCAGGAGTTTTTCTGGCTCGCCCTGTTCGGCGTAACGATGTCGGGGACGCTCGTCGGCAACGACCCGCTCAAAGGCTGGTTGATGGGAGCGCTCGGTCTCTTCGTCGCGCAGATCGGACAGGAGGGAATCTATGCGCATGACCGATTCACCTTCGGCCTTCCCGCGCTCTCCGGCGGTATCGCACTCATCCCGGCGCTCATTGGGGCGTTCGGCTTTGCCGAAGTGCTGACCAGGCTGGCCGATCCGGTGGAGCGCAAACTCCTGGAAATGCGCGATTCAATCCGGCCTCGTTTCGACGAAGTCGCGCGCTACTGGCGCACCGTGCTGCGGTCCGGCGCGATCGGCGTGCTGACGGGCCTGATGCCGGGCGTCGGCGAGGATTCCGGGGCGTGGATGTCGTACGCCGCCGCAAAAGCTACGACCAAGGAACCCGAGTTATTTGGCAAAGGCTCCATCGATGGCCTGATGGCAGCGGAGACCGGCGACATGTCGTCGATCCCTGGGCACATGATCCCCATGCTGGCCCTGGGCGTCCCTGGCTCCGCGCCCTCCGCGGTGTTGATGGCGGCGATCATCATCCATGGGATCCAACCCGGCCCGATGATGATGGTCGAGCATCCGCAATTTGCCTATGACATGGTCGCGATGACGACGCTGGCGACCGTATGCATCCTCATCTTCGGTCTCTATCTCGTGCGGCCGCTGCTCTACGTGCTGCGCGTCAAGCACAGCGTGCTGATGCCAATCATCTTCCTTATGTCAGTGGTCGGCTCCTACGCGACGGCATGGCGGCTGTTCGACGTGTATGCGATGCTGGCGGTGGGCGTCGGAGCGTTCTTCCTGCGCCGCAAAGGCTATCAGATGGCGCCATTTGTGCTGGGGCTCGTCCTCGGCAACCTGCTCGACAAAAGCTTGCGCCGCGGTCTCGTGCTGACCGATGGTAGTATGGTTCCTTTCTTCACGCGGCCGATCTGCATTGTTTTCGCATTTGTGACCATCTTTACCATGCTGCTCTACGTTCCGGCATTCAATCGCGTCGTACGTCGTTTCGCCGAAGCGGTCATCAATCCGCTGAAATCGCTCGTCGCGCGGCGGGGGTGAATCCTCATGCGGTTCGCGTTGTGCAATGAAGTGCTTGCGTCGATGCCGCTCGAACGCCAATGCGATTACGCTGCCGAGCTCGGTTACGACGGACTAGAGATCGCGCCGTATACGCTCTTCGATGCACCTGACGCAGTGAGCGCGACCGAAGCATCCCAGGTCCGCGCCGTTGTTGGCAGCGCTGGAATTGTGGTGACTGGCCTGCATTGGTTGCTGGTGAAGCCGGAAAACCTCTCGCTCACAGATCCTGATGCGTCGATAAGGGCGCGCACACTTGAGGTGATGAAGCGCCTCTCCGGACTGTGTGCCGCATTGGGCGGAAACGTGCTTGTGCACGGCTCACCCAAGCAGCGCCAGATCGCCCCGGGCGAGACCCATGTGGTTGCACGGTCTCGCCTCGTCGACGCACTTGGGGCGGTCGCAATGGTGGCCGAGCGCGAAGGAGTGCTCTATTGCATTGAACCACTGTCACGCAAGGAGACCGCGCTCATCAATACGATCGCCGAGGCGGCCGAGCTGGTTCGCGAAGTCGCGCATCCAAACCTGCGGACAATGGTTGACTGCAGCGCGGCGGGCCAGACTGAGACAGAGTCAGTGCCCGCACTGCTTGATCGTTGGCTTCCGACCGGCCTCATTGCCCATATTCAGATCAACGACCCAAATCGCCGGGCGCCCGGGCAGGGCACAATGCGGTTTGCGCCGATTGCAGCAACTCTTGTGAGGCACGGTTATTCAGGCACAGTTGCCGTTGAGCCGTTCGACTATGTCCCCGACGGTGTGGGCGCCGCCGCGTTTGCAGCTGGCTATTGGCAGGGCGTATGCGAAACCCTCAACTGAAGGGCGTCTGCACTATGTCAGCGCTTTGCTTCGCATCCTCGACCTCGAACTGTCAGAGGGAGCAATGTTCGCTATTTTGCTTCGATGTGGACGTGAAGGAGTTGGCAACGGAGCTCCAGAAATATTGACATCGACCGATTGGCCTTATATAACTAACTAGATATTTACATAGGTCTAATTTGGGCCGATGTCTCCCTGGAGTTGCCGGTCCGCGACATAGCCAGGTCGGCGCTCTCGGCAGCTTGCGATGCCCATATTCGCCGAGCCCGGGCTGGCCAATGCTGCGGGACTTATCGATGGTCTCGTTAGACGTCGATGCCACAGGGATACGGCTGGAGAAATAAATGGCTGTGCCGGTGCTTAGTGCCGAAGAAGCGGCAACGCTGGTTGAAAGTGGCAATACGCTTTTGATCGGCGGCTCAGGCGCCGGCCATTCTGTGCCCGACGCGCTAATCGCCGCGGTTGAAAAGCGCTTTCTAGCCGGAGGTGAGCCAAAGAACCTGACTACGGTGCACCCCGTCGGATTGGGCGACCGTGCGAATTGCGGGATTGGTCATCTCGCGCATCCGGGACTTCTGAAGCGGGTTGTTTGTGGCACTTTGGTCGACTCGCCGCCGGTCGAACGCATGGCGGTAGAGAACAAGATTGAGGCCTACACCCTCCCGCAGGGGTGTCTTTCGCAATTAATGCGTGAAATGGCGGCCGGCCGTCCTGGTCTTATTACCCACGTCGGGCTGCGTACATTCGTCGATCCACGCCATGGCGGCGGTAAGCAAAGCGAGCTTGCCAAAGACGATCTCGTCGAACTGATCGAAATCGCCGGCCGAGAATGCCTGCTCTTCAAGCCGATACATGTCGACATTGCGCTTCTGCGCGGCACCACCGCTGACGAGGACGGCAATGTGACCATGGAGCAAGAAGCCGTCTTCGGCGAAATGATCTCGATGGCGCAGGCGGCACGACGTGTGGGCGGAATCGTGATCGTACAAGTCAAGCGGATGGCGCTGCGCGGCACGTTACCACCCAAACAGGTGAAGATCCCCGGCATGCTGGTCGATTGCGTCGTCGTCGAGCCGGACCAAACGCAGACATTTTTTACTAAATACGATGCTGCTTACGCCGGCGAATTGAAAGTGCCATTGTCGCAGATCGCGACGTTGCCGTTTTCGCCACGTAAAGTTGTCGCGCGCCGTGCCAGCTTGGAGCTGTTTACCGGTGCGATATGCAATCTCGGCTCTGGCATCTCGACTGGTATTGCGTCGATCGCGGCGGAAGAGGGCGTGCTCGATGATGTCGTGCTGACGAACGAGCAAGGGCTAATCGGCGGCGCTCCGGCGACGGGTAATGAGCCCGGCGCAGCGCGCAATTATCAGGCTATGATTGATCAGCCCTATCAATTCGACTTTTATGACGGTGGTGGTCTCGAACTTGCGTTTCTTTCGTTCGCAGAGGTCGACGAACACTGCAACGTCAATGTCAGCCGGTTCGGCGATAGGATCGTCGGTCCGGGCGGCTTCATCAATATCAGCCAAAACGCGCAGACGATGATCTTCAGCGCGACCTTCACCAGCGGCGGCCTCGACATAAGCTGGCCCGGTGGACAAACGCAAATCTCGCGTGAAGGTCGCGAAAGGAAGTTCGTCCGCGCGGTGCAGCAGGTGACCTATTCTGGCGCGCTCGCACATGAGAATGGTCAACGAACCTTGTTTGTAACCGAACGGGCGGTGTTTCGCCGGAACGAGGCCGGGCGCCTCGAATTGATTGAGATCGCCCCAGGTGTGGATCTCGAAAGGGATATACTGGCGCACATGGAGTTTCGTCCTGAAATATCGCCGTCTCTTAAGCGCATGGAGGTGCGAATTTTTCTGCCGCGGCAGATGAATCTCGCGGAGACTATTGAGAACAACCGGCGTCCGGCGCGTTCAGTACGTCTTTCCCGTGTTTTGTCAGGGAGCCGCGCGTGAAAACTCTCACCGCCAATCACAAATCGCGGCATGTGTTACCTACGTTAAAGCCGAAGTTATCGTCCGAATCGATCCGCGACGCGGAGCGAACCCAGCAAGCTATTCTTGCTGCAGCCGAGGACGAATTCGCCGACAAGGGTCTGGCAGGCGCGCGCGTCGACACCATCGCCGAGCAGTCCGGTGTGAACAAACGGATGCTCTATTACTATTTCGGCTCCAAAGAGGGTCTCTACGTCGCCGTGCTGGAGCGGGCCTATGGCGCGATGCGCAAGAGCGAGCGGGAGCTCAACCTCGTCGACCTCGAACCGCTCGACGCAATTCGCAAATTGGCTGAATTCAAGTTCGACTATTACTTGGCGCATCCGGCGATAATTAGTCTTCTCGCCGGCGAGAACATGCAAAATGCGAAGTATCTGAAGCGTTCGCGGCGACTGCGGGACATGCACAATTCTCTCGCCAACGTCTTGCAAACCGTGCTTGCGACCGGAAAGAAAAAGGGTCTAATCAAACCAGGCATTGACCCGCTGCAACTTTATATCTCGCTCGCATCTCTGAGCTATTTTTACTTCAGCAATGCGTCGACGCTCTCAACGGCCTTCGGGCGTGATCTGATGAGCGCGAGCGAACTGAAAGCCCGCCGCGCCCACGCCATCGAGGTTGTTCTCGATTACGTTAGAATACGCTGAACGCGCAATGTCCAATCGTTGGAGGTCAGATGAAATTCGGTGATTACCCAAAGGCTGGATCGCTCGATGGAGTCGCCGGCTTCCGCGATTACATGAAGACGCTGGGTCTAGATATGCCCTGCGACGACATCGTGGAGAGCGGACCGGGCTCGCCGTTAGGCGCCCCGCTGGAATTCGAAGGATTGTCCATCGGGCATCGGCTTGGGATGCAGCCGATGGAAGGCTGGGATTGCGAGCTTGACGGCCGACCCTCGGAAAATACCAAGCGGCGCTGGCAGCGCTTCGGTCTCAGCGGCTCCAAGTTGATCTGGGGCGGCGAGGCCTGCGCGGTGCGCTTCGACGGTCGGGCTAATCCGAAACAGCTGTATATGGCGGACCACACGCAGAGCGGGATCGCGGAGCTTCGCGAAATACTGATCAAGGCGCACAAGGAGGCGATGGGCGATGATCGCGGATTGGTCATCGGTCTCCAACTCACGCACTCGGGTCGGTTTTGCAAGCCGAACGACAACACCCGATTCGAATCGATTATCGCCTACCACCATCCGCTCCTCGATAAGAAGTTTGGTTACCCGGTCGACCGACCGGTGATCAGCGACGACGAAATCAAACGCTTGATCGAAGACTTCATCATTACGGCAAAACGCGCGCAGCAGTGCGGCTACGATTTCGTCGACATCAAGCATTGTCATGGCTATCTCGGTCACGAGTTTCTTAGTGCTGTCACACGGCCCGGACCCTATGGGGGCAGCCTTGAGAATCGGACTCGCTTCCTGCGTGAGATAACTGAGGGCATTCGCGCCGAGGCGCCCGGATTGCGAATTGGCGTGCGATTGAGCGCTATCGATACTGTGCCGTTCAAGCCAGACCCCGCGAGCTCCGTGCCGGGCGCGCTCGGTCCGGGAATTCCGGATGAACATAGCCTGCCTTACATTTATGCCTTCGGGGCCAACCCGGAAAATCCCCTCGAATACGATCTCACTGAACCGATCGCTTTCCTCGAGGTTTTGCGGAAGCTCGACATCAGGCTTGTGAACGTGACGATCGCGAGCCCCTACTACAATCCACATTATATTCGGCCGGCGCTCTATCCGCCGTCGGATGGCTATCATCCGCCGGAGGATCCGTTCGTAGGCGTCATGCGACACCTCGCCGTAGTCCGCGATCTCAAGAAAGCATTTCCTGATTTCTGTCTTATGGGTAGCGGCTACACCTATTTGCAGGAGTTCTTCCCGAACGTTGCTCAGGCCGTGGTACGTCAGGGCTGGGTCGACGTCGTGGGGCTTGGGCGCATGATACTGGCCTATCCGGAACTGCCGCTGGATATTTTGAGCGGACGCGGTGTGCAAAAGAAGCGCCTGTGCCGCACCTTTAGCGACTGCACCACCGCGCCGCGCAATGGCATCGTTTCGGGCTGCTATCCGCTTGATGCGTTCTATAAGAAGTCCCCCGAATTTAAGCAGCTCGCCGTGGTGAAGAAGCCAGCGAAATCGGCTTGAGAACGATGCCCGCTCCCGATCGCCGCATTGCACTTCTCGGTACCGGCATTATGGGCGGGCACATGGCCCGCCGCCTCGCGCAGGCCGGGTTTTCAGTCGCGGTGTGGAACCGAACCCTCGCGAAGGCGGAAAAACTGCGGGAGTTCGGGATTCGGCTGACGGCCAGTCCGTCGGCCGCCTGTGCCGACGCCGACGTCGCAATTGTTATGCTCAGTAATGGGCCGGTGGTCGAGGAGGTGCTGTTCTCGGAGGATGCGAGCGGGCGCAAGCCCGCCGAAACGCTCGCCCCAGGCGCCGTTCTCGTCGTCATGAGTTCAATTCCGGTGGAGTATTGTCAGGCGCAGGCCGAGCGGCTTGCCTCGCGCGGTGTGGGCTATGTTGACGCACCCGTCTCCGGCGGCGAGCCGGGAGCGCGTGACGGTACGCTCGCCGTTCTTGCGGGTGGCGAGCCGGATATCATCGCCAGCCTAGCAGATGTCTTCGCCGTGCTCGGGCGCGCGACCCGGCTCGGCCCGGCGGGTACCGGCCAACTGACCAAACTTGCCAACCAGATCATCGTGGGAGGCACGATGATAGCAGTGGCCGAAGCCTTGCATTTTGCCACGTGTGGAGGCGCCGATCCTGCGGCTGTGCGTAACGCGCTGATGGGCGGTTTTGCGGAGTCGAGGATTCTCGCCATCCACGGTGAGCGCATGGTCGAGCGTAACTTCGTGCCCGGCGGTCCGGCCGAATATCAGTTGAAGGACATACGCACGGCGCAGGCGCTGGCGGGCAAACTCGGCCTGCATCTTACTTTGCTTGACAGCATGATCGGCATCTTTAGCGATATGATCGCCAATGAAGGCACCGGGCTCGACGTAGCCGGCGTGATGCTCGAGGTGGAGCGTCGGGCGCGAGCCTCGCATGCGAAGCTTGGGAAGGATACGTGATGACGGGCCAGGTCGAGTTGTCCGTTAACGACGGTGTGGCGCAGATCGTCCTCGCGCGGCCGGAGAAGCATAACGCAATCACGCGCGCAATGGCGCTGGAACTCGCCCGGATCTGCCGAGAGATTGATGAAAACAACGATATTCGTGTGGCAACCATTACGGGTGCGGGGGATCGCGCGTTTTCGGCAGGAAGCGATCTTAACGCGCTAGCCGATATATCCGACATCTGGGCGTTCCGTAATCGGGTTGAGTATGCCGCCGTAGTGCGTGACATACGCAAGCCGGTCATTGCCGGCCTCAAGGGCTGGGTGCTTGGCGGCGGCATGGAGATTGCACTGTCAGCAGATATTCGGATCGCCGGTCGCAGTGCCAGAATTGGAGGGCCCGAAGTCACGCGCGGGTGGGTCGGCGGCGGTGGCGCATCGCAAATGTTGCCGCGTCTCGTTGGCTACGGTCAGACAATGCGAATGCTTCTCGTCGGGGATGCGGTCGAAGCGGATGCTGCGCTAAGAATGGGTCTTGTGGAAGAAGTTGTGGATGACGCGAGTGTCCTCGCGCGCACCGCAGAGCTCGCGGCCATCATCGCCTCTTATAGTCCCACCGCCACACAAGCGGTGAAAGCTGCCGTGCGCGCAGCGCTGTCGATGCCGCTGGAAGCGGGCCTGCGATATGAAAACGAAATTCACGTGGCTTGTATGGCGGACAAGGGCCGATCCGAAGGCATCAAGGCGTTTCAGGAAAAACGGCCAGCTAGATTTTGACCTGAGGTTTGCCGTGTATGTGTCGGAAAGCTTATCCGCGTTGATAAGTAAGCAGAATTGCGTAAGCTGGTCCGACCTCAATGATTTAAATGGTCCTTATCAAACCACGCATTTTGATCGCTACTACTCCAACGTCTCGCTTTGTCTGTTGTTAGTAGACCGGCTGGAAGTACCATGACCGATTGTATCGACGCCTGGACACATATTCTTCCGGAGCGCTATTTCGCAAAACTTCAAACCGTCGGCTCGGCATCCGGTCGGCTGAAGCGGTGGCTCACGCTTAAAACCTTGTTCGATCTTGACGAACGCTTCCGTGTGATGGATCGGTTTCTTGGCTATCGTCAGTTCCTAACTCCGTCACTGCCGCCAGTCGAAGACCTGGCCGACGGCCAGGCCGCAACCGATCTCGCGCGACTGATGAATGACGAGTTGGCTGAACTGGTCGCAGCTCATCCCGACCGGTTTGCGGGCTGGTGCGGAGCATTGTCGCTTATCGATCCCGCGGCTGCGGTCAAGGAAATTGACCGGCTTACACAGATGGGGAGCGCGGGCGCACAAATCATCACGAGTATTCGCGGCGAGCCGCTCGACGCCCCGCGGTTCCAGCCGGTCTTCGACGCTCTGGCGGCGAATGGCTTATCGGTCTGGCTGCATCCGGCGCGCGGACCGCATGTCGCCGACTATCCGACCGAAGATCGTTCGAAATTCGAAATCTGGTGGGCATTCGGATGGCCCTATGAAAGCAGCGTGGCGATGGCGCGCCTGGTGTTCTCCGGTCTGTTTGATAGGCACCCAGATTTGCGAATCATCACCCATCATTTGGGCGCTATGATTCCATTTTTTGCCGGGCGCATCGCGCAGGGCTGGGGAAAGCAGATGGGTACGCGGACACCGGATAGCGATGCCGACCTACTTCCCAGGCCGCTCAAACGCACGCCGTCAGAATATTTC
>Ga0208848_1000252_pt1 | contig 10464 bp, 11 predicted proteins | sample NGESurshal072012_2_FD_184455 | JGI IMG/M metagenome (GOLD analysis project Ga0208848, IMG submission 184455) | Arctic peat soil microbial communities from Barrow, Alaska - NGEE Surface sample 210-1 shallow-072012 (SPAdes) | ecosystem: Environmental > Terrestrial > Soil > Wetlands > Peat ... | reverse complement strand
CAAAGCCAATGGCGACCTGGATCAATCCACCGGCGAAATCGCTAAACATCCAAGCTTAAATTCCACACTGGGCTGTCTCAAAATCGTTGACACGTTCCGAGCCGCCGCAGCGCCCGCAGTTCGTCTCCGAGGATCGGATGGGTGCTTGGGGTGCCCTGCTTGACCCTGCGGACGTGCAGGGTAGCGGTGGCGAACTCCATTTGATCCCAGCGTAGGTCCACCAACTCGGAGACACGGAGGCCATGCCGGTAGCCCACTAGGATCATAGTGGCGTCCCGGTGGCCCCAGCGGTTGCCTTTGGCCGCTGCAATGAGCCGCTCGACTTCGGCCTCGGTCAGATACTCGCGGGTGCGCAGGTCGGCGTTAGGCCCACGTTTGGGGGTGACTGTGCGATTTACGGTGGCTGGCGTGACCAGCTTGAGGTGCGACTTAGCCATGGGTTTCGCCCTTCCTGTGCCGAGGACTGTTCGTACAAAACCTCTTCTACGAACTGTCGCGTCGAACAGGGCTAACGCGAGGCTGCCCCGACAAGCTGGGCGACCCTCCCCCCAGCATGGACAGGCGGGGGGGGGTGCCGGATCGCGTCCGAGGCTGTTGATGGCTTGGATGTGGTTGTCAGTGGGCATCTCTCTATTTTTAAAAAGCTGCATATATTGCGACATAGCGCATTGATCAGGATCAAAAGGTGTCACGGCTCAAAAAAAACCGCGCGATGATAACCAGCGACGTCAAAAAACTGGGCAATAGCGTTTACTGATCTAGGTCAATGACTTTTTTCGCGTTGACCGGCAAAAGCCGTCATGACATCGCCCAGCAAGCGTGCCTCCTGCCCGCTATAGCGGGGAGAAAAAATGAAACGGCTCGATGCGGCGTACTACGGCTTCGCGCGCGATTCCTCCGGCGGCCACCGCCGTCAGATGTGCGCGTCTGCTGCCAGTGCCGTCTCTGCTTTCGCACGTAACCCAGAACCGGAAATGGCGATGTAACGCGCTGCGTGCATTGCCCGCATACATAATTGGAGTGAGACCATGCAAACGCCGGCTGAAATCGAATTTCAAGGCATGGAAGCGCGGCCGCAAATCCAAGCCGTCCTCGCCAAGCACGTCGCTGACCTTGAGCAGCATTTCGGTCGCGTGACCGCATGCCGGGTGGTGCTGAAAGCGCCCGGCGGTCATCACCGCACAGGCGGGCTTTATGAGGTCAACATCCGTCTGGCGCTTCCCGATGGACGGGAAGTCAATGTCGACCGCACCGCGCAGGCCGATGAGCGCCATTCCGATCTGGATTTCGCCATCAACGATGCGTTCAAGCGGGCGCGTCGGCAATTGCAGGATCAGGTTCGCCACCTGCAGGGACAGGTGAAGCACCATGAAGGCCCGCCGATTGGGACAGTGGTGCAACTCGACCCATTAGGCGAATTTGGCCTCCTCGAATCCAGCGACGGCCAGGAGATTTATTTCCATCGCAACAGCGTACTCGACGACGATTATTCGCGCTTGGCCGTGGGCTCTCGCGTGACCTATGCCGAGGAAATGGGCGAGAAGTGGCCGCAGGCGAGTACGGTGAAGCTGATGGGGAAACACAGTCTGCGCGCATGAGCCAAGCCGCCGCGTCGGTTGCCAGTAAGGCAACTTGACCGCCTATTCCGTAAGTGGAAACCGGGCAATGGAAAACACTCCCCTGAGGTTGTTTGCCTTGGCGGCCAGTGCAGAGCTGGGTGCGGCGGTCGCGACGGCGCTCGCTCAGCCGCTGGCGGCACATGAAGAACGCGAATTCGAGGACGACGAACACAAAGCGCGGCCGCTCGATGCGGTGAACGGCGCCGACGTCTATGTCGTGCAGAGCCTGCACGGCGGGCCGGTGCAAAGCGCGAACGACAAGCTGTGCCGGCTATTGTTCTTCATTGGCGCAATCAAGGATGCCGGCGCCGCGCGTGTCACCGCGGTGACGCCTTACCTTTGCTACGCAAGGAAAGACCGCCGCACCAAGCCAAATGACCCCGTGACGACCCGGTACATCGCCGGCATGTTCGAGAGCGTCGGCACTGATTGCGTGGTCACGCTCGAAGTTCACAACCCGGTTGCATTCGAGAACGCGTTCCGCTGCCGCACCGTCGCACTGACCGGCACGCCGCTGTTCGCCGACTACGTCAAGAAAGCCTTTTCCGGCGACAAGCTTGCCGTGATCTCGCCCGATGCCGGCGGCATGAAGCGCGCCGAATTGCTGCGCGAGGCCCTGGAAGCGGCCTTAGGCCGCCCCGTCGGCAAAGGACTGGCCGAAAAGCACCGCAGTGCAGGAGTGGTATCGGGCGATCTGTTCGTCGGCGATGTGGCGGGGACGACCGCGCTGATTGTCGACGACCTGATCAGCACCGGCAACACGCTGCTGCGCGCGGCTCATTCGGCGCGCAAGGTCGGCGCCAAACGCGTGATTGCCCTCGTCACGTACGGGCTGTTCATGCCAGGCGCCGCGGAAGTGATTGCCGATCCGGCGATCGACCAAGTGGTCGTCACCGATGCAGTCCCGGCCTTCCGCCTTGATGACCCCGCGAAAAACAAGAAGCTCGTGATCTTGCCCGCGGCCGCCCTACTCGCGGAAATGATACGGCGTCTGCACGAGGAACGCAGCTTTAGCGATCTCCTGGTTTTCTAAGAAACAGCTCAAGCTTTCTTGCGCTTTTTTCGGCCAGCTTAAGGTAAGTGGCAGCAAGCCGCGGCCACTTTTCGGGCGTGCGCGGATGCTCTTCCAGAAGATGCGCGATCGCGAGCCGCGCGCGCAGTGTCGCGCGATGGCAGCGATAAAACGTGAACAGCTCCTCGGCAGGACCGTCACGCAACATCCGTTTCATCCGGCGTTCGATAAAGGCCCCGACCCAAGCCGCACCGAGCCGTTCGCATTCGAGGCTGAGATAGGCGACCTCATCAAACGGGTCGACCACCCGAAGCCGCGGGTTGAATTCGAGGCAGTCGATGATGCGCACTTTGTCATCGATGCAAATATGTTCGGGACGCAGGTCGCCATGGCCCGCGACGATCCGGCGATGGCGAAGGCGGGCGGCGATGAGATGGCCGTGCCGCCCCAAAAACCGGCGCTGAGCCCGATCGATGCGCCGCACGAGGCCGGCCGGAATGCCGAAGCGAGGGTCGAGCAGGATGCGCCGGTTATAGGCGAGGCTCCGCTGCCAGTCGGCGAGATGGACCGCCGGAGATAGAAATACCGGTGCCGCCGAGCGATAGAATTGTGAGAGAACGGCGACAAGCCGGTCGAGCTGAGGAATTTCGACCCGCCGCTCGCCAATAATGCGATCGAGCATATCGCGCTCATCGAGCCGCTTCATGAGCACGAGCCAATCGACCGGGGCTCCGGCTCCGCCGATCGAGAGCCCTTCACCAGTATCCACCAGCGGCAAGACGTCGAGATAGATATCCGGCGCGAGCGCGCGATTGAGCCGCAGCTCGGCGCGGCAGGCGGCCTCGCGCCGCGCAAGCGTCGAAAAGTCGAGATAGGAAAAGCGGACCGGCTTTTTGAGCTTGTAGACCCGGTCGCCGGCCAAAAAGACCCATGACATATGGGTTTCTCGGCAACCGACCGCACCCGGCGCAGGCCGGTACGCATCCGGCCGGCTCAAGAAGCTGACTTTAGCGTCGAGCGTTGGCCCGGCGCCGTTGGCCGAAAGTCCGTGCACGGGCCACTCCTACTTGGCCGATAATTTAATGCGGCGCGGACCGCCCCGGTTGATACTGATCAAACCATCGCCCCTCGTTTGCGGCTATATTTCCTACGTTTTTAGGGGGGAGCCAGTTCATGTGCGCCTCTGTCGCCACCCGCCCCCACACACGCCGAGCCAACGTGTTGGCCGCGCGTGAGGTGGTGATTGGCCCGCTTGGCCTCGCAGGCACCCTTCATCTTCCCACCTCGGCGAGCGCCCTTGTGGTATTCGCCCATGGCAGCGGCTCTAGCCGGTTCAGCTCACGCAATATGGCGGTCGCCAATGCGCTGAACGCCCAAGGCATCGCGACCCTTTTGTTCGACCTGCTCACGCCGGATGAAGAGCAAGAGCGCACCAATGTCTTCGATATCGCGCTGCTCGCCGAACGCCTGATTGAGGTCGTCCATTGGGTCGACACCCAGGGGGAGCTTGCCCACCTGCCACTCGGCCTTTTCGGAGCCAGCACCGGAGCGGCGGCCGCGCTGGTCGCTGCGGCACAACTGGGCTCCCGCGTTGGCGCCGTGGTGTCACGTGGCGGCCGCCCTGATCTCGCGAATGCGGCGCTCGACGATGTAACCGCACCGACGCTGCTGATTGTCGGTGGGCTCGACTACGGTGTGATCGAACTCAACGAGCAGGCCTTTGCGCAACTGAAGGCGCAGAAGGCGCTCGAGATCGTGCCGGACGCGACCCATCTATTTCCGGAACCGGGCACTCTTAATATTGTGATTGAGCATGCCGCGCGATGGTTCAAAACGCATCTCGGCTCGCATGTGCCCGTCAATGCCAGGTAGCTCGCGGAGCCCATGATGCCATTCATCGATCGCACGGACGCCGGCCGACAACTCGCAAAGGCGCTCGCACGTTACAAGGCTCAACGGCCGGTCGTGCTGGCCTTGCCGCGCGGCGGTGTGCCGGTCGCGGCGGAGGTCGCAACCGTACTCGACGCGCCGCTCGACCTGATCCTGGTGCGCAAGATTGGCGTGCCGTTTCACTCAGAGCTCGCCATGGGCGCGGTCGTCGATGGCAGGGAGCCAGTGATCGTGCGTAATGAAGACGTGATCAGTCTCACAGGCGTGAGCGAGCAGGAATTTACCGCTACTTGCGACCAGCAGCTCGCCGAGATCGAACGGCGACGCAAATTCTACCTCGGCGATCGCCCGCATCCGCAAATCGCGGGTCGGACCGTGATTGTTGTCGACGATGGCATTGCGACCGGCGCAACAACCCGAGCGGCCTTACAGGCGACCCGCATGCGTAAGCCGAGCAAGCTTGTGCTGGCTATTCCGGTTGCACCGACCGCGACTTTGAAAGATTTGCGCGGCGAAGCCGACGATATCGTCTGCCTCGAAGACTACGAAGAATTCGGCGCAATCGGGCTATTCTATTCCGACTTCCGCCAAGTTTCCGACACGGAGGTGATCGAGATTCTGGCTCGCCACCAGATCAAGTCACAGGCCATTCCCGGCTGAGCGGGGCCGAGTAGCCAAATGAACCCGCTGACCAGCCCCCTACTCACGGATCTCTACCAACTCAACATGATCCAGGCCTATCTGGACCATGGCGAGACCAAGACGGCTGTCTTCGAATTTTTCGTCCGCAAATTTCCGCCGCGCCGGGGATTCCTGATCGCCGCCGGCCTCCAACAGGTGCTGGATTTTCTCGAGAACATTCGCTTCTCGTCCGAAGAGATCGACTGGCTTGCTCGCACGCGCCGGTTCGACAAAGGACTGCTCGACCGCCTTACCAGTTTTCGCTTCACCGGCGATGTCCACGCCATGCCGGAAGGCCGCGTGTTCTTCGCTAATGAGCCGATCGTGCGCGTCACCGCGCCAATGCCGCAGGCGCAGCTGGTTGAGACCAGGCTGATCAATATCGTGCATTTCCAAACGCTGATTGCGGCCAAGCTGCGCGCATGGTGCTGGCGGCGCCCGGCAAGCTGCTGGTCGATTTCGGCCTGCGCCGTGCGCACGGCGCCGAAGCCGGACTAATGGCCGCCCGCTCCAGCTACATCGCCGGCTTCGCGGGCACCGCGACGATGCTGGCCGAGGAGGAATTCGGCATTCCGACTTTCGGCACGATGGCCCACTCCTTCATTGAGGCCTACGATAGCGAAAGCGCCGCCTTCGAATGCTTCGCGCATTCGCGCCCGCAGAACCTCACGCTGCTCATCGATACCTACGACACCGAGGCGGCAGCCAGAAAAGTGGTCGCGCTGGCGCCAAAGCTTGCAGCCCGCGGCATCAAGATCCGCGCGGTACGGCTGGACAGCGGCGATCTTATCGGCTTGTCGAGAAGCGTTCGCCACATCCTCGACGACGGCGGACTTGCCGACGTGACGATCTTCGCCAGCGGTGGTCTTGACGAGGACTATGTGTCCGAAATCGTTCAAGCCGGCGCGCCGATTGACGGCTTCGGCGTCGGCACCAGCCTGACGACCTCATCCGATGTTCCGGCGCTCGATTGCGCCTATAAGCTCCAGGAATATGCTGGGCTGGCGCGGCGCAAACGCTCGACCGGCAAGGCGACTTGGCCGGGCCGCAAACAGGTCTGGCGTCGCTATGCACAGGACGGCAGAATGGCCGGCGATGTCCTGTCGCTCGAATCCGATCCCCATGCCGGCGAACCTCTGATCGAGCTTGTGCTGAAAGACGGCCGGCGCGTCGGACCAACGCCCACTCTGGCCAACATCCGGGCGCGGGCCGCGCATGATCTCGAACGGCTGCCTGAACCCTTGCGCGACCTCGCACCAGGGGCAACCTGCCCGGTTGAAATCGCGGACGCGCTGGTGCGGCTCGCCGCCGACGTCGACAGCCGCTTGGCGCAGCGCGAAAGCCTGGTCCCATGACCGACAAATTCACGATCGGCGATCGGGATGTCCTGTTGATCGTCGATATCCAGAATGACTTCTGCCCCGGCGGCAGCCTGTCAGTGCCGCGCGGGGATGAGGTCGTGCCATTGATCAATGGCCTGGCAAGCAAGTTTTCCCATGTAGTGCTGACGCAGGATTGGCATCCGCGCGGCCACCTCTCCTTCGCCTCCTCGCATCCCGGCAAGAAGCCGTATCAGACGATCGAGGTCGCCTACGGCACCCAGGTGCTGTGGCCGGACCATTGCGTGCAAGGCACGGAGGGCGCCGCGTTCCGTGAGGACTTGGCGGTTCCCCACGCGGAGCTGGTGCTGCGCAAGGGCTATCACCGCGAGATCGATTCCTATTCGGCGTTCTACGAAAACGACCGCACGACGCGCACGGGCCTTGCCGGGTATCTGGGCGAGCGCGGCTTGCGGCGGGTCTTTCTAGCCGGCCTCGCATTCGATTTCTGCGTGCGCTATTCGGCGGAAGATGCGCATCGCGAAGGGTTCGAGGCGATCGTGATCGAGGACACTTGTCGGGGTATTGACGTCAATGGCTCCGTGGCGGCCACGCGCGAGCTGTTCAGGGCCTTGGGCATCCGCTGCATTTCCGGAAACGCAACCGAAGCTGGGCCGGTCACCACCTGAGGCCATTCACCGTTTCAAAAGCTTTCGCAAGTCGACCAGTGATCGCGTGTTGATCACGTCGTCCGCAGTCAACCAGCCTCGCGATTCCGATATTGATCTTGGTCAAGGGGCATCAGGAAAGAACAGATATCATTAAACTAATTTATGGAATTACGTCGGCAACGATAGGTGGGATGCATCTTACGAGATGCACCTTTTGAATCATGCCTGATAGGCAATCCGCACCCGCTACCGCCTTTGAAATGGCGAGTCGGCAGCGCGAAATTTCCGTTTCGGAGTTCTTTCTCAAGAACCGTCACCTGCTTGGGTTTGATACGCCGGCCAAGGCATTAGTCACTGCTGTCAAAGAGGCGGTGGACAATGCTCTCGATGCTTGCGAGGAAGCCGGGATTCTTCCCGAAATCAGTGTGCAGGTGCGCGATCGCTACGGAAAATCCCGGGTCATCGTGGAGGATAACGGCCCGGGGATTGTCGAGAGCCAGATCGCACGCATTTTCGGCAAGCTCCTCTATGGCTCGAAATTCCACAAGCTCAGCCAGTCGCGCGGCCAGCAGGGGATGGGCATCTCGGCAGCGGGAATGTACGGGCAACTCACCGCCGGCAAGCCGTTGCATATCATCAGTCGCATCAAGGACGATAAGCTTGCTTCGGAAATGCATGTGTCGATCGATACCGCCAAGAACCAGCCGGACATCCACAGGAAGAAACGGCTAAAATGGGACCGTCCGCGCGGGACGCGCGTCGAGATGGAGATGGAGGGCCACTATCAGAAGGGGCCGCATTCGATTGAAGTCTATTTGAAGCAGACCGCCATCGCCAATCCGCATCTGACGATCACCTACCAGGACCCGCAGGGAGAACAGATCCGTTTCGCCCGTAGCACCAAAAAGCTTCCACCTCGACCGAAGGAAATAAAACCGCATCCGTACGGCATTGAGCTCGGCCGGCTCATCCAAATGTTGAGTAACACTACAAGCCCCACGTTGTTACGGTTTCTCGTCGATGAGTTTTCTTGCGTGGGGAGGAAGACAGCGCTCAAGATCATTGAGCTCGCCGGCAAACAATCTGACAAGCAATTAAGCGACCGCTCCTATCCAAAACATATCGCTCACGCGCAAGCGACCGCGCTGCACAGGGCTATTCAAAAAACACGCGTCTCGGCGCCGCGCACCGACTGCATTGTCCCGATCGGCGAGAAGCAGCTCTCGGACGGACTGCACAAGGAGTTGGAGGCGGATTTTTATACCGTCACCACGCGGCCGGCCGCAGCCTACCGTGGCAACCCCTTCCAAGTGGAAGTCGCCATCGCCTATGGCCGTCCCGGCGAGGCCGCCGTTGAAGTCGACGCGAGCGGCCATATGCGTAAAAAGGAGGTGCATGAAAAGAGCGCGGCTGAAAACCTCATGCGCAGAAGGACGAGCCCGTTCGTCTCCTGCGATTTGCGAACCGGGTGCCGCTGCTCTACCAGCAGTCCAGTTGCGCCATCACTAAGGCCGTTATCCAAACGAACTGGCGAGCCTATGGCTTGCATCAGCCGAAGGGAGCATTGCCGATCGCGTCGATGGCAATTTTGGTCCATGTCGCGTCGGTTTGGGTTCCCTACACGTCGGAGTCCAAAGAGGCGATCGAACCTTATCCGGAAATCCTCAAGGAGATTAAATTGGGGCTGCAACAATGTGCGCGTGAGCTCGCACACCACTTGCGCCACGAGATGCATCTTCGCCAGGAATATGACAGGCGTTCTTATATCGAGAAGTATCTGCCGCACATCGGCATCGCCCTGCAGGACATCCTCGCGCTCAGCAATGATGAACGCGACTCCACTGTGAACAAGCTCGATAACGTGCTTCACAAGAGCCGCACGACCCGAAGGCCCGAACCATGACAAAGGGCAATTCCGACGCTACGCGCAGCGACCTGGATCAGAAGACTATCGCGCTGATTGAATCGATTGCCAGCCAAGTCCGCGCCAACATCGACAACGGAACGCTGCCGAACATCAAGCTCCCGGTCCGCAGTCTTGACAACGTGAAGTATGATGAAGCGAAGGGTTACTTCGAGCTTGGCGCCGCGCGCAAAGTGCGCACACTCACGGTAAACACCGCCCGGTCTTTCGCGCAAACTCTTCGTTTGATGGCAACCTCACGGTCGATGGTCGAGCATGACGATTTTGCCACCAAGCGCGAGGTTTATTACATCAGCAAGAACTGGGGTGATTGCCGCTTCGACGAACAGGCCGAGTCGGACGCCATCATGGACGACATCGAGGCTATGGCGTCGATGCATGGGCTGTCACGCGAGCAGTTGCGCTTCTACCCGGAATCACACGGCGGTTCGGTCGCGGGTCGACTCACCGTGGTCGACAGAAATCCCGCGACGAAAGAGGCCATCGAGATCGACTGCGCCAACTTGGGGAGTGGAGCCTATAGCATTCCGCGCTCGGTCGAACATCTGAGCTTCCGGACCGATGCACGTTTCGTACTCGCCATTGAAACCGGTGGCATGTTTCAGCGCCTCAATAATCATCGGTTTTGGGAAACTGCCCGGTGTATTATCGTCGAGATGGGCGGGGTGCCGACCCGTGCAACCCGACGCTTTATTCGCCTGCTTTCCGACAAACAGGATTTGCCGGTCTACTGCTTTGTCGATTGCGATCCCTATGGCTTTGCAAACATCTACCGCACGCTCAAGGTGGGTTCGGGCAATGCGGCTCATATAAACCGCTTCTTATGCGTGCCGCGGGCGCGCTTCTTAGGCGTCACGCCACAGGACATTATCGATTTTGGTCTTGAGGACGCGACCCACCCGCTGGAAACGACTGACATCAAGCGCGCTCAAGACGCGCTGCAAAACGATCCATTCATTATGGCCCATCCCAAGTGGATCGCCGCCATCAAGCAATTGCTTCAAATGGGGGTTCGCGCCGAGCAGCAGGCGCTTGCCAAATGGGGCCTTAATTACGTTATTGACGATTATCTGCCACGCAAGCTCGCCAACGAGAGCAGTTTCCTGCCATAGAACCGCGGATGCTTGCAGACCACGATGCCGCGATGTGCCGTGGCACCAATTGTTCGTGCGAATTTGCCAGATTGTAGCGTTACTGGCGTCTCTCGGCACATCAGCGCCAGCAGCGCGAACCGGTAACTCCAACACGCCTAGCCTTCGCGACAAAGCCGGCGCTCGCCGTGAAAATGATCAGCCAGGCGCTCGCCGCAAATGTTCCGTTTAGCTGGGTCGCAGCCGACAGCGTTTAC
>Ga0208848_1000251_pt1 | contig 10466 bp, 10 predicted proteins | sample NGESurshal072012_2_FD_184455 | JGI IMG/M metagenome (GOLD analysis project Ga0208848, IMG submission 184455) | Arctic peat soil microbial communities from Barrow, Alaska - NGEE Surface sample 210-1 shallow-072012 (SPAdes) | ecosystem: Environmental > Terrestrial > Soil > Wetlands > Peat ... | reverse complement strand
TCCATGCTGGCCTCCACTCCAGTACGAACCTTGAATCCGATTCGTTCCCGCAGGGGAACCCCGCGATTCAGTCTTTTCGGTAAATGCTCTAATCGATGCGGATAAGATTTTCGGTACACACAGGATAATGTTTTCGGTACACACACGGCTGGCTTTCACAGTGATGGAATGCCACACTGCCTCTGACCTCTCCGCCGAGCTCAACGAGTCGGTCGATCTGCCATTGTCGAACCAATCGATCGCCGCGGTCGCGGAATTGAAAGGTAAAAATTCCGATGGAGCCTCTCCATGAAGAAGTCTGCCAAGGGCGTCGGCCTCGCCATCATCGGCGGCGGCCGCGTCGGTCTGTTCCGCGGCGAGGTGGCGGCGCGCCATCCGGCGGTCGAATGGATCGGGCTGGCGGAGAAGAACCCAAACCGTGCCGGCGAGGTGGGGCAGAAAATCAACGCCGACTTCGTGACGCAAAGCTACGTCGAATTGCTCAAGCGGCCGGAAGTAACCGCCTGCATCATTGCCACCGACGAGCATCTGCACGTCGATCCTATCCTAGCGGCGGTCGAGCGCGGCGTGCCGATGCTGATCGAGAAACCTTTGGCGACCGATCTCGCCGAGTCCGCGCGGGTGCTCAAGGCGATCCAAGATGCCGGGATCGACGCCGTCGTCGGCTATACCCAGCGCTTCCGCAGGCGCTGGCTGGCGGCCAAGGAGAAATGCCGCACCGGCGCGCTCGGCGACGTGACGCTGGTCACCTCGCGCGCGTTCATGAACCGCCTGGTGGCGATCGACAATTACAAGCGCACCGACGACCCGGCTTCGATCTCGCCCATGGTAATCTCAGGCACCCACGCGCTCGACATCTGCATGTGGTGCCTGGAGGGCAAGCAGCCGGTCGAGGTCTATGCGCGCTCGATCGATAAGGTGCTCGGTCCGCTTTACAAAGGCATCGACGCCACCGCCGGCATGATCATGTTCGGCGACGGCACCGTCTACCACCTCAACATCTCATGGGCCCTACCGGTGACGTGGCCGGCCGCGGTCTATAGCCTGGAGGTCGGCATCGTCGGCACCACCGGGGTGCTGACCATCGACGATACCCATCGCGACATCGTGCTCGCCGTGTCGAAGGCGCAATCGGAAGGCTACAATCCGGATGCAACCCGTCTGGTCGATTTCATGGGCAGCTACCCGCCCGGCGACATGGCGCTCGGTGAGCTGCGCGGACCAATGGCGGAGGAGACCGATTCCTGGCTCAACCGCGTGGCGCTCGGTCTGCCGACGGCGGCGGCGACGGTGGAAGAAGCGCACCGCAATCTGATGCTGACCAAGGCACTCGACCTCTCCGCCAAACGCAAACAGCCGGTGAAGCTGCCGCTCGATCCGACCGAGGAACGCGCCGCGACTTAGAGGCTTTTCTGATTGTGGTTCATGCAACTCGATGGCCAGTTGGACGAGATATCTTTGCGGCTGCAAGCGCTTCCGCAATCGTCAATCGATGATCCGCGTTTGCAACGGCATTGAGCAAAAAAATGCCTTACGAAGGCTGGTGATTGCCGAGCCGGAATCCGTGGACAATTTTATCTTTGACTTTCACATTAGTTCTGGCGGTTAGAGAACATGTCGACTTGCATTTTTTCCCACGGTACCATCGGATCGTCAGCAAGCATTCCATATTGCGAATGATCAGCATGAACAGATCGGTACGACGCGTCATCACTGGCCTCAACGAATATGGCCAATCCACTGTTGTGATCGATGATACGAGCGCGGTCGGCAGTCATAACGTTCTGACCACCGCAAGCAGATGCCTGACTTATGTCTGGCGGGGAATGTACGGACCCTCGGCGCTGGACGAAGTGGCTGAAACCGTCCACGGCGGCTTGACGATCAACCCCCCGGCGCACGGCGCGGTTTTTCGGGTGATCGAAATCGCGCCTGATCAGGACGCCCCGAATGATCACGCCACCTTTTTCAGGGCCGTGAGTGGTGAGGAAATTCAAACCGCGGGCCATTCCATTCATCCCGGCATGCATAAGACGCCCACCATTGATTTTTTGGTGGTCTTGCGTGGCGAAGTTTGGCTGCTCCTTGAATGCGGAGAGACGCGGTTGCGAACAGGAGATTGCCTCGTCCAGCGTGGAACGATCCATGCTTGGAGCAACAGGACGAATGAATCCTGCCAATGTGCCATCGTCATGCTCGATGCAGTCTAACCGCGTCGAACCGGCCTATCCTCCAGTCCACAGCCCGTCATTGATATCGAGAACGGCTCCGGTCACGTAACCCGCGCCAGGCGTATAAAAATACCAAATGCCGTGGGCAATCTCTTCCGCCGTCCGCAGACGACCAACCGGGATTCGAGCAATCACCTGCTCCGACTTTCACCACCATTATTGCAGAATCTAATTTTCGGTATACACAAGGGCTCGGGCTAGCATCGTGCAGAATACCGAAACGTTCGACTACATTATCGTGGGTGCCGGCAGCGCCGGCTGCGTGCTGGCCAACCGGCTGACGGCGTCCGGAAAGCACCGCGTGCTGCTGCTCGAAGCCGGGCCGAACGGTCGCCACCCGTGGCTGCATATCCCGCTCGGCTACGGCAAGCTGTTCACCAATCGCCGCTTCAACTGGTGCTATGCTACCGAGCCGCAGCCCGAATGTTACGGCCGCGAGGTGATCGCGCCGCGCGGCAAGGTGCTGGGCGGGACGAGCGCGATCAACGGGCTGGTCTACATCCGCGGCCAGGCCGACGACTTCAACAACTGGCGCCAACTCGGCAATGCCGGTTGGGCTTTTGACGACGTGCTGCCATATTTTCGCAAGGCGGAGGACAACGAGCGCGGAGCGGACGCCATGCACGGCGTCGGCGGACCGCTCGCGGTGTCGAACGCGCGCGACCGCTATCCGCTGGCCGATGCCTTTATCGAAGCCGCGCAGCAATGCGGCTATCCACGCAACGACGATTTCAACGGGCCGACCCAGGAGGGCGCCGGTTATTATCAGACCAACACCCGCAACGGGCGCCGCTGCTCGACAGCGGTCGGCTATCTTAACCCGGTGCGTGGCCGCGCCAATCTCGCGGTGATTTCGAATGCGCTGGCGACACGCATTATGTTCGAGGGGCGGCGCGCGGCCGGCGTCGAGTATTTCGCCGGCGATCAGCGTCGCAGCGCGCGCGCGAACGCGGAAGTGATCGTGGCGTCGGGTACGTTCAACTCGCCGCAGCTCCTGCAACTGTCGGGCGTCGGACCGGCCGCGCTTCTCAAGTCGTTGGGCATCGGGGTGATCGCCGACATGCCGGGTGTCGGCAACGGGCTCGCCGACCACTTTTCGGGCCGGCTCATCTTCCGTTGCAAGGAACCGCTAACGCTCAACGACGCGGTGCGCACGTGGAGCGGCAAAATCGCTGCCGGGCTGCGCTACGGCCTCGCCCGCCGCGGCTATCTCACGATCGCGGCGCTCGCCGCCGGCTGCTTCCTGCGCACACGCCCGTCCGCGGCGACGCCGGACGTGCAGTGCTCGATTGCGCTCTATTCGGGCGACCTCATTGCCGGCGTGCTGCATCCGTTTTCCGGCGTAACCGGCGTCTGCACACTGCTGCGGCCGGAGAGCCGCGGCTATGTACGCATCAAGTCCGCCGATCCGCGCGAGGCACCGGCGATCAGTCCCAACTATCTGGCGACCGCGAAGGACCGCGAGACGATCGTGGAGGGTGTCAATGCGCTGCGCCGCATCTTCCGGGCGCCGGCGATGGCGCGCCACATCGCCGAGGAGATCGAGCCGGGCCCGCAATGCGTCAGCGACGATGATCTGCTCGACTTCATCCGCCGCTGTGGCTCGACCACCTATCATCCGGTCAGCACCTGCCGCATGGGTAATGACGCAACCGCGGTGGTCGATCAGCGCCTGTGCGTGCGCGGGCTTGCCGGGTTGCGCGTGGTCGATGCCTCGATCATGCCAGCGGTGGTCTCCGGCAACACCAATGCGGCGGCCATCATGATCGGCGAAAAAGGTGCCGACATGATCCTGGAGGACGCCGCGGCCGGCACACAGGCATCAGCAGCGGCGTAAGGCTGCGAACGCTCCGCGCATGTGCCCCCGACATGGCGCAGCACAAGGTGGTGCGCAGCTGAACCGGGTTAATGTTCATCGGAGGGGGTTATTGGAAATATCGGGAAGATCTCGCCGGATTCGGAGCGAACCCGGCGAGACTTCGCCGTCGTCAACGGATCGGCGGTTTCCAGCCGGCCGGCGCACGAATGGTGCTCATGTCGATCTGGTCGGCGTTTGCCGAGGTCACCTGGAGCAACGGCGTCCACAGAACCTTGGGGACCTCCCGCTTCTCGAGGGCGTTGATGGCCGCGCGCATTCCCCAGCGGCCGATGATCCCGGGCTGCTGGACAACGGTCGCGTTGATCACGCCTTCGCGGATGAACTTCTCCGTATCCAACTGATAGTCGGCGGTGGTGATGACGATCTTGCCTTTCTTGCCTGACGCCAGCACCGCCTGGGCGGCGCCGATCGCTACAGTGTCGGCACCGTTATAGACGCCGTCGAGCTGCGGGAAGGTCTGCAGGAAGTCTTCCATCAATTTCAGACCATCGGCCGGCGTGGATTGCGAGTATTGCTCGCCGACGACCGTGATGTGGGGAAACTTCTCCGCCAACGTTTTCTTGAAGGCATTGCCCCGGTTTTCCGCCCATGAGGTGCCCGGCGCGCCGCGCAACATGGCCACCTTGCCGTTGCCCTTGAGCGCCTGGCCCATGAAATCGGCCTGCATCTGGCCGATGATGCTGTCGTCCGAACGAATCCGCGTCACTACCTTGTCGCTGTCGGTCATGACGTTGCAGTTGATCACCGGAATGCCCGCCGCAACGGCCTGCGCCACCGCGCCGACCGTGCCGGGGCCGTTGACCGCGACAAGAATGATCGCATCAACCTTGCTCGCGATCAGGTCTTCCATCTGCGAGAGCTGCTTGTCGAGATATTGATATCCGCCGGCGTCGAACCAGATCACCTTGGCGCCGAGCTTGTCCGCCTCGTCGATATAGCCGTAGAGCTGCGCGACGAAGTGAGGGTTCGACAACATAGGAAGCAGAACGCCGATCGTGTACTGCTTGGCGGGCTTGGCCGGACGGGCATACTCATCCCCCGGTGCGGCATTTGCTGGCGTAACGGCGAAAGCAGCCAGGACAAATATGCCGGCCAATATTGTTCTGAAGACGGTACGTTTGTTCATTTTATTTCCTCCTTTGATAGACTTCATTGAGATGCGACGCCTAGCGGCGCCGTTCGCGCGCCAAATCGATGTAGACGGCGATCACGATGATCGCGCCGACGACGATGTTCTGGACGTAGGAAGAGATCTGAATCAGGTTCAGCCCGTTGGATAGCATGCCGAGGACGAGTACGCCCATCAGCGTACGGCCGATGCCGCCGACACCGCCGGTGATCTTGCCGCCGCCGATCACCACGGCGGCGATGGAATACAGCTCCTGCACCTCGCCGAGAGTCGGCTGCCCGGAAATGACGCGCGAGGTCAGCACCACGCCGGCGATGCCGGCGAACAGTCCGCTGACGACGTAGACTAGGATCTTGTATTTGACAACGTTGATGCCGGAGAGGATCGCCGCCTCCTCGTTGCTGCCCATGGCATAGATGTAGCGGCCGAAGCGCGTGCGGCTGAGCACGAAGAAGGCGACGACGAAGGATACCGCCGCGATCACGGCGGGGATCGGTACGAGGCCCCAATAGCCGGCACCGATGATCATAAACTCGTGCGGCAGTCCGGCGATCGGCAGCCCGCCGCTCAGCGTCAAGGCGAGTCCGCGCGCTGCCACCAGCATGCCCAGGGTCGCGATGAAGGCCGGCACCCTGGCCTTGGCGATCAATAGGCCATTGAACAGACCGGCGAGGCAGCCGGCGAGCACGCCGATGACGATCCCGCCCACCAGCCCGAAATCGAGCATCGCCTGCGCGCAGACGACGCTGACCAGCGCCAACAGGGAACCCACCGACAGGTCGATGCCGGCGCTCAGGATGGCGAACGTCTGGCCGATGGAAATGAGCGCGAGAATCGAGATCTGGCGCGCGACATTGCCCATATTGGTAACGCTCCAGAAGTTCGGGTTGATCGTGCCAAAGAACAACGCCATAGCGATCAACACCGCCGGCATGCCGATGCGCCCCCAGGGCAGTCGGCGCAGCCTGTCGACGAGCGGACTCGAGCGCGGAACTGGTGCCGACTGCCCCACAGCGTCCTTTACCGAAGGATCAGTCACTCCACGCCTCCGTTCGTTACGTCGGAATGTTCGGGAGCCCCGCGCAGGGCGCGATCGAGGATATTTTCCTCCGTCGCCTCGGCCCGCGTGAACTCGCCGCAGATGCGCCCGCCGCGCATCACCAGGATGCGGTCGCTCATGCCGAGGATTTCCGGAAGCTCGGACGAGATCATCATGATGGCGGCGCCTCGCTTCAACAGCTCACCCATCAGCTGATAGACCTCGACCTTAGCAGCGACGTCGATACCGCGTGTCGGCTCATCGAACAGGAATATATCCGCTTGCGAGCTGAGCCACTTGGCGATGACGACCTTCTGCTGATTGCCGCCGCTGAGATAATAAACCCAGCGATTGAGATCAGGTGAGGCGATGCGCATCGACGCGGCATATTCCTTGGCGTGCGTGTGCTCCTGCTGCAGGTTGATCACGCCCGAGTGGGTAAAATCGCTGAGCGCGCTCAGCGTGATGTTGTGCTTGATCGACAGGTGCGCCAGGACTCCATGGCGCTTGCGGTCTTCCGGAAGCAACGCGATGCCCTTCCGGATTGCGTGGGCGGGCGATTTGATGTCGACCGTCTGACCTTGCACTGTGATGCGACCGCTATCGCGCTCGTCGGCCCCGAAGATCGCCCGTGCCAACTCGGTGCGCCCGGCACCGACCAGTCCGGCGATGCCGAGAATTTCGCCACGGCGCAACTGAAAGCTGATGTCGTGCAATACGCGCTTGCGCGACAGATTTTCCACGCGCAGGATTTCCTCTCCCGGCGCAATCGCGAGCTTGGGGAACTTGTCCTTCAGATCGCGCCCCACCATCATGCGAACGAGCTGGTCGACCGACGTGCTTGCCACCGGCACGGTGCCGACCCAGGCGCCGTCGCGCAGCACGGTGGCGCGGTCGCCCAGCACCTTCACCTCGTCGAGCCGGTGCGAGATATAGATGATGGCGACATTGCGCTGCTTCAGCTCGGCGATCGTCGCGAACAGCCGCTCGATCTCGTGCGTCGTCAGCACCGCCGTCGGCTCGTCCATAATGATGAGCCGCGAATTGAACGAGAGTGCCTTGGCGATCTCGACCATTTGCTGCTGCGCGATTCCCAGCCGCTTTACCACCGCTTGCGGGTCTATCTGCAGGTGCAGCGAAGCGAGCAGATCGCGGGTCTGGCGCACCTGCTGCTTGCGATCGACGGTGCCGAAGCGGCCCATTGGTTCTTGGCCGAGAAAAATGTTTTCCGCGACCGTCATCTCCGGAACCAGATTCAGTTCCTGGTAGATCGTGCTCACGCCGAGAAGCTGCGCGTCGTGCGGATTGCGGATGGTCACCGGCCGGCCGCCGAACAGGATCTCGCCGGCGTCAGGTGGATAGACGCCGGATAGCACTTTGATGAGGGTCGACTTGCCGGCGCCATTCTCGCCCAACAGGACATGCACCTCGCCGAGGCGGGCATCAAAATTCACCCCGCTCAAGGCGAGAACACCAGGGAATCGTTTGACGATCCCTCGCATCTGGAGAAACGGCTGCGATTGCTCTCCGTTCATGTCAGGGCCTGCTGCCGATCACTTCCCACACAAGCTCGCAAGCGAACGCATGCGCCGATGGCAAGCGGCCATTCGGGCACGGCTCAATCCCCGCGCGCGCTCTCACGCGTCCTCGAGGTCATTGCCGACCACCTCCAAGCTGCTTGGAGATCACCAACCCTCTATGCAAACCCCCTTAGCGAATCACCGTTGAACAAATGAAGCGTTGTGTTTCCGGAATTCTCTACATTTCGGAAAGTGGCCCGTGTGGGAAAGTACTGTAAACGACCGGACCATCTTTGGTTATGATTATTTCTTCTTCCAGCCGGAATCCTACATCTGATCCAGGGATCTGAACGTAAGGTTCGACGGAAAATGCCATCCCCGGCTCAAGCACGACACTTTCACCTATTTCGTCTTCCGTTATGAACGGCGCCTCTTGCCCAGCAAGTCCGATCCCATGTCCCAACATCCTTCCCAGGACCCATTTGCCTGCCGCGGCAAAAACTTCGCCGGTTGTAGCTCCGGGTTTCATCGACTGAATTACATTCTGAAGAACGTCGTTGGCTTGTCGGAATGCGTCCCTGGCTTTTTGACTGGGTTTTGTATATTTGCCGCAATACCAAGTTCTGACGAAGTCAGAAAAGTACCCATTGAATACCGGGCCGGAATCTATGATTACGCTGTCTCCTTCCAAAATAATATTATCCGATGTAAATCTTCTGTATGGAGTCGTCTTGGAAGTTACAATCACTGGGCTTTGAAACCATTCTGCACCTAAATCTAAGGCGCGTTTCCAGATCGCCGCCTGCACCTCACATTCACGAACTCCTGGTTTTAGAATATCCAGTCCGGCTTGCAGCCCCGACTCACCGATCGAATAAGCAATCTTCAAGCAGTCAAGTTCATCAACCGTCTTGACCATTCTTGCATCCATCATCACCTTTTGGCCGTTTACAAAAGTTGTGCCAGGGAGTTCTGCATTTAGAACTTCAAGGCATGTGGGCTCCCAAAGATCTACGCCCAATCTGCCTCGATCCAGGCCCAAGGCTTTTAATTGCCCGGCCAATCCCCTGGCGCCTGACGCCGTCTGCACGTAGTGATGCGGCCTTAGATTTTTCTCTGGTATCCACGAAGCTCTGCTTTTTGTGTCATCGATGTCCATACTGAAAACGATAGGAGCGCCGTCCTGGTTTAAAGCGACAAACGAGGCGCAATGTTCAAAAGGGGAATTGCCGACGGGAACGTATCTCTGCCCGGTCGTGTATCGTAAATTCTCCCAGCGAAATAACAGCAAACCATCAACGTTGTTCTTTTTCATTGCGGCTAATGTTTTTTTCAGCCGCTCTTCTCTCATTCTTCGGAAATCGACTCTATCTTCCCAATCAACTCCAATTAATCCTTTATAGGACATCATAACCTCCGTTTTGATCGCGATGAGTTTTCAGCTGCTGCCATATGGTTTCGTGGGATACGGCAGTCACTCGACGGCTACGGGGCCACCAACAGGCCAATATTCTGCCAACCCCTCCGCACAAGTCAATGAGCAAATGCCCAATAAATACTTTAGAGAAACGACGAGGCGTTGCAGCCGCCTGGACGGTTCTAAATACCGCGCAAATTAGTGGCATTTCTGATCCTGCATTCCCCGGATGGCGCACTGAGTTGCGCAACCCACACGCCGATTCAAATATAGATGTCAGTACCTTATTCTGGATAGAGCGAGAGCGATCATGGCGAACCCGACGGATGAAACGGAATTCTGGAGGGTTCTGTGAGGTCGCATGGTACAGCGTGGCGCGGATCGCAGGCGTGAGACAACCTTATAGAAGCCGGACTGAACGAAGCCGCAGCCGCTGCGATGCGACAGAAATAACTTCAAGACCAATTAGATTGGATGGGCGCCAACCATGTCGCCAGCCGCTCCATCGCATTCGTCCATATGGGCACGAATGCACGCGATACACACAATGGACGACCGCAAATCCCCGGTCGAAAGCTGAAATCGTCGCCTTGCGGGGGCTTTGATTTCCAGCAGATGTCCTTAAAACGGTTTATCCGAATCAAATCGGAGTCCGACCGATTGATCAGGCGAGGCCGTATTTTTTGGCCCGATCACTGAATTCAGGATAACCGATAAAATTCTCGAATTCCGCGATGCATCCGCGCACTTGTTCGATGTCGTCAGCATTGCGCGTTTGCATAAATGTGTCGAGCGCAGTTTTCACGCCATGATACGCTGCGTAAAGCGAAAACCCGTAGTAAAGAACGACATCGGCACCGGCAGATTCTTCGTCAGCCACCGATCGACCTGGTTTATCAGTGATCATGATCTTGCCTTTGATGCGCGAGCGCAGCCCCGCTAGCACATTAGAGCGGTTTCCGTTTAGGCGGACCATATCCTGAATTCGCGAGGTATGCAGCACACTCAGTTCGAGAGATTTGATCAAGACATGAGGCGACCGCCTTGCAGAGGCTCCTGACGGTGAATGCGGCATTCTTCAGACTATATGCGGCAACTTTGCGCAGGAGCGCCTTGAGTTTGGCGAATAGTTGCTCGATGGGATTGAGGTCTGGACTGTATGCCGGGAGGTAAAAAGGAATTGCACCGCGCGCTTCGATGGCTTCTTCGACCCCATCTACCTTGTGGACGCTGACGTTATCCATGAACACG
>Ga0208848_1000248_pt1 | contig 10494 bp, 10 predicted proteins | sample NGESurshal072012_2_FD_184455 | JGI IMG/M metagenome (GOLD analysis project Ga0208848, IMG submission 184455) | Arctic peat soil microbial communities from Barrow, Alaska - NGEE Surface sample 210-1 shallow-072012 (SPAdes) | ecosystem: Environmental > Terrestrial > Soil > Wetlands > Peat ... | reverse complement strand
GGCGAGGAAGCCGGTTCTGGTGGCGGGCCAACTCCGTCTTGAGCTTCGAGTTCTCCTTCTCCAGCTCATCCGGCTCATCGGGAAGCCTCAGCTCCTCAGGCGGAATTACTGGCCGTAGCTTGTGCGCAGGTAGCTTGAGTCTCAGGCCGGTGTCTGCCGTAAAGATGGCGACGCGGCAGTCATTTTCAGCTTGGTACTCGATGGCTGTCGCTATCAGTTCGTCATCGAATATTGAATGCAAGAGCTTATGTTTTGCAAAATCAATCAACGGCGAATGGCGTACGAACGACAGTGTGACTCCCTTCCTGATTTCAGGGTGCCCTTCATTTTCGATGAAATTGGCAATCCAAGCGACGACTGCCTGCGCTCGATCTCTCAGTTTTCGTGATCTGTTTGTGACCTTTTGGTCTTCGATCTCCCTAAGGAGCACGGGCGTGATGATTAAATTCACGGACCGGCACTTGAGCATCGCGGGCCAATCAACCTGGTCCGGTCGCTGGAAATGCATCAGCGAGTTGGCGTCGAGCACCAGATGGACGGTTTCGTCTGCCATGTCAGTCTCAGGAATCAGCCGAACAGGGTAGAACATGGGTAAGGATGCATCGATCTACTCGAATTTGATGTCCTTGTAGCCGGCGAGCGGATTCTAGGTAGCCTCGGTGCATTCGATATCGGATGCGGAGATTATAGTGCTTATTCTCCGCATAAAATGCGGAGAATGCTATTGCGCGTGCGGAGAATAACAGGCCTAATCTCCGCAGGAGATGCGGCGAATGCCAAAATACATCCATGAGCTGCCAAATTGGCCCGAATTCAGGTGGGATCACGAAGGCCTAGCCAAGCAACTGGCTGCCGTCCGGCACCGCCAAGGGCGGCTTATCGGCCGCATGCAGGCCCTCGGTTTTTCCCTGCGCGAGGAAGCCGTTCTCAAGACCCTCACAGAGGATGTGCTTAAGTCGAGCGAAATCGAGGGCGAAATTCTCGATAGGGATCAGGTTCACTCTTCAATCGCGCGACGCCTTGGCATGGAAGCGGGCGCTCTGCCGCCCGCAGACCGCAACGTCGAGGGCGTCGTCGAAATGATGCTCGACGCCACGCAGAAGTTCAAAGCACCTCTGGCCGCCGAGCGATTGTTCGGTTGGCATGCTGCGCTGTTTCCGACAGGACGCAGCGGTCTAAGAAAAATCATTGTCGGCGCGTGGCGCGATGATAAATCCGGGCCAATGCAAGTTGTCTCTGGTGCTATTGGCCATGAGAAGGTGCACTACGAAGCGCCCGGGGTCGGAAAGCTTGACGCTGAACTGAAAGCGTTCCTCGATTGGTTTAACGGGCAGGACAATACCGACCCGGTCATCAAGGCGGCGCTCGCACATCTTTGGTTCGTTACCATCCATCCGTTTGATGACGGCAACGGCCGTATCGCGCGCGCGATCGCCGACATGTCGCTCGCCAGATCGGAGGACAGCCCGCAACGCTTCTACAGTATGTCCGCGCAAATCCGTCTGGAGCGGAAGGCCTATTACGACATTCTGGAAGCGACGCAAAAAGGCGATCTCGATATCACGCCATGGCTGGAGTGGTTTTTAGGATGTCTTGATCGTGCCTTTGACGGCGCAGAGAAGATTCTGGCAGCGGTCTTTCAGAAAGCTGAGTTCTGGAAGACGCATGCTACAGCGCCCCTTAACGAGCGTCAGTGCGACATGGTCAACCGCCTGCTGGACGGGTTCGAGGGCAACCTTACGTCATCGAAATGGGCGACCATCGAGAAGTGTTCGCCTGACACAGCTCTGCGCGACATCAGCGAACTCGTCGAGCGTGATATTCTGAAGAAGGACGAAGGGGGCGGGCGCAGCACCAGTTACTCGCTGGCCGATGGCGCAGGTCGCGAGGGCTGAGAAGCGAAGCAGCCGGAGCCGCCCATATCACGCCGGCAGCCCGGCCCCATCCAACCCTTGTCTTTGCAATCAATGTTGGCGAGGCTTCGGGGTGGATTGAGCGGCGACGGGATCAACGCGAATGCAGCCTCAGAATCTTCGAGCCATGACCAGGGCATCGCTGCTTCCCGTCGTTGCGATAACGCTGGCGGCCGGGATTTTTGTTGCCGACATGATTGCAGATTTGGAAATTGCGTTTCCGGCCTTTTATACCGTGGTCGTTCTGCTGGCGGTCCGCTTTTGCAAAAAGCGTGGCGTCATCCTTGTCGGCGTAGGCTGTTGCGCATTGACGCTGCTGAGCGACCTTTTGACGGCGTCCAGCGGCTCGACGGGAATAGGGTTCATCAATACGACGATCAGTCTGCTGGCGATCGCCACGACGACCTACCTTGCGGTCAAGATCGAATCGGAAAAAGCGGCGGCCTATGAGGCGCGCTCGCAACTCGCGCACGTTGGGCGCGTGACCACGCTCGGAGAGTTGACCGCCTCGATCGCGCACGAAGTCAATCAGCCGCTCGCCGCGGCGGTGATCAACGGCAATGCCTGCATGCGCTGGCTGGCGGCCGAACCGCCCAATCTCGATGAGGCCAGACAAGCCGCCGTCCGTCTTGTCAAAGACGCCAACCGCGCCAGTGAGATCATCGCGCAGGTGCGCGCCCTCACCAAGAGCTCGCCGCCGAAAAAAGACTGGCTGCAGATCAACGACATCATCCTGGCGACCGTCACGTTGATCGAGAGCGAAATTCGGCAAAATCAGGTTTCGCTGCGAACCGAGCTCGCCGACGACGTGCCGCTGGTGCAGGGCGACCGCGTCCAATTGCAACAGGTTATCCTCAATCTCATCCTCAACGCGCTCGAAGCCATGAACCGGATACCCGCGGGGCCGCGCGAGCTCATCATCAGTTCAGCAAAAAACGATGCGAAGGGCGTGCGCATCGCCGTCCAGGACTCAGGGATAGGCCTGGCGCCGGACAATCTCGACCGTCTGTTCAGCGCCTTCTATACGACCAAGCCCGACGGCATGGGCATGGGCCTTGCGATCAGCCGCTCGATCGTCGAGGCTCACGGCGGACGCATCTGGGCGACACCGAATGCGCCGCGCGGCGCGGTCTTTCAATTCATCTTGCCGATAGGCATGGAACCGTGAGTGAGAACAAGCCTGTTGTGTTCGTCATCGACGACAGTCCCTCGGTCAGGGATGCGCTCGACAGCCTTATTCGCTCCGTCCATCTGAACGTGCAGTCATTCGGCTCGATCGAAGAATTTCTGCAATTCAAACGGCCGGACGCGCCCGGCTGCATTGTGCTCGATGTTCGGTTGCCGGGTTTAAGCGGGCTCGATTTCCAACGCGAAATGGCAAAATCGAACATCGATCTTCCGATCATCTTCATCACCGGACACGGCGACGTTCCGATGTCGGTGCGCGCCATCAAAGCCGGCGCCATCGAATTTCTGACCAAGCCGTTTCGCGATCAGGATTTGCTCGATGCCATTTATCTCGGCATTGAACGTGACCGTTCCCGGCGCCAGGCGTCAGCTATTGTCGCAGTGTTGCGGGGTCATTTTGCTTCACTCACGGCGCGCGAGCGGCAGGTCATGCTGCAAGTCGCCAGCGGCCGGCCGAACAAACAAATTGCCGCCGAGCTCAAACTCAGCGAAGTCACCGTGAAGGTGCATCGCCGTCACGTCATGCGAAAGATGAAAGCCAAGTCATTGGCCGATTTGGTCCGCATGGCCGACAAGCTTTCGGACAGTCCCGAAACGGCGTAGGCGATCGGTACTATAGTGCAATCGCCAATGCGGTTTGTTTGCCTTATCCATTTTTCGCCGGCTTAGTTCAAAGCGCAGCCCTTTGTTCCGCTGCGCATGCCAATCGGTTGGAAGCCGGCGCCATGTCGATCAGGCCGTCGATAGCCGTCGTTGAAGACGATGATTCGGTGCGCGAGGCAACGATCGGCCTTTTGCGCTCCCATGGATTTATCGCCAAAGGGTTTCCATCAGCCGATGCGTTTCTGAAATCCAATCGCATCCGCATTATCTCTTGCTTGATCGCGGACGTGCAGATGCCAAATATGAGCGGCCTGGCGCTTTATGGCCATTTGGGTGCCGTCGGCGCCCCCATCCCGACGATCCTGATCACGGCCTACCCCGATGAAGCCGTTCGCGCGCGCGCTATCAGCGCCGGGGTGACCGGCTATCTCGTCAAGCCATTCAGCGAAAAGGCGCTGCTCGATTGTATCGATACGGCCTCCAAGCACAGTGTGTTGCTGACGCCGATTGATCGGTAGACCGAACGACCGAATCGCGTGGATCGCGACCGCCGCCACGTCCTGCGAAAGATGAAAGCCTGGACCGCGGCGGATGTCGTCCGAATGGCCGGCACGTTTCTGGACAATAGCGAAAAAGACGTAGACGACCGACACCAGAGTATAATCGCTCACCGCGCCCAATTATTTACAGGTGAAACAATTGGTTGGTAGTAGTGCATAAATATCACGCTTAAAGATTAAATGTGCAGATTTGCCGAGGTTGTCTCCATCCCCCCTCGTCAGTTCGATTTTTCTGTGCGATTTTAAGTAGCAATTGCCTAAACTTTATAAACGCAAAACTTAGGGGGATCGGAAAATGGGCGGCTCATCGCGGCGTATACGGTTGTGTTCGGGGGTTGCGCTTTCAGCGCTTATCCTGGTGGCAGGTGCGAACGGCTCTGCGAACGCAGAGGCAACCGACGCGCAGATCAAGGCGCTGCAGGCCCAGGTCGAAGTGCTTGCGCGCACCGTCAAAGAACTGAAAGAGGCGCAGACGCACACCGCCGCCGATGCCCAGGCGGCGAAGAAGCAGGCGAGCCAAGCGGACGCCAATTCGGCTCAAGCCAAAGCAACCGCGGCTGATGCCCATGCAAAGTCGACCAGAGCCCCAGTGAAGTCGGGATGGGGCGGGCTCGACAGCAACGGCCACGCATTCCTCGAGCGCAAGCCGGGCAAAGATCTCACATTCTTTACCCCGGGCGGCGAGATCACCGCCTACGGCCAATTCGACGTCTCGCTCGACGCCACGACAAAGAATGCCGGCAGCCTGAACTTGAACGACAATACCGGTCCGGTCGGAAATTTCGGCTGGATGCCGGCCATCTCGACCAACATCTCTTATCTGGGCGTCCGCGGCTTCCAGCGGATTGGCGATCAACCGTTCAACTTCGTTTACCAGTTCGAAGCCGGAATCGATATTTCAGCGGCACCGGGCGACAAACAATCCAACAGCAACCTGAGCAACCAAGTTAACGGCGCCTTATTCAGCCGAAACAGCTATATCGGACTCGCCTCGTCGCAATGGGGCGCCATCAAGGTCGGCAAGACCGACGCGCCCTACAAGAACTCGACGGCGGAGTTTAATCCGTTCTCCGGCATGATTGGCGATTACGCGGTCATCATGGGCAATTCAGGCGGTGACAATCGCGTCGAGTTTGGCACCCGGGTCAGCCACGCGATCTGGTACGAATCGCCGACCTTCGGCGGCGGCTTCAAGTTCAATGTACTGTTCGCGCCGGGCCAGAACCGCGCCGACGACAGTGGCAATCTCGCCTCGGGCGAATCCGATTGCGCCGGCGGCAACGATCCGACCAGCGGTGGAAATACGCTGGTGTCGTGCAGCGACGGCGCGTTCAGCAATGCGGTGAGCGCCAATCTCAGCTATACGAACGGCCCGCTCTACATCACTGGCGCCTATGAATGGCACGAGAAGGTCAACCGGTCGAGCGATCTTGCGGGCGCGTACGGCGTTGGTTTTTCATCCCCCCCCGGTACGCAAGACTGCTCGGTATTCTCGACCGCGCTTGGCCAGCAACTATGCAGTGAGGATACTGCGAACGAAGACGCCATGAAGCTCGGGATCATGTATCACTTCCAGACCAAGACCACGGTTGGCGTCATCGGCGAACGGTTGCACCGTTACGTCCCGGCGGATTTGGATTTCCAGAATGAGCGCACAAGGTACGGCACCTGGCTGGTCGTCAGCCAGGAACTGTCGCCCCAGGACAGCCTGCATTTCGGCTGGGCGCATGCGTTCCGCTCGCCCGGCAATCCGGGCCAGCACAACGACAGCACGCTCCTAACCGCCGACGGTGCCACATATGGTCCCACCGAAAACCAGTCGGACATGCTCACCGCGGCGTACAAGCACAAGTACACAGAGAACTTGACTTGGTACGCCACCGTGGCGGCGACCTTCAACGGACCTGACGCCCATTACGATCTCGGCGCCGGCGGACGCGGGGTCACCACCGATTGCCACGACGCCGTTAACGCGTCGGGTGGCATCGCTTCCGGCCCACACTGCTTCACGGGCACAACGCTGGTGGGGGTTTCCACCGGCCTGCAATGGAAGTTCTAAGGGCGCCTAGGCCATAATCCCGGCAGCGGCGGCGTTAATCGCCGCCGCTGTGGTGTATGGCTCTTATTGCGATGGCCGGGCCTAGAGCCCGGCCTTTCGCATTAGCCCGGAACCGGCGGTATGATCCGCGCGTTGGATCGAGCCATGTTCCCCTTGCTGTCTGACAGAACGAAATCCTTCATCGCCGTTTGCGCGGTGCTGGCCGTCGCGCTCTGCAATGTCGTGTTCGCAATGGACTGGGTGGCCGAGCGGCCGGCCGCCCGGCCGCTCGCGGCGGTCACCGGCGTCACCGAACCGCCAATGGTGGCTAGCCCGCCGGTGCAGGCCGTGCGCCCGGCGCCGCCGGCCGCGGCCGGCAGCCCGTCCATGAAGGGCAAGTCCGCCGCCGCGCCGAAGAACGGCGCGTCGCAACCCGACGCCGCGATAATAATAATGAATGAGCCGGCCGCACCGGCGGCGGCCGAGGCGCCGCAACCGCTCTGCGACGTGACGGCCTGCGCCGCCGCCTATCACTCGTTCACGGCGTCGGATTGTACCTATATGCCGAGCGCCGGCGTGCGGCGCCTGTGCACCAAGGGCACGCCGCCTCAGTAGATCACCACCGAGCGGATCGACTTGCCTTCGTGCATCAGGTCGTCGATACGCCTTGCAGCGATCGATCTACGGCTGCCAGGCCGCTTCTTTTGTTTGCGAATTGTCGGTGCTCGCGCGCGCCTGATCGATCACCTTGAACAGCGCGCGCAGCACCTCCTTCACGCCTTGCCCGGACGCCGACGACAGCACCAGTGGCGTCTTCTTGCACGCCTTCTTGAGCTTCGCGGTTTGCGCCTTGATCGCTTCCGGTGTCAGCGCGTCGGCTTTCGACAACGCCACGATCTCCGGCTTGTCGGTCAAACCCTGGCCATAGGCTTCGAGCTCGGCGCGCACGGTCTTGTAGTCGGCACCCGCGTCTTCGCCGGTGCCGTCGACCAGATGCAGCAGCACGCGGCAGCGTTCGGTGTGGCCGAGAAATTTATCGCCGAGGCCGACGCCTTCATGCGCGCCCCCGATCAGCCCCGGCAGATCGGCCATGACGAATTCGCGGTTATCGACTTCGAACACGCCAAGCTGCGGATGCAGCGTGGTGAACGGATAATCGGCAATCTTCGGCTTGGCCGCGCTCACGGTGGCGAGGAAGGTCGACTTGCCGGCATTGGGCAGGCCGATGATGCCGGCATCGGCGATCAGCTTCAGGCGCAGGCGGATGGTGCGCTCCTCGCCGGGCTGGCCGGGATTGGCCTTGCGCGGCGCCTGGTTGGTCGAGCTCTTGAAATAGGCGTTGCCGAAGCCGCCATTGCCGCCCTTCATGAGCGTCACGCGTGTGCCGGCCTGCGTTAGATCGGCGAGCAGCGTTTCGCCGTCTTCCTCGTAGACCTGCGTGCCGACCGGCACTTTGAGCACGACGTCCTTGCCGTTGGCGCCGTGGCGGTCCTTGCCCATGCCGTTGCCGCCGGGCGCCGCCTTGAAGTGCTGCTGGTAGCGGTAATCGATCAGGGTATTGAGGCCGTTGACGGCCTCCACCACCACGTCGCCGCCCTTGCCGCCGTCGCCGCCGCTCGGGCCGCCGAATTCGATGAACTTCTCGCGCCGGAACGCGATGCAGCCGTTGCCGCCCGCGCCGGAGTGCACATAGACCTTGGCTTCGTCGAGGAATTTCATGGTGTTAGCCTATATGGCATCGTTTGGCCCCGCGCCACAGGTCCGGCCGGGAATAAATCGCCGCTTCGCCTGATCTAGTCCCCGAAACGCATAACGCGTCAGGGGAGATCGACGATGACAGACCACAATGACGGCCCCAGCCGCCGCAAGGTGCTGGAATGCATGACCTGGGCGGGAACCGGGGTGCTGTGGACCATCAGCGGCGGGGTGCCGCATTCACTCGGCCTGGTCGATGAGGCCAAAGCTTCGGAAGCCATGGCCGCCGACGCCAAGGGTCTTACGTTCCTGCAGATCAGCGACAGCCATATGGGCTTCGACAAGCCGGCCAACCCGAATGCCAAGGGCACGCTGGAAGAGGCGATCACCCGTATCAAAGCGATTCCGACAAAGCCGGCCTTCATGATCCACACCGGCGACATCACGCACCTGTCCAAGGAATCCGAATTCGACGACGCCGAAAAAATCATTTCGCAGGCGCGGCTCGACGTGCATTACGTGCCGGGCGAGCACGACATCATCGACCCCGAGATCAAGCTCTACAAAGAGCGTTACGGCCGCGGCACCAAAGGCTCGGGCTATTACAGCTTCGACGCCAACGGCGTGCATTTCCTGGGGCTCGTCAACGTCGCCAATCTCAAAGGCGGCGGCATGGGCAGTCTCGGCGACGAGCAGCTCGAATGGATCGAGGACGATCTCAAAGCCCGCTCGGCCTCGACGCCGATCGTGGTGTTCGCGCATATCCCGCTGTGGTCGGTCTATCCGGCCTGGGGCTGGGGCACCGAGGATAGCGCGCGCGCTCTCGGTTATATGAAGCGCTTCGGCTCGGTGACCGTGCTCAATGGTCATATCCATCAGATCATGCAGAAGGTCGAAGGCAATGTGACCTTCCACACCGCACTCTCGACCGCCTTTCCGCAGCCGGCGCCCGGCACGGCGCCGTCCGCCGGTCCGATGAAGGTACCGGCCGAGCAACTACGCAAGATGCTCGGCACCGCCAGCGTGACGTTCAAGCAGGGCGAGCAGCGGCTCGCCATCATCGATACCCCGCTGCAGAGCTGAGCGCATCATGAGTTTTGCAAGAACTCTCGCGCTCGGCGCGATGACCGGGCTTGTCGCTGCATTTATCGCGGCGGCGAGCCCAGCCCAGGCGGCAGAGATCGAGGTGAAGATCGACAATTTCACCTTCAACCCGCAGCAGATCACGGTGAAGACCGGCGACACCGTGACCTGGACCAACCACGACGACATCCCGCACACGGTGACGTCGAAGACCATGGTGTTCCGATCGAAAGCGATGGATACCGACGACAAGTTCTCATTCACATTCGCGACACCGGGCAGCTACGCGTATTTTTGCTCCTTGCATCCGCACATGACCGGCACGATTGTGGTCGAGGCGTACACAGGGAAATAGCGTGGGCGGCGCCGAACGATACGCTTTGCCCGCGAGCAAAGCTCCCGTAAGGATGGCCGGGTATCCGATGATGGCGGGTGGCGTAGTTGACCTGAGCGAGGGCGGCAAGGCGGAGCGTTTCAAAGCGCTCGCCCTTCCGCACCTCGACGATGTCTACACGCTGGCGCGTTATCTGCTGCGCAGCGGCAGCGATGCCGACGACGCGGTGCAGGAATGTTATCTGCGCGCGTTCCGCCATTTCGACGCGTTTCGCGGCGGGCCGATCAAGCCTTGGCTGTTCGCGATCCTGCGCAATGTCTGCCATGCCGCCTATGCCGGCAGCGCCCGGCTCGTCTTCACGGCGGATGGCGCGGAGGAGTCGCAGGCGGCGCCGATCTGGCGCGAGCACGGCGATACGCCGGAGCAGGCGATGCTGCGCCGGCACGAGTCGGAAACCATGCGCCGGCTGATCGGCGAACTGCCGGCGGAATTCCGCGAGGTGATCGTGCTGCGCGAGATCAACGATCTGTCCTATCGCGATATCGCGACGGTGATCGAAGCGCCGATCGGAACGGTGATGTCGCGGCTGGCGCGTGCACGCGGAATGTTGCGCGAGGCCTGGATTGTGGCTGAAGGCGGGGGTGTATCACCATGAATTGCGACGAAGCCAGCATCCTGATGCACGCGCTGATCGACGGCGAGCTCGACGCCGGGCATGCGCGCGAACTTGAGACGCATATCGCGACCTGCCCGGACTGCGCGGCGCGGCTGCGCGAATTCCATGAACTTCGCAAGATGATGACGCCGGCGGGTCTGCGCTATAGCGCGCCGGCGAGCCTGCGCGTGAGCATCGAAGGCAAGTTGCCGGCGCCGCGCGCGGCGGGATCTAGCCGGCGGTTCGTCATCAAGGGCTTCGCGGTCGGCGCGACGCTGAGCGCGCTGGCCGCGTCCGGCCTGCTGGTGATGGTGATGCGGAGCGACGACCAGCGGCGCGTCCTGGGCGATGTGGTGTCGGCGCATCTGCGCTCGCTGCAGGCCCAGCATTTGACCGACGTGGTTTCGACCGACCAGCATACGGTC
>Ga0208848_1000247_pt1 | contig 10530 bp, 9 predicted proteins | sample NGESurshal072012_2_FD_184455 | JGI IMG/M metagenome (GOLD analysis project Ga0208848, IMG submission 184455) | Arctic peat soil microbial communities from Barrow, Alaska - NGEE Surface sample 210-1 shallow-072012 (SPAdes) | ecosystem: Environmental > Terrestrial > Soil > Wetlands > Peat ... | reverse complement strand
CTATATGCGGATGGCCGAGGAGCTGGCCAAGCGGTCGACGTGCGCTCGACTCCAGGTCGGCAGCGTGATCACCACATCCGACCTGACGCAGGTGCTGGGCATCGGCTACAACGGCAACGCGAAAGGCCTGCCCAACCGCTGCGACTCGGATCAGCCGGGCAATTGCGGCTGCATCCATTCGGAGCAGAACGCGCTCATCAAGGCGGGTGCTCAGCTGCCCGGCAAGTTCATGTTCGTCAGCGCGTCGCCGTGCGTGATGTGCGCCAAGATGATCATCAACACCAACGTCGGGCGCGTCTACTACCGCGAGGCGTATCGCGACCCGGCCGGGCTGGACGTACTACGGCAGGCCGGAGTGGAGGTCGTCCACTACGACCGCTGGCGCGACCTCTGGCGCTAAAGGCGCACGCATTACTCCGAGGCGACCTCCCAACCTGATTCCGTCTGCACCATTCTCGGCTGGACGATCGGCACCTCTTTCAGCCGGCGCGCCCGAGCGAAGAGCTTGGCCACATCCTTGTCGGCCGTCACCGACTCGAGCACCGCGCGCGTCGCGTAGACGAGCGTGATGTCCGGATTGACGAGGGCCAGGTCGGGCGCCATCCACACCCAGTCCGTCACCTCGCCTTCTTGAGGCCGAACCGCCTGGCCCTCGGGCAGGTGGGCCAAAAAGAAGCGCGCGTCGTACCGTCGCCGCAGCTGTGCGGGCGTGACCCATCGGGCCAAAAGCACCAGGCGGTCGAGCGCCGGCTCCAGCCGCATCTCGCGCAGGGCTTCACCGAAGCTCTTCCCGCCTTCCACGATCGAGCGCACGCCGTCGCACTCGGCCTTTCGGGCGAAGCGGCGACCATGGCGCGCCAGCAGGATGCCGACCTCCTCGAACACCTCGCGCACCGCCGCCATCCGGATCTCGTCTCCCCAACCCATGTCGTCGCCGTGCACGGTGCCTCCGGGAAACACGTATGCGCCCGGGGCGAAGTCGGCGCCGCCCGGACGCTGCATCAGGAGCAGCTCCCACGGATGGCGGCCGCGGATCAGCAGCACGGTCGACGAAGGACGCGGGGTGACCGGCGGTCCTTCGTTGATGGCCCCGGGTGGCAGCACCTCATTAGGATGCGCGAGTGGACCTCGGCATTGCGGGTAAGGTCGCCCTCGTCACCGCCGGCACGCGCGGGATCGGCCTCGGCATCGCGCAGGCGTTGTCCGGCGAAGGCGTGCGAGTCGCGATCGCCGCGCGAACCGAGAGTGACGTGAAGCGCACGGCAGCTTCGCTCGGCGGCCTGGGCGTGGTCGCCGACCTGATGACGGAAGACGGCTGCAGGCGTGCCGTCAAGGAGACCGAGGATGCGCTGGGCCCGATCGAGATCCTGGTCAACAACCTCGGGCTGCGCGCCGGCAGCTCCTGGAGCGATACGGGCACCGCGGAGCTCGAGGCTGCGTTCAGCGGCAACGTGGTCGTCAGCGTGCGCGTGACTCAGCTCGTGCTGCCCGGCATGCTCCTGCGCGGATGGGGGCGCATCGTCGCGATCACGTCGGTGTGGGGCCGCGAGACGGGCGGTGCGCCCGCCTACAACGCCGCGAAGGCGGCGGAGATCAGCTTCGTCAAATCGCTGGCGCGAGATGTTGCCGGCAAAGGGGTGACCGTGAACGCCGTCGCTCCGGGCTCGATCCTGTGGACGGGCGGCGGATGGGATCGCCGCCAGCGGGCGGACCCAGAAGGAATGGCCGATTTCGTTCGCCGCGACATGCCGTTGGGCCGCTTCGGCACCGTCGACGAGGTCGCGAGCGTCGTGGCCTTCGTCTGTTCGGCGCAAGCGAGCCTGGTCAATGGGGCCGTCATCTCTGTCGACGGCGGGCAATCCCGCTCGGGCATCTGAGGAGCTCCCCCTCCCCCGTCATGGAGGGCTGGGGTGGGGGGCGATCCGAGCCTGTTATGGGCCCGAGATCGGGTTCGCGCCCAGCTGCCCGGCGATCAGAAGTGTCGTCGGGTAAATGCCCAGCCCGACGGCGGCCAGGCCGCTCAGCCAGATGACCGCGGAGCTGCTGATCGAAGCGGGCAGCCGGTCGGTCCGAGTTGAGCTCGACCACACCGGGATGAGCACCCGCACGTAGTAGAAGACGGACACCACGCTCATCACCACGGCGAGCACGACGAGCCACGTGTAGCCGGCGCTGACGCCGGCCGTGAACAGGAACAGCTTGCCGAAGAAGCCGACCGACGGGGGAAAGCCGGCAAGGGAGAGCATGAAGACGGACATCAGGACAGCCATCAGCGGGCTGCGCTTGGCAAGCCCTTCGAGGTCGTCGAAGCGGTCGCGGTCGCCGTCCGGTCCGGCCAGCAGCGTGATCACCGCGAACGCGCCGAAGTTCATGAACATGTACACGAACAGGTAGTACAGGACCGCCGCGAGTCCGCTCTGGCCGCCCGCGATCACGCCGATCAGGATGTAGCCCGCCTGCGCGACCCCCGAATAGGCGAGCAGGCGTTTCAGGCTGGACTGCGCGATCGCCATCACGTTGCCGATGACCATGCTCGTCGCCGCGACGAAGGCGAGCAGCGCCTGCCACTCCGGCGCGAGGTGGGGGAGACCGCCCGCGAAGACGCGCACGATCATCGCGAAGGCGGCGGCCTTCGTGCCCACGGACATGAACGCGGTGACCGGAAGCGGCGCGCCCTGGTACACGTCGGGCGTCCACATGTGGAAGGGGGCGGCGGAGACCTTGAAGGCGAAGCCGACCCCCATCAGCACGATCCCCAGCAGGATCAGGGGGTTGCCGGCGGCCGACGCGTCGAGCCGCTTCGCGATCTCGGGAATCACCGTCGTGCCGGCGCCGCCGTAGATCAGCGCCATGCCGTAGAGGACGAAGGCGCTCGCGAAGCCGCCGACGAGCAGGTATTTCGCGGCAGCCTCCTGCGATCGGCTCTCCCTGCGTGAAAAGCCGCACGCGATGTAGAGCGCGATAGAGAGGAGCTCGAGGCCAAGGAAGATGGTGACCAGCGAGGTCGCCGAGCCGAGCACCATCATGCCGATCACCGCGGCCATGATCAGGATGTGAAACTCAGACTCCAGCATCCCCCGCTTTTTCAGATAGGAATGCGAGAGGGCGACCGTGAGGATGCCGAGGGTGGCGAACAGGATCTCGAAGAACAGCGCGAAGTTGTCTCCGGTCGCGAACTGGTGGTAGGCGTAACCACCCTGCGCGTAGCGCCAGCGGTAAACAGCCGTGCCGAGCGAATACGTGAACCCGGTTACCGCGACGATGGCCACGGCGCCGCCGCGCCGCCGTTTCGGCAGGACCAGGTCGGTGACGATGGCGAACAGGAAGAAACCGGTGAGCGTCGCGATCGCCGCGATCTGGCCTAGGTCGGCCAGGGCTTGCGCCCAGGAGTAGGTGAGGTCCGGTGCCGGAATCATTGGTGCGCCCATGAGCCCAAGAGCCGAGATCATCTCGCCAACCCGACCTGGCCGAGTGAGGTCATCAGGTTGGTGAGCACGTTCGGGTCGAGCCCGATCGCAAACATCAGGACGATCAGCGGCGCCAGCAGGACGAGCTGGCCGGCATAGATGTCGGATCTCGGCACCGGTCCCGCAGGCGCGCCCTGCATGGTGCCCTGGAAGAGCCTGAGCATGTATACAGGCGCCAGCACCAGCCCGATGGCGCCGAACAGGGCGAGGACTGGCGCGCGCTGCCAGGCGCCGAGCAACGTCATGAACTCTCCGACGAAGCTGTTGAGCCCTGGCAGTCCCAACGCCGCGAGCGTCACGACGAAGAAGATGCCCGCCATCACGGGCATGCGCGCCGCCAGCCCGGCCATGGCGGAACGGTCACGCGTCCCGGCTCGGTCGGAGATCCAGGCCACGATCAGGAAGAGGGCCGAGATGATGATCCCGTGGTTGATCATCTGCAGGACGGCGCCCTGCTGGCCCTGCACGTTGAGGGCGAAGATGCCGAGGACGATGAAGCCCATGTGGCTCACGCTGGAGTAGGCGACAAGGAGCTTCATGTCGCGTGAGGCGATCGCCATCAGCGCGCCCCAGATGATGGCGGCGACCGCGAGCACGGGGATGACCCATCGCCAGTCCCACCAATCAACGGGCTGCGGGAACAGTGGCACCGCGATCCGCAGGAAGCCGTATGCGCCCGCCTTGCCCATCACGCCGGCGAAGGTGATCAGCATCGGCGTCGGCGCGGCCATGTATGCGTCGGGCAGCCAGCTGTGGAATGGGAACAAGGGTGTCTTGATCGCGAATGCGAGCGCGAAGACGAAGAAGAGTGCGAACTGGATCGAGGGCGACGGCGCGAGCGTCGCCAGGGTGGCCAGATCGAAGGTCTGCTTGCCCGTGGCGACGTATTCGCCGATCACTCCGACCAGCATCAGGAGGGAGCCCGCGAGCGTGTAGAGCACGAACTTGAGCGCCGCGCGGTCCGGCCGCTCGCCCTCGCCAAAGATCCACAGCAGGAAGTAGGCCGGGATGAGCATCGCCTCCCAGAACACGTAGAAGAGGACGAGGTCCGTGGCCATGAACACGCCCGCGAGCCCGGCGGACATCGCGAGCATCAGGGCCACGAAGCGGCTCACGTTGCGTGTCTTGACCGGCGTGGCGAGGATCGCGATCACCGTGAGGAACGCGTTGAGGACGACCAGCCACAGGCTGATGCCGTCGAGGCCGAGCCGGTAGAAGATGGTCAGCTGCGGGATCCACGGCGCCGCTTCCGTGAACTGGTAGCCGTGATACCCGGGCGCAAACGAGAAGGCGACGTCCGCCGCCACGGCCAGCGCGGCGAGCGCCACGACCACGCCCATCCATTTCGCTAAGCGCGGCGGCATGAAGGCGATCAGCCCGGCGCCGATCATGGGCAGCAGCCAGATTGTGGTGAGCGTCATGAGCCCGACCTGATGAGGACCAGGACAGCCGCCACGATCGCGCCGCCGACGAACACGAGCACGTAGTTGCGGAAGTAGCCGCTCTGCGTGAGGCTGAGGCTGCTCGCCCCGACCACAGCTGCGTGCCCGGTGCCTACCACCGCGCCGTCGAGGATCGGCTCCTCGATGTCGCGCATGCCGAAGCCCGCAATCGCGTCCATCGGCCGGACGAAGACGGCGGCGTAGATCTCGTCGAAGTAGTACTTCCGCTCGAGCAGCCGCTGCGCCCAGGGAACGTTGGCGCTCCACGCCTTCCACGACCGCACGACGTAGACGCGGTAGGCGGCGAGGAAGAGCAGCGCGGCCAGGACCATGGTGACGAGCCCGACCATCACGACGCCCCCGCCCTCCTCCCAGCGCACCGGGCCGACCGCCGAGGCCAGGAAGTCCGAGACGGCCGACGGGCCGATGCCGAGAGCGCGCATCTGGATGAACCCGCCGACCACTGAGAGAGCCGCGAGGATCACCACGGGGACCAACATGACCAGGCGCGCCTCGTGCGGGTGCTCGACCGCGCGCTCAGGAGACGGCTTGCCGCCGAACGCCATCCACCACATGCGCCCGGTGTAGAAGCCTGTGATGAGCGCGGTAACGGCGCCGACCACCCAGACGGCCAGGGCTAGGGTGTCGTCCGGCTTGGACAGGGCGGCGCCGAGGATCTGCTCTTTGGAGAAGAAGCCGACGAGCGGAATCACGCCGACCAGGGCCAGCGAGCCGATGAGGAACGACCACGACGTGCGCGGGAGCTGGCGGAACAGGCCGCCGAACTTGCGCATGTCCTGTTCGTCGTGCATGGCATGGATGACATTGCCGGCGGCCATGAAGAGCAGCGCCTTGAAAAAGGCGTGAGCGAGGAGATGGAAGAAACCGGCGGAGTAGGCGCCGATGCCGACCGCAAGAAACATGTAGCCGATCTGGCTCATCGTCGAGTAGGCGAGCACGCGCTTGATGTCCGTCTGGACGATCGCGATGGTGGCTGCGAACAGGGCGGTAGCAGCGCCGATGATCGCGACCGCGCCATGCGCGTAGCTGGCCAGGTCATAGATCGGGTGCATGCGCCCGATGAGGTAGACGCCAGCCGTGACCATGGTCGCGGCATGGATCAGGGCGCTCACGGGGGTGGGGCCCTCCATGGCGTCCGGCAGCCACGTGTGCAGTGGCAGCTGAGCGGACTTAGCGACCGCGCCCACGAGCAGCAGAAAGGCCGCGAGCTCGAGCGGGCCGCTGTCTGTCGGAATGGGCCGAAAACACGTCACCAGCAGGCTGGGCGGGGGACACGAGGGACCGGCGATGCCCTTGAAAACGCCCGCGTAGGTGATCGCGTGATACGTCACGAACAGGACGAAGGCGCCGAGGATCATGCCCACGTCGCCAATCACGTTCATGACGAAGGCCTTGCGCGCGGCGAGCACGGCGGAGCGCCGCTGGTACCAGAAGCCGATGAGCAGGTACGAGCTGAGGCCGACCATCGCCCAGCCGACGATCAGGAACACTAAGTTACCGGCCAGGACGAGCAGCAGCATCGAGAAGATGAAGACGTCCATGTAGGTGAAGAAGCGGGCGTAGCTCGGGCCGTCCTCGTGCTCCATGTACCCGACGGAGTAGGTGACGATCAGCCCGCCGACGCCGGTGATGACAAGGCACATGAAGATCGACAGGTTGTCGACCAGCAGGTTGAAAGGCACCTCGAGCGAGCCGCTCTTGATCCACGTCCAGTACGTGAAGTCGCCGGAGGCGTTGCTGAAGAAGAGCGCCAGCGTGCCGGCGAAGGATGCCCAGACGACTCCGGGGCCGACGATCTGCGTGACGATGCGCGGCAGCCGCCAGCCCCGGCCGGCGAGCAGGATCGCGCCGGCGGCAGGGAGGAGCAGAACTGCAAGCGCGAGCTGGCTGGTGCTCATCTAGGAGCCTTCATCCCTTCAACTCGCTGAGCTCGTCGATGTCCTCGACATCGCGCACGTGGAAGATGTCGACGAGGATCGCCAGACCGACCACCGCCTCAGCCGCCGCGACCGTCATCGACATGAGCGCGAACAGCTGTCCTTCGATGTTCTCAAGCTGTCGCGAGAAGACGATCAGCGTGAGGTTGACCGCGTTCAGCATCAGCTCGATGCAGATGAGGATGACCAGCGGGTTGCGGCGTACCAGCACGCCTGCCGCGCCGATCGTGAAGAGGATCGCCCCCAGGATCAGGAACCAGGAGGCGTCGAGCTGCGATCCCCCGATGGTCATCGAGCTCATTTACGGGGTCCCCGCGAAAAAGCCCCACGAGCTCGCAGCCTTCGGCTTGAGTTCGCGGGGACCCCTAGCACGGCGAAGCCTCCGATTTCGTGGGGCATTCATTGATCTTGCCCGGGTCTGCGGCTCAGGTAGATGGCGCCGATCGCCGCGACGAGGAGGAGGATCGAGGTCAGCTCGAATGGGTAGAGATAGGTCGTGAACAGGCCGACCGCGATCGACTGCACGGTGCCGAAAACAGAGAGATCGGTCGGCTCAGGCTGGCGGTACTGGATCCCCTGAAGCATCGCCCAGATCAAGCCGAGCAGCGCGAGGACGAACAGCACTGAGAGCCACGATTGGAAGCGCAGGCGAGTCCGCGCCAGCTCTCGCGCTGGCCCGAACAGCGCGATCACGAAGAGGAACAGGACCATCACTGCGCCCGCGTAGACGATGATCTGGACGACGAAGACGAACTGCGCGCTCAGCAGGAGGAAGAGGACGGACAGGGCGAGCATCACCACCACGAGGCTGAGCACCGAGCGGATCGGCTCGCTGAAGGAGATCACACCGATGCCTCCCGCCACGGCCAAGGCGGCGGCGATGAAGAAGATGGCGATGGCCAAATCTAGGTTTGACTATTCCCTCCCCGCTCGCCGGGGAGGGTAGGGTGGGGGGGAGGAGTTGGCTTAGCCGCGAGCCGCGCTTCGACATCAGGAGGCAGCGGCTCGAGCAGCTTCTCCTTGGTGTAGATGAACTTCTCACGGCTGGTGTCGGAGAGCTCGTATTCGGGGCCCAGGACGATCGCCTGCACCGGGCACGCCTCTTCGCAATAGCCGCAGAAGATGCAGCGAAGCATGTTGATCTCGTAGGTCTTGGCGTAGCGCTCGCCCGGCGAGACACGATTCTCGTCGGTGTTCTCGGCGGCGATCACCAGGATGCAGCCGACCGGGCAGGCAGCAGCGCAGAGCTCGCAGCCGATGCAGCGCTCGAGCCCATTGTCGTAGCGACGCAGGTAATGCCGGCCGCGGTACCTCTCCGACCGGGGCGTCTTGTCCTCGGGGTACATGGTGGTGACGACCGGGCGGAAGAACTCAGTCAGCGTGGTCTTGAGCCCGCCCGCGAGCGCGGCCACGTCCCCGATGACTCCGGGTCGCGCCCCTTCGGGTTTCGGCGGCACGCGTTCGCCAGGACGCCTCAGTGGAGTCGGGTGCTCCGGCGCACCTCCGTCCCCGCTCGCCGCGGTGGGCTGGGGTGCGGGCGTGCGCTGTTGGTCTTCCGAGTCGGCCATGTCTACCCCTGCGTCGCCACCAGGATGACCCCGGTGACGATCACGTTTGCGATTGCGAGCGGCAGCAATACCTTCCAGCCGAGCCGCATGAGCATGTCGTAGCGAAGGCGCGGGAAGGTGCCGCGGAGCCAAATGTAAAGGAAGAGGAACAGCACGATCTTGATGAAGAAGGCGAGCAGCGGCGGAATGATCCACAGGTTCCAGCCGCCGAAGAACAGCAGTGCGGCCAGCGCGGAGACCGTGATCATGTTCACGTACTCGGCCAGGTAATACATCACGAACTTGAGGCCCGAGTACTCGGTCAGAAACCCGCCGATGAGCTCCTGCTCTGCCTCAGGAAGGTCGAATGGGGCGCGGTTGGTCTCCGCCACCGCCGCCATCAGGTAGATCACGAACCCGAGCGGGGTGAGGAGGATCAGGGGGATCGGACCGGAATACCAGCCCCAGTGCACGGAGTACTCGGCGATGTCGCGCAGGCGCAGCGAGCCGACGATCATGAACGTCGGTACGAGAGACAGGCCCAGGGCCATCTCGTAGCTGATGAGCTGAGCCGCCGAGCGCATCCCGCCCAGCATCGAGTACTTGTTGTTGGATGCGTAGCCGCCGATGACGATCGCGTAGACGTTCAGCGAGCTGAAGGCGAAGATGAGCAGGACGCCGATGTTCAGGTCGGCGATCCAGTACTGCACGTTGCCCCACAAGCCGATCGGGATGACCGCCCAGGCCAGGAAGGCCGCGGCGACCGCGATCGTCGGTGCGATCACGAACAGGACCTTGTCGGTCTCGGCCGGGATGAAGCTCTCTTTGAACGCGAGCTTCACGCCGTCGGCGGCCAGCTGCATCAGGCCGAACGGTCCGACCCGGTTGGGGCCCGGCCGCCGCTGGATGCGGCCGAGCGCGACGCGCTCAAACCAGACTGTGTAGGCGGTCGCTGTCAACACGACGAAGAACAGCAGCAGGATCGCCACTGTGACGACGATCCAATGGCCGATGGGGTCGTTATAAACCTGGTTCACGGGTGGGCGGGTCCGACCAGGACGGGTTTGGGGTCCGGTTCCGGCGACGGTGTCTGGGCGAGCGCGGCGAGAGCCGGTGCCCTCGAGGCGGCTTCGCGCTGAACGGGAAAGATGCCCGTGTAGTCGAGGTTCAGGCCAAGCGCCGCGCCCAGCTCGCAGAGCACCTCCCACGCTTCCTTCAGCGGCGGGCTTATGACCACCGGCGGTCGCAGAAATTGGACCGTCCCTTCGAGGTTCGTGTAGCTGCCTTGCCGCTCGGCGAACGTGGTGGCGGGCAGCACGACCGCGGCCTTTTCGTGCTCGGCTCGCGGCAGGTGATCCCAGGCAGCGAGGAAGCGTACGGAGGCCGGGATGCCGGCGGTGGGCGGCGGGCCCCAGCACAACAGAGCCTCGACGCCATCCAGGGAATCCCATCCTGCGACGCCAAAGGCCAGCGCCCCGCGCTCGTTGGTCGCCCGATAGAGCGGCATGACCTTGCCGCCGACGAGCCCCGCCAGCTCGGCGCAGGCAGCGACAAGCTCGGTGGCGTCTTCGGAGCCATGGCCGTCCCCGCACAGGATTGCAACGGGCCCGCCAGGGTCCTGGAGCAGCTCATGCGTTGCGAGCTTGCGGACCTCGGCGGCGGCCGAACCCTTCTCGTTGCGGATGTGGACGGTCCGAGGGTTGCGGTCGAAGTCGACCCCATCGGGGTGGACGACGATCAGCTTCGCGCCGCGCTTGCTCACCGCCTTCTTGACTCGGAGGTTGACGATCGGAACGTCGTTCTCGGTGTCGGACGCGACGATGACGATGACGCGCGCGTCATCTATCTCTTTGATGAGCAAGGTTTGGGCGGGCGCCTCTGGCAGCGCCGTCCGGCCGTGCATCTTCACCTTGGCGCCGCGCAGCGGTCCGTCGAGAAGTCGTCGGAACAGGAAGGCTTCCTCGTTGGTCAGGTCCGCCGGCAGCGAGAGGCCGAGCTTCGCTCCCTTGCCATTGATGCCCGCCACAGTGGCGGCGAGAGCCTCGGCCCAGGTCGTCCTCGCGCCGCCGACAGTCGGGATCTTGAGTCGCGACGGTTCGTTGACGTCCGTGTAGTC
>Ga0208848_1000246_pt1 | contig 10534 bp, 10 predicted proteins | sample NGESurshal072012_2_FD_184455 | JGI IMG/M metagenome (GOLD analysis project Ga0208848, IMG submission 184455) | Arctic peat soil microbial communities from Barrow, Alaska - NGEE Surface sample 210-1 shallow-072012 (SPAdes) | ecosystem: Environmental > Terrestrial > Soil > Wetlands > Peat ... | reverse complement strand
CCTAGCCCGGCGCCCGCTCGGACGCCAGCACCACGCCACCCAGCGCGCCCGAGAGATCCCCGAGCCCCGCGCTGAGCACCGTAACGCTGGCGCGCCCATCGTGGAGGAGATGTGGCTGCATGGCGCGATGGATGCGCCGCGAGAACGGCTGACCGAGGCGCGTGCCCAGCCCTCCACCGATGACCACGGCGTCGACGTCGAGGATGTTCACCGCCGATGCGATCACAGGTCCGGCGGCGCGCACCGCATCGTTGATCAACTCGTTGGCGAGCAGGTCGCCCTGGTCGAGCGCCCGGGCGATCACACCCGAGGTGAGACGGGTTCGCGCGGCCTTCCTCATCAGCGTGAACAGGGTCGTCTTGTCGCCCTTGTCGACACGCTCGCGGGCGCGTCGCTCCATCGACGAACGGCCTGCGTAGGCCTCCAGACAGCCGCGACGCCCGCAGGCACAGCGCCGCCCCCCGGGCGTGGCGCAGGCGTGGCCGATCTCGCCGCACGCGTCCAGCCGTCCCCGGCGGATCAGGCCGTCGAGGAGCAGGGCGCCCCCGACGCCCGTGCCGAACCACACGGCGAGCACGTCGTGGTAGGGCGCCGCCGCGCCCAGGCGGTGCTCGCCGAGCAGGGCCGTGCGGACGTCGTTGTCCACAGCGACGGGCACGCCAAGGCGTGTCTCGAGCTCTGCCTGGAGGGGGTAGCTGGCCGTCCATCCCCGGATGTTGGGGCTGCGCGCCACCGTGCCCGTGGCCCGGTCAACATGGCCGGGCACGCCGATGCCGGCCGCCAGCAGCCGCCCGTGCGGGGCGGCGGCGAGTGCCTCGGCGACCGCCGTCTCGATGGCCGTGACCACCGCGGGGGGACCGCCCCGCAGTGGGGTGGCTGCGCGGGCCCGGGACAGGGGGGTGAGGTCGGCCCCGGTGACGACCACCTCGATCTTGGTCGCGCCCAGGTCGATGCCCAGGTAGGTGGGCGCGGTCGAGGAGCGTCTGGGCGGCACGCCGTGCATTGTGCGCGAGCCCGACGAACTGACGGTGACGTCATCGGCAGGGCAATCGGCCGTCCGCGCGTCGCTGCTGGTGGCGGTGGCGACGGACATGGCCGACACCAGAGCCTACCCGGACGGTCTTAAGGCGCCGTTATGGGAGTGCTATGGACGCGTGTGCGAGTTGCGCCGGAGCGCCGGCACACGCGCCTCCTCACAGGGCGCCGGGCAATGTCCCCGCCAGCGTCATGTGGTCTGCGCCGGTCATGGTCAGGCTGACCACACCACCTGTGTCAGTCGAAAGCACGCCGAGGGTGGTGCTGTCGATGTCCACCGCGATGTGGGTGTCGTCCATCCAGCCGAGCACGTTGTAGCGCCGGCCCAGGTTGTGCGGTGCCGTCTTCGGTGCCAGCAGCGTCAGTGCCTGGCTGGCGTTTGCCGAGCACGCCATCTGCCCGCCCGAGGGCGCCAGGTAACAGTTGCCGTAGTCGAGCTGGTTGGTGTTGGACGTGAGGTAGGTCGTCTGGTGGCCGGACCAGTCCACGGCGAACAGGGTGTTCTGGTTTTGCGTGGCGGTGGGCTTGTTGTAGTAGTACTCGGACTCGACGCAGGCGACCCCGGCGGTAACGGGCAGCCCGTTGACCGTGAGGTAATCGTTCTCGGTGCTCGGCGGCGGCGAGGGCGTCTCGCACAGGGTCGCCGTGCGTGAAGTTGTGGTGCCGTTGATGACGTGGTACGAACATGGCGTGCTACTCGTCGATGGCCCGTTGTACCCGTAGCCGCCGCACTGGTAGCCCACGCCGTCGATGATCTGCGCGCCGGCCCAGCCCACCGGCCAGCGCAAGGAGGAGGTGCCGGTGTTGTCGAACAGGTCGAGGTGGTTGGTGGGCGCGGTGAGGTCCTCCACCCAGCCGTGGCTGGTGTCCTTGGAGGCGTCTGTGGTCTCGTTGATCAACGAGACCGCGATACGTTGGTCGTCGGGGCTCACCGAGAACGCGAGGATGGAGCCTGCACCCTGCGCGATCGTCTTCACCAGCGTGACCGTCCCGCTGGGGGAGAGGGAGTGGATCTCGGTGTCGCCGTCGAGGTAGTACACCTTGTCGTTCGACGCGCTCACCAGGGGCAGGTCGATGTTCTGGTTGGGCTTGAGCAGCGGCAGCTTGGCGGTGACGCGGGCGACGACCTGGCCGGCCGTGTCGATGAGCATCACGTTGTAGGAGGAACCCACCCGCGTCTGGTTGCCGACGACCACCGCATAGGGGCCGGGCGGAAGTGGCACCGCTGTGGGCGTCACCGTCACCGGCAGGGGAGTGGGCGTGGGTCGCGCCGTGGGCTTGGCGGAGGGGGTGGATGCGGGCGAACCACAGCTCGCCAGCGCGGCCGGCACCAGCAGGAGGATGGCAATTGCGCGGGCCTGGCGGAGCATGGGAGAAACCCCCGGTGACTGGACGACGCGTGAATAACGCGCCGAACACGTCGGGGGTTACCAAGCGGGATGCGCGCGAGGCTGGCGAGGTGTCAGCGCCGCCCCCGGCCCACCAGCCACCACGCGCCGGGGAGCAATCCTGTGGCCAGCACGAGCTTGATCGCGTCGCCGAGGAGGAAGGGCTGCACCCCGAGGCTGAAGGCGGTCCCCGCGGTGAGGTGAAGGTCAAGGGCGAGCCAGCTGGCGCCGATCAGGTAGATGAGCACCGTGCCCGCGAGCATGGTCGCCAGCGTGCGAGCCACGGTGCGGTCACCGCCCCTCCCGGCCAGCCACCCCACCAATGCCGCCGCGCCGATGAAGGCCACCACGTAGCCGAAGGCGGGACCGCCGAAGCCGGAGCCATGGTTGGCGTACCACGGCACGCCGGCGATGCCGGCCGCCATGTACAGGAGCATCGACAGAGCGGCGCGACCGAAACCGAGCGCCGCCCCGGTGAGCAGGACGGCGAAGGTCTGACCGGTCACCGGCACCGGCGTGCCGGGGATGTGGAAGCTGACCTGCGCCGCCAGGCCGGTGAGAACTGCGCCGAGCACCACCACGACGGCGTCCCGCACTCGTTCGCCCGGGAGCATGTCGGCAAGCGTTGTGCGTGGTCTGGTGGCTGTCGCCATGGCGGCTCTCCCTTGTGGCGCGAGGGCTTGCTGGCCTCGGTGCCGGGCAGAATACGGAACCGGGGCCGGCGCCGGTGAGTGGCGCAGGTCAGCGGATGTCGGCGCCGTCCGCCTGGGCGCGACCAGGCCGCCCTCATAGGCAAGCACCACGACCCGCACGCGAGACGACGACGCACGGTGGTGCTCCGCGGCCGTCGCCGGTCACAATGGGCCGGGAGGAACGACGTGGAACTGCGCAGCGGGACATGGACCGTCGGCCCGGCAGAGGGAACCCTTGTCGTCAGGACCAAGCGCGAGGGTGCCGCCGCTCGCATGGGCCACGACCTCACGCTGACAGCGACGCGGTGGCATGCCACGGTCAGCATCGACTCCGAGACCCCCGATGCCTCCACGGTGCGCGCCACCGTCGACAGCGGTTCGCTGGTCGTCACCGAGGCGACGGGTGGCGCCATCGGCCTCAGTTCGTCCCAGAAGATCGACGTGGAGACCAACATCCGGGAGAAGGTCCTGCATTCCGAGAAGCACGCGGAGATCACCTTCTCATCGACCTCCGTGAGCAGCGACCCCAGGGCCGGCTCGGTGAGCGGGGACCTCACCCTGGCGGGGAAGACCCGGCCGGTGACCCTCGCCGTTCGCCTGGACGATTCCTCCGGTAGCCTCACGGCGAGCGCGACCACGTCGATCGTGCAGAGCGAGTTCGGCATGAAGCCGTACTCCGCCATGCTGGGCGGGCTCAAGGTGAGGGACGTCGTCGAGCTGTCTGTCGACGTGACGCTCCCCCGTCAGTGACCACTGTCGTTGTCGACGCCGGCTCCGCGATCGTCGAGCAATGGGTTGCCGCCGAGCTCGGCAACAGCAGTTACATCGTTGTCGACAGCCGCGGTGGCGAGGCCGCGGTCATCGACCCGACTCGCGACGTCGACAGCTACCTCGCAGCGGCCGCCGAGCGGGGCTGGTCGCTGGTGGCCAGCCTCGACACCCACGTGCACAATGACTTTCTCTCCGGCGGCCCCGACATGCGCGCGTCCGCCGGCAGCGCGCTCGTGGTGCCGGCCAACAGTGGCATCACCGGTGCCGACCGTGAGTTGAGTGACGGCGATGAGGTCGCGGTCGGGTCGCTTCGGCTTCGTGCCATCCACTCGCCCGGGCACACCCCCGAGCACCTCAGCTACCTCCTTCTGGACGCTGATGATCGCCGGCTCGCTCTCTTCTCCGGCGGCGCGCTCATGGTGGGAACCATGGCCCGGCCCGACCTGCTCGGTCCCAGCCACACATACTCACAGTCTCGGAGTGGACGCGACACGCTGCGGAACCGGCTGCTGACCCTGCCTGACGACCTGTGCGTGCTTCCCACCCACGGCGGTGGCTCGTTCTGCGGCGCCGCTGTGTCGGACCAGAGGGTGACCACGATCGGCGCTGAGCGGCGCGACAACCCGCTGGCCACGGCCCCTGATTTCGCGCACTTCCTGGCGATCCACACCAAGCAGGGCAGGTACCCCGCCTACTACGCCCGGATGGCGCCGCTCAATCGCCTCGCCCGCGCCACCGCCGCGGTGGAGGCGCGCGGGCTGACGCCCGCCCAGCTCCAGGAGGCGCTGGACGCCGGGGCGGTCGCCGTCGACTGCCGCCCCCACGCAGAATTCGACGCTGCCCATGTGCCCGACTCGCTCTGCGTACCGCTTGACGGCCCCTTCTCCGCATGGGTCGGGTGGGTGACCGACATCGACTCCCGCCTGGTGCTCATCGCCGGGTCGGCGAGCGCCGCTGACGAGTCGACCCGTCAGCTCGACCGCATCGGTTTCCGCGACCTGCGTGGCTGGATCGACGCCCGCGACTGGGTGGCCGAGGGCCGGGTTGTGCGCAGCGTCACGCGCTGCACCATGGGCGACCTCACCGAGCGCATCCTCGACGGCGACGACATCACCGTGATCGACGTGCGCCAGGACGACGAATGGGCCGGCGGCCACCTGCCCGGCGCCGTGCACGCCCCGGCTCCCGAGCTGGCCGGGATCATCGGACGGCTCGACCGCGAGTCGCCGATCGCGGTGCACTGCGCCACGGGCTACCGCGCGGCGCTGGGCGTGTCCATCCTCCTGCAGCACGGAATCAACGACGTCCTGCACGTCACCGACGGCGTCGATGCGTGGTCGGCGCTCGGACATCCGCTGGTCACGTCGGCCTGAGCGTCAGCGGATCCCGGACGCAGCGGCCAGCCCCAGGCTGGAGACGCTGACCAGCACCCAGAGCGCCGCGCCGAGCACCAGCGGGCGCGGGCCCGTGCGGCGCACCCCGCCGATGTCGGTCGACAAACCGATCGCGGCCAGCGCAATCGTGATCAGGAACACCGCCACAGCGCTGAAGAGGCTGCGCAGAGATGGCGACGGCGGCACGACGCTGACCACCGCGCTGATCGCCACGAACGCGACCAGGAACCACGGCACGAGCTGCCAGATCCTGGGCAGGTGCGCGCCGCGGCGCCAGCGGCCTCGCCACAGGGCGAGGCCGACGCAGATGGGCACGATGAACAGGGTGCGCGTCAGCTTGACCACCACGGCGTGCTGCGCGGCGCCGGCTCCGTAGACAGCACCGGCGGCGACGACCGAGGACGTGTCGTTGATGGCGGTGCCCGCGAAGAGGCCGAACGCCTGCTGCGACATCGCCAGAGCGTGACCGAGCAGCGGGAAGACCACCACCGCCACCGCGTTGAACACGAACACCGTCGACAGTGCGTAGGCAACGTCCTCGGCGGCGGCATCGATCACCGGGGTGACCGCCGCGATGGCGCTGGCACCGCAGATGGCGGTACCGACCCCCACCAGCGTGCGCAGGCTGGAGCGCACCCGCAGTGCGCGTCCCAGCAGCGCGGCGGCGAGCAGACAGAGCGCCAGGGTGCCGACCATGACCGGGAGCGAGTGGACGCCGGCTGACACCGCCTCCCCGAGGGTCAGCTGCAGCCCCAGGCTGGCCACGGCAACCTGCAGCACCTGGTGGCTGCAGAGGTGCAGCCCGGCCGCCAGCGAGCGCCCGGGGCGGCGGCGCAGCGAGATGAGCACGCCGATCACCAGGCCGATGACCGGGGCGCCGACGATCGGCGCCAGCCGTCCCAGCGCCGTCGCAGCCACCGCAACGGCGACGCACAGGCCGACCCCGAGCACCGCGCCGAGGCTGGGTCGGCGCCCGGGTGGTCCGCTGGCTGGCACGGTGGGAGCCTAGAGAACGGGTTCGTCCCGGCGCAGGACGCCGCCCGAAACCTCCCCACCGCGTTCACACGGTGTGCACACCCAGCGGCGATCGTGATGGTCACATTCAACCGGCGCCACAAGGAGATCGCCATGTACTACCGACCAGCCCGGACCCTCTTCGGACTCATCGCCGTCGGCGGAGCCGTTGCCGTGGGGGTCACAACCCACGACGCGGGTTTCACCGCTCTCACGTTCGTCGGCGGTCTGCTGCTGCCCCGCATCCTGGGCATACGCACCCACCGTGCGCACGGCTGGGGGTGCAAGGGAGGTGAGGGCCGCGACCAGATGCGCAGCCGCCTCGAGAACCGCATGGAGACCTGGCATCGCCAGGCGCACGGCGACGGCCCCGGCGACCCGGCGCCGGCGACCGGTCCAGCCGGGGCATGAGCCTGCCTGCCGGGGCCGCTTCGGCGGTCCCGGTCAGCGCGCTCCGCGCCCGTCTACGATGAGCGCCACGTGAGGACTGTCCTAGTCGTCGATGACGAACCCGAGATCGTCCGCATCCTTCGGGATTACCTGGAGCGGGCGGGGTTCGAGGTCCTCACCGCGAGCGACGGTGAGATGGCGGTGGCCGCGGCCCGGCGCCAGAGACCGGACCTGGTCATCCTCGACCTCACCCTTCCGTCGCTTGACGGGCTCGACGTCGCCCGGGCCCTCCGCCGCGACGGTGAGGTCCCGATCATCATGCTCACGGCGCGCACCGAGGAGAGCGACAGGGTCGCCGGCCTCGAGCTCGGAGCGGACGACTACGTCGCCAAGCCCTTCAGTCCGCGCGAGGTGGTGGCGCGCGTGCGCGCCGTCCTGCGCCGCGTCGACGCCGTGCAGTCGCATGGCGACGTGGTCCGCGTCGGCGACGCCATCGAGCTCGACGTCCCCAGGATGGAGACCTCCGTCGATGGCAACCATGTCGAGCTGACCGCGACGGAGTTCCAGCTGCTGCTCCACATGGCGCGGCAGCCGGGCCGCGTCTTCACTCGTGCGCAGCTGCTCGACGCCGTCCATGGCGTCGCCGTGGAGTCCTACGAGCGTGCCATCGACGCGCACGTCAAGAACATCCGCCGCAAGATCGAGCGCGACCCGCACGCCCCGCGCCATCTCCAGACCGTGTTCGGGGTGGGCTACCGCCTCGCCGACACCGCGGCATGACCGGGCCTGGTGACGGTCAGCGGTGGTGGGGGCCGCGCGGCGAGCGTCCGCCGTGGTGGCCCGCCGACCGGCCCTGGCCGCCGCAGCCGGGGCAGGACTGGCGGCGCCACGGGCGGCGCGTGGCGCGGCGCGTCGGCTGCGCGGTGGCCATGCTGTTCGTGGTTCTCGGAGGTGCCGGCGCAGCCCTGATCTGGCTGCTGCTCAGCGTCACCGGCGCGGTGGGCTCGGCGCCCTTCGCGCGGGTCGTCTCCGGTGCCGGGTTGTTGCTCGGGATCGCCGCCGTGGTCGGCGCCGCGGTCGTCGTGCGCCGCCTCACCACCCCGGCCTCGCGCCTCGTCGAGGCCGCCCGGCGCATCGAGTCCGGCGACTACTCCGCGCGCGTTCCCGTCCGAGGGCCGAGCGAGTTTCGCTCGCTGGCGCGAGCGTTCAACGCGCTCAGCGGCAGGCTCGAGGCCGACGAGGCGAGGCGCCGGTCGGTGCTGGCTGACGTCGCCCACGAACTGCGCACGCCGATCACGGTGATCCGCGGACAGGCAGAGGGCATCATCGACGGCATCTACGCCGCTGATGCCGAGCACATGCGCCCGGTCCTCGCAGCCACCCGCAGCCTCGAGGTGCTTGTCGACGACCTGCGCACCCTCGCTCTCGCCGACGCGGGCAGCCTGCACCTGCAACGCGAGCCGATCGAGCTTGCCATCCTCGTCCACGACACCTTCGCGACCTTCGCGGACGTTGCGATGGCTGCCGGCGCGCGCCTGTCCGCGCGCATCGAGCCACCGGGGCTCGTGGTCGACGCCGACAGCGTGCGCCTCGGCAGTGTTCTCGCCAACCTCGTCAACAACGCCCTGCGCCACGTCCATCGCGGGGGCGAGGTGCGCGTCGACGCCCGCGACGTCGGCGGCGGGGTCGAGGTTGTCGTGGGCGACGACGGCGACGGCATCACGCCGGCACTTCTGCCGCGCGTGTTCGATCGATTCGTCAAGGGCGTGGACTCGCCGGGGTCAGGTCTCGGCTTGGCTATCGTCCGTGACATTGTCGAGGCGCACGGTGGCACTGTGACCATCACCAGCACGCTCGGCAGAGGAACCGAGGTGCAGCTGACACTGCCGCCGGGCGACGAGAGCTGAGGCTGACGATGAGGGTCGATCTGTTGTGAGCAGCGCGCGAGCACCCGCCACGGCGCGAGGCGTCCTCGGCTACCTGGGCGCGCTCCTTGCGCCGGTGGCGGCCACCGCGGCGCTGGTGCCGCTGGGCGGCGGCGTGTCTCGCGACTACGTGTTCATCTACCTCGCGGTGGTCGCAGTCCTCGCCGTGGTGAGCGGGCTGGGCGCCGCCACCTGTGCCGCGTTGGTGAGCTTCCTGCTCGTCGACTACTTCTTCGTCGCCCCCGTGCACACACTGACCATCGCCGACCAGACGGACGTCATCAACCTCATCGTGTTCGTCGGCACCGCGCTCCTGGTCGGCGGCCTTGGCTCGCGGCGGCGACGTGCCCAGCTCCGTGCGGAGGCGCTGTCGGTTGCGTTGCGCCACGCCAACGCTGAGCTGGAGCGGCTCAACCGCGAGCAGGCGGAGGCCGCGGCCGTGGCCGTGAGGCTGGCGCGCACCGAGCAGCAGGTGCACGCGCTCGAGGAGACCGACCGGCTCCGCGCCGAGCTGCTCGCCAACGTCTCCCACGAGCTGCGTACCCCCCTGGCCACGATACTGACCGGCACCACCGACCTGCTCAACGACGGGGACCTGGCGCAGGCGGCGCGCGCCCGGATCACGAGCGTCGTCGCCGAGACCCAGCACCTCGGCCGGCTCGTCTCCGACATGCTCGACATGGCCCGCATCGAGGGCCGCGCCGTGCGTCTCGACGCGACCGAGGTGGACCTGCGCGACGCGGTGCAGGTAGCGGTGGAGCGCCTGCACCGCGTTTCTCCCGCCCGCGTCGTGCTGAGCGACTTTGACGAGACGATCGAGGTCATGGCCGACTGGGACCGCCTCGGCCAGGTCCTCGACAACCTCCTGCGCAACGCCGACCTGTACTCGCCACCCGGCACTCCCATCCGCATCGAGGCGGCGCGCGGCAAGCGCTCGATGGTGGTGACCAGGATCATCGACCAGGGCCCGGGGATCCCGGTCGACGAGCGTGAGCGCGTCTTCGAGCGCTTCGTCCGGTCGACCGCTGACGCCGGTGATGCGCAGCGTGGCGGAACCGGCCTCGGCCTCGCCATCGTGCGCGGGCTCGTCGAGGCTCACGCCGGGCGCGTGTGGGTGGAGGAACCGCGCGAGGGAGAGGGCACCCGCCTCGCGTTCGCGCTGCCCGCGGCCGGCCCGTCAGGCGTCGCTGGCGAGGATGTGCACGTCGACGTCGACGAGTAGGCGAATGAGGCGTCGCAGCGTCCGCGACTGGCGCCGACCCGGGGTGCGCATCAGCACGATCTCGGTGATGCCGTGGTCGCGCGCGAACGTCGCGATCGTCGCGGCGATGTCGTTGCCATCGACGGTGGCGAACTCGCCTCCCAGCTTGTGCGTCAGCGCGGCATAGCCGCCGAGCAACTTCTTCTCGGCTTCGGTGCGGTGCGAGGTGCGCACCGAGATCGCGGTGAGATCGTCGTCGCGGGTGGCGGCGATCCGTGCGGCGCTGGTGATGAGGCGTTCCTGGTCGGGCAGAGGCGGGACGCAGACGAGCACGCGCGGTCGTGCCTCCCAGGGGGCGGCGATGTGCTCGGAGGCCATGTAGCTGAGCAGACGTAGGTCGGTGTGCTGGGCGACGCGACGGAAGGTGAGCTCGCGCAACATGGCCAGCACCGCCGGGCGATAGGCGCCCTGCAGGGCGTGCAGCGCCTTCTGCGGACTCATGATCAGGCCCTCGCGCAGCCGCTCCTCGAGCTCGGCGGGCACGATGTCGACGAGCTCGACCTCGTCGGCGGCGTCGAGGGCGGCGTCGTCGACGACGGGGGCGTGGGGGTCGCGCTGCAACACCGCGTCCATCGCCGCCACCGTGCTGCGCAGGGAGCCGATCTCAACTGTTCCGATCACGGTGACCCCGGCGGCGCGGATCAATGGGATCACCTCGGCCACC
>Ga0208848_1000244_pt1 | contig 10588 bp, 5 predicted proteins | sample NGESurshal072012_2_FD_184455 | JGI IMG/M metagenome (GOLD analysis project Ga0208848, IMG submission 184455) | Arctic peat soil microbial communities from Barrow, Alaska - NGEE Surface sample 210-1 shallow-072012 (SPAdes) | ecosystem: Environmental > Terrestrial > Soil > Wetlands > Peat ... | reverse complement strand
TGACTGCTTTGCGCGAATCCGGAATCAAGTGGCGCGTGGTCATCATTTCGGCGTGCTATGCGGGCGGCTTCATCGAATCGTTGAAAGACCCGCAAGCCATTGTCATCGCAGCATCGGCGGCCGATCGCAGCTCGTTCGGCTGCTCGAACGATCGCGACCTGACCTACTTTGGTGAGGCGTTTTATCGCGACGCATTGCCCGCCGCTCGCTCGTTGCGCGACGCCTTCGATGCGGCCAAGGCCGCCATAACCGCGCGGGAACGGCGCGAGCACGTCACCCCGTCAGACCCGCAGGCCTACTTTGGCAAAGCAATGGAGGAAAAGCTCCGCCATGCACTGAAAGAGCCGCGCTGAAGTCAGTCCCAGACTCGAGCGCGGCGTCGCTCAGTCCTCCAGCGGCAGCAGCGCCGCCTCCGACCCGCCCGACAGGTTGTCTTCAGTAACCACCATGAATCCAATCGCCGGCGTGTTCTGGAACTCGGCGCGATCGATGGCGACGGGAACTGCCAGCGTGGCATTGGGCGCAACCGGTACGAACATCGCGTTCGACACGGCGGGCGCGAATGCATTGAAGTACCCGGTACCCGGCACGACCTCGCCGGGGGAGCCGGAGCCGTCAAACCCGATCACGGAGTAGCTGAGGCGCGGATTCGTCGGTGTAATGCCTAGATCGGAAGCAAAGACCGACATGAGCACGATGGATCCATCGGTCGGCGCGTCCGTAAAGGGCTCAAGTAACAGACCGCCGGTTGAAAGATTGAAGAGGAACGACCCGATCTGGCCGTTATTGCTGCCCGTCTCTACCAGGCCGATATCAGCCGAGAACAGGATGTAGTCCGGAACACCGTCACCATTCATATCGATATAGATGTCGAACTCACCCTGCGCCGCGTTCGAGAAGCGTTCGTACGTGTTGACGGCGAAGACGAGGAGGCTGTTGGTTGCCGAGATCGGATTCGACTGCACGCCAATGGCACGGGGTTCGAAGCCCGAGCCGATGGCTCCCGTCTTGGGATTCTTAAGGCCCCAAGCGTAAAAGTCTCCGTTACCTGCAATCACCCCGTTGCGATTCTCGAGGCGGATGCTGGGGTTCTCCCCGCCGTGCAGATGCGCAGAGACATTGGAGCGCGCGCGCGGCACGAGATAGTACGGAATGTGCAGACTGACACCATGATTTGCCGACGCGACCGTGGGCTGAAGGGCGATGTAGCCCGCAACTTCCTGTAGAACGTCGTTGCCCAAGCTATCGTGAGTACTGCCGGCCGTTGCGGCCGGCACGGTCAGCGACACCCGCAGCGACAACTCATCATGTCCGCGGACCGACACCGTCGAACTCGACAACGCCACCGTGTGCGGCACTCCGCCTATCTGGGTCGCGGTCGCCGTAAACGTCGCCGGTGTACCGCCGTGATTGCGAACGATGAGTTGGCGATCCTGGTGGAAGTCATGCGTCAACTCGGCAACACCGAAAGACAACATTCCAAGGCCGCCGTCTTCGCTTTCACCGCTATCAACCGTGACATCGGTCGTGGTGGCCCCCACGGCCTGCACCAGGCCCGCGCCTTCGATGCGCGGTGCGTAGTCGCCAAGTGCGGCCGGCGATGCCGTCTCGACAACCGCCGCCCGTACGCTCGGCTCTTGCCAGTTCTTGTGGGCCTGAACTGCAAGCGCGGCGACACCGGCGACGTGCGGGGTCGCCATCGAAGTGCCGGATTCGTAAGTTCCACCGTTGCCGGTGCCGATAGCCGTAGAGAAAACGTTGACCCCGGGTGCAGTCACATCGGGCTTCAAGGCACCGTCGCCGGTGCGGGGACCTCCGGAGGTGAAACTAGCGGCAAGCCCGAACCCAGAATTCGGCAAATTCACGGGTGTGATCGAGGCGCTGACCGGCGATGTTGCGCCGGTGAACTTAGCGGTGTCGCTCTTCGCAAGTTCGATGAAGGGAATGGTGACGCCGGGAATCGCCGGATTAAAGAGACCGACGGCGGCATTGTTCACCACACCGATCGCAACCGCGCCGGCGGCGGCCGCGGCGGTCGCCTTGGCGACGAAGGTGCACGTCCCACGCGATACGATGACGAGCGCGCCGGGGGCGCCGCCCGCCGGGTAGTCCGCCGCACTGCAGCCCAAGCTGAGGCTTCCCGCGTTGGTCAGAATGACGGCCGGCACGCTGCCATGCGGCAGCGCCAGGCTATTGGCCTCGACGCCGTCGGCGACGCTGCCCGTCGAAAGCGCGATTTGCACGCCATTCACCACGAACTGACGCGCGTCCATCGCCGCGACACTGATGCCATCGGTCGCAGAGGCGGGATCGCCGGTCACGTAGGGCGCGGGTCCTGCATTTCCCGCGGCCGCGACCACGACGATGCCGGCTTTGGCGGCATTGTCGGAGGCAATGCTGTCTGCATTGGTGCTCGTGCCGAATACGCCTCCGAGCGACATGCTGATCACGTCCATATCATTGTGCACGGCCCAATCAATGGCATCGGTGACGACGTTGGTCGTACCCGCACAGCCGAACACGCGCACCGCATAGAGGTCTGCCAGCGGCGCGACTCCGGGACCGATGCTAAAGCCGGCGGTGTACGCAGCCTCGTCGTAGGGGCCGTGATACGTGGTGCCGTCATTCGCCACACCAAATCCGGCCGCCGTACCCGACACATGACTGCCGTGGCCATAGCAATCGAGAGGATTGGGGTCGGGAACGGGCACGGTCGCGCTGCCCGTCCCGCTCGCGTTGTATGCGTCGCCGACCAGATCAATACCGCCTTTCACTTTGGGCGCTGCCGGACCGAACAGGGTTGGATCCGCGGGTGCCGTGCTGGTTGCGGCGGCCGCAGCGAAGGCGGCGACCGTGCCGGGTCCGCCGAAATTCGCGTGCGTGTAGTCGATGCCGGTGTCAATGATCGCGATCTTGACATGCTCTCCGCGAAAGGCCGGTGTACCTTGCCAGACTTGGGGTGCGCCAATGAACGGCACGCTGACCACATTGCTTACGCGGTACGTGGGCACAGAAACGACCTGAACTACTCCCGGAAGATTGGCGAGGCCCGCGACCTCACTGCGCGCGATCTCCACCTTGATGCCGTTCAATGCGTCGTGATATTGCGCAAGCACGGTGCCGCCCCGCGACACCAGGGTCGGCTCGAGCGCGGCATGCTGCCTTGCGACTTGCTCGTGAATTGCGTCGTGATCCTGCTGACTGATCACATGTCCGGGGGCAAGCGCGCGGACCTCCGCGACCGACTTGGCACTCATCATCACCACCACTTTGACCCGCTCATTCGCGAGCAGCGACAAGGGTTTTCTCTGCGAGGTACTCGCTTGGCTATGGTCCAACGTTTTGAAACGGCTCGGGGCGCTTTGCTGCGCGAACGCCGTCGAGGGACTACCCGCGAGAGCAGCGGTCAGAACCGCTGCGGTAACAATGCTGAGGCAACGCGTCAGGCGCAATGGTCTACCATTGGCAACGACGCCTTCGTAACTTTTCATGAGAGCCGACCCCTAATGTCTTGTTGTAGATACTCGCGGCAGCCACCGATACGGTTGACATTCGAGGTGACTGTCGGTAGCCCGGCTCGCCGAATTAGCATAGTGCACCATTGAGATCGCGGGGTCAGAAATTCTTCTGTCAAAAGAGAATTTTATTTTTAGAGCGGCAATGTCGCTTAACATATGTGTGCATCAGATGTAAGCGGCGCGCAAAAGGGCCTCAATTCTCCTCATCGTAAATGATGATCGATAACATCCGTATCGGCACCTTGTCCAGCGTCTCCGGGCCGTGCGGCACGTCGCCGCGGAAACTCAACGAATCGCCCGGCTCCAGAGGATAGCTGTGGCTGCCGTGCCGATACGTAAGCGATCCGGCGAGGAGGTAAATGAACTCTGTGCCGGGGTGTTGGAAGCCCGGAAACACTTCGCTCTTGTCGGTCAGCGTCACGAGAAAGGGCTCAAATGATTTTCGCGGTCCGCGCTGGGCGGCCAGCAGATGGTAGGTGTGACCGCGGCGAGTGCCGCGCCGAACCACCTCGAGTCCTTGGCCCGCGGGCACGCGCTGCGCCCCTTCGTCGTCCCCTCCCAACTGCTGCAGCAGCAGCGCCGGCCGCACCCCGAGCGCGCCCGCCAGCGCCACCAAGGTTTCCAGACTTGGGGTGACATGGCCCGTTTCCAACCGGCTGAGCATCCCCGCGCTGATGCCGGCGGATGTGGCGACATCCGTCAGCGTCAAATCCTGGCTCTCGCGCACGCGCCTGGCGACCGCGCCGAGTTGCCGGCCGACGTTACGCGAGGCGACCGCCGATACCGCTCCCGCTCTGGGATGTTTGGGCAAACGTGCCACGCGAGGCCTCTTTGATTTCCCAAGGTCACGCACGGACTGCAGTTTCCCTGCGCGTGCGGATCAATTTACACTGCACGCAATAAATTTGCACTACAGTAATTGGCATGTTATTTGTTTCCGATGCCCGCGCACTTCACACGTCCCTCACCCCGCACGTCCGACCGGCGCGGCGGCTACCTGGCCAGCGCCGTTCGATCGAGAATATGATACGAGTCCCTCGCCTTGCGGGGCGAGTCCTTCCCAAATAAACACCGCTCCACGAAGCGAGAGGATAAAGGTATGGCGCGCGACCCAAAACACGACATTTTGTTTCAGCCGATCAAAATCGGCCCCAAGACGCTGCGCAACCGCTTCTATCAGGTGCCGCATTGCATCGGTGCCGGTTCCGACAAGCCGGGCTTCCAGGCAGCGCATCGTTCACTCAAGGCGGAAGGCGGTTGGGCGGGAATCAATACCGAATATTGTTCGATCCACCCCGAATCGGACGACACGCATCGCCTGTCGGCGCGTATCTGGGATGCGGGCGACGTGCGCAATCTGCGCGCCATGACCGATCACATCCATCACTTCGGCTCTCTGGCGGGGGTCGAGCTTTGGTACGGCGCATCTCACGCGCCTTGCATGGAATCGCGCGCGACGCCGCGCGGACCGAGTCAATACGCCTCGGAATTCGAAACGCTCACGTATTGCAAGGAAATGGACTTGGACGACATCGCCATGGTCCAGCAGTACTATGTGGACGCCGCGCTGCGCTCACGCGACGCCGGCTTCGACATCGTCTACGTGTACGGCGCGCACTCCTACCTGCCGCTGCAGTTTCTCTCGCCCTACTACAACAAGCGCAAGGACAAATACGGCGGCTCGCTGGAAAATCGCGCGCGCTTCTGGCTCGAAACTTTGGAACAAGTCCGGCGCGCGGTGGGCCACGACTGCGCGATCGCAACCCGCTTCGCCGTCGATTCCTTGTACGGTGATTCAGGCGTCGAAGTCGAAAACGACGGCATGAAATTCATCGCACTGGCCGACCCGCTGGTCGATTTGTGGGACGTGGATGTCGGCGACATCGCCGAGTGGGGCGAGGACGCGGGTCCATCCAGGTTCTATCAACAGGGCCACCAAGTGCCGTGGACGCGCTTCGTCAAGCAAGTCGCCAAGAAGCCGGTCCTCGGCGTGGGCCGCTTCACCGATCCGGAAAAGATGACCGAGATTGTGACCAAGGGCATCGCCGATATCATCGGCGCTGCGCGGCCGTCGATCTCTGATCCCTGGCTGCCGAAGAAGATCGAAGAGGGCCGCTACGACGACATTCGCGTCTGCATCGGCTGCAATGTATGCATTTCGCGCTGGGAAATCGGCGGCCCGCCCATGATCTGCACCCAGAACGCCACCGCCGGCGAGGAATACCGGCGCGGCTGGCATCCGGAGAAATTTCCGAAGCGCGGCTCCGACGACTCCATATTGGTGGTCGGCGCCGGACCTTCCGGTTCCGAATGCGCCCGTGTGCTGATGGAGCGAGACTATACCGTGCACTTGTACGACACCGCGGCAAAGATTGGCGGCAATCTAAACGCCGTCGCCACGCTGCCGGGGCTGGGCGAATGGGGTTACCACCGCGACTATCGCGAGCTGCAGATCAACAAGCTCCTGAAAAAGAACAAACAGAGCCAGGTGGCGCTCGGTCAAAAGCCGATGACGGCCGAGACGGCCCTCACCTACGGCGCAGAAAAAATCGTCATCGCCACGGGTTCTTCTTGGAATACGGATGGCACCAATTGCCTGAGCCACGACCCGATTCCGGGGGCGGACGCCTCCAAAGCCGACCAGCTCACGCCGGAACAGGTGCTCGGGGGCAAGAAATCCATCGGCAAGCGGGTGGTGATTCTGAACGCGGACACTTATTACATGGCGCCGAGCCTGGCTGAAAAACTCGCCGTGGCAGGTCATGAGGTCACCATTGTTACCGGCGTGCATCTGGCCAACTACATGCATTTCACGCTCGAATATCCGAACATGATGCGGCGCATGCACGAGCTGCACATCAAGGAAATTCACGACGCCTTCAGTTCACGCATCGAAAAGGGGCGTCTAGAGGTCTATGACATTTTCGGCGACGGCTCCAAGCGCACCTATCGCGGTCGCGGTCAGTCGCCGCGCGAGGCGAACAAGAGCCAGCGCTGGGTGGATTTCGACTCGCTGGTGTTGGTCACCGGCCGCCATTCCAACAGCAGCCTGTATACCGAACTCAAAGCTCGCCACGGTGAATGGCAGAAGAATGGCGTCAAGGACGTGTACTTGATCGGAAATGCCGAGGCACCGCGCCTGATGGCCGACGCCACTTTCTCCGGGCACCGGCTTGCGCGCGAAATCGAAGAGACTCACGCGCAGCTGCCGCTACCCTACAAGCGTGAAGTCGCCGTCTGGGGCGCCGCGCACATGCCCGGCGGAAAGTTCGAGCTCGAATACAAGACCTAGGAGCCTGCCTGAGTATTCAACTGAGCCGCGCCGACGCCGTCACTCGGATCCTTTTCGAGGCGTTCGGAGCAGCCGAGGTGCGGCTCTTCTACGTGCTGGGTTACGCCGCGATCGCGATATTCGGCTACGGCGTCTATGTGCAGATCCGCAAGTACCGGCGCGGCGCGGCGCTGCAGCTTGACGGGGGGCTGTGGGCAAGGTTCGGCGCCATGCTCGCGTCGGTTCTCAAGGGCCGCACCGTCGACCGCCGCGATCCGGCTGCGGGAGCTGCGCATCGCCTGATTTTCTACGGATTCATGGTGTTGTTCGCCGGTACCGCGACGATCACGCTGGAATACGACATTCTCGAACCGCTGTTTGGCATCCGTTTCTGGCACGGCAGGTTCTACCTGGTGTTCTCGCTTGTATTGGATGTGGCCGGCGTTGCTCTGATCGCAGGTCTAGTGTTCATGATGTATCGGCGCGGCTGGATGCGATTGCCGAAACTCGACTATGCAAGACCGGACCGGGTGCCGGGCGATCCGGACTTCAACCGGCCGCAATACCGCCGCGAGGATTGGGCATTTCTCTGGATTCTGTTGATCATCGCCGGCACGGGCTACGTGCTGGAGGCGGCGAGGCTCGTCTGGCTGCAGGACCGCGCGGACGTGTGGGACACCCGTTGGTGGTCTCCCGTCGGCGCGTTGCTGGCCGAAGGCATGCGCGCGTTGGGGCTAGGTGAGCGCGGCGGCGGGCTGCTCCGGCACGGTCTGTGGTGGTTTCATGGTCTGATCGCGCTGCTCCTCATCGCCTTGATTCCTTACACCAAGGTCAAACACATCTTCACGGCCGCGGCCTCGCTCATGGTCCGCGACCCCATGGCCTCGCAAAGGCTGCCGCGGGTGCCCGAGTCGTTGGCACAAGCGGGTGCCGCGAAAATCACCGACTTCAATTGGAAGCAGTTGCTGAACCTCGACGCCTGCACCAAGTGCGGCCGCTGCCACGAAGCCTGTCCCGCTCGCGCGGTCGGCGCACCGCTGTCGCCGCGCGACGTGATATTGAGCTTGCGCGAGTTTGCGCACGCGACGCTCGAGTCGGGCGTCGTGCCCGACGCCGCCGAGCTCGATGTGCACGGCAAGGCGCCCGGGCAGGTGGCCATGGAAACCCTGTGGTCATGCCGTACCTGCATGGCCTGCGTCGAGATTTGCCCGGTTGCCGTGGAGCACGTGCCCATCATCGTGCAGATGCGCCGCAAGCTGGTCGAAGACGGCGCCATGGATCCGTTGCTGACCAAGACGCTGCAGACGATTCACAAGACCGGTAATTCATTCGGCGAATCGAAGCGCAAGCGCGGCGCTTGGAGCAAGTCTCTGCCCTTCCCGGTCAAAGATGCCCGCAAGGAGCCGGTCGACGTGCTGTGGTTCGTCGGCGACTATGCCTCCTTCGATCCGCGCAATCAGAAGGTGTCGCAAATTTTCGCCTCGCTGCTGCACGAGGCGCGCGTCGATTTTGGGATTCTCTACGACGGCGAGTCGAATGCCGGTAACGACGTCCGGCGGGTGGGCGAGGAAGGGCTCTATGAAGTGTTGGCGACCGCCAACGTGAATGCACTGTCGAGCGCAACATTCAAGAGCGTCGTCACCACTGACCCTCATTCCTTCAATACCATACGCAATGAATATCCCGACTTCGGCGGCAAGTACGAGATCCAGCACTACACCACGCTGGTAAAACAACTGTTTGCGGAGAAGCGCCTGCAAGTCACCCGGCCGTTGAAATACCGCGTGACCTTCCACGACCCATGTCACTTGGGCCGGTTCAACAAGGGCTACGACGCGCCGCGAGAATTGTTGGCGCTGCTCGGTTGCGAACTCGTCGAGATGGGGCGCTGCAAGGCCAACTCTTTCTGTTGCGGCGCCGGCGGCGGCAGGATCTGGGTCCCGGACCCGGTGGGCTCCGAAAAACCGGCGCAGAATCGGATGAAAGAAGCAGCGGCGATTCCGGGGCTCGAGGTCTACGTGGTCAGCTGCCCGAAGGATCTCACCATGTTCGAGGACGCGCTCAAAACCACCGGCAACGAGGGCAAATTCGTGGTCAAGGAACTCATAGAACTCATTCGCGAGGCCGTCCCTGCACGCCGCGCCGAAGCGCTACCCGCATGAAGATTTTGGTGGCAGTCAAGCAAGTCTCGGCGCTGGACGAGGATTTCGAAATCCGTGACGACGGGCGCGACGTCGACCCGGAATTTTTCATCCGCGATCTGAACGAATGGGACGACTTCTCCTTGGAGGAGGCCGTCACGATCAAAGAGGCCGCCGCAGAACCGGTGGAAGTAGTCGCGGTCTCGGTGGGCGCCGGCGAGGCCGATGAGTCGCTGCGCAAGTGCCTGGCGAAGGGCGCGGATCGCGCGATTCGGGTGTGGGATGCCGCCATCGAAGACTCCGATTCCATCGCCATCGCGCGGGTGCTGGCGGCTGTGGCCAAGCGCGAGGCGCCGAATATGCTGTTTGCCGGCGTGCAATCCTCCGACCAGTCATTTGCATCGACGGGCATCGCTGCCGCGGCGCTTCTTGGCTGGCCGCACGCAGCGGTCGTGAGCAACCTGACCTACTCGCCGGGAGCCAAATCGGCCGTTTTCCGGCGTGAGTTGGAGGGCGGTCTGCTGCAGGAAGTCGAAATTCAATGCCCCGCGGTGTTGACCATTCAGCTCGGCATCAACACACCGCGCTACGCAAGCTTGCGCAGCATCAAACAGGCCGCGGCAAAGCCGATAGAAGTGTGGTCCTTGGCGGATGTCGCGTTGCGCGCCGCCGACGTCGGCGAAGCAGGATCCTTGTCGCGTGTGCGCCGCATGTACATTCCGGATAAGGGCCGCGCGCAGCTCCTTGACGGAGACGCTGCGCAGCAGGCGGCGCGCCTCGCTGAAATCATTCGCGAATTCAAGGGAACCGCAGCATGAGCGGCATCGTCGTCATTGCCGAGCAGCGGCGCGGGGAACTGCGTCCCGTATCGCTGGAACTCGTGAGCGTGGCGCAAACATTACGCCGCCCGGGAGAGGAAATCGCCGTCGCCATCTTAGGGAAGGCGCCGGAAAGCTTTGTCAAAGCGCTGAGCGTGGTGGGGGTCGACGAGATCGTGACCGTGAGGGTCGCTTCGCCTGAGTTCGACCCGGACACATTCGAATCTGCCGTGAGCGCGTTGATCGCCGCGCGAACTCCGGACGTGATATTGGCCGCGCACAGTGTCGATTCGTTTGGGTTTGCGGCAGCGCTCGCGACACGCCTTGGGCTGGGGTTCGCCACGGATGTGTTCAACGCAGCGCGCATCGACGGCGAGATCGTTGCGACGCGCGGCGGATACGGTCAGAAGGTCAATGTCGAAATGGACTTCCCCGGCCGCAGCACGGTGCTCCTGGCGGTTCGCGGCAGTGTGTACAAAGCGCCGGATCAACCCGCTTCACCTCGAATCACTGTTTTCGAGGCGCCGGCGGCGCAGAGCCGCGCGTCCGGCCGGGAATTCATCGAACTTGCGGCGGGGGACGATGTTGACATGACCGCCGCCGAGTTTATCCTGACCATCGGCCGCGGCATCGGCGAGGAAGCCAAGGTGGAGCAATTCCGTGAACTCGCGGACGCCATCGGCGCGACGCTCGGCTGCTCGAGGCCCATCGCGGACGCCGGTTGGCTGCCCAAGAGCCGCCAGGTCGGACAATCCGGCAAGACGGCGAGCGCCTGCAAGCTCTATATCGCCATGGGAGTATCGGGCGCCATACAGCACCTCGCGGGCATGAAGCACGTCG
>Ga0208848_1000243_pt1 | contig 10594 bp, 9 predicted proteins | sample NGESurshal072012_2_FD_184455 | JGI IMG/M metagenome (GOLD analysis project Ga0208848, IMG submission 184455) | Arctic peat soil microbial communities from Barrow, Alaska - NGEE Surface sample 210-1 shallow-072012 (SPAdes) | ecosystem: Environmental > Terrestrial > Soil > Wetlands > Peat ... | reverse complement strand
GAGGTCGTCGGGATCCGCTGTGAGCTTCGGCTCGGCTCCGACGTGTACGAGCGCCCGCTCGACGGAACGCACGTTGCCCACTCCGTAATCGACGATTGCGATCATCTTTCCCCTCCCCCTCCTAGGGGGAGGGTTGGGTGGGGGTGCGAAACAGAGCAGAGCATCAATCGAGCAAGCCCTTCGACGACGGCACACCTGCGGGCCCACCCGGGGACATCGCCTGAGCCAGCGCCAGGCCGAGAGCCTTGAAAGTCGCCTCTGCGATGTGGTGGCGGTTGCGTCCGCGGATCACGTCGACGTGGATGGTGGCCCCCAGGTGGATGGATAACGCCCGCCAGAACTCTTCGAGCACCTCGGATTCGAGCGTCCCGATCCGGCCGCGCAGCGCGACGTTGTACGACAGGAATGGACGCTTGCCGAGATCGATCACCACGCGGGCCAGCGATTCGTCGAGCGGTGCATAGGCTGACGCGAAGCGTGTGATCCCCGCCCGATCGCCGAGGGCTGAAGACAGCGCCTGGCCCACCACAATCCCGGCGTCCTCGACCAGGTGGTGCGTGTCGACCTGCAGGTCGCCTGAACCGCGCAGAGTGATGTCGAAGCCGCCGTAGCGCGCGACCTGCTCGACCATGTGGTCGAGAAACGCGAGACCGGTCGCGACCTTGATCCGCCCTCGTCCGGCGAGATCGACCTTCGCCACAAGGCGCGTCTCTTTGCTCTTGCGGGCGACCTCCCCTCTTCTTGCCTTGCTATTCAAGCCTCACCTCCACGGCATGCGCGTGCGCCGTGAGCCCCTCCAGCTCCGCGAGCCGCACGCAGGCCTCGCGCAGCATCTCGAGATCCCCTCGGTTCAGGCTGAGGAAGCTCGTGCGCTTCATGAAAGTGTGGACGCCGAGAGGCGAACCGAACCTCGCGGCGCCGGCGGTCGGCAGGGTGTGGTTCGGGCCGGCCACGTAGTCGCCAAGCGGCACCGTTGCGTACGGCCCGACGAAGACGGCGCCCGCGTTCTCGACCTGGGTGGCGCGCCGGCTTGCGTCGTCCGTGACGATCAACAGGTGCTCCGGCGCGAAGTCGTTGGCGAGCTGCATCGCCTGGTCGAGGTTCTCGGCGACGACGATGCAGCAGTTGGCCTTGCGGATGATCTCCTCCCGTTCCAGCCCGCCGACCAGGCTCTCGAGCTCCTCTTCGACCCGATCCGCCAGGTGCGACGAGTCGGTGACCAGGACCGCCCAGGCGAGCGGGTCGTGCTCGAGCTGGGCGGCAAGATCCGCGGCCACGTAATCGGGTCTGGCCCGCTCGTCGGCGATGACCATGACTTCGGTCGGGCCGGCGATGCCGTCCACTCCGACGGCGCCGTACACCTCTCGCTTCGCAAGGGTGACGTAGATGTTTCCCGGGCCTGCGACCACGTCGACTCGAGGAATGGTGGTGGTGCCATATGCCAGCGCAGCGATCGCCTGCGCTCCCCCGACCCGGTACACGGCGTCCACTCCGGCGATGTGGGCGGCCGCCAGGATCGCCGACGGGACGCTGCCATCGGCTCTCGGCGGCGTGGCCAGCACCACCTCGGACACCTTCGCAATCCGGGCCGGAATGACGGTCATCAACACTGTCGAGGGGTATGCGGCCCGACCTCCGGGCGCATAGAGGCCCGCGCGCCGGACCGGGCGCGTGACGAGCTTGAGACCTGGAGGCCCGCTCGAAGTCGACTGCGGCTGCCGGGTGTGGAAGTCGCGGATACGCTGGGCAGCGAACTCCAGTGCGGCGCGATCAGCCGGGGCCAGCCTGTCGGCTGCGGCCGCCAGCTCGTGGCGAGGGACCTCGAATGTCTCATCAGCGCCCGGGGCCCAGCCGTCGAACTTCGTCCCGAGCTCGCGTAGTGCCTGGTCTCCCTCGGCCGCCACCCGGGCGCAGATATCCGCCACGACCGCTCGTTCCTTGGCGAATTGGGACAGGTCGAGACGCCGCCTCGACATCGGAGAGTCAAGCCAGGAGCCGACGTCGAAGCGTCTGACCATCATTCCCCGACCGCCTCCCGCAGCCGCCCGACTGCCGCCTGCACGGCATCGGTGCGTGTCTTGAGGCTCGCCTGGTTCGCGATCAGCCGGGCAGTCGACTCGCCGAGAGTGGCGGTAATTCGGAGCCGGTTCTCCTTCAGGGTCCTACCGGTTGCTGTGAGATCGACGATGCCGTCGACCAGCCCCACCAGTGGCGCGAGCTCGACGGACCCATGCAGCCGCACGATCTCGACAGCCTGGCCCCGGGCCTCGAACCAGGCACTTGCGGTGCGCGGATACTTCGTCGCCACGCGAAGCTGCGGCGGCCACGTTTCCGGCCCGTCGAGCTTGGACGCAAGCGGCACCGCGAGCACCAGCCGGCAGCCACCGAACCTCAGGTCCACCAGTTCGTAATGAGCTCCCGGCGTCTCCCAGAGGATGTCCTTGCCGACGATCCCGAGATCAGCGGCCCCCTGATCGACATAAGCAGGGACGTCAGCCGGGCGGACCAGGATCACGCGGATATTGGATCGATCGACCAGGAGCTGGCGACCGAGCTCCTGCGCGCTCAAGCGGGCCAGGCCCGCACGCGCGAGCAGGCGCAAGGCTCCCGGCATCAATGCGCCGGTCGGCAGGGCGATCGACACCTTCGCGACCGATTTGGGTGCGCCCTTCACTGAATTTGCGCCCGGCGCGCTCCCGACGGTCACCTGAGCCCTCCGGCGAGACGACCCGCCACCTGCTCCGGAGGAAGCCGGCGTGTGCTGTGGCCGCGGGCGGTCCACGAGACGGTCGACTCGCTCCGACAGTGGATCAGGTTGACGGCGCCGACCGTCTGCCACCAGGCTTTCGACTGCGCCTGGTCTCTTGCCTGCGTGTCGACCACCGCGCGCATCCCGAAGAGCCGCAAGGTCGAGCCGAGCCTCAGCGCCGTCTTCAGTCCCGAGCCCGTCCATGCCACCGCAGCATCGATCCGTGGAAGCGCCGGCGGCCGGGAGGCGCGCGTGAGCATCTCCCAGACCAGGTCGAGTTGGACCACGAAACCGGTCGCCGGGGCAGGCCGGCCAAACCGCGCGAGCAGCCCGTCGTACCGACCACCCTGCGCGACCGGGCGCCCGACCTCGGGACCATAGCCCTCGAAGATGATCCCGGTGTAGTAATCGAAATCGCGGATTGCGCCGAGGTCCAGGCTGACGACATCGACCAGGCCGTGCGCGACGAGAAGCTCCTGGACTTCCGCGAGCTCGGCGAGTGCGCGCTCCGAGCGCCGGTTGCGCACCAGGCCTCCCGCCGCCTGGAGGATCTCGGCACCTCCCCGCAGGCCTGGGAATCGCAGCAGCAATTCATGCTCCGCCGAGCGCAGGGGCGTTCCTTCGAGAAGGGATTCCAGGGCAACGAAGTCGCGTGCGGCGAGGGCGACGCGGACCGCCGACTTGACCTCATCCGGCAGCTTGACCGCGTCCATGATCCCGTGGAAGAACTCGGCGTGGCCGACGTCGATCTGGTAGCGCTGCACGCCGCTCGCCTGAAGGCAGCGCGCGGCAAGGGCGATCACCTCGGCGTCGGCGACAGTCCCTGAGGCGCCGACCAGCTCCGCCCCGACCTGGTAGGTCTCGCGACGCTGATGGAAGCGACCGTCATCGGTCGACAGGACGGGACCCGCATAGCAAAGCCGCATCGGCAGCGGGGATCCCCGGAGCTTGCCGGCGACAAGCCTCGCCACCGGCACCGTGCGCTCGCCGACCAGCGCGACGACCTCTCCCCGCGCGTCGGCGAACTTGAAGAGCCGCCGCCGCTGCTCGGCCCCGAGTCCAAGCTCGAGAACTTCGGTGCTCTCGATCATTGGTGTGATCACGTGCCGGTAGCCCCATCGGCGCATCTCTGCGAGGACGGATTCCTGCGCCTCGCGCACGACCTCCGCTTCGGCAGGAAGCAGGTCGCGAAAGCCTGGGACTCCGCCCAGCCGAGGGATAACTGATCGGGCGCCCTTCAGCCCCACGAGCTCGGAGTCTGACCCGTGAAGGGGTCCCAGCGAACTCACGGCGAAATCCGCCGTTGTCGCGGGGCGTTTTCGCGGGGACCGCTGTGAAGGCGTGCGCCCGGCCGCCGGCTCGCGTCTACCGGCGGTGAAGAGACCTCCGGGCCGCGGCCACTTTAGCTTTCATCTTCGTCCCCGTCGTCATCAGCGTCGGCGTCCTCACTGAAGTCGACCGTCTCCGCCTCGTCTTCGACGGCGTGCATGCCTTCTTCAAGGTCGTCGGCGGCCGGAGTCTCGACCAGCGCCTCCTCCTCCTCGTCCTCGGTGAAGACCTCGACGCCACTCCCGCGCGAGAGCAGGCTTTCCTTTGTATAGGGACGGAACTCCACCTCGCGCTTGCGCCGCATGGGGAAGCTCGGTTTGCCGACGAACTTCGGGTCCTGGTACGTCTCGCGGACGATGAGCTTCACGCTGTTGCCGTCGCACGACGTGACCCCGCCCTGGTACCGGTTGCCGCCCCGCATGAACTTGATCAGGCGCCGCGCCAGCTTCGCCTCGAGCTGGCCGAGCTTGAGTCCACGCGCCGTCTCGGCCATGATCCCGTCACCCTCGATGCGCAGCTCTGCGACATCGCCGGCCGCGACCTTGGAGCAGATGTCTCCGCTTGCGCCTTCCAGCGCGGTGATGATCGTCTTGCCCATCTCCTCGACGAACAGGTTCAGATCGACCCTCGTCCCTCCGACCTTCAGACCTTCCTTCTGGTGAAGCAACGTGTTGATGCGCGCCGCGTTCTTCTTCGCGATGGAGTTCATCGGGTTGAGCTTGAGCGCGGCCTCATAGGCCGCCTTAGCGTCCTTCAACTTGCCGAGCTCGGAGAGTGCTTTGCCGAGGCGGTTCTGCGTCTCCTCGTCCGCGCCGAAGCTTTCGATGATGACGCGGTTCAGCTTGGCCGCCTCATCCCACTTGCCGGCGATCGCAAGCTGGACGGCCTCGTCCGCGTATTGCGAGCGGGGCTTCACGTGCTCACCGATTTCGGTCTTCAATGCGACGCTCCTAATGACCTGCGCCGGGCGGCACGGTGCATTGCCCGGCTGGGATGTGTATCACGAGTATAAGTTCTTCGGTCGGACCACTCAGCGGACAATCAAGACGTGCGACCTGTTCTCAAGGGCACCGCGGCGGCGTGCGTCACATTCCTGCTCGCCTTGCCTGCCTGCTCCACCGGAGAAACCGCAGGTTCTACAGGCAGGACCATCACGCTCGGCGTGGATCTGCCGCTGACGGGAAGCGAAGGTCCTGCCGGGATTTCCACCCTCAACGGCGTTCGCTTCTTTGTACACCGCCACCCGACGTTGGACGGGTTCAACATCGCCGTCGACGCCCGCGACGATGGAGTTGGCGCTTCCGGGGACGCCTCACGCAGCGTGCAGAACCTCCACGCCTTTATCGCCGACCCTCAGGTACTCGCCATGATCGGGCCCTTCGACTCGAGCGTCGCGCGCGGCCAGATCCCGATCGCAAATGTCGCGCACCTGGCCATGGTCAGCCCTGCCACGAGCAGCCGCTGCCTGACCAAGGAGCCGTTCCTCCCGGCAGCCTTGAACCCCATGCGGACTGCCATCAGCTGCAAGTCAGCAGGGCTACCTTCACCCGGCGAGCTCCGGCCGACCGGGGTCAACAACTACTTCCGGCTGTCGACCACCGACGAGCTCCAGGGTCCGGCCGCAGCGGATTACGCCTCGACGCGGCTGAACCTGTTGCGTGTCGCGGTGATTTCCGACAATGAGGCGTACGGGCAGGCCCTGGCCAAGAGCTTCGTGGCCAGGTTCAACCACCTCGGCGGAAGCATTGTCGCCAACCTTGAGGTGGACCCGACCAAGACCGTTGACCTGAGCGCTTTCTTGCAGCGCGCCAAGAACGACGGCGCGCAGGGCCTCTACTTCGGGGGCACGTCCGCGGAAGGTGCCTGCGCTGTGCGCCGCCAGATGGCGACCGTGTTCGGCGCTGGAACGGCGCCCCCGCTGCTCGGTGGAGACGGCATCGCGCTCGATCCCGCTTGCGTCCGCGATGCCGGGCCGAATGCCACTGGTATCTATGCGACGGTGCCCGCCGCCGACGCCAGGCGAATCGACAGCGCCGGTCCGGTCATAGCGGCCTTCAGGAGTCAATACGGGCGTCCCGAGGATTTCGGTCCGTACACGGTCGCGGCATACGACGCGACCGGAGTCGTCTATAACGCGCTCGGTCGGGCGATCACGGCGGCCGGGGGAAACACACCGGCACGCGACAGCATCGTGGCCGAGCTTGCGGCGACCACCGCGTTCAGCGGCGCGACAGGGGTATTCGGCTTCGACGCCGCGGGCGACACCACTTCGCGGCTGCTGTCGATCTTTGAGCCGGTCGGTCCGGACCCGCTTTCCGGATGGAAGTGGGTTGAAACCGTGGATTACAGCGCCGCACTCCCATATTGATACCGGATCACACTCATATCAGGCGAATTCGGCCAAGTTTGCCGAGCCGATGGTAGAGTTCTGAACGGAGTAGTAGGTTCGGCCACCCCATGTGGCCGCATCCGCCGCCGGCGCACTCTCGCCCCGATCGTCATCGAGATACCAGGACAGGTTGGGAAGAGGGCGGCGAATGAGGGGAAGCCGTGGTCCTGATTGGTGCTTTCCCAGAAACACAAGGGGGAACCATATGGTTCGAGCTAGGGGACTCGCAGTCCTCATCATCGCGGCGTTCGTCGCATTCGCCTGCGGCGGTACCAGCAGTGGCAGTGGGTCCAAAGGCGAGATCGACATCGCCACCGACCTCCCGGTCTCCGGCGCCGACGCATCGAGCGGCCTGCCGACTCAGCAGGGCGCACAGTTCGCCGTGACCCGCGCCGTCACCGTGCGCGGCTACACCTTGAAGTTGATGCCTTTTGACGACGCCGTCAACGGGGTGCATGACGCGCAAAAGGGCGTGCAGAACGTCCAGGCCATGCTCGCCAACAAGCTGATCCTTGGTATGGTCGGACCGTTCAACTCCGGCGTGGCCAAGGCTGAGATCCCGGTCGCCAATGCGGCGCCGCTCGCCATGATCAGCCCGTCGAACACCAACGAGTGCCTGACGCAGAGCCTCTCCTACTGCCAGGCCGCCAACGGGTTCACACCCGCCAGCCTCCGCCCCAGCACCATCAACAACTATTTCCGAGTCGCCGCACCTGACACCTTCCAGGGTCCGGCCATGGCCGACTTCGCGCTCCACGCCGGACCGCTTCCGGCCGGCCTCGGCATCACCAAGGCCGCGGTCTGGGACGACGAGGAGACCTTCGGTCAAGGCGTGGCCAACAACTTCGCCAAGGAGTTCTCGGCCAAGGGCGGCACCGTAGTCGACCGCAAGAGCTACGACCCCAAGGCCAAGAAGGACTTCAAGGACTTCCTGGCATCGGCCAAGGACAAGGGAGCCCAGGCAATCTACGTCGGCGGCACCTCGGCCACAGGCGGCTGCATCGCCCGCGGCCAGATGGCCGGACTTTTCAACCCGGACATCTACTACCTCGGCCCGGACGGCATCGGTGACGCACAGTGCCTGAAGGACTCCGGCTCGATGGCCACCGGCAACATGTTCGCCACCCAGGGTGTGTCGGACGCCACCCAGAACCCCGCCGCCGCCAGCATCGTGGCGGCCTACCAGGCGGCGTACCCCGGATCGTCCAACGTCGGCGCCTACACGTTCGCCGGATACGACTGCGCCGCCATCTTGATTGACGCGATCGGCCGCGCGATCGACGCCAACAGCGGCAATTCGCCGACCCGTGCCCAGGTGATCACGGCGATAGCCGCGACCGCTAACTTCAAGGGCCTGACGGGCACCTACTCGTTCGACGCCAACGGCGACCCCACACACCCGACGCTGCAGCTGCAGCAGGTCAAGAGCGGGGCGTGGACGTTCGTCGCTCAGTTCCAGCAGTAGTCCAGATTCGATAAGTCGGTAAAAAATAAGGAGGGGGCGGCAACGCCCCCTCCTTATCATTGTGTGACCTTGGGAGGGGGAAGCATTTGATCGGAGCCCTGGCCCGGACCCCCGCGACCTTGCGCAATTTCGGGAACTCGCAGCGCGCAACGCTTGCCGGGCTTCTGATCGTCGCGGTCGCCGTCGTCCTCACGATCCAGCACGTTCTGCAGCACGACCCGTCGTACTTCTTCCAGATCCTGACCATCGGGATTGCAGACGGCTCGATCTACGCCCTGATCGCCCTCGGCTACACGATGGTCTACGGCATCATCGAGCTGATCAACTTCGCGCACGGCGACGTCTTCACGCTCGGAGCCTTCATCTCGCTGGCCCTCTTCCCCGTCTTCGGCATCGCCGAAGGCGGCACCGGGTATGGCTACGTGCTCCCACTCCTGGCGGTCGCGGTGATCACCATGGGACTGGTCGCCGTGGTCAACGTTGCGATCGAGCGCGTCGCATATCGCCCCCTCCGCCACGCTCCACGCCTGGCTCCGTTGATCACGGCGATCGGCATGTCGTCGATCCTCGAGGGTGCCATGTACCTGTGGAAGGGCCCGTTCAACCTCCACTACCCCGACCTGCTGCCAATCACCCGGCTGAACATCAACGGTGTATCGATCGGCGTGAAGGACCTGATCGTGCTGACCATGGCAATCGTGCTGGTGGTCGCCTTCACACTCTTCATCAACCTGAGCAAGCTCGGCAAGGCAATGCGCGCAACGGCGCAGGACCGCGACGCGGCGCAGCTAATGGGCATCGACATCAATCGCACGATCGCGGCCACGTTCTTCATCGGGGCGGTGCTCGCGGGCGCCGGCGGCATCATCTACGGCCTTTACATCAACAACGTCGACTTCTCCCTCGGGTTCATCACCGGCCTGTTCGCATTCACGGCTGCCGTGTTCGGTGGCATCGGCAACATCCCAGGCGCCGCCATCGGCGGCCTGCTGATCGGCGTCATCGCGGCCTTCAACAACGGGTATTTCGACTCAGCATGGACGGAGATCGTGATCTTCGGCATCCTCATCGCCACGCTGGTGTTCCGCCCTACAGGGCTGCTCGGCATGCGGGTCCCTGAGAAATGACGCGGCTTCGCGAGTTCGTTCGGGAGAACGCACGCAACCCCAACGCGATCGCCTACGCGGTGATGGCTGTCGGCGCCGTCAGCTTCCCCGGCATCGCCCAGTTCGCCACCGGCGGCAACGCAGACTACCTGGTCAGCCTGGCCGCGGACGGAGGGGTCTTCGTCCTACTTGCGATCGGGCTCAACGTGGTCGTCGGCTTCGCGGGCCTGCTGGACCTCGGCTATGCCGCATTCTTCGCCATCGGCTCGTACACGTACGGAATGCTCGCGTCAGAGCAGCTCATCAGCTCCCCGATCCACCACGCGCTCCACGTCCCCTTCTGGATCGCGCTGGTCCTGGGCATGTTCATAGCCGCAGGTGCCGGGGCGCTGCTCGGCGCTCCGACGCTGCGCCTGCGCGGCGACTACCTCGCGATCGTCACGCTCGGTTTCGGTGAGATCGTTCCGCGCTTCTTCCGCAACATGAAGGATTGGACCAGCGGCGTGAACGGCATCAGCGCCCTCGACGTGCCGACGCTGCCCTTCTGGATCACCGGGCCCTGGGCCAACACGCAACTCGCCATCGATCAGAACTTCCGCTTCGTGTCTTTCAACGCGACGGCCTGGTATGTCCTGATCATCATTCTGGTCGTCGCATCTGTGTTCGGCGTGAACAACCTGTACCGCTCGCGGCTGGGCCGCGCCTGGATGGCGGTCCGGGAGGACGAGACCGCCGCCGCGGCGATGGGCGTCAATACCGTGAACACGAAGCTGCTCGCCTTCGCGATCGGGGCCTCGTTCAGCGGATTCGCCGGCGCATTCTACGGCGCCAAGCTGTCGCTGGTCAGCCCGGACAGCTTCGGATTCATCGTCTCGATCACCATCCTTTCGATGGTCGTGCTTGGAGGCATGGGGAACATCCCTGGCGCCATGGTCGGCGCGCTGCTTCTGTATTGGGTTCTCTACAAGTTCTTGCCTGATGCGCCCCAGCAGGCCGCCGCGCTGGCCGACAACCTCGGCTTGCACGGGCTCAACACCGTCGTTCCTAACGGATGGCCCGGCATCGCCGAGTTCGTCTCGAGGCTCAAGTTCATCCTCTTCGGATTGATCCTGGTGAGCATCATGCTGCTGCGCCCGCAGGGCATGCTGCCCAGCCGGCTGAGGTCGCAGGAGCTGAAGCGCGGTGTCCACGACGAATCCGCGGTCGTGACCACATGAGCGTCCAGACCGAGGCGCCGATCCTCTCCCTGCAAGGCGTGATCAAGCGCTTCGGCGGCCTGACCGCTGTTGACGAGGTGAGCTTTGACGTCCCGAAAGGCGAGGTCTTCTCCCTGATCGGTCCCAACGGCGCGGGCAAAACGACTCTGTTCAACTGCATCACAGGCATGCACGTCCCGACCGGAGGCCGCGTCGTGTTCGAAGGCCGCAACATCGCCGGCTCCAAGCCGTACCGCACGGCGCAGCTCGGCATCGCGCGCACCTTCCAGAACATCCGCCTGTTCGAGTACATGAGCGCCCTCGACAATGTGAAGGTCGGTGAGCACGTGCGGATGAAGG
>Ga0208848_1000242_pt1 | contig 10597 bp, 9 predicted proteins | sample NGESurshal072012_2_FD_184455 | JGI IMG/M metagenome (GOLD analysis project Ga0208848, IMG submission 184455) | Arctic peat soil microbial communities from Barrow, Alaska - NGEE Surface sample 210-1 shallow-072012 (SPAdes) | ecosystem: Environmental > Terrestrial > Soil > Wetlands > Peat ... | reverse complement strand
ACAACAGCGCACTAGAACGGTCCGATGCAACCCGAACCTATTCGCGACATCGCCCATCTCGGCCATGTCGAAATCCTCACCGCCAAATTCGCGGAAAGCGCTAAGTTCTTCATCGACGTGATGGGCATGACCCAGAGCGGCGAGAAGGGCGACAGCGTCTACCTGCGCGGCTGGGACGACTACGAGCGCTATTCGCTCAAGCTCACTGCCGCGAAGACCTCGGGCATGGGACATGCGGCGTTCCGTACGCGCAGCCCGCAGGCGCTCGAGCGGCGCGCCGCCGCGCTCAAAGGCTCCGGTTTCGATGTCGGCTGGAGCGACGGCGACCTCGGCCAGGGCAAAACTTTCGTCTGCAAGGATCCCGACGGCCACGTCATCGAACTCTACTACGACACCGAATGGTACCAGGCGCCGCCCGACCAGAAACCGGCGTTGAAAAATCAGGCGCAGCGCTATCCGGCGCGCGGCTGCAACGTGCGGCGTATCGATCATTTCAATGGCCTAGCGGTGGACATCAAGGCGAACCGGGAATTCTTCCAGAACTATCTCGGCTTCATGCTGACCGAGCAGATCGTGCTCGACGACGACTCTGAGGCCGGCATGTGGATGACCGCCACCAACAAGTCCTACGACTTCGCTTACACGCGCGATCACACGGCGACCCCGGGCCGCCTCCACCACGTCACCTACGCGCTCGATTCACGCGAGGACGTGCTGCGCGCCGCCGATATTTTCCTGGAGAACGGCGTGTTCATCGAGACCGGGCCGCATAAGCACGCCATTCAGCAGACCTTCTTTCTTTATGTGTACGAGCCCGGCGGCAACCGCGTCGAAGTCGCCTGCGCCGGCGCGCGGCTGGTGCTGGCGCCGGACTGGAAACCGATCCGCTGGACCGAAGCCGAGCGCAAGAAGGGCCAGGCCTGGGGCTTGCAGACCATCAAGTCGTTCCACACCCACGGCACGCCGCCGGTGCCGGGCGTGGCGGACTCGTGACGCGTCCATGAGCGAAGACGTATTGCGTACCGATGGTGCTCTGGTGGCTGCGCTGGCGAATGGCGATGCACGCGCCGCCGCGGCATGGCTCGACGACGAATTCACCTGGGTCGATTGTAACGGCCGCATTCTCGACAAGCAGCGAGCCGCAAACACATTACCCAAGCCGCCGCTTGGCGGCGAAGCAGGTCTTGAGCCGATAGGCCATCATTACGGCGAGGTGGCCAGCATCGCAGTCGACCGCGACAAGATTTTCGTGCTGCGCATCTGGGTCAAGCGCGCCGCGGGCTGGCGTCTACTCGCCTATCACGAGGTCTCGCAGAATGGGCCGGCGGCGCCGCACGGCCCCGGCCGCAAGGAATGGGACAATCCCTGCCACGTCATCCCCTATCAGCCCCGCAATGCCGACGAGCGCGACTGTCTCGCCGCCTGGCAGCGGCTGGAAATCGCGGTGATGCAGCACGAGCCCGAAGTTTGGGCGCAGCACGTGGCGGACGAATTCATGGTGGTCGGCGCGGCGCGCCGCCACAGCAAGGCCGACCGCAAGGCGGTGATCGAGCAGCAGATGCGTAGCGGCGCCAATTCCGCCCCTGCCCCGCTGCTGTCGGCGCGGCTGTTCGGCTTTAAAGATGCGATGGTGATGATGTGCGAGCACCAGCCGTTCCACGGCAAGGCGGCGTGCGTGAGCCGCGTCTTCGTCAAGCGCGACGGCCGATGGCTGATGGCGATAAGCTTTCAGACCACGCGGCAGGACGCGCCCGTGAAAACGATTTAAAATAGCGCCAGCATTTCGAAGTCCGCCTGCGCCGACGCGCGGCTGGTGCTGGCGCCGGACTGGAAGCCGATCTGCTGGACCGAGACAGAGCGCAAGAAAGGCCACGCCAACCATCGCGTCGTTCCACACTCACGGCACACCGCCGGTGGAGCATAAGTAGGGCCGGGCCTGGACAATCGAGCCTATTTATACTCACTTTGCAAGGTGAGTATAAATGACTTGATCCGCTCTCAGGCGATGCTTATACTCACTTCGCAAAGTGAGTATAAAACGACTGAGAACCCATGGCGACGCCGACGCTCGTCCTGCAAACGACTTATGCGGAACTGCTGGAGCGTTGCGCGACCGCGGCGTTCGGTGCTTCTTTCGCGGCCAACGGCGCTTTCACCCATAAGACCATCAACGGCCGGCGATATTGGTATTTTCAATCAAGCGCCGAAGGCGCGCGCACGCAACGTTATGTTGGCCCAGAGACGCCGGACCTCCTAAAACAAATCAAGCACCACCAAGAGGCGCTCAGTGACGAGCGCGAACGCCGCTCATTGGTGTCGACGCTGGTGCGCTCATTCGGGATGCCGCAACCTATTCCGGAGATCGGAAGCATCGTTGAAGCTTTGGCGAAAGCCGGCGTCTTCCGTCTACGCGGCGTTCTGGTCGGAACCGTCGCCTATCAAACCTATTCGGCGATGCTGGGAAGCAAGCTGCCCATTTCGATTCTTCAGACAGGTGACGTTGATATCGCCCAATTCAAAAACGTATCCGTCGCGGTAAACGATCAGACTCCGCCGGTGCTCGACGTTCTCAAGGAGGCCGACAAGACATTCCGTCCTGTGCCGACGATTCACGGCGAGCACGTCACGAGCTATGCCGCGAAAGGCGGCTTGCGCGTCGATTTCCTAACTCCGAACGAAGGCGCCGATACCGACAAGCCACAACGGCTTCCCGCGCTGCAGACCGACGCGCAGCCGCTGCGGTTTCTTGACTTTCTAATCCGCGATCCCGAGCCCGCGGTCATCCTGCATGGCGCGGGCGTCTATGTGAACGTGCCTGCCTCGCAGCGGTTTGCGGTTCACAAGCTCATGATCGCGCGGCGGCGGCGCGAGGGTGCGGCCAAGCGTGACAAGGATGTGCAACAGGCGGAAGCCCTGCTCTCGCTGCTATTGAAAAAGAGGCGGCATGAATTGAAATCGGCCTGGGAAGAAGCCTACAAGAGGGGCAAAGAATGGCGTCGGCTCCTGAGCGAAGGCCTGGACGATCTGTCATCGCCGGTCCGCGACGAAATGCTAGGAGCCATTGCTGCAAAGCCTTCGGTTTAGACCACTCAGGTGCCCATGAACCGCCGCAATACCCCGCGCGTTTCCTTCATCGGCTTCGGCGAGGCCGGACAGGCGATCGCCGCCGGCCTGCGCGAGACCGGCATCGAGCGGATCGCCGCCTGGGATATTCTTTTTCCCGAACCCGGCGGCGCGCGGCTGAAAGCGGCCGGCGAGGCGATCGGTGTGCGGCTGGCGAATTCGGCCGCCGACGCGGTCGCTGAAACCGATATGATCATTTCCGCGGTGACGGCGGCCTCCAGTCTGGAGGCCGCCCGCTCGGTCGAGCCGCATCTCACGGCTAAACCCTATTATCTCGACATCAATTCGGTCTCACCCGGCCGCAAGCAGGCGACCGCCAAGCTCCTGGGCGAGCGCGCCCGCTATGTGGACGTCGCGGTGATCGCGACGATAAACCCGGCGCGCCACCGCACGCCGCTGCTGATCGCCGGCCCGCACGCCGAGGCGATTTCGCCGCTGCTGGGCGAATTGCAGATGCAGCTGTCGATCGTGGGCGCCAATATCGGCCAGGCCGCCGCCATCAAGATGATCCGCAGCGTGATGATCAAGGGCATCGAGGCGCTCACGGTCGAATGCTTCCTCGCCGCCGCCCGCGCCGGCGTGCTCGACGAAGTGACGGTGTCGCTCAAGAACAATTACCCAACGCTCGATTTCACCAAGATCGCCGAATACAATCTGGAACGCATGGCGAGCCACGGCGAACGCCGCGCTGCCGAAATGGAAGAGTCGGCCGCCACTTTGCGCGAGCTCGGGCTTGACCCATTGATGGTGGACTCCACCGTCAAGCGCCAGCGCGAGATGGGCGCGATCGGCAAGCACGACAAGGTGCGCGCCTCGCTCAAATCCGGCCGCGCCGCCATGCTCGACGCCATCAGCGCCGCCGCCAAAGACCGGCACTAGCCGGATACCTGAACACGCGTTCAGAAATTTGGCGCTGCAGCGAAGCGTAAATTTCTTGTAATTATTGCCGTTGGCCTCCTACGATGCCCGCGCATCCATTAGGGAGGAATGTCATGAAACTGAAAAATATTGGATACGCAGTTTTTGTTGCCGCCACAGCCGCCGCTTTCGTGATCGGCTCGGGCGGACCTAGCGAAGCCAAACACAAAAAGAAGATGGAAGCTGCGCCGCCGCCGGTGATTTGCTTCGCGCCCGAGAAGCGTGTGTGCGCGGTGAAGGGCGGCATGAAGTTCACCTACGCCAGCGCATGCATCGCGGCCAAGGATGGCGCCAAGGTAGTGTCGCAGAAGGCCTGCCCGGTCAAGGCAGCCAAGAAGGCCGGCAAGAAGAAAGCCGCCAAGAAGCCGACGAAGAAGTAAGCCGCGTGCATTCGTCATTGCGCGACGCGCAAAAACAAAACGGGCCGCTGTCACGCAGCGGTCCGTTTCCGTTTTTTGCGAGCCTGCGCGGCGCGTGGTTATTTCTTGCGCGGCGGAATCTGCAGCAGCTCCGCGATTTGCTCCTTGGTTAGCGGCTTCTCCAGGAATTTGAGCTTGACCGCGTCGCGGATAGCGCCGTCGAGATCGGCGAAGTGATCGGTCTGCATGGTCTCTTTCGGCTGGAACTTGGCCATCGACTCCTTGAGCATGTCGATCGGCCGGTGAATCTTGACGGAATACATCTCGACCGCCTTGGGATCGGAATACATCCAGTCCACCGCCTCGCGATAGGCGTCCATGAAACGCACGATGGCGTCGTGCTTGGTTTTCAGCGAGTCCGCGTTCACGATCAATGTGCGCGCCGTCTGCCCGCGCAGCGACGGCACGTCGCTGCCGTGCGCCACGATGCGGATCTTGCCGTCCTTGATTTCCTGCAGGCCGAACGGCGGCGCCGCCCAGCCGATGTCGATCTGGCCGGACATCACCGCGGTCAGCGTGCCGGGAGGGCCGCCGGTAGCGGTCGGCTTGGCCTTGGCGCCGAGTTCCTGGATGAAAGCTACGACGATGTTGTTCGAGCTCGAGCCGTTGGTCGAATAGGCGATGGTGTTCTCAGGCGTGGCGTCCTTCAAGCTTTGAATCTTGGAATCGGATCGCACGTACCAGAACAGATCGCCGGTGCCGGTGAACATGGGCGCAAGAATCCGCACCGGCGCGCCCTTGGCGAAAGCGCGCATGATGCCGGCGGCGCCGACGCCCGCGCCGATATCGGCTGAGCCGGTGATCACCGCCTGGATGGTTTCGCCGGCGCCTTGCGAGCCGGTGTTTTCCAGGATCAAGCCGTGTTTCTTGAAGATGCCGGCGTCCTGGCCGAGCGTCGGCGCCTGGTTTTCCCAATTGTTGATCTGGCCGATCACCAGTTTGAGCGTGTCCTCGGCGCAAGCCTGAGTGCCCGCAAGCGCCAGCGGCACGACCAGCCCGAGCGCGGCGGCGATGGTCTTGAAGGTCTGCATGCGATTTCCTCCCTGTATTATTTTCTATCGTTGCAAGTCGTGTGTGGGCCGCATTCAACACCGAGTGCCGCCCACGGAAGAAGCCCAATCTCTCACCGCCGCCGCATTTTACGGCCGCGGCGCGGCTTTGCCGCGGTCTTTGCGGACTTCTTAGGCGCCAACGGCACCCCGCCGGCCAAGCCCCCAGATTTGACCACCCGCATCGACCAGTATTCCCATGCGCGGGTGAGCCCCGTGGTCTTGGAACTGATCGAGCCAGCCAGTTGCGCTTCGCCGGGCGACAGCGATGCGACGGTGCCGCCGATCGTCAGGGCGCGCACCTGGTATTCGGCGTTGCGCGCCGAATAAATCGAACGGAATACGCAGTCGCGCACGCTGGTGCCGGCCACGGTGACGCCGTGCCGCTTCATCAGCACCATCCATTGGCTGCCGAGCGCGCGGGCGAGCGAGGCCCCCTCCTCCGGCTTGATCACCAGCATGTTGGTGTCGCCAAACTCGTCGTGCTGATCCCAATAGGGCGGCTTGATGCCGCCGACCGCGCCGAGATGGAAGATCGGCAGATAATCGGTGCCGGTGGCGAGCAGCGGCATGAAGGCCGGGCAATGATGATGGCACACCGACATCACCTCCGGCCGCGCTTTGTAGATTTCGCCATGGATCACCCGCTCGGAATATTGCCCGACGCCGGGGTCGCGCAGCGGCTGGGAGTCGAGGTCGTATTCGATGAAGTCCGCAGGCTGTACCAGTTCGGGCGCGCGCGAGCGCGACAGCAAATAGCGGCCCGGATTGTCGGGATGACGCATGCTGACATGCCCGAAGGCATCGATGACGCCTTCGTTGGCGACCATGCGGTTGGCAAGCGCGAGCTCGGCGCGGGCTTCCTTGAGCGTATTGGCCACTGACGTTTCCTCTTACGGTTCTGATGGTTTGGTGTCCCACATTATAGGCCAACGATATTGTTGTAACAGCGCCGACGGCGCTTGACAGATGGCGGCCATTGGGGAGGCTTCATGCCGCCATGGCCGTTCCTGCGCAAATCGTTATCGACGGCGTCAGCCACCTGTATCGCCCGCCGCGCGGGCGCGAGGTGCTGGCGCTCGACCAGGTCTCGCTTGCGGTGGGAAATCGCGAATTCGTCGCCCTGCTGGGGCCGTCCGGATGCGGCAAGTCGACGCTGCTCTACCTGATCGGCGGCTTTCTGCCGGTCGAGACCGGCACCATCGCGATCGACGGCAAGGCGGTCGCCGGGCCCGGCCCCGACCGCGGCATCGTGTTTCAGCACTTCGCGCTGTTCCCCTGGAAGACGGTGCGCGGCAACATTCTCTATGGGTTAGAGCGGCAAGGCATGGCCAGGCAAGAGCGCGAAAAGCACGCGCAAGATTTCATCGAGCTGGTCGGCCTCACCGGCTTCGAGGACAGCTACCCCTCGCAACTCTCCGGCGGCATGAAGCAGCGCACCGCGATCGCGCGCACGCTCGCCTTCGATCCGAAGATCCTGCTGATGGACGAGCCGTTCGGCGCGCTCGACGCGCAGACCCGCGGCCTGATGCAGAGCGAGCTTTTGCGCATCTGGCAGCGCACGCCGAAGACGGTGATCTTCGTCACCCATGACGTGCAGGAGGCGGTCTATCTCGCCGACCGGGTGGCGGTGATGTCGGCGCGGCCGGGGCACATCAAGACCATCGTCGATACTAAGTTCGACAAGAACGATCCCAACATTCACAAAGCGCCGGCCTTCGTCGAGAAAGTGGACGAGATCTGGAACCTGGTGAAAGTCGAAGCCATCAAGGCGCAGGGAAAGCGCGCACCATGAAACAGGTCACGCGCTATCTCCCGCTCCTGCTGCTGGCGGTCGCCTGGGAGCTGGCGGCGCGTTTCGAACTGGTGTCGACGTCCGCGCTGCCGCCACTGTCCGACGTGATCAGGGCCTGGATTGAGCTGCTCAAGGACGGCGATCTCATCAGCAACGCGGCGTCCTCGCTCTACCGCGCCGGCGCCGGGCTGGCGCTGGCGATCCTGATCGGAGCCACGCTCGGTATCGTCATGGCCTGGTGGAAACCGGTGAACGTGTTGCTCGCGCCCCTCGTCGAGATGTTCTATCCGCTGCCGAAATCGGCGCTGATCCCGGTCACCGTGATCTGGCTCGGTTACGGCGACGGCTCCAAGATCCTGCTGATCTTCCTCGGCTGCATGCTGCCGGTCACCATCGGCGCCTTCAACGGCGCGCGTTCGAGCGAGCAGGCGCTGGTCTGGTCAGCGCGCAGCATGGGCGCCAACCGGCTGCGCATGCTGTGGGACGTGGTGGTGCCGAGCGCCATGCCGGAACTGCTCAACGGAATGCGCACCGCGCTTGCGCTCGCCTTCATCCTGCTGGTGTCGTCCGAACTGATCGTAGCGCAGAAGGGCTTCGGCTATCTGATCGGCTCGCTCGGCGCCAACGGCTCCTACGATGCGATGTACGCCGTGGTGCTCACCGTGGCGTTCCTCGGCTTCGCCGCCGACCGGGTTTATCTCGTGATCACCAAGCGGACGCTGGCATGGCGCGAGTAACGCAAACCATGCCGAGCGACGTACCGAACGGGGTGCCTGAGAAAGCCGCCCGGTTCGTCTACATGCTACTCTGGGCATTCGCCCGCGTGTTTTCGATCGTGCTGTTATTGGCGACGTGGGAAATCCTGGCGCGCAGCGGCACCTTCACGCATTTCCAGCTGCCAGCATTCAGCGAGGTCATCGAACGCATCGGGAACGACGCCTGGACCGGCGATCTCTGGATCAACACCGCGCTCACGCTCTATCGCGCGCTGGCCGCGTTCCTGATCTGCGCGGTGTTCGGCGTCATCATCGGCATGGCGATGTCGCGCAACGCGATCGCGAACTGGTTCTTCGACCCGATCATTTCGGTCGGCTTTCCGATGCCGAAGATCGCCTTCCTGCCGGTGGTGATCCTGTGGCTCGGGGTCTACGACGTGTCCAAGATCACCATCATCGTCATCGACGCCATCTTCCCGGTGATCGCCGCCACCGTCATCGCCATCCAGGGCGTGGAACGCGAACTGCTCTGGTCGGCGCGCAACATGGGGGCCAATAACCGCGAACTGCTGACGCAGATCGTGCTGCCGGCGGCGGCCCCGCAGATCATGACCGGCCTGCAGGTGGCGCTGCCGCTGTCGCTGATCGTAGCGGTGGTGGCCGAAATGCTGATGGGCGGCTACGGGCTGGGCGGCGCCATGATGACGGCCTCGCGCTTCGCCAACTCCACCGGCGTGTTCGCCGGCATCGTCGAGATCGCCGTGGTCGGCTACGGCCTGGTCAAGGCGATGGCGCTAATCCGCCGGCGGCTGTTGATCTGGCACCAGGAAGCCAACGAGCCGACCACGGCGTGATTGAAATTATTGCAGACCGCCCGCCGATGGTGTGGGATACTGCCCAAGGGCAAAAAAGAGCCAATCGTCGCCTAAGGGGAGCGCTTTGACCGAGCTGGCAACGCCGCTGCAAAGCGCGCTGCAAGAGACGCATGCGGGTCGCCGCCGCGGTGTCATGGCGGCGGCGTGGGTTTTGTCGCTGCTCGCCATCCTGACCTTTCTGGTCGTTTACCCGCTTCTCACCCTGCTGCTTGGCGCGCTCACCGACACCAATCCGGTGGTCGAGGGCTTCAGCCTGGCCCATCTCTCGATCACCAACTTCCTCACTGTGCTGAGCAATCCGAATGTCGGCGAGGCGCTATTCAACACACTGGTCGCCTGCGGTGGCGGAACTTTGATCGCGGTGGCGATCGGGCTGGCGTTTTCCTGGATCGTGGTGCGCACCAACACGCCGTTCAAGCGGTTCATCGCGGCGGCGAGCATCCTGCCGCTGTTCGCACCGCCGCTGGTCGCCGGCATCGCCTGGACCATCCTCGGCTCGCCGAAAACCGGCCTGATCAACACCATGTTCAAATGGCTGCATCTCGATTGGCATGTGGATTTTTATTCGTTGACCGGATTGGTCTTCGTATTCGGCATTTATTACGCGCCCTACGTCTACATGTTCACCGCCTCGGCGTTGCGCAACATGGACCCGAGCCTGGAAGAGGCCGCCGAAATTTCCGGCGCCAGCGCCTTCGCCACGCTGTTTTCGGTGACGTTCCCGCTGATCATGCCGGCGATCATCTCCGGCATGCTGCTGTCGTTCATCGTGATGCTCGGCATCTACGGCATTCCGGCGGTGCTCGGTGCGCCGACCAACATCAACGTGCTCACCACCTACATCTTCAAGCTCACCAACTGGTCGCCGCCGCTCTACAACACCGCGGCGGCGGTCGCGATCATTCTGATGGTGGTGACCGGGGCGCTGGTTTTTCTGCAGCAGAGGGTGGTCAGCGGGCGCAGCTACGTCACCGTCGCCGGCAAGGCTTACCGCCCGCGCAATCTCGATCTCGGGTCCTGGCGCTGGCTCACCTTCGGCCTCGCCATCGTCTACCTGCTGGTCGTCGTCGTGCTGCCGATGCTGGCGCTGATCGTGGCGGCGTTCCGCAAATTCATGTTTATCCGCGACGCCGCCAGTCTGTTCGATATGCGGCAATACTCGTTGGTCCACTTCCACAGTATCTTCGACAATCCGCTCACCCTTAATTCGATCTACAATGCGGTTGAGGTCGGCGTCATCACCGCGCTGGCGGGTGGCACGCTGGCCTTCGCCATCGGCTACACGATTCACCGCACGCATGTGCCGGGCCGCCGCTCGATCGACCTGCTGTCGACGCTGCCGGTCGCCATTCCCGGCTTGGTGATCGGCGTGGCTTATCTGTGGGCCTGGATCGGCATTCCGGGCGGGCTCTACGGCACCATCTGGATTCTGGCGCTCGCCTTCATCGCCCGCTTCATGCCGGATACGGTCAAGTCGCTGTCGACTTCGTTCCTGCAGATTCATCGCGAGCTGGAAGAAGCGGCCTGGGTCTGCGGCACCGGGATGCTCCGCACCATCCGTACCATCGTGCTGCCGCTGGCCAGCCCCGGCGTGATCGCCGCCATGACGCTGCTGTTCGTGCTGGCGATCCGCGAATTGGGCTCGTCGCTGTTTCTCTACACCAGCAACACCATGGTAATGTCGGTGCTGCTGCTCGACTAC
>Ga0208848_1000241_pt1 | contig 10629 bp, 4 predicted proteins | sample NGESurshal072012_2_FD_184455 | JGI IMG/M metagenome (GOLD analysis project Ga0208848, IMG submission 184455) | Arctic peat soil microbial communities from Barrow, Alaska - NGEE Surface sample 210-1 shallow-072012 (SPAdes) | ecosystem: Environmental > Terrestrial > Soil > Wetlands > Peat ... | reverse complement strand
CCGCGGACGCGCTCGAGGAACGCCGGCATCCAAAACGCGAGGCCGCCCACGGCAAAAGTGTAGGCGGCGTATCCCAAAATGGTGAGCACATAGGGCTGGTTATGCATGAGCCGGCCGAACGTCGCCCAGGTGTCCTTTTGAACGACCGCCGCCGTGTCTTTCGCGTGGCTCACCGTCGCCGCGCCGCCGGCGTCCTGGATGCCGCGCGGCGGGTCGCGCAGCAATAAACACAGCGCTGCCAGCAGCAACCCCGGCACACCGGCCACGAAGAACGCCGCGCGCCAGCCATAGTGCTTGTCGACGAGGCCGCCGACTACGTAGCCCAAGGCAGACCCCACGGGTATTGCGCAGAAGAAAATAGCCATCACGCGAGCGCGTTGACGCGCGGGATAATAATCCGACAGCAAGCTCGGCGCGATCGTGACGTATGCGGCTTCGCCCACGCCCACCGAAGCGCGCGCCGCGAGCAGGGTCAGGTAACTGCCCGCGAATCCGGACAGGGCGGTGGCGAAACTCCAGCAGGCGACCCCCAGGGCAATCAATCGAGGCCGCGAACGCCGGTCGCCCAAAGCGCCGAATATGGGAGCGGTCAGGGTGTATACCACCAGGAAACCGGACATGAGAGATCCCAAATTTGCATCCGAGAGCCCGAGATCCGAATGCTTCAGGCTTTCGATCAGCGCGGATACGATGTAGCGATCCAGGTAGCTGAACAAATTAATGAACGACAGGACGGCCAGGCCGAAACCCGCGGAGCGTATCCAGGAGTTCTGTGTTTGATCTGTCACGCCCCGGTATAGTAGCAACGCGAGTTTGCATTTTGGTTTAATTTGTCGGTGGCCCAATGATCATGCTCCGCAAGTCGTGGATGCTCGGCGCAGCGGCGCTTTTTTGCACCGTGCTGTGGTTCGCCCTCCTCGCGCAGCGGCCGCTGTTCGACCCCGATGAAGGGCGATATGCCGAGATTCCTCGCGAGATGTTGAGCGGCGGCGATTGGGTGATTCCGCATCTCAATGCGCTCGTGTACTTGGAAAAACCGCCGCTGCAGTATTGGCTCACGGCGCTGGCATTCCGGGGCCTCGGGCAGAGTGAATTCCCGGCGCGGCTGTTCACCGGGCTTGCCGGATACCTCGTGCTGCTGACCGTGTTTTTCCTCGGCCGCGATCTGTGGGGATTCAATGCGGGGCTCCGAGCGGTGCTGTACACCTCGGCATCGGCCCTGTTCGTGCTGCTGGGACACCAGCTGACGCTCGACATGATGTTGAGCTTCTGGCTGCTCGCGGCCTTGGGCTGCTTTTTGGCGGCGCAGGCGCGGCGCGACACCGCAAGCCATTGGCGCGCGTGGATGTTGGGCTGCTGGGCCGCGATGGCGCTCGCGGTGCTCACCAAGGGATTGATCGGTGTGCTGATTCCGGGCGCCACTTTGTTCGCGTACCTGGCGTGGCAGCGAGATTGGATGCTGCTGCGACGGTTGAATCTTCGTTGGGGGCTGCCGTTGTTCACGGCGATCGCCGCGCCCTGGTTCGTGCTGGCGGCCCGCGCCAATTCGCAATTCCTGCAGTTTTTCTTCGTCCGCGAGCACTTTCTGCGTTTCGTCACGGCGATTGAACATCGCACCCAGCCTTGGTGGTTCTTTGCGCCGGTGCTCGTGGTGGGGATCGTGCCGTGGTTGCCTCAGGCAGCGCGCGCGCTGGTCGTTGTGCCTATGGACCGCGTGCAGCGCGGCCAATTCGATGCGGCCCGACTGCTATGGATCTGGTGCGTATTCGTCCTTGTTTTTTTCTCCTTCTCCGACTCCAAACTGATCCCGTACATTCTGCCGGCCATTCCCGCCCTGGCGCTGCTCTGTGCCGGCCGCACGGGCGGCGATGGCCGCGCCTGCTTGCTGACGGGCGCGTTCTTGTCCCTGGTATTCGGCGTGGGAGTAGTCGCCTATGCGAGCGGTGTGTGGAGTTCGGCCGACGCTCGGCAGTTGCTGCTATTGATACGGCCCATGCTCTTTTGCATGGGCGCCTTGCTGGCGCTTGGCGCGCTGATTGCTGCCGTGTTTGCGCTGCGAGGCCGGCCGCTCGCTGCGCTGTCTGCCTTGAGCGGTTCCTGGTTTTTAGGGTCCGCGGCCATTCTGATCGCGGGGAATGCCGCGCAGTCGCTGTTCAGCGCCAAGGATGTTGCGCTGGCATTGCGGCAGGCGGCCGCGGCGGCCGAGCCTGCGGGCGCCCCGGCGAGCTTCCCTGCGGACATCCCGGTATTCGCGGTGCAGTCCTATCAACAATCGCTGGCTTTTTATTTGCAGCGACCCGTGGTGTTGGTCGACTACCGGGATGAGTTCGACTTGGGTCTGAGTCAAGATCCGAAGCTTGGCATCGCGACGCTGCGCCAATTCGCCGACGTGTGGCTGCCCATCGCCCAAGGTTTCGCGGTCCTGCCGCCGAGAAGCCGGGATCGCCTGTCCGATCTGGGCGTGCCGATGCGCGAGATCGCGCACTTTCCGGACCGAGTGATCATCAGCCGGCGCTAGGAGCTTCTTGTTGAAGTCCGACAGGCTGCTCCATGCGCGTTATACAATTGGTACGGAACGGCCTCCCGCCGTGATTATGTCATGCACCGTCATGGTGCGTGGAGAAGTCCTTGTCTATCCATGTTGCCCTGAATCATGTCACCCACTATCGCTACGACCGATCGGTGGGTTTGAGCCCGCAGGTGGTGCGCCTGCGTCCAGCCCCGCACTGCCGCGCGCGCATACTCAGCTATTCACTCAAGGTGAGCCCGGCCGAGCATTTCATCAATTGGCAGCAGGACCCTCAGGCGAACTACCTGGCGAGATTGGTATTTCCCAACACGGCCCGCGAGCTTCGAATCGAAGTTGATTTAGTCGCCGAGATGTCGGTGCTCAACCCGTTCGATTTCTTCCTCACGCCGTACGCGGAGCAGTTTCCCTTCAAGTACGATTCGAACGAGCGCCGCGAATTGGTGCCGTATCTGGTCAAGGCCCCGGCAACGCCGTCCGTCGCGAGCTATTTGGCCGGCATTTCTCGCGAACGCTGCCGCACCATCGATTTCATTGTCGGCGCCAATCAACGCCTCGCCCACGACATCCAGTATGTGATCCGCCTCGAACCGGGTGTGCAATTGCCGGAGGAAACGCTGGCGAAGCGCTCGGGCTCGTGCCGGGATTCCGCGGCCCTGCTGGTGCAACTGATGCGCCACATGGGCCTCGCGGCGCGTTTCGTTTCCGGCTACCTCATTCAGCTGGTGCCCGACGTGAAGGCGCTCGATGGACCTGTCGGAGCGAAGGCGGATTTTACCGACCTACATGCTTGGTGCGAGGTGTACTTGCCCGGCGCCGGCTGGATCGGGCTCGATCCCACCTCGGGATTGCTCGCCGGCGAGGGCCATATTCCGCTCGCCTGCACGCCGGAGCCGTCCGCAGCCGCGCCGGTCAGCGGAGCGGTCGATGAGTGCGAGACGTCGTTCGAGCACCACATGAGCGTGCGGCGAGTATGGGAGGCGCCGCGCGTCACCAAGCCCTACAGCGATGCCGAGTGGTCGACCATCGAAGCCTTGGGCCGTGCGGTCGACGCCGACCTCGGAGCTCAGGATGTGCGCCTCACGATGGGAGGAGAGCCCACGTTCGTATCGATCGATGACCGGGACGGCGCCGAATGGAATACCGCCGCCCTGGGTCCGGAGAAGCGCCGTCTGGCTGCCGGTCTTTATCACCGGCTCAAGAAAGAATACGCGCCCGCGGGCCTTACGCATTTTGGTCAGGGCAAGTGGTATCCGGGCGAGCAACTGCCGCGCTGGTCGCTGAATTGTTATTGGCGCAAGGACGGCGAGCCTTTATGGACCAATCCCCAGTTGATCGCCGATGAGCAAACCGAGTATCCGGTGACTGAGGACACGGCACGGCGCTTTCTCGCGCGCGTCGCCCTGGAACTGGGGCTCGATCCAAAGTACGTATTTCCGGCTTACGAAGACGTCTTCTACCACCTGTGGCGCGAGCGCCGCTTGCCGGCGAACGTCGATCCCTTCGATTCGCGGCTCGAGGACCCGATGGAGCGCACGCGCCTGGTCAAGGTCTTCGAACAAGGCTTGGACGCGACCATAGGCCATGTGCTGCCCATTGCACGCACCGCAGACGGAGATCGATGGCAAACCGGGTCTTGGTTTCTGCGCGGCGAACGCTGCTACCTGGTTCCCGGCGATTCCCCGATCGGTTACCGGCTGCCGCTCGAGTCGCAGCCCTGGACTTCCGCCGCCGATTATCCATTCATTCATGCGCCGGACCCGTCGCGGAGCTTCTCCACTCTGCGGCCGCATGCGGAAATTCGCCGCCAGCTCCGCGAAGAAACCGCGGCCGCGCTCGACGCCGCAGCGACGGCCGAACAGGCGCCGCTGCCGAAGGAATCCGCCGCCGGCATCACGCGTACCTCGATGTGTGCGGAGCCGCGCCACGGCGTGCTGTATATTTTCATGCCGCCGGCGCGCGAGCTGGAGCACTATGTGGAATTGGTGGCGGCGGTCGAAGCCGCGGCCGAAGCGCTCGCCCAGCCCATCATGCTAGAGGGCTATGACCCGCCAAACGATCCGCGCATCAGCAATTTCCGCGTGACGCCCGATCCCGGAGTGATTGAAGTCAATATTCATCCCTCCGCCGATTGGGACCAGTTGGCGGATATGACGACCTTTCTGTACGAGGCCGCGCGCGAGTCGCGCCTGATGACCGAGAAATTCATGCTGGACGGCCGCCACACCGGTACCGGCGGCGGGAATCACATCGTGCTCGGCGGGGCGAGCGCGGCGGACTCGCCGTTTCTGCGCCGTCCGGACTTGCTGCGCAGTCTGCTCGGCTACTGGCACAATCATCCGTCGCTGTCGTATCTGTTTTCGGGGTTGTTCGTCGGTCCCACTTCGCAGGCGCCGCGCGTCGACGAAGCGCGCAACGACTCGCTGTATGAACTCGAAATCGCCTTCCGCCAATTCCCGAAACCCGGCGAGAGCGTTCCGCCCTGGCTCATCGACCGACTGTTGCGCAACCTCCTGATCGATGTCACGGGTAACACGCACCGCACGGAGTTTTGCATCGATAAATTGTATTCTCCCGACGGGCCGACGGGGCGATTGGGATTGCTCGAGATGCGCGCCTTCGAGATGCCGCCGCACGCGCGCATGAGTCTCACGCAGCAGCTGCTGCTGCGCGCGATGGTGGCGCGGTTCTGGCGCAAACCGTATGCACCGGCCGCATTGGCGCGCTGGGGCACGGAGCTGCACGACCGTTTCCTGATGCCGTACTTCGTCGAACAGGACTTTGCGGATGTGATCGCGGAGATGCGGCGGGAAGGTTTCGAATTCGAGACGGATTGGTTCGCGCCTCACTTCGAATTCCGTTTTCCCAAGTACGGCGATTTCGCCACGCGCGGCATGCAGCTCGAGCTGCGGCAGGCGCTCGAACCCTGGCACGTCATGGGCGAGGAAGGTGCACCGGGAGGCGCGGTGCGCCATGTGGATTCTTCGGTGGAACGCCTGCAAGTCAAGGTATCCGGCCTGGCGCCGGCGCGTTATCTCGTCACTTGCAACGGCCACGCAGTGCCGCTGCAGCCGACCGGACAAGTCGGCGAGTTCGTCGGTGCGGTGCGCTACCGGGCCTGGCGCCCCGCGTCAGCCTTGCACCCGAGCATCGGTGTGCATGCGCCGTTGACTTTCGATCTGTTCGACACCTGGATGAATCGCTCTCAGGGAGGCTGTCAATATCACGTCACTCATCCCGGCGGCTTGAGTCATGAACAATTTCCGGTCAATTCCTTCGAGGCGGAAAGCCGGCGTTTGGCGCGCTTTTTCCGCATGGGACACACCCCCGGAACCATGGCTGTCGCGCCGCCCAAGATTGACCCTGAATTTCCATTCACGCTCGATTTGCGCATGAGTGATGACCGACGCGCGCCTTGAAGCCTACCTGAGCGATACGCGCCGCTACGACGAACTGCTCGATAGTTCGGGGGACGTGCGCGCGCACTGGCGTCCGCTCATCGATGCCCTGGCGAGCGAGGGCGCCGATGCCGTGCGCCACGGAGTCGAATTGGCGCGCCGCCTCATCGTGGAAAACGGCGTGACCTACAATGTCTATGCCGATCCTCAGGGACGCGATCGCCCCTGGGTGCTCGATCCTTTGCCGATCTTGATCACCGCCGCCGAGTGGCGCGAGATCGAACTCGGCGTCGCGCAGCGGGCGCGGCTATTCGACGCCCTGCTGGCGGACGTCTACGGTCCGCAGCGATTACTGACTGACGGCACGGTCCCTGCGGACCTGCCGTTCGGACACCCGAATTTTCTCTGGCCATGCCACGGCATCACGCCGCCCGGTGGTAATTGGCTGCACGTGCACGCCGTCGACATCTCGCGCTCCGCGGATGGCCGCTGGTGGGCGCTCGCCGACAGGACACAGACTCCTTCCGGACCAGGTTATGCCTTGGAAAATCGGCAAATCGTCTCGCGGGTATTCCCGGATTTGCTGGGAGATCTCGGCGTGCGTTCGCTCGGCAGTTTTTTCGCCGCCTTGCGGGAAAATCTGCTGCGGCACGCACCCGACGACGAAGCGCCGCTGGCCGTCGTGCTCACTCCGGGATCCTTCAACGAGACCTATTTCGAACACGCCTATCTTGCGCGTCAGTTGGGCCTGCCGCTGGTCGAAGGCCATGATCTCACCGTGCGCGGCAACACGGTCTATTTGAAAACGCTGGGGGGCCTGCGCCGAGTGCACGCCATCCTGCGCCGGCTGGACGACGATTTCTGCGATCCGGTGGAGCTGCGCGCGGACTCGGCGCTCGGCGTGCCGGGCCTCATCGGCGTGGTGCGTGCCGGCAGGGTGGTGCTCGCCAATGGTCTCGGCAGCGGCGTGCTCGAGTCAGCCGCGTGGATGGGATTCATGCCGGCGGCCGCGGAGCGGCTGCTGGGGGAGAAATTGCGATTGCCGTCGGTTGCAACCTGGTGGTGCGGCGAGCGGCTGGCTCTCGGTTACGTGCTGGATAACCTCGAACGCTTGGTCATCAAGCCAACCTATCCCAATCAGAAACTCGGCGTACTGTTCGGCCGCGACCTCGATGCCGCTGCGCGCGGCGCTCTCTCGAGACGTCTAAAGGCACAGCCGCACGCGTACGTCGCGCAGGAGCGCCTGGCTTTCTCTCAGGCGCCGGTGTGGCGCAGCGGAAGCAGCGGCGCGCAGGGGTTTTCCGCCCGCGCGCTCGGCATTCGCGTGTACGCCATTGCGACCGCCACGGGCTATCGAGTGATGCCGGGAGGACTGGCGCGCATTGCGTCGGACGCTGCGGACATCGTCTCGATGCAGCGCGGAGGCGGCAGCAAGGACGTCTGGGTGCTTGCGCCTGACCGTAGTTCGGTCGACGAAGTCAATGTCGCGAGCGCGGCGCCGCGCGCCCCCGCGCGTCATGATGACTTACCGTCGCGCCTGGCGGAGAACCTGTTCTGGCTCGGCCGCTACAGCGAGCGCTGCGAGGACAAGGCACGGCTGCTGCGCGCGACCTTGAGGGTGCGGCCCGATGCACTGCTGTGGCCGCAGGTTTTCGAGACCTGCGGCCATTTCGTCGCACCGTCATTGTTCGACGATGTCAATCCATTGGGGTTGAGCGCCGATCTGCAGCGCCTGGGGTGGTGCGCCGCACAGGCGCGCAGCCGCTTGTCGGCGGAGAACTGGCGCGCCATCGGCGTCTTGCAGCGCGAATTTCAAGATGCCGCCCTTGCCAAGCGCGATCCGCGGGAGACTCTCGATGCGCTGCTGCTGTCATTGGCGGGTCTCGCGGGCTTCGCCTTGGATGACATGACGCAGGATGACGGTTGGCGTCTGATGATGGTCGGTCGCCGGCTGGAGCGCCTGCAGTTCCTCGCCGAGCTGCTGGCGCAACGGCTTCGATCCGGGGAAACCCCGACTCAAAGCGAGCTGGAGTGGCTGCTCGACATCGGCGACAGCACCATCACATACCGCACGCAGTATCTGGCGGCGCCGCGATTGGGTTCGACCTTCGATCTGTTGGTCTTCGACCAGACCAATCCCCGCGCGCTCGCGTTTCAGTGGCATGCGATCGAGCATTCCTTGGTGCGGGTGGCCGCTTCGCTCGGCGGCTCGCCGGACGACACCCTCGACGAGGCCGTGGCTCTCGTTGAGGAAATGCAACTGAGCGTTATCGAGGGCGACAGCCCTCGCGCCGTGCGGGCGCGACAGAGCCTCGCGTCGCAGCTGACCGGGCTCGCGGCAGCCGCCGGCAGACTGTCCGACCGCTTGTCGCTGAAGCATTTCTCGCTCATCGACGCCGAGATTCGCACAGTGGCCGCATGAGCGAAATCACGTGCTATCGGGTGCGTCATCAGACCGTCTATCACTATGGCGGCAACGTCGCGCACTCGCATCAGCTGCTGCACTTGGCCCCGCGCGACTCGGTGAACCAAGTCTGTCGTTCGCGTTCGATCGTACTTGATCCGGAGCCCAGTTCGCGCCGCGAGGATGTCGATGCGTTCGGAAATTTCGTGACGCGTCTCGAATATGATCAGCCGCACGATCGCCTCGAGGTGTTGGCGGAAGTCGCCATCGAGGTCAGTCCGCGCCGGGACGCGGATACCGAATCCGCCGCATGGGAGGAGATTCGCGACGCACTGAACTATTCGGGCCGGCCCATGAGCGCGCCCGATCTCGACGCCTGTCGCTTCCGGATGGAATCGAGTTTTGTGCGGATCAAGCACACGTTTGCCGACTATGCCGCGGATTGCTTCGTGCCGGGCCGTCCGCTGCTGCGGGGCGCAGAAGCTTTGATGCACAAGATACATCGTGATTTTCGCTACGCGCCGGGCACCACCAACATCAGGACCTCGGCGCTCGAGGCGTTCGCGGCGCGCCGCGGCGTCTGCCAAGATTTCGCCCACATCATGCTCGCGTGCCTGCGCTCGCGGGGCCTGGCGGCTCGCTACGTCAGCGGCTATCTGCGCACTACGCCGCCGGGATCCGACGCGTCTTTCTTGGGAGCCGATGCCTCGCATGCCTGGGTTTCGGTGTTTTGTCCGCCGTTCGGCTGGATCGATCTCGATCCGACGAACGACGTGCGGGTAGGCACCGGTCACATCGTCATCGCTTGGGGCCGAGACTTCGGCGATGTGTCGCCGCTGCGGGGCGTCATCGTCGGCGGTGGACGCCATCGTTTATCGGTACGCGTTTCGGTGCGAGCAGAGTAAGATCGAAAGCGCAAAATCATCGTCAGGAGAATCAGTTGGCCAAGCCGAATTATCGTCACGCGAAGAAACAAAAGGAGGCTGCGCGCAAGGCTCGCCAAGATGCGAAGCAACAGCGGCGGTCGACCGCGCCGGAGGGATCCCAAGTGCAAGAAGCGCCCGCCGCACCGGTGCCCGTGAAGCCCGTCACTTGAGGTGAACGGCTATCGCCTCGCGATGCGGCGGCGCGGGAAATGCCTGCCCAATCCGGTTAGCACTTAGCCTCAGAGACGTCCTGGCCCGCCGTGTCGCCGCTACGCGACGCCGGTCCGTCAAACCCTTGGGCGACTTCACAGAACTTTGCCCATTTGCCGCTTTAACTGCGGCAGGAATGGCTGAACAATAAGCCACTCAAGGAGGTCTATCCACCGGATGTACGCGTCTCTCTCAGCTGTTTTTTCCACCGCGCGCCGCGCCTGGAGCCGGGTGCTCGCGGCGCCCTTGTGCGCGGCTATGCTGGCACTCGCGGCCTGCAGCGGCACGGCCGTGGTGACGATGACGAGCACGGCGTCGCCGGATAATTATCTGGCGTACCGCGTCGATTTGGTTTCCGTGCAATTGCAGGCAGCGAGCGGCAGCTCGGGACTCACGGTGCTTCCGGCAAGCACCACGGTCGATTTGGCGGCGTTGACCGATGTGAGCGAAGTGCTGGGCGCGGCGGCCGTTACAAAAGGCACCTACACGAGCGCGCTCATCACGCTGGATTACAGCTCTGCTCAGATCGTGTATGACGATGGTAGCGTGAACGGCGTGACACTGACTCCGGTCGGCGTGAATGGTCAAGCCTTGGGTTTGGTCCAACTCAAGCTGACTCTCGATCCCAGTGATCCGTTCTTCATCGCCTCGAAGGGGGCCTCGCAACTCGCGCTGGAATTCAATCTGGCGGCTTCCAACGTCGTCAACGTGTCCGGCAAGACGGTGACGGTCACGCCGTTGATTGCCGGGAGCTCGTTGCCCATCGACGCCAAACCGGTGCGCATCCGCGGCCCGCTGGTGAATATGGCCGGCCCGACCACAAGCAGCTCGACCACCAGCGCCTCGCTCACGTTGGGCATCATGCCGTTCAACAGCAGCGCAAGCGGCGGGGGACAGCTGGCGGTCGTTCTCAGCGATGCGACCACCTATGAGGTCAATGGCATCGAATCCACGGGTGGCGCGGGGCAGGGGCAGCTCGCTGCCTTGGGCACGGGCGCTCTGACCTCCGTTTACTGCACACTGGCCAGCGCCAACCAGGCCACGACCACGACAGCCGGCGGCCAGAGCACCGCGCCGGCCGCCGTGACATTTTTCGCCGACCAGATTTTGGCGGGCAGCAGCGTCCAGGTCTCGGGTTTGGATCGCGTGTCGGGAATCGTCGCG
>Ga0208848_1000240_pt1 | contig 10637 bp, 10 predicted proteins | sample NGESurshal072012_2_FD_184455 | JGI IMG/M metagenome (GOLD analysis project Ga0208848, IMG submission 184455) | Arctic peat soil microbial communities from Barrow, Alaska - NGEE Surface sample 210-1 shallow-072012 (SPAdes) | ecosystem: Environmental > Terrestrial > Soil > Wetlands > Peat ... | reverse complement strand
CGGGATCGCCTCGTAGCCGGCAACGACGTGATGGTTCCTGTAGTCGACGATCTCAGCGGAGCCTCCGCCGGCCAGCATCGCTTGATCGAAGATCGCGCCCTCGGCAACAATGCGGAGAGTGCCCTTGGCCAGCATCGCGCTTTCGTCGCGCAGGACGCCCCAGGCCGAGCTGTAGAGGAGGAGGTGCTGCGCGTTGACCAGGTGCACCTCCTGATCGCTAACCGTCGCCGTGTCCACGCCGGATGGGTTGATGAGTCTCCCCAGCACTGTCAGAAACAGGTTTGCCGCGACCACTCCCTGGGGCTTTTCGTCCGGGCCAATGATCGGCGCCGTCATGACCCAAGCGAGGCCGGCTGCGCTCTTTTCGATCGCACCCATAGTCTCGACGCTGAGGCTGTTGGCGAACGTCAACCCGGACGGCGTCGGTGAGATCACGTCTCCAGGCGCTGTCGCGGCCACGCTCGTTTCGCTCAGGTCGTAGATTTGAATGCTGTCGAACGACGGGTGGGACGATGCCGCGGCCAGCAGACGGGCATTGAGACCAGGGTTCGACAGCTCGCCGACGTTGTCCTGCGCCAGGGCGCGAAGCTCCGCCTGACGCTCGCCAACCCAGGCCTGGATGCGGATGTCGGCGCTCTCCGCGGCCGCATGGGCGCTCGCCTTGGTCTGTTCGATGCTGCTCTGGGAGCTCCAGCTGGACATCACGATCCCGAGGAGGATGGAGAACGGAAGCGACACCAGAAGGATCCCGGCCACGAGGCGCACGGAGTAGCTGTTGAAAAGGTTCCTGCGGCTCCAGCCGAGGGGCGCGCCAGGACCCCCTACGGGGGCTTTGATCAGGCGAAGCGCCGGAGTGCCGGCAACAGGCAGAAGAGTCGCCCGTGGTCCCCTTCGCAGCTGCATGCCCCTGTACTACGCCGGACGGCCGGTCTTGTCGCCATGGGGGAGCACGGCGAACGACCCCTCTAAGAGGATGGGTCTAGGCTGCCGAGAGGTCTCCGCACGAGGCGCTCGGTGCGTACTCGGGTTCGGTGAAGTCCGGGCCCTGGTGGACGTTGACGTACCAGCCGGATGCGGGAACCAGGTATGCGGCCGGTAGTGTGCTCGTGGTCGTGGCGGCGCCTGACGAGTCGGCGATCACCTGCTGCAGGGCGTACACGATGCCACCGGGCACGCCGCATCTGCCGGCGTGAAGGTGAGAAACATGGCTCGAGTTGGGCGTCATCCCCGTCAGCTTGATCGTGAGAGTGAATGAAGCGGTAGCTCTAATGATCTCGCCCGTGCCGGTCACGCCGCTGCCGTTCTGAGTTGTCATGGTGAACTTGACTGGGGTTGGTGCCGCCGCTGCACCTGTACCGCCACCGCAAGCGGCTATGAGGAAGACGCTCGCGAGGACAAGCAGCGGATTCTTCACTGCGAGGCAGCTTCGGAACATTCGATCGGCTCAGGCACACTGTCGTACTACGCGAACCGTTCGGCCTTGTCGCCATGGGTGCGCACGGCGGGCCACCCCTGCAAGAGGATTGGGCGTGGGAGATCGATCGAGGGCTCTTCCGGCCGCGTCTAAAGCTCGATCAAGCCCTTCCGCGCGGCGGCGATGACCGCTTGCAGCTTCGAGTGGACCTGCAGCTTTTCGATCACGTGGCGGACGTGCCACTCGACTGTGTGAGGAGCAATACCGAGTCGCCGAGACATTGCCGTCGTGTCCAAACCTTCCGCGAGCAGGTGCAAGATGTCGAGCTCGCGCGGCGTGAACTCCGCGAGGAGCTGTTCACGCTCCCGCGTCTTGCTGACGGCGGCCCGCTGCCGCGCGATTGCGCGGGCGAACAGCTCGACGGGGATGAGCACCTCGCCCCTGGACGCACGGCGCACGGCTTGGATGATCTGGTCGGCAGTAGCATCCTTGGTCAGGTAGGCGATGGCCCCAGCGTCGATCGCATCGAGCAGCGATGCTTCGGACTCATCGGCGCTGTGGAAGACGATCGCCGCGTCTGGGTGCGCGTGCTTGATCGTGCGCGCCGCCGCCGGCCCGGTCACGTCCGGAAGCCGGAAATCCATAAGTACGACGTCGGGTCGGTGCTGGGCGACCGCTTCAAGGGCGTCCGCGCCCGAGCTCGAAACGCCTGAGACGGCGAGGTCGGGCTGCCCTTCGAGGACCCTGGCGATGGCCGACGCCAGCAACGGATGGTCCTGGACGATCAGGACCTGGACCGGGCGGGCAACTCGCTCGGCGTCGGTGGCGGGATCTGGATTGCGCACGGTTTCGTTACCGGCTACCGTCGATGGTAACGTCGCGTCGGCTGTTTCTCGCTGGTACCTGCATTACTCTGTTGCAACTGTAAAGCGAATGTTTAGTGAATTTGTTTTCTTAAGCCTGCCGAATGAAAAAAAGCCCATTTGTGGGATGGGCACGGCGAGCATCAGGAGCCTCGCAAGAACTAACTTCCGGCATTTCGACCTGAGCCGCTCTTATTCTTTGACCCAGATCATGGATCCGGTCACGGACGGCGTCTACTTCAACACGGCGGGAGTTGCCTCGGTCCGATGGGACCAGACCGCCCAGCTCGTCCTGGTCGAGTGGGACGGTTGGGCCGACTCGGACGAGTTCGCCGCGGTCCTTGCCGCCGAGGTCGAGGCATTGGAGCAGCACCACGGCTCGCGGCTCTTGGCGGACTGCCGGAGGCAGAAGGTCCTCAAACCGGCGGACCAGGACCGTGCCGATCAGGAATGGCTTCCCCGAGCGTTGGCGGCGGGCTTGAAGCGCTTCGCAGTCGTCGTCCCGGGAAGCGTGCTGGCGGAAATGAACATCAGGGACCGGCTCAGCAAGGTTGCCGGCGGCAAGTTCGAGGTCGAGTATTTCGCCTCGGTCGTCGCGGCCAGGGAGTGGCTCGCTCGGTAACCCGGGCGCTCAGATCGACTCCGGCCAGCTCGCGCCTCGGAGGATGACGGCGATTGATAAGGCGCGCGACTTATCGTTGCGTATCAAATGCCGACCACCTGGCCACCCAGCCCCTACCGCCCAGGCAACGGCATCGACCCGCCGTACCTCGGTGATCGCGAGGAGCAGATCGAGGCCGTTCGCACGTTCCTGCGCGATCCGCGCCATCCCCGCAACGTCCTCATCACCGGGCTGCGCGGTGTTGGCAAGACCGTGCTTCTCAATCATATGCAAGGCGAAGCCGAGGCCGCCGGCTGGCTGGTCGTAGACAGGGAATTCTCGGAGCCGGACGCGGAGCCACCGGCGTTCGCCAACGCGGTCCTGACCGACGTCAACAGGGCCCTGCGCCGGCTCAGTCTTTCCGTGCGGCTGAAGGAGAGGGCGGGCCTGCTGCTCCAGACGGCGATCGATTCGGTCGGAGCGCTCGCAGTCAGCTATGGGGAGTTCAAGGTCAGCGTCGATACGAGGCGCCGCCGCTCCGAACCTGCTCGGCGGCTCGACGACGACTTGCGTGAGGCCCTCATGCGCATCTGCGAGCTCTGCCAGAAAAGCGAGCACAAGGGCCTCGTGCTGCGCTACGACGAGTTCCACGTCGTGCGGGAGCGCTCGGGATCGCCGACCCTGAGCGCCCTGCTGAGCGCGACCTCAGCGGTCCAGCAGAAGAATCTTCCGCTGATGCTGATGCTGTGCGGCCTGCCACCTGTCGTCGACAACCTCTCACGTTCGAAGAGCTACTCCGAGCGCATGTTTCTGACGCAGGAGCTGGGCAATCTCCGGCCACCGGAGGACCGCGCCGCTTTCGTCGATCCAGCCGTGCGACTGAGCCGGCGGTATGCGGACGACGTGGTCGACTCGGTGATGCAGGACACCGGCGGTTACCCCTTTTTCATACAGGTCTATGGCGACGCACTGTGGACCGGCGCCGCCGGCGAGACGATTGCGATCGCCGATTTCAAGCGGCTGCGCCCGCGCATCCTCGCCACTCTTGACGCCGGCTTCTTCAGGGCCCGCTACGTGCGCGCTTCGCCCAACGAGCGCAAGCTCATGCGCAACATCGCGGACGTTGGCGAGAGCGCCACAAGCGAGCAGCTGCAGGAGGGCTCTGGGCGGAGGAACAACGAGATCCAGCCGACGGTCAGCTCGCTGATCCAGAAGGGCTTGATCTACCGGCCGGAGCGGGCACGAGTCGCTTTTACGGCGCCGATGTTCGGCGCGTTCCTTCGCCGTACACCGAACTGATAAGGACTGGCCCTTATCAATTCTTATCCGTGAGGCGCCTCTAAAGGACCGTAACGGCCAGAGCTGGAGCAGGCCGCAGGCTCGAAGACCGGCGTTCCAGGCGGCCGGTGTTAAGGCGCGGGTGGCGAGAGGAGGATGGCATCTTTCGATGCCTGACGACGATCGCCGGGGCCCGCAACGCAGGCATCAGCGCCCGCAGGGCGCCCGGCCGTCTGGGACCTCGGATGCTCCAGATATGGCTGGTACGGTCCACTAGAGCTCCGATCGCACCTTTGCTGCGGCCCGAGCCAGGACGGCGAGCTTGCCGAATGCCTTCTCTCGCGGCAGGTACTTCATGCCGCAGTCAGGGGCAAGGATCAGCCGGTCAGGGTCGACGAACTTGAGGGCGTTGCGGATGCGGCCGGCGACGGTCTCCACGTCCTCGACCGGGCTTTCGTCGGCGAGGTCGATGACTCCTACGATCAGCTGCTTGTTGCGCAGTGCCTTCAGCACGGAGAGGTCGACCTTCTGCTGAGCCGACTCGAGCGAGATCTGCTTGGCCGTGACGTCCGCCAGCTGCTCGAGGAACGGGTACCCATTGGGTCGTGAATGCACGATATGGGCATAGCCGAAGCACGTGTGCAGCGCCGTTGTGCCCTCGATGCCTTCCAGCGCCCTGTTGATCGCTTTGATCGCGAAGCGCTCGGCCTTCTCGGCTCGGGCCTGGAGGTAGGGCTCGTCGAGCTGGACCACGTCGGCGCCGGCCGCGAAGAGGTCGCGCATCTCCGCGTTGACCGCCTCTGCCAGGGCGAGGGCAAACGCTTCCTCGTCGCCGTAGTGATCGTCCTGCGCCTGTTGCGACATGGTGAACGGGCCGGGCAGCGTCGCCTTGATCCGCCGGTCGGTGTTTGCGCGCAAGAACTTCACGTCCCGCACCTCGACCGGGCGGATGCGACGGAGTGGCCCGACGACTCGTGGAACCGGGTTCGGGTGGCCCGTCCGGTCCAGCGCCGTGCCCGGGTGGTCGAGATCCATGCCCTCTAGAGCGGTGGCGAAACGGTTCGAGTAGCTCTCGCGCCGCACCTCGCCGTCCGTGATGATGTCGATGCCGGCGCGCTCCATGTCTCGGATGGCGACGACCGTCGCATCGTCCTGCGCCTGCTCCAAGAAGTTGGGTGCGACGCGCCAGATCTCGAGCGCTCGCGTCCGCGGCGGGAGCCTGGCGCCCAGCATCGCGCGGTCGACGAGCCAATCGGGTTGGGGGTAGCTGCCGACCACCGTCGTGGGCAGGATGTCCACCATGGCGGCAAGGGTAGCTCCCCGCGAACTCTGAGGCTGCGCCGTGTGGGGGCCCCTATTGATATCGCATCATGTCTCCGGACATGGAATCTCGAGGCAACCGGCTCAAGGGTGACGGCTGCGACCGAGACTGGATCTGGGAGCGGGAGATAGAGACCGCGTCAGCAGAGGACTCCCTTCGACTGGCCGCCAGTGCGTGGGAGCGCCAGTTCCGCCGCGTCAGAGAGTCGTCTCCTTTCTATGCGCGGAAGTTTCGGGAGGCGGGGCTGGGCTCGTCATTCGTCGGCCTGGGCGATCTGGCCAACCTTCCTTTCACAACGAAAGACGAGTTCAGGGTCGGGCTCGACGAAGATCCACCGTTCGGCAGCAATCTGTGCGTCGAACCGAATTTGGTCAAGCGCATCTATCAGACCAGTGGCACTACAGGTGCGCCGAACGTGCTCGCGCTGACCCGAGCCGACATGGAGGCATGGACGGTCATCGGCACGCGCACGTACTACGCGACCGGCATCCACGAGCACAACAGCGTTCTGAGCACATTCGGAGCGGGCCCCTTTGTCGCCGGCCACACGCAGTTCGCCCTCCTGCGAATCGGCTCGCGTACGCTGCCGGTGGGCCCGGGCGACACGGAGCGGGTGCTGTTCGCCCTTCGCTCGGGGCTTGCCGACACGCTCCTGGCGACCGCGTCTTTCGCGCAGTACCTGGCTAACCGCCTGGAGAAGACCGACCCCGAGCCGAGCAAGACGCCGCTCACTCACATCGTCACCGGTGGTGAGCCGGGGGGCGGCATCCCGGCGATCCGCGACCACATCGAAAGAGTGATGGGGGTCACGGTGACCGAGGTTATGGGCATCGGCGACGTTGCTCCGTCGCTCTTCGGCGAGTGCCCGCATCAGCAGGGTATGCACTTCTGCGGAATGGGACATGTCTGGCCTGAGCTAATCGACCCAGAGACTCTCGAACCTATGGAAATCGAGACCGGAGCCATCGGTGAGCTCGTCTACACGTGCCTGACTCGTGAGGCGATGCCGGTGGTGCGGTTCCGCGGCGCGGATATCGTGCGCATCGAGGGAACGTCTTGCGAATGCGAGCGGACCACCTTCCGCATGCGAGTGATTGGCCGTCGCGACGACGTGTTCATCGTGCGAGGGGTGAATGTGTATCCGAGCGCGATTCTCTCGGTCGTCGGCGACTTTCGACCTCGCGTCACCGGCAGGGCTCGGGTCGTTCGCCTCGGGGGGGAGGTCAGCGTCACGCCTCCCGTGCCGATCGAGGTCGAGGTCCCTGACGGCCGTGCTTCGGATGAGACCCTGGCGGCCGAGATCGCCGAGGCGATCCACGCCAAGCTCGTGTTCAGAAGCCAGGTCACGCTGATCCCCGAGGCTGCCTTTGGCGAAAGCGGCTATAAGACCAGGCTGACGGTCAACCGTCCATGACCAAGACTTGCCTCCCCGCTCGCCGGGGAGGTGGCCCGAAGGGCCGGTGCGGGGTACGTGAGCGGTAAGCGGCGAAAGCAGCTTCGGTCCGACCTTGCATGGTCCACCGCCGAGCGCATAGTCGTCCGCGGGCACGACCTCGCGGAGGAGTTGATCGGCAGGGTGTCCCTGGGCGACCTGGCGTTCCTCGAGCTGAAGGGGCGTCTGCCGACCATGCAGGAGTCGATCGTGTTCAACGCCATTACCGTGACACTGGTGGAGCACGGCATGACGCCGAGCGCGATCGCCGCGCGGCTCACGTATTTCGGGGCGCCGGAATCCTTGCAAGGCGCAGTGGCGGCAGGGCTGCTGGGAATTGGCGATCGATTTGGCGGATCGGCCGAGGACGCGGCACGCATGCTTCAGGACGCGCTGCGAGAAGCCGAGCCCAACGCCGACCTACGGGCAATCGCGAACCGGATCGTCAACGCGCACAAGGAAAGCAAAAGGCCCATCGCCGGACTCGGCCACCCAGTGCACAAGCGCGGCGACCCCCGCACGCCGAGGCTGTTCGCGCTGGCGGCCGAGAACGGTCTGTCCGGTCGTTACGTGGAGCTCATGCAGCTGGTCGGCGACGAGGCGTCGCGCAGCCACGGCCGCGACCTTCCCATCAACGCAACCGGCGCCATCGGCGCCATCGCCAGCGAGCTGGAGATCCCTTGGCGAGTCTGCAGGGGCCTGGCCGTGATGGCGCGTGCCATCGGCCTGGTCGCCCACCTCCAGGAGGAGATGGAGGACCCACTCGCGGCCGAAATCTGGTCGCGGATCGAAGACGAGTCGTCAAGCCACCTGCGACCAGGCACCGACTAAACTCAAAGCGTGCCCGACAGCCTTCCCGGCATCCACCACGTGACCGCGATCACCGGCGACGTCCAGAAATGCGTCGACTTCTACGTCGGCGTTCTGGGCCTTCGCTTCGTCAAGAAGAGCATCAACCAGGACGTGCCGGACACCTATCACATCTACTTTGGTGACTACCTCGGTTCGCCCGGAACGGCAATGACGTTCTTCGGCTGGCCTGCGTGGCCCAAGCGGCGTGCGGGTAGCGGCCAGGTCACCACCGTGTCGTTCACCGTGCCGCAGCGATCGCTCGACTTCTGGAACAACCGGCTGAGCAAGCTGGGCGTGCAAGCGAGCCGGACCAGCCGCTTCGGGACTGACGCCATCGTGGTGGCCGATCCCGACGGTATCGAGCTGGAGCTGATCGCCCAATCGTCTGACCAGCCCTGGGTGCCGTGGCCGGACGGTCCGGTCGACGAAGAGCACGCGATCCGTGGCTTCCACTCGGTGACGCTGACGGTGGCGGAGGCCACCGCGACGTTCGACCTCCTGGTCAAGACGATGGGCTTTCGCACGGTCGCGCATGAGGGACACCGCACGCGATTCGAGACTGGCCAGGGCGGCCCGCACGCAATCCTCGACGTGATCGAGTCGCCCGAAGGACCCGAAGGCGAGGAGTCGATCGGCACCGTGCACCACGTCGCCTGGAGAGCGGCCGACGCCAGCCATCAAGCCGAATGGCGCGAGGTGCTGGTCAAGGCCGGGCGAAACGTAACGCCCGTGATCGACCGCTATTACTTCAAATCCATCTACTACCGTGAGCCGGGCGCAGTTCTGTTCGAGATTGCGACGGACGGGCCGGGCTTCACGGTGGACGAGGCAGCCGAATCTCTCGGTTCGTCGCTGAGCCTGCCGCCCTGGTTCCAGGTGCGCCGCGACAGGTTGGATGTCACGTTACCGCCCATCGTCGTACCGACCACGGCGACGACTGGCGCGGGGCATTGATTCGCTTGAGTCCGAGCGTGGTCGCAATTTCGCCTCTGGGAGGGGAATGAATTGATGAGCACTGCGACAGTGGCGCCGGTCAACCCGATGGCGGCTGAAGGCAAGGACACGGTGATGAGCGTCATGCGCCGAGACCGCGCGAACTTCATACGCCTGGTCGAAGACCCGAAGAACTGGAACGTCATGACCCGCTGCACCGGGTGGGAGGTGCGCGACCTGGTCGGTCACATGATCGACGTCATGGAGGGGTACTTCAAGAACTGGGACGCCGCCAGGCAAGGCGGGCAGCCGACAACGCCTCTGGGCATGCCGGCGATGGGCGGGACGCTCAACGACCACGCACTCGACTTCCGCAAGTTGTCGCGTGAGGAGGCGCTCGACCGCTTCAAGAAGGACGCGCAGAAGTTCGACGGTCTGCTCGAGGCGCTCACGCCGGAAGAGTGGACCGGCGGTTTGATTGTCTCGCACCCGTTCTCGGGTCCGCTACCCGCCGGCTTCTACGGGACGTTCCAGATCATGGATTACGGCGTCCACCCGTATGACATCGAGTACGGCCTCGGCAACAAGCTGGCGACCATCGACGAGGCGACAGCCGGCCTCATCCTGCCCTTCGCCTTCGTCTTCTGGATTTACACCGTCGACCAGAAGGTTGCGGCCGGGGTCGATGCGACCTACGGGATCGAGGTGGCAGGCCCATGGGGCGGCAAGTGGCGCGCAACGATCAAGGACGGCAAATGGTCTTCGGAGCCCGAGACCGGCAAGTTCGACGGTTGTGGGGCGCTGTTCCACTTTGACTCCGCGGCAGATCTTGTGCTGACGTTCTTCGGCCGCTACCCGGGTGGGTCGGCGAGCGGAGACCCGGAGCTCATCCACAAAGTGCGCCACCTCTTCTTCGCCTTCTGATCCGAAGCACTCTGTGGGCGGCGGACCTCGGCGCCTTGGGGTCGCCGCCCTTAACCTCCCCGCTCGCCGGGGAGGCCGGCTCTGCCTCTCACCTCCCCGCCACGTGGGGAGGTCGGCCCCGCCCGGAGTCGGGCGCGGCCGGGTGGGGAAGCGCACCGCCGGGTGGGGGGGCTCGGGCTGACTCAGGCGTCGCGGTTAGAGAGGTTGATCTGTCTACCGCGCCCTTCGTGGCAGGCGCGATGGGCCCCGAGGGCGACCTCGTGGCACTCCGGCTGGCGAGAGGGTGTCGGTGCTTCGGTGCCTGGGTCGGCGATGAGGTCGCCGGGTACGGGTGGCTCTCCACCAAGCCTGAATGGATCGGGGAGCTCGAGCTTGAGATCGCGCCCGGGTTTGGTGAGGGTTACATCTGGAACTGCTTCACGCTCGAACAACACCGGCGCCGCGGTGCGTTGCGCGGGTTGCTGGCCGAGATAAGGTCTCGCGCCGGCGCGGAGGGGCTCAGCCGGCTGTGGATCGGCAGCGTGGCGATTCCGGCAGAAAAGGCTTTTGGTCTAGGCGGATTCACCCCTGCTCTGGTTTTCGCGACCGAGGTGATTGCCGGCTACCGCTGGTTACAGGTCCGATCCGCCGCAGGGGCTGACCCAGCACTGGTGGAAGCCGCCCACCGGGTCCTTGGGGTGCCGGAGGGCAGGTTCCTGCGCCTCCCGCACCCTCGCCGCCACTAATAGATTTGAAACTTCCCGCTCGCCGGAGAGTGGTAGCTTCCGCGCTAGCGGGACCACCGAGGAATTAGAGACTTCCCCGCTAGCGGGGAGTTGACTCAGAGGGCGGCAAGGTAGATCTCCAGCAGGTCTTCGGCCGGAAATTTTCCCGCCAGCTCGCCAGCCGCCCTGCGCAGCTCCGGCTCACCGATGCCGTAAGCGGCGATGTGCTGCGGCAGTCCAAGAGACTCGATCAAACCCTGCACCCGCGTCGCCGGATGAGGCCCGGTCGCGCCGACGAGCAGAGACATCCGATCG